>Ga0209080_1000001_pt1 | contig 334788 bp, 368 predicted proteins | sample JNZ110809AmetaG_FD_184123 | JGI IMG/M metagenome (GOLD analysis project Ga0209080, IMG submission 184123) | Hot spring microbial communities from Jinze hot spring, China to study Microbial Dark Matter (Phase II) - JNZ 110809A (SPAdes) (version 3) ...
GATATCCCAGCCTGATTTAGTGTCTAAGTTTCCTGTGGGCTCATCAGCTAAAACCAGCTTAGGGTCATTAACCAAGGCTCTAGCAATAGCTACACGCTGCTGCTCGCCTCCACTTAATTCTGAGGGCTTATGATTTAAGCGACCCCCAAGCCCAACGAGCTCAAGAAGCTTTTTAGCCTTTTCACGGGCCTCCCTTTCAGGAACTCTTGCTAACATAAGGGGCAACTCAACATTCTCTAAAGCAGTTAACCTAGGAAGCAGGTTAAAGAATTGAAAGATGAAGCCTATCCTTTTGAGGCGAAGCTCAGCCAACTCATCATCACTCAACTTTAGAACATTCTTACCATCAAGTATGATTTCTCCCTCATCAGGCCGATCCAAACATCCTATAAGGTGTAAAAGGGTGGATTTCCCACTGCCAGAAGGACCTAAAACAGCGAGGAATTCACCCTCCATAACGCTAAAACTAACTCCACGCAAGGCTTGAACAATAACCTTACCCATGCGGTAACTCTTTTTAATATTTCGTACGTCAAGAAGCACAGGCAAGCTAAACCCTGCCAAATTCGCCACATGCTAATGTTTCAGTAGGAGAAAAGCAGTTTTATAAAAGCGTTACCCAACAGGAACATAAAAAACTGATAATTTTGGAGAAGCAATACCCGATCATTAGGCGATACATGATACTCAATGCACCATCAATCTAATTATGGGATGCTCAACAGCCACATGACCACTAAAATCATAATCACTCTAACATCGCCACAGCCCCTCTGAGCTGTTCCAAGAGATCCGCCGAGCCGCCTACAGCCTCGTAATAGTTCAGGAGGGCCCTAAATGCCTTCGCTAGATGTGGTTTCCCCCGTTCGCATCGACTGAAGATCTACACCACATCCGAGGGCCCCTCAACGGCCCTCATATATCGATCTAAATATCTGACACAGTCGGCTATATACTCCGGGGTCCGCCCGTTCGCCCGCATCCACTCCATGAAACGCCCTCGAATGTCTTCATTCCAGACTATCTGAGACGCGTATGCGTCTCCCATCAGGATCCTCTCCGCGACGCGGTACGCCCGCACCATGTCATCCACGGACATGCAGGACCATCCCGGGACCGGCCCGTTTTCCGCCCCGTTTCGGGCTTCTTTTGGTGCTCCGGGCGGGATTTGAACCCGCGTCCGCGGCTCGAGAGGCCGCTATACTTGACCGGGCTATACTACCGGAGCACCATAAGCATAATTTTCGGTAGCTGATTCTATTTATTTAGTTTGCTTTTGCCTAAGTTAATACAATTCCATAAAAAAGGTTTGGGGATATAGGTTTATTCTTCAGCCTCGAAGCCTTTTTCTTTCTCCTTTCCTTTTTCCTCTTCTTTAGGCTTTGATGCCGCGATAATGTCGTCGATTCGTAGTATCATGCATGCTGCTTCAGTGGCGGATTTTATGGCCTGCTCCTTTACGATGGCTGGTTCAATGACGCCGCTTTCAAACATGTTTTCAATTTTTCCTGTAAATACGTTAACGCCCATGAAGAATCCATCGGCTTTCTCATGGGCTGCCCTTAACTCCACCAATATATCTATTGGGTCTAAGCCAGCGTTTTCAGCGAGGGTTCTTGGAATAACCTCTATAGACTCAGCGAAGGCTTCTATGGCCAGTTGCTCTCGACCACCCACCTTTGGAGCGTAATCCCTAAGCTCCTTTGCTATTTCAGCTTCTACAGCTCCTCCGCCAGCTACAACTTTATTATTTTCAACAACATCTGAAATCACTGAAAGTGCGTCAGTTATAGCTCGTTCTGCTTCATCCACCATCCTCTCCAGGCCCGCTCGGAGCAGAATTCCAACAGATCTTGGATTCTTGCACTCCTCAACGAATATTAGCTTGTCCTCACCTATCTTTCGCTCCTCGACAAGACCGGCGCTGCCAAGATCTTGAGGTGATAAGTCGTCTATGTCCGTAACTATTCGCCCTCCTGTAGCCCGCGCAAGCTTCTCCATGTCAGATTGCTTTATACGTCTAGCTGCTAGGATGCCTTCCTTCGCTAGGAAGTGTTGAGCCATATCATCAATGCCCTTCTGGCAGAACACTACATTTGCGCCCGTAGCCTTTATCTTATCCACCATTTCCTTCAACATTTTAGTCTCTTGATCTAGGAAGGCCTTCATTTGTTTGGGATCACGAATTCTTATTTCAGCGCTGAATTCTGTCTTCTCAATCTCTAATGGGCAATCAAGGAGTGCAATTTTAGCATTTACGACCTTCTTAGGCATTCCTGCATGAACAACTTCCTTGTCGATTATTACGCCTTTAACTAGCTGGGACTCAAGGAGGCTTTTGCCGGTTTTCTTTATTATTTGAATATTGTCAATGTCGGCTATTATCCTGTCGCCTCTATGCTCAACAATTTGCTTTACAGCGTCTATAGCGATTTCAGCAAGGTGCTCCCTGGCAGTACCAACAGCTTTGCTAGCCATAGATGTCAAAGCTACTTTACGTAGAATTTGCCTGTCATCAACGTCCACGGTTTTTGCAATTTTATTAATTACCTCAATGGCTTTTTGTGCAGCCTTTCGATAACCGCTTACTATCACAGTTGGATGAATATTCTGCTCTAAAAGTTCCTCAGCCTTTCTTAGAAGTTCCCCGGTCAATACAACAGCGGTTGTGGTTCCATCGCCAACCATATCATCTTGAGTTTTAGCTATCTCAACCATCATTTTAGCAGCTGGATGCTCAACCTCAATCTCGTCAAGGATGGCGGCACCATCATTAGTTATAGTTATGTCGCCGAGGCTATCTATTAGCATTTTATCCATGCCGCGAGGCCCTAATGTTGTCTTCAAAACTTCAGCTATAATGCGGGCAGCCATAATGTTATTATGCTGAGCTTCTCTGCCGCGACTACGAGAAGTCCCCTCTTTCAATATTAAGACAGGCTGACCTGAAGTTGTTGTCGTTAAGTAAGCCATATCTTTTTACCTCCTTTCACTAAAAGGATTACCACCTGATAGCAAAATGCGCTGCAATATAAATTTTTCCCACCAATATCAGAGAAATCATTGCGAAAAACCCAATAGCGTCAAGAACCTTTCTAATCATTGAAGATGATCAATGAGGATTTTAATTCCGATAATTATCAGGATTAAGCTCCCAAAAACCTCCATTCTAAAGTTCAAGAAATGTCTAAAAAACCTACCTAACATCACGCCTACCAAAGATAGAGTAAAAGCCACTAGACCAATAACAAAAGCAGGCAACGTTATGCCCACACCTATGAAAGCAAAGCTTAAGCCCACCGCAAAAGCATCAATACTTGTGGCAATAGATAACATTAGGAGACTATGGGGGGTTAGCTTTATTCCATGAAACTGACGAGTAGGATTCGCTGCTTCTCTAAGCATTTTCAAACCTATAAGCAATAAAATTCCAAAAGCTATCCAATGATCTACCTCAGCCACTAGTTCAGCGGTTATAAATCCAATATTCCATCCTATTAGAGGCATAATGAATTGAAAGATCCCGAAGGAAGAAGCCAAAACAAGCGACTTACCCATGCCTGAGGTTTTTTCCGAGAGCCCACAGGCTATTGACACACTAAAAGCATCTAAAGCAAGGCTTAAAGCGATTATCAGAAGCGTTAACAGCTCCATTGCTGAAACCTTAAGTTCACGGCGTAAATATTAATTTTAAGTTTTTCCTTTCACTATGCGGTGTATAGATTTGAAGGTTTTGGTGCGCTTCTTTACGGTACTTAGAGAAATTGCAGGCAAGAAGGAGGATCTTCTAGAGTTTCCCGATGAGGATAAAGTAACAATAGAAATGGTGATAAATGAACTTGTAAGGAGGTATGGTGATAAATTTAAGGAGTACCTATACGACGATAGAACAGGAAATGTTAGAGATTTCCTCCAATTTCTGGTTAATGGCAGAAGTGCATCAACACTTCATGGATTGAAAACAACATTAAAGGATGGAGATATTTTAGCAATAATACCACCGGTAGGCGGAGGCTAACCCTCAACATTTTATAGATGAACCTCACTGCTTCTTACACCATTAAGCAACTTTTACACCTAACCACCATCGCTCCTTAAATTTTTAGGTGTGAATTACGTTATCATTTATGGTCTTAAAATGGGAAAATGCCTAGTATGCAATGAGAAGTCTCCTTTAATCTCGGGAAAATTAGGAGTTTGCCTAAGTTGTATAAGAAGCAGGGTTGATGAAGCCCTATTAGTAGCAAAGAGGGTGCACTTTGAAAGCCGGTCGGTTTATGGGTTGCCTCCAGAACCGCCTAAAGATCCGGACGGAATACCATGCGGCGGATGTGCAAATGAGTGCAAGATAGGGGAGGGAAAAAGCGGTTTTTGTGGACTTGTTGAAAATGTTAATGGGCGATTAATACGTTATGGAGGAACAGCTGAAAGTGGCATATTAGAATGGTATTACGATAGCCTGCCCACTAACTGCGTAAGTTGGTGGTTTTGCCCAGGGTGCACGGGTAGAGGTTACCCAAAATACGCCTATAAGCCTGAAGCAGAGTATGGCTACTACAACTTGGCCGTCTTCTATGGAGCATGTAGCTATGACTGCCTATTCTGCCAGAATTGGCATTTCCGCAACCTCTCAGCAAAACGCATGCCAGTCGTTAGCGCCAAAGCATTAGCAGAGAAAGCATTAGACGCACAAGTTTCGTGCATATGCTACTTTGGGGGAGATCCATCGCCTCAGATAATTCATTCCCTTGAAACAAGCCGCATAGCCCTAGAGAATGCAGAAAAAGCTGGCAGAATATTACGCGTCTGCTGGGAGACAAATGGGTATATGAAACCCCAACTTGCAGAGAAAGCAGCGGAATACGCCATTAGTAGCGGGGGCAATATAAAATTTGATTTAAAGGCATGGAGTGAAGAATTAAATGTAGCCCTCTGTGGAGTCTCTAACAAGCCTGCTATTGAAAATTTTCTAAATATTGGCAGGAAATTTTATGATAAACGCAGAGAGCTTCCCGTTTTATCAGCCAGCACATTACTTGTTCCAGGCTATGTAGACGCACAGGAAGTGGAGAATATCGCTAAGTTCATAAGTAGCATAGATCCTGAGATACCCTATACGCTCCTAGCATTTTACCCTTGCTATGTAATGAACGATTTACCTACAACAAGTCGGAAGCAAGCTGAAGAATGCTTTAAAGCTGCTCGAAGACATCTTACAAACGTTCGCATAGGCAACATCCACCTGCTATCATAGACCCCAGAATGGTATGTTTTTCTTCCTTAGTTCAATATACTCTTTCAAAACTTCCTGTTCCTCGGGAGTAAGCTTATCAAAAAACTTTTCAAGGAGTAGCTTAGCATGAGCTTCAGGCACCTTAACGTAGAGGACATCATTTTCGAAAATATGCCTACCAACAATAGGTTTATTGAGGCTTATGGCAACTTGCATGCCTTGGTTTGCTTCTGGTATAGCTTGCCCCTTATCCTGAATCTGCATGATTTCGCCAATATCTTCCCCATCCTCAGCACGGATTAACGTTAACTTGGGCATTATCTTTCCAGCTAAAACCTCCACCCCAACTATAGCTGGTTTAGCCCTCCGAAATACATACCCCTCAAGGATGCGTATTTTTGCAGGCTTAATAAGTGAGGCGAATTCCTGCTCAATCCTAGCCTCTCGCTGGCTTTTAAACCATGAAAGATAGTTGTCTATTAAGTGATAAATCACCTTTTCTTGGAATATTTTTACCCCCTTGCTTTTCGCCTCCTCTTCGGCATCTGGAAGTACCTTAACATTGAATGCTAAAACCACACCATACAAGGGCTCATGCTCTTTAACCACCGAAGCCTCAGTTACGTCTCTCTTAGAGACGTCGCCGACGTCAGCCAGCCTAATGGGGATATTGTTACGGCGGAGATGTTCAGCAATAGCCTCTAAAGAGCCTAAAGTATCAGCCTTTAGGACAACACCATCCGTATCTGTAGCTATTCTTATACGTTCAATCTCTTCAGCTACAAGCCTAATATAATCATCAGGCGATTCACCCTCAGCCACCGCGTATAATGGTGCGCCAGCTAGTACGCCCTCCAAATCAGGAGCCACTATCTTAACGCCGGCAGCAGCTGAAACAGATTCTACAGTTGTAAATCTATCCCTAGGATCTCTAATTTCATCTAATGGTTTAGGGACAAGAATGGCGCGTACGCGAGTTACAATAGGCTTTTCTTTACCTCCAATAACTATCAAGTCGTCTCTTCGAAGAACTCCATCATAAATTATAGCGTTCACAGTTAACCCTAAACCCGGCTCTTCCTTAACTTCTAAAACCGTGCCCTTGGCAGGTCCACCGGTTATCTGCAAGCGCTTAGTTAAGTATTGCTGTGTTAAACCTACAAGAACGGCAATAAGCTCGACTATACCCTCACCGGTTTTAGCGCTCGTAGGGACTATAGCAACTGTGCGCGTGAAATCCTTAATGCGGTCAAATCGATCCGCTCTAAACCCAAGGCGGGAGAAAACCCCGATTATTTCGTATATACGATTGTCTAAAGCATCCCGTACATGTGGATCCTGAAGCTGATATGCCTTTAAGAAAGGGGCGTCAGGATGGGATTTCCACCCTGGGATTCTATCAATTTTATTAGCAGCCACTATGAAGGGCGTTTTACGCGCCTTCAAAATTTCAATACACTCATAAGTTTGAGCCTCAAAACCCTTAAGGATATCAATTACAAGTATAGCTATATCAGCTACACTTCCTCCCCGCTTACGCAGATTTGCAAAAGCTTCATGTCCTGGAGTGTCAATAATCAGCAAGCCTGGAATTTTGATTTCAGCTTTTAGGGCTGAAAGCAGCGGTCCAACCATCTGCTTAAGAGTATCTACAGGAAAGAAGCTAGCGCCTATGTGTTGAGTCATACCACCGATTTCTCGAGCCTGTACACTTGTTTTTCTAATCTTGTCTAAAAGCGAAGTTTTACCCGTGTCTACATGACCGAGAACGCAAACAATTGGTTGGCGAATAGACATGATACATCATCTTTCCATAGTAGCAAATAAGGCAAACCTCATCGCACTAAATAAACCCTACCATTTGATAAACAATTAGTTAGACGTCGTCAAGTCTCTATCTTAGCTATAACCATTAAAAGCCCAATAATCACTAAAGCAAAACTTAGAAAAGCAAACAACCCGGTATAAATGCTTAAAACATCACTACTTGTGAATGTAAAGTAGGCGAAAACAGCTCCTACTATGAAAAGTATAAAACCGAAAAATCTTAAAGCTGCAGTTACATTAGGGCTTTTACCAAGACTCATCAGGCGACCCTCAATGACGAGTCTTTAATTGACATCTTGAAGCTATTTTAATTTTCCTAGCCTATTTAGTTTGTTCCAGCTTTGCAGGGAGATATTCATCAACAATATAGGTTAAACCATAGCGGCTGAAAGCCTCTTGCTCAGCCTTTCGCCTTATCTTGAGGAAGGTGTTAATCTCCCGCTGCCATAGAGGATCATTTTGATATCTTGGATCTCTTTGAAGTTCATATAGCCTCTTAATATCTATTTCGTCAAGGGGGTCTGTTGGCAACTTATAATTTACTATGTCAGTAGCCCATACACCACTCCACTTAGCATCAGGAGTCGTCAAGTCCCTAAGGTGAGCTGCATTAGCTGAGCCGGAGATTATAACCATGGCAATATGCATGCCCCAAGGGTCACCGTCTGTGAATATGTAAACTGGAAGCTTTAACTCTCTATTTAATCTCCTTATAAAGTGGCGTGTTGCCCGAGGAGCTTGCCCCGCTGTAAGTACGAGAATGGCGTTAAAACGTTTATGGACATTTTCCTCTATAAATCGTGTGAAAAGGCCGCCCTTCTCGATTGCGATAACTTTATCTGCTGAGGTTTCAACAAACTCGGCGGAGGTTAAAGCGGGACCTATCATTACACCGTCCGGGTGTGAAGTTAGGTTTAGGGTTTTACCTTCGTAGCCTGGGACGGTATACCTTATTGTCAGGTCTCCAAACACAGCTGACCTTTCCTCAGGGAATATGTTAAAATCCTCTCTAGAGAAGCCTAAAACAGTTTCAAGATCTGTAATTATATTATTCGACTCCTGCTGGTCTTTAAAGCTCATCTCATATGCTTGGGCTGAATAGTAAACATCTCTAAGGGTTGACGTTTTTCTCTGAGAGGTGAGCTCGTAGGAAAATAGTGCAGCCCAAATGAGCTGAGTGAAAGACCTTAAGTGACGGATATTTCTAACGCTTCGTCTAACTCTCTTGTCGCCTAAAACATACTGCCGTAGCTTGGTATCATAGTAAATGTTTTCTATTGACCGGCTCGGCATCTCAATAGACGGGAAGATCCCCTTATCTAGCTGTTCATAGATTTCTTCACCCAGCCGTCTTAACCTTTCTAAGACGACCTTTCTCCTCTCAACAACGCTTCCAGCACTATTCGAGTTCAAGCCGGCTCACACTCCTCAAAAGTTTCTCTATATCTGGAGGCTTCTCTTTACCTGCAAGCTTGGTTGAAAACTGAGCTATTTTCGGCAGATACTTGCTGAAAACGCCCATTCTCTTTTTTTCTCTATTCACATGCTCTTTCTTAGATAGGAAACGCTGAAGCTGCCTCGCAACCTCCCTTAGGGCGTTAGCTATTTCTCTACGAACCTCTGGCCTATCAGCTATAAACTCCTTCCCAACAGTTTTGTATGGAACCTTTGTGCTGCATATATGTACAACTATGGCTATGGGCATGTCTGGAGTAACCTTATACCTTCGCCAATTCATCGAGTTTATGACCTTAGTAGCTACATCGCTTGCTTCATCATACAGTAGAGGGATCCTATTTGCAAATCGATAGAGTAGAAACTGGCCTTTTGCCGGTATTTCCCCACCATAAGCTATAGCCGCTTCAACTATAAAAGGGTGCCCAGAATATGTGGCAGGCTTCCGTTGGTGAACAGCTACGAACTCAGGCTTAAGCTCCTTAAGGATCCCTGTCCTAAGTAGCTCCTCGCCTAAAGGCGATAGGCAACTCGCATCTGGAGGTATAAACTCCTTAAACTCCTTAAGCTTCTGAGCTAATCTAACAACTTCCTCGTGGGAGAGCTTCTTTGGGTTTTTAGATGCATCAATGCCACTGAATTCCAAAAACTTCTCAGCAGTCTTCCGCCCAACCCTATGGAAGTGATTCCTTAAGAAATCAAGCATGTTCTCATGGGGGGTTATCTGTATCAGACGCTGAAGAAGCTCTACATCAACTCCATAGGGGTGGGGTAATGTCTCTTTAGGAGGCTCAGGCATAACGGTTGTGGCGCGAGTGAACCTATAGAGTCTACCTCTCGGGTCTACAAAGGTTAAATTAGCATATGGATTAACAATCGCAGTCTGCTTGAAATACTCTATAATTTTAGGCATCGCCCTGAAGTAGTCGCCTTCAAGGGCGAATTCAACAATGGTTCCACGCCAACCACTCTTATTGAGGAGTACTTTACGATCCATAATTATGGGGCGATTTCGCTGAATATCTATCATTATCTTGAACATGAAGATGTGCGTGGAGCCTGTGCTAGAAATTATGGTGGCTGGTTCATGGGTTGTTATTTGCCCATAAAGTATCGCCATCTTACCTCCAAGCCCAAAAGTGCCCCTCTGCTGCTTCAGCTTATACTTAGAACCATAGAGAACTTGACCGAAGGCTAAGGGAATATGCCTGGGAGGTATCCCTGTCCCATTGTCCTCAACGCGAAGCCTGTAAATCTGTGTCTCCTTGCTTACGTTTTTTTCAAAGGATAAACGCACGTAAATATCCGGTGGAACCATTATGCTTTCAGCTGCATCCAACGAGTTCTCCACAAGCTCCCTTATAGCGGCAAATATGGCTCTTGAGGGGTTAGAAAAGCCTGCTATGTCACGATTGCGATAGAAAAAGTCGGAAGCACTTATTTCCTCAAAGGTCGCCTCTGACACTCGTCTCCACCAAATCACCTTTTACGTATACGCCGCCTATTCTTTAACTTAACTATGCCAAGCATGAATAAGCGAATAATGGAATAACTGCTTAAACCATAAACATTCCAAGTTAAACTTTAATCCTCCTCATCTCCAGCGTAAGACACATAATAATACTCGCCTATTTCCTTCTGGTAAACATCAAGTCTTGAGCCCTCCTTATTCACCCTAGGTCTTTTTGTAACAGGGTCACGCCTAAAGGTTACATTCACCTCCTTGAGGAACATATTCATTCCATCCCTGGGGTTAACAGGGGGGAAAGCAACGCCGAAGATTCCTGGCCTACCGGTAAATATCATCAGCCTGTCAGCGATAAAGTCCTGTACAACTACGTCGTGCTCCACAATAAACGCTGTGGCGCCTCTGGACTCTATAACCCTACGAACAGTTCTAGCCATGTTAAGCCTTTCCTCCACATCCAAGTAGGCGCTAGGCTCGTCTAACAGATAAAGGTCAGCTTCCCTTGACAGGCAGGCTGCAATCGCTGTTTTCTGCAGCTCTCCACCACTGAGTTCAGTAACATTCCTATCTAGAAGCTTATCCAAACCTAAGGGCTGTATTATTTCAGATTTATACCAACTTGATGCGAAAGCTTCTTTAGCAATCGCCATCAAAAGCTCCTGAACGGTACCCTCATATTCAGCGGATATATATTGAGGCTTGTAACTTACAGTAAGCTTCTCAAATGGCTCCCCTTTATCAGGCTTCTCAACTCCAGCCAAGATTTTAATAAATGTCGTTTTTCCTATACCATTTGGCCCCAGTATCCCAATAATTTCGCCTTTTACTATCTCTCCGGGTTTAGCTGTAAGCTTAAAGTCTCCATAATTCTTCTCAAGCTCGCCCCATTTAAGAAGTACTTCACCTGACTTAAAGCTTGAGGTGGGCGGTTTTTCATGGAAGATTATGGCTTCCTTCCTAAATCTTATATTCTCGTCGGGGAGGTAGCCCTCTAAGTATAGATTTATCCCCACTCGAACACCATGGACATGTGACACTACACCATACACGCCAGCTTCTCCATAAAAGAGACATATCTGATCAGAAAGGTAGTCTATAACTGCTAGGTCATGCTCCGCCACAATGATCATTTTCCCATAATCCTTTAAGCTTCGTATGGCTTTTGCAACTTGAAGACGCTGTTTTACGTCAAGATAACTAGATGGTTCATCGAAAAGATATACATCGGCCTCCCTACATAAGGCCGCTGCAACAGCTACTCGCTGAAGCTCCCCACCACTTAGTGCCTCAAGAGGTCTATCCCATAAGTTCTTTAAATCTAGTTGTTCAGCAACTTTTTTAAGAGCGCCTCTTTCGTCCACCCTTTCAAGTATTTCACCAACCTTCCCGGAGACCACCTTTGGAATCTTATCGACATATTGAGGCTTATGTACAACTTTAAGTCTGCCTTCACTAATTCTCTGGAAGTATTCCTGAAGCACTGAACCCCGGAAGTACTTAATTATCTCACCCCAATCAGGAGGATTATCATACCTTCCAAGGTTAGGCTTTATCTCGCCTGATAAGATCTTTAGTGTAGTTGTCTTTCCTATTCCATTCTTTCCAAGCAACCCCAATACGACGCCAGGCAACGGGACCGGAAGCCTATAGAGCTTAAATGAGTTTTGCCCAAACCTATGGCTACATTCAGCCTCCAACTCATTGGGTAAATTAACGATGGAAATAGCTTTGAATGGACATTTTTTAACGCAAATACCGCACCCAGAACATAACGCCTCAACGATAACTGGTCGATTATCTTCAAAGCGGATAGCTTCAACACGGCTCCTAACCATTGGACAGAAACGATAGCATACTCTATCACAACGCTTTGGCTTACACTTATCAGCATCTAATACAGCCACCCGGGGCATATCCACCATCAACGCTAACTATTCCAACTTAAGGGTCATCAATTACCTGAACGAGATCTAAAAAATGTTGTGATAAAAAATTTACTTAAAAAGGGAAAGGATGGTGAGTTTTTAATTTTTTACCATTCCTCCTCTTCTTCCCACTCTTCCTCTTCCCATTCTTCTTCCCATTCTTCCTCTTCCTCGAACATGAGACTATTCACCTCCAGTGTTGGCATACAATTGAGCATGCTAAGACCATTTTAACATTTTTGTTCGGCGGGTGTCGAGAATAATGTTGGTGTATTAGTAGCGCTTAAAAAGGTTTAGCACAGCATCTTCGCCTTAAGGCTGGCTACAGGTTCTTTCATACCTGATCTAAGGTAAGCCCAGCACATTCCTAGAGTGTTGTGGGCAGCGCCTATCCCACCATTAATGTCGAGGGCTATCAAGCCTATGGGGCGGTATGGCTCTTTTATCCTCTCATTTACAATCTGCACAGCTTTTTCAACAGCGGTTTGAGCATCCATGCCGGATTCCATGTAGCTGCAAACTTTACTAGCCAGCGTCAACCTTATCGCTATTTCTCCCAAACCCGTAACGGAGCAGGCTCCACTCTTATTATCAGCGTAAGTTCCACATCCTATGATGGAGGAATCGCCTATCCTTCCTGGAAGCTTAAGCGGAAAGCCGCCGGTGGATGTTGCAGCTGCAACATTTCCATTCACGTCCAAGGCTACGGCACCCACGGTTCCACGTATAAGAAGCTCAGGATGCCTTCTTATTAACTGAACGAGATTTTGGAGCTCAAATTTACCGTCAATTAAAGCCTGCTTTAATTTTTGGTAATACCTAAGCTGTTTCTCACTTACTTGAGGCTTACGCTCCAAGCTTAATAGTCTGGCCAGTTTTTCAGCTCCATCTCCAGCGATCATAACGTGGTCGGTTTGATTCATAATGACCCATGCTAATTTAACCGGGTTTTGCACATTTCTTAGGAGGGCGGTTGCTCCAGCTTTTAGAGAGCCACCATCCATAACTGATGCTTCAACCTCTATAAAGCCCTCGAGATTTAATATTGATCCGCATCCTGCATTAAATACTCCAGAATCTTCCATAACGGATACCGCTTCAACTACAGCGTCAACAGCACTTCCGCCAGATCGCATAATACTGAAACCAGCTGAAACCGCCTTCTTGATCCACTCAAGAGCAGCTTGACCGTCATCAATACTCCATGGTCCTGCACCGCCGTGAGCGACAATCACAGGCTTTTGCACATCACGCACACCATAACCCTCCAGCTCTGCTAGGTCAAAATTAATAAACTCCATTATCTTATTGTTTCTTCTGGGATGATGTGAGGCGACGGCTGGGAGCTTTAAAGCTGTGAGAGCCACTAACCTGCGCTGACCCAATAAAAATGGGGTGGAAACATCCTGCTAAGAGATTTTAACCTCGTGGTAACAACATATAGAGGGAATGAGGAAGAGGCATGCTCTGAATTATGGTATCTTCTAGGACAAGTTGGCGATGCCACACCAATAATAGAGAGAACAAACGTTTCAGGCCTTATAGTTGCAAAAACTTCTTTAAACCCGTTCGAAGTTATAGAAAGATTTAGGAGGATTCTCCAAGAAAGACCGTATGAATTTCGCTATCTTCTTAGAGTCATACCAATAGAAAGAGTTGTGCGTACAGATATAGACGAGATAAGTCGAGTTGCCCATGAGTTTGAAAATAGAATAGGTGAAAATGAAACATTTAGGGTGACCGTTGAAAAAAGGTTTACCGAGACCTCCACTAGAAGCATAATAGAAGCGATAGCTTCAAAGATAAATAGGAAAGTTGATCTCGAAAAGCCTGACAAAATAGTTCTAGTTGAGGTTATAGGTGGATTAACAGGGATGTCCCTCATAAAGCCAGAGGATGTTTTATCTGTAACTAAGGAAAAAGCTTTATAATTAATGCTGAACTGCTAAAAGAGCCATTCGCTCAATTATAAGATGTACAATTGCGTCCTCTAAATTGTTGTTGGAAATTGCGGAAATCTCATTTTGAGATATTCTGAATGCTTCGCATAAAGCCTTAATCTTTTCATGTGAAAGGGATAAAACTTCATCATCCCTTTTTCCAGGGATAAGATTTGAAATAAGTGAAAAAGCAGATTCAACTTGTTCAGTTGTTTCACCCATAACCAGTACTGCTATCTCAGTAGTTTTAGGCGTTATACCTATTAGATCCATAGCTTTTTGAATTTGACGCTGAGCTGAGGCGTAGAGAAGTATCTCAATAGCTAAGCTTCTCGAGATGTTACTGCCACTTTCAAAGGCCTTTAAGGCATTAAGGACTGCAAAAAATAAATGTTTCCAAGTAGCAACGAAATTTGCGTTAAAAAACTGATAGACAACTCTAGAATCAAGTTTGGAGCGAACCTCCTTAATGAAAAAATCAACATCACTTATCCTGACTTCTCTGAACCCGGCGAAAGCCACGTACTTACCGAATTCATTGATAAACTTCAATTTCCCCCCTCAAGCACATCTCTAAGAAAGTAATTAACAAGACTTCTAGGCAATCCGGCCGCTACTAGTTTTTCCACACTCTTGTTTAGGGCTTCGCCATCGCTACCAAATTTATTAACAAGCTTCCTTATCGTCTCACGGATCTCCCATGGGAAAACTATCCATCGGCTTGTTTCCTTAACACTATAATCTGGGCGAACGCTACTCCAAGGCTTATGGTAAATGGTTGCTATTTTAACTTCTTTAGCACCCATCTCAAGGAGGTGACTCCTTATTAGCTGCAGGCTCTTGCCGGTATCGGCAACTTCATCGACTATAAGCACATTTTTTCCCTTAACATCTACAGAAACTGGCTGAGTTAAAATTGGCTCTTCCCGGGTTTCAGCTACGCCAACATAAAATTCAACTTTAACATTAGCTAGATTCGGATTGTCTAAAAGATCAGAAAGGATCCTCGCTGGAGGCCACCCGCCACGAGAAACTCCCACTATAACTTCAGGTTTAAATGAGCTCTTTTTAATCTGTCTAGCTAGTTTTATTAGCATGAGGTATATTTGGCTCCATGTTGGAGCTTCAAACTCAATATTTTCCAATACAACCTCCTGAGGACTTATAGAATTAGATACAAGAAAATATGTTTTATTTCTTATTGAGCAAAAAGATGTTAAAAGGTGTCAGAAAAAATTATGGAGCTATATGGGTTAATCGAATTCAGATTCTGTTTCTTCCTTAGGCTTCTTTTCTTTCTCCTTCTCCTTTTCGATTCCTTTAGCAGCTATGACGTCGTCGATCTTCAATATCATGCATGCTGCTTCAGTAGCTGATTTTATCACTTGAAGTTTTACTCTCAGAGGTTCCACAACCTTAAGCTCAAGCATGTTTCTTATTTTGCCTGTGAAAACATCCACGCCCATCGCGTAGCCATCTGCCTTCTCATGAGCTGCTCTCAGTTCGACCATGATGTCTACTGGATCTAAGCCAGCGTTTTCAGCCAACGTGAGAGGTATGGATTCCACAGCGTTAGCAAAGGCCTCAATAGCCAGTTGCTCGCGCCCGCCTATTTGAGCAGCATAGTCTCTAAGTTGTCTTGCAACTTCAGCTTCTGGGGCACCTCCTCCAGGGACTATTTTGCCATCTTCGATGGCATTACGGACAACACAGAGAGCATCATGAAGAGATCGCTCCGCCTCATCCACAACGTGTTCAGTACCGCCTCTAATGACTATTGTCACAGCCTTTGGATTCCTGCATTCCTTCACGTACACTAGCTTATCCTCGCCTATCTTAACTTCTTCAACTGTTTTTGCTTCGCCAAGCAGTTCTGCAGATAGATCTTTAACGTTAGCAACTATCTTTCCGCCAGTAGCTCGAGCAAGCTTCTCCATGTCACTGCTACTAACGTTCTTAACTGCAAGAATGCCCCTCTTAGCTAGGAAGTGAAGAGCTAGATCATCTATGCCTTTCTCGCAAAAAACTACATTTGCGCCTACTTCGGCGATTTTGTCTACCATTTCACGGAGCATGCGCTCCTCTTCTTCAAGGAACAGTTTCATCTGCTCTGGGCTTTCAATGTTTATTTTAGCATCAAACTCAGTTTTCTCAATTTCTAGTTTAGCGTTTAATAGGGCGATCTTTGCGTTGTGAACAACCTTTGGCATCTGCGGATGAGCAACTTCTTTGTCTATGACCATTCCACGTACTAGTTCAGTTTCTTCAAGACTCTTTCCATGCTTCTTTAGAACCTTGATTAGGTCGATGTCAGCCTTTAGTTTACCATCTTTCTCCTCAACTACTTGCTTTACTGCTTCAACCGCCAACTTAGCAAGGTGTTCCCTAGCGCCAGCAACGCCCTTACTGCCCATGGCAGTCATGGCAACATCGATGAGAAGTTGTTCATCTTTAATGCTTACAGGAAGCGCCATCTTCTCCAATACTTCCCTAGCTTTTTCAGCAGCTTTCCTGTACCCCTCTATTATTATTGTTGGATGAATATTCTGGTCGAGGAGTTCCTCAGCCTTTGATAGAAGCTCTCCAGCTAGCACAGCAGCGGTGGTTGTTCCATCACCTACTTCGTTGTCTTGAGCTTTAGCAACTTCAACTAACATTTTAGCTGCTGGGTGTTGAACATCAATCTCCTTCAGGATTGTAGCACCATCATTGGTTATTGTGACATCTCCAAAGCTATTAACGAGCATTTTATCCATACCCTTCGGTCCAAGAGTTGTTTTAACAATCTCCGCAATGATTTTAGCAGCGGTTATATTGTTTCGCTGAGCCTCCCTTCCAGTAGTTCTTCCAGTACCTTCCTTTAGTATTAAAACCGGTACCGTTCCGGGTATGGCTGCCATAGCCACCCCTCTTTTTACTAATTTTCTTATACGAAAAGCAAAAATCCGTAAAGATTACTTCTATATAAGCTTTTCTCAAGTTATAGCATTAAACGAGTTATGAAAGTGGCAACTAGCTGAGAACAACTTTTAAACCCTGATTATGTTATAGCCAGAAGCTTTTCTAAGCCTATTCATAACCGCCAGCCCTAAGCCTGTGGAGGGCACTCCCTCAGCAAGGATAATATCAACCCCCTCCTTATCAAACTCTCTTAAAAGCTTAAACACACTTCTGGCAATTTCAAGCAGGTTACTTCTACTTCCAAGAGACTTAACAACACCTATATCGTATTTAGGCGAAGTTTCATCAGTAGATAAAATGCCAACTTTAAGACCTTTATCAACATACATTGAGGCAAGCTCCTTAATCTTGTTTATAACAGCTATAGTTTCACCCTCAACTACTATCAACTTAGCCCTAGGAGCATAATGTTTATACTTCATCCCGGGGGAGCGAGCTTCGTCAACTATATAATCCATATTGGCAACTGCAACCGGATGGAGTGCAACATCTCCGAGAAACTCTTTAAGATCTTCATAAGGAACACCACCAGGGCGTAAGATTTGAGGCGGCTCCACGGTTAAGTCTAATACTGTGGATTCAACACCAACTTGAGTTGGCCCTGCATCCAGTATTGCGTCTATCCGCCCTCCAAGATCCTCTAAGACGTGCTCAGCCGTTGTTGGGCTAGGTCTACCAGCCATGTTAGCGCTTGGAGCCGCTATCGGACAGCCGCTTTCCCTAATTAGCGCTAGAGCAACTTCATGTTTTGGCATTCGAATAGCTATGGTGCCTAACCCAGAAACAGTTATGCTCGGCACAATTTCCGATCGCTTTAAAATTAAAGTCAATGGACCTGGCCAGAAGCGCTCCATGAGCTTTACGGCCTTGGCGGGAACATCTTTAGCAAGTCGGTGAACATCTGCAATATCAGCAACATGAACGATGGGAGGATTGTCCAGAGGTCTATTTTTAGCTTTAAAAACCTCGAGGACGGCCTTTGGGTTTAGAGCATCAGCTCCTAGACCGTACACTGTTTCAGTGGGAAAAGCTACTAAGCCGCCATTACGAATTATGTCTGCAGCTAAACGTATGATCTCAGGATTCGGAGCTTTGGGATCGACTTTAAGCACAACAGTCTTCTTCATAGGTCGATAAACCAATACACAAGGCAGCAACTGTACTTTTTAAGTATGGCGCTTATTTGCTTATGTTAAGCAACTTTTCAACAAGCTTTTTTGCGTTGACGCTTACAGGTATCTTAGCTCTCTCAAACTTATCTCTAGGCTTAGTGAAGGGTATTGTTGCGTCAATACCCATTTTTGACGTAGTTCCAGTCTCTTGATCAGCAGAGGAATCTAAGGTTGATCCCCGTGCATTTGGTATTACAATGAGGTCCTCAGATGCTTGAAAGCGTGTGGCAATAGCCCACTCAACATCAACTAAATTGTAGACGTCAATGTCAGAGTCTACCACAATAGCATGTTTCAGGCTCGGGTGAGCAGCGAAAGCTGCTAACAGTGCGTTTTTACCATCACCATCTAGCTGTTTTTCTATGGATATTATAGCGTGGAGCCAGCCGCCACCACCAAAAGAGAGGTTAACTGCATGAACCTTAGGGACAACCTTTGAAACAGCCTCATAAATAGATGCTTCACGAGGCAAACCCATTAGCAACTTATGTTCAGCCCCAGATGGCAGAATGGCTTGATAAATGTAATCTTCACGACGCATGACATTAACTATTTCAACAACAGGCTGATTTCTAACGATGTCATATGTTCCCGTTATATCCACAAAAGGACCCTCAGGCACCTCCTTAGTTGTTGATATCTTTCCCTCCAGAATTAGCTCGGCATCCATTGGAGCACATGCATCGACATTCCTACATTGTATTAGAGTTAACTCATTATTCATGATGCTGTTCGCTATTTCAAATTCATTTATGCCAAAGGGCGGAGAGGAAGCCGCCGCCAACAACACTGCAGGATGCACTCCAATTGCTATGGCCACATCTAAGTCCACTCCAGAAGCCTTAGCATTTTGCCATAGCTTGTACAAGTGTCTAGGCACTAAACGTATCGCCAGATGCTTCTCATCTAAAACTTGAAGTCTATGGATTGAAACATTCTCAACTTCGCCACGTGGGTCCTTAGCATGAATAACCGCAGCGGTAATGTATGGCCCAGCATCTCTCTCAAAATGAGTCAATATGGGGATTTTATACAGGTTAGGCTCTTCACAAATGCCTTCAAATGCATCAGCCTCTAAAACTCTGGGCTTTCGCGGGGATTTTAAAGCTTCTAGCAATTTTGGATACAGCTGACTTTGATCTACGCCCAGAGCCTTGCAAATCCGTTTCCTAGTCCCACATAAATTAGCAACAACTTTTGTGCTAAAACCTTTCACACTTTCAAACATCAATATTGGACCTTCATTATCAAAGCTTTTAATCACATAGGACATATCAAATTTTGTGGATACATTATCCTTTACGCGAAGGACCTCACCACAGCTGTCCATCTCATTTAGAAATTGCCTGAAGCTCATGCAAGACTTTTCTCCTTTTCAGCCTCTTCGCTGGTTAAAACTTTATCCAAGAGCCTTTTAAGTATTGATTGAGCTTGAAATTCATTTAATGATTCAAGATATATCGAAACTAGGCTTATCTTGTTCTTCTTAGATGCTAAGTACTCAGCGAAAAACCTGGCTGAAATTATGTTTCTATCTCCCAGCAATATTGAAGAAGCAGAGCCACTGTACATCCCCGAGGGGCTTGGAACTGCTACAGCTAATGTTCCAAGCCTATCTTCATTCTCACTCAACAGCATCAGACACGCATTTTTAGTTTCGAGATAAATGGCGAGAAAACGAACATTCTGCTCAACTATTTCATCCTTTACAACTCTTGCCCTGTCCACAATGTTCACCTACGTTCCATTTATTAACTGACACCTTCACTATTTAACTTTCAAGGCGAAAAGCATGATCCAAAACAGGGCGCGGGAGATATTACGCATTCTCCAAGAGAAATTTACAAAACCTGCATGGATAACTTCCAAAATGGACCCCTTCGAAACACTAATCATAACAATAATCTCGCAAAATACAAATGATAAAAATACCATTAAAGCCTTCGAAAGACTTTCAAAAACTATTGGGGTAACTCCAGAAAGCTTGGCAAAGTCAGATGTGGCGAAAATTGAAGAGTGTCTAAAAATCGCCGGGTTATATAGGAATAAAGCCAGGGTTATAAGGGAGGTTTCGCGGATAATTCTAGAGGAATATGGAGGATCCCTTAAGCCTATTCTTGAAAAGCCATTTGACGAAGCAAGAAAAGCATTAATGAAGCTACCTGGCGTGGGTACAAAAACAGCTGACGTGGTTCTATTATTTTCCGCAGGTAAGCCGACAATACCCATTGACACTCATATTAATAGGGTTTCAAAAAGGCTTGGATTAGCACCTAAGAATGGCGATTACGAAAAGGTTAGATTGGCTCTTCAGTCTCTCTTTAATCCTGAGGAGTATATGGATGCCCATATACTTTTAATACTGCTTGGCAGAAAGTACTGCCGCGCAAGGAATCCATCATGTCAAGAATGTCCTGTTAACGCTCTTTGCCCATCTATTACCTCAACTAGCCCCTGAAACTGAGTGCTCTGCGCCCATTGGAATCTCCTTAAAGTTTTTGTCAAGCTTAACCCTTCCTACAATGACCTTAGTAAAGCGTTCAGAAACGGGTGTCATGATCTTAATCGTCTTCCTTCGATAATCAATTTCACGAATAACCCCAAGCCCAAGGAATTTATCAGAAGCATTATAGAGAGCCACGATGAATCCCTCTTCCCCTCCCTTTAATTGGACATTAACTTTTTTCCCGGTCATCTCCTCAATTTTCTTAATTTTTTCCGGGTTGGGAAGTTTCTCTCCCGCCGTGATTATGCATATCTCCTTAGATAATTCCATTATGTGTATGGGATTAAAGCCTAAAATGTTGCTGATCTCTTCAGCACGCTTGCTATCAACGCTATTATGGCTTGGAACATATGGGAACCCTGGATTCTTTATCTCTATCCAATTGATGGGAATTGTTTGAACTTTTGCATTCGCCAAATATTTTATGTATCCTAGCTCCCTTAGCGTTTTCCGCTTTTCTCGACTTCGCTGCTTTATAGCAGGCGGCGACTCCACAATCATTACGTTGCGAGAACCTAAAGCATTTAGCAGATTCGTAAGTTCGCTAGTTCTTTGAACGAAGAATAATATGTGGGGGTTTATCTCCTCAGCGATCCTTGTCTTATATTTTATTGCTTCTTCTCCATCAACCCAACCATCGGTATTAACTATAATAAAGTCCGGATTATGTTTAAGAGCGTTGGTCTTCAGCATACTGAAGCCTTGGATAGCTCTTTCAACAACTTTCCTTGGGGAAGTTTCACCAACAAAGAAGACATCCTCAGCTGGTAGATTGAACAAATCCGTAACGGGTCGAGTTAACACCGCGTAAGCTAAACTACAAGGTGGACCGATATCAGACTGGCCGAGGTCTCCGTCTAAGATCACAACCCTATAGCCGTCTCTAACTATTTTATTTGCTAGGTAAGTGCAGAAGCTAGTTTTTCCAGAGTCAGGGGCACCTAGTATCATCGCTACTCTAGGTTTCTCTGCCACATTCAACAAACGCTCATAGGCTATGTTCCAGGACGGAGGGATTGTGCTACCTTCATACTCTTCAACACAAGCATTCTCACCGAGATGCAACTCTAAAGTTGAGTTCTGTTCCGCCATTATGGGCATACGCTTACCATCTCTGATGACGATTTTCTCATTTAACTTCATGGCATGGCCGAAAACCTCCACCTTTCCGGACAACAATATTGCGGATGCTGGGCCATCAACAAGCAAAGTTTTACCCTTATCTATGGATACTTTCATATTCCTTACCCTCTAACGAATTTATCACCATCTCTTTTAGCAATTCGAATAGCTGAGGCGATATCCCTTAAACCCCTCCTATGCTTAAACTCCCTAAGGTTGCTACTCGTTCCGGCTTCATGCACGCTTTCTAATATCACATCTTTAGGCAGAATTTTATCTAAAGCTTGGAGAAGCTGCTCTTTATATCTCGGTATGCCATCGCCTACCTTAACGATGATTGACGAAGCATTAATATTCTTAAACTTTTTGACAACCTCATCTACCTTGCGGAGAGTTTCCTCAATGCTAAAGCAATTTTCAGCGCCTATAATTCTACCGTCAGCCAATATCGCCAAACCTGAGATTTCACCAGGATCAATGCCTATGACAACTTTTTCATACGAGCTTTTACCTTCAGCGTACTGCAAGGCCTGGCTGACTAGGATCAACGGATCATTAGCTTCTTCAAGAGCTAAAACCCTTTCATGATTTATGAGCGGCTTCTCTTTCTTAGTAGTTATCACTACTCTCACTTCCATGGGGATAGGGTCAAAGGGGGTTAAGCTTATGAAAGGAACATTATATCTCCTCAACTCGTTAACTATTAAGTAGTACGCCTTTCCAGACACTGTAGCAACAGCTATCTTAGCCTTCATCACTTTCATAAAGAGTAGTCCCAACAAACAATTATTATTTTTGTTGCCTACTACATAGGAAGGATTAGTTATGTTGCAGAAAATTCCTACAGGCTGTGAGGTCCTTGATGAGATCTTAGAAGGGGGCTTCAGCATCGGTGAGATTAGTCTGATTTATGGAGAAGAAGACACTGCAAAGACGACACTTGCAATGCAATGTGCTATAAATTGCGCAAGATTGGGTTACAAAACTCTATTTATAGACTGTGATGGAACTTTTTCCATTGAAAGATTAGCACAGTTAGCCTTGGATCTCGAAAAAATAGCTGAGCTCATAATTTTATCGAAACCTGAAGATTTCAGCGAACAGACCATGATAATAGATAGACTGCCAGATTATCTGACTAAGAATTTTGGACTTGTAATTATTGACACGCTTACATCTCTCTATCGTGCTAAAGTAGCTGAAAAGCCAGAAAGAGTATTTGAGCTAAATCGGGAGCTAAATAGGCAGATGGCATGGCTTGCACAGACAGCTAAAACTCATAAAGTTGCGATAATAGTGGTTAGTCAAGTTAGGAGCGTAGTGGATGAAAGTTTTAATGGTGTAATGCCTGTAGCTGATAGGGTGTTGAAATTCTGGGCGGATACCATAATTGCAATGAAAACCACAGGAAACCCGAGGGTTATAAAGGCTCAGGTTGAGAGAAAAAATAGAAAGGAAACAAGCGAGTTTTGTCACTTAAGGATAGAAGAGGCAGGACTGTGCCCATTCAAAACAGGGTGATTCATCATTGGGAAATCACGTCATGATCTTAGGCGAGGCAATAAAGTTTATCTTTCCAGCATATTGCGCAAACGCTGCACCTGTATTATTTGGCGGAGGAACGCCAATAGATATGGATAGAAAATTTTTAGATGGAAAGCCCATATTTGGAAAAAATAAAACTTTTAAAGGATTTATCTCCGGGCTCCTCGTTGGTACATTTGCTGGCTTTCTTGAAAGTATAATTTTTCCAGGATACCAAATGAGCCTTGGATTTTTTATATCTCTAGGCGCTTTACTAGGGGATTTGGCAGGGGCTTTCCTTAAAAGAAGAATCGGAATGGCTCCAGGGGAAATGCTACCAATAATTGATCAAATAGACTTCATAATGGGAGCAATTATTCTAGCCTTTCCATTCTTTGAATTGACTTTAGAGTTAGTTGCAGTTATCTTTGTAATTACAATACCGCTACATGTTTTAACTAACTTTGTAGCTTACAGATTGGGGTTAAAAAGCAAACCATGGTGATGTGATATACAATAAGGGTGTTACACTCCTTTCCAATAATGCAGAATAGCCTCTAGGGAGACATAAGTTAGGATTACAAGAGAAACGCCTACTATAAACATCATATAGGCTTGTCTGGGTTTATATGCGTACTTAGTGCTTTGATACATCAAGATGGCTCCTATTGCACCAAAGGCATATAGCGTCGTGGCGATTATGCTGTCTGAGATAAATTGCTCAGAAAGTTGTGGATATATAAATAGGAACCTACCTCCATAATACACCGCTGGATATGGCTTAACAATTATGCTATATAACCCACCGCCAAAAAGGAAAACCGCAATCGCCAAGATAATAATGTTCACAATTAATGGGGAAGGTTTAAAGGCTAAAATTTTCTGATGTAATCTAAACAGAGAATGGGAAATCGATGACGTATTCCTTTCTTCTCTATGTGCCATTTACACTCTCTCCATCCTTAAGTAATTTTTCCGCAACCTCTTTAGCCCAATTGCCTGTTAAAGGATTTTTGATTATCTCACTTAAATAGTCTTTCCATGAAATATCTACAGCTTCCTTCCAAACTTTATACTTCTCAAGGATATTAATATATGCCTCAATATGTAAATCACAATAGCCCTTATCCACAGCTACCCTATCGCAGATTTTACACCTCAATATTATCTCTCCTTGATGGACACTTAGGGTTAAAACACAAACTCCATGAACGTCTACCTCTAAATTTGATGAGGATTAGTGGCCATCCGCAAGCACTACAACTTTTACCAGATGCAGATATCACGCCCTTCTGCGGTATAGGGAAAGAGGTATTACAACTCCCATTAAAAAAGTTGGAGCAGCCTAAGAAACGCTTACCAGTTTTCTTTGAAAATAGGATCAACAAGTTTCCATCACTGCATATTGGACAGCGCCCGACTACTCGCTCCCTAAGCCTAGATTTCTTTATCGCTTTGCTTAATTTCTCGCCGATAAGACTTTCATTACTCTTTAGTTTACTAATCACCGGCTTGAGGGCATCAATAGCTTCTGATAGGACATTTTCTCCATTTTCGAGATTTTCCCGTATTTTCTCCATCTTTTCTTCGAGATTTTTAGTTAAATCAACGGAAACTATTTCCGGGCAGAATCTACTTAGGATATCTAAAACCTCAAAGCCTAGATCAGTCACGATTATCCTCTCCTCGCGGATGTACTTCCTATTATAAAGCGTTTGAATAATGTCAGCTCTAGTAGCTTTAGTGCCTATTCCAGCTTTTTCCATCTCCTTAAGCAGGCTTCCGGGGTTATATCTCGGAGGGGGAGTAGTAAATTTCTCAAGTAGTATTACTCGTTTAACTTTAATGATTTGACCCTTTCTAACCTCTGGAAGGATAAACTCGCCAGTGCGGACATATGGCTCATAAAAACGTAGCCAACCCTCTCTTAAGATTTGCCAGCCCTTTAAGTAGAAGTTGTAGGTATTTACGCCTAATCGAATCTTTACAGTCTGCTTCACCGCTGGTTCTCCAAAAACAGCCATAAACCTTCTAATGATTAGATCCCATATCCTCCTCTCATGTTCATTTAGCGCCCGTTCTGGAATGACGCCTGTTGGATGTATAGCTGGGTGGGCTGAATCCTCCTTAATTCCTTCATTTGGGATAAGCTCAGCTTTTGAGAGAAGCTTCTTAATTAATTCAGCATACTCGGATAGACTACTAAACCTCTTCAATATTTCCTCATAATTTAGTGATTTAGGAAGTTTTTGGCTACTTGTTCTAGGGTAGGATATTAATGCATCAAGGTAGAGGCGTTGAGCGATATCTAGGGTGCGTTTAGGGGTATATCCAAAGAGGCTATACGCCTCACTTTGAAGCAAACCGAGATCAAAAGGTACGGGAGGCGGCTGAGTGAACCGTTTAAAATTTATTTCTTCAACTTCGCCTTTTTCATCTCGACACCCACTAACGATAAGCTCAGCTTCCCTCTTAACTTTAATGGCAGGCTTTTCATATTCAGCCTCAAATATTTTATTATTAACTTCAACTTCAGCCTTTACTTTCCAGTATGGGGTGGGTACAAAGCTTTGAATAGCCTTCTCTCTATTTACAATAAAGCTTAGAGTTGGTCCCTGAACTCTTCCCGTACTTATAGTCACATACCTTCCACTCCAGTTTTTTGCTGCTAAAGTTAACGCCCGAGACAAGTTTATACCATAAAGCCAGTCAATCTCGTGGCGGGTTTTACCAGCCTCTATTAGACCGAAATCCAATGTTGGCAGTAGCTTGGCGTATGATTCTTCCAGCTCACTTTTTGTTAGAGTAGAGTATTTCATCCTTTTTGCTATTCTTTCTTTATCTCCGCATGCAAACTTAAGAATACAATAACCAATAAGACTACCTTCAACATCGTAATCACAAGCATCTATAAAAGTATCAGCTTCCACAGCTAGCATTGATATTGTTTCTATCCAGTTTCGAATTTGCTTAGCGTTCCTTTCAACAATATGACGAGGAACCCACTTAAAGGCATAAACAGGGTAGTGATCTCTTCCATCACGATCCCCAGTCACTGTATAAAGGTGTCCCAAAGCCGGGACTATTAGTAGGGTTCTCTCGCGTTCTGCGATATAATACGGAACCCCATTTTTCTCCATTCTTTTTGCTTTACCATTTTTATCTAAAGCTGCAGCAATTCGCTGAGCAGCATCAGGCTTCTCAGTCACTATAAGTGCATATCCACCCATGGAGTAAGCCACAGTGAGGGAATCTATGAACTAAGCCATCCATTAAAGATTTTCCGTTGAGATTAAAAGGCATAAGGATAAAGAAATATGCTACATCGTTATATAAGTAGAGAATTGGAGTGTGAAGTGTGATAAATGCCGCAACGAGTTTTCTGCCATGAATGCGGTCACCTGTTATATGAGGGGGAGGAACTTAAGCCTCCTGACGAAATATTACAACAATATAATGGTAAATGTCCAAAGTGCAGTAGAAAGCTTTCATATATTCCAATAAAGGTTGATATTGAGCCTGCGAACAGAAGGTGATAATAAACGAAAAGCATAGCCTTAGCCCTAATAAGAAACCGTAAGGGAAATAAGGAATTCTAGATAATTCACTAGAAAGAGTTGAGTTCAATGTCCATGAAAAATAGGATTGCCAACGGCTTAAAGATGTTAGTTAAGGTTAGACCCAAAATAAACCATGCATCGCTTATAAAAATTTCAACCTTGGTAATAATTCTGTTTATAGCATTTTCAATTCGCTTATTTCCTTTAAAATGGGAAATAGATCCATCAACTGGAAAAACAAGCCTCCTGTTATCGGAGTTTGACCCATACTTTCAATATAGATTTACAGAGTACATAGTAAAGAATGGCTTCATATCATGATATTACAACAATATAATGGTAAATGTCCAAAGTGCAGTAGAAAGCTTTCATATATTCCAATAAAGGTTGATATTGAGCCTGCGAACAGAAGGTGATAATAAACGAAAAGCATAGCCTTAGCCCTAATAAGAAACCGTAAGGGAAATAAGGAATTCTAGATAATTCACTAGAAAGAGTTGAGTTCAATGTCCATGAAAAATAGGATTGCCAACGGCTTAAAGATGTTAGTTAAGGTTAGACCCAAAATAAACCATGCATCGCTTATAAAAATTTCAACCTTGGTAATAATTCTGTTTATAGCATTTTCAATTCGCTTATTTCCTTTAAAATGGGAAATAGATCCATCAACTGGAAAAACAAGCCTCCTGTTATCGGAGTTTGACCCATACTTTCAATATAGATTTACAGAGTACATAGTAAAGAATGGCTTCATATCATGGGCTTGGCCAAATCAATGGGTAGACTATCAGCGGTGGTATCCATACGGCATGAACGTCGCAAAAGCCGCATTCCCCGGATTACCCTTAACAGCTGCATTCCTATATCAAGTAATTTCGATCTTAGGCGTTAATATAGACCTAATGAGCTTTTGCGCAATATTTCCAGCCATTATGGGGATGCTTGCATCTCTTGCAATTTATTTCCTTGGCAAGGATCTTGGCGGAGAACCAGTCGGACTTTTAGCCGCATTATTTTTAGCGTTATATCCATCCTACGTGCAAAGAACATCTCTCGGATTCTTTGATGATGAAACCGTTGGAATATTATCCATGATAGTCTTCGCATTTCTATTTCTGAGGGCTATAGACGATTATAGAGATATGGGATCAAGCATTAAATACTCCCTAGCTGCGGGAGCAACTTTAGGGTATTTCTGTGCCAGTTGGGGGGCAGCATACTACCCAATAGGGCTCGTAACAATTTTCACACTCGCATTAATAATTATGAACAGATACACCCGGAGACTACTACTTGTGTACAGCATAACTTTTGGTTTAGGGCTTTTCATAGCGATAAACATACCTAAGCTCTCAACAGGCTACTTATTAACTAGCGCAATACTTCCAACTACAGGAGTATTTGGGCTTTTATGCCTAGCTGAAGTTGTTAAAAATGTACCTACGAAAAGGGATAAGGCAATCACCGTTATCGTTTTCGCTACATTGTTGATTGGCGGATTTTTGACACTTTGGCAGCTAGGATATGTAAGGGACATAGCGGGGAAATTTGTCTCTGTGATAAATCCATTCACTCGAGAAGCCTCACCGCTAATAGAGTCCGTAGCAGAGCACAGGATATCAGCTTGGGGCTCAATATACTACGAACTCGGGATAACGATAATATTCTTTATGCTTGGACTATTCTTCGCTATGAGAACCTTTACTAATAGGAGTTTATTCCTTATACTTTTTGGCTTAGCTTCTCTCTACTTCGCTTGCTCAATGGTTAGGCTTCTCGTGCTTTTAGCACCAGCATTCAGCCTACTAGCAGCTACAGGAGTAAACGGTCTAATAAAGCCATTTGTCACGATTTTGAAGAACCCGCCAAAAATCAGTGTTAAGAAGAAGTTTGAACTGAAGCACGTGGGGAGGGAATTCAGCGGAATAGCAGTCTTCCTGCTATTTATTATATTAATGACTAATGTAGCCTTTCCATCGCCAAAAATTTACATGCAAATCATTGCTCCTACGACAATATCTGGAGGAAGCCTTTCAATAGTGCCGGAGGAGCCTGTACAAGAATGGATAAACATGCTAAAGTGGATGAGGAGCAACCTTAACGCGACCACGGTGGTTTGTAGCTGGTGGGACTATGGATATTGGCTAACAATACTTGGAAATGTAACATCTCTAGCTGACAACGCTACAATAAACTCGACGCAAATAGAGAACATAGGTTTTATCTTCATGGCAAATGAAACACAAGCTTTAAACATGCTTAGGTTATATGACGCAAAGTACATCCTAGTTTACATCACCATTGACTCTAATGGAAATTGGGCTAACGTCGGCGGTGATGAAGGTAAATGGATGTGGATGGCAAGCATTTCTGGAAAAGCTAGAAGCCGTCTCATTGAAAGCGGCTTTATATCAGCTGAGGAAATGTGGACAGAAAATCTTGATGAAGTAAGGGCAATCTTTGGAAACTACACGCTTGGAAAATACTGGATAGATGCTAACAAGAATGGGCGATTAGACAGCGGTGATAATATTGTAGATGCTCCTAGAGGACAGAACTCGACGATTTATAAACTCATGATGTATGCCACAGAACGATGGAAACAAGTGCATCAAGGAATCACGCCCACAACCAAACTAATGTACTTCAAAGAAGCATACATTGCAGGTCTCGAGAATGATGGAAGCAAGTATAAAGGCGCAATTCCATTAGTAGCTCTATACGAAATTAATTACCCAACAGGATAAAAGAAGGCTAAAATCTTGTTCCCAAAAGCCATAGATTACCACAAACCTGGTAAGCCAATGGTTCCAACAGGACTAGGCGTAATCTACGTTATCATAAGCGCACTTTATCTCTTTACCCTTCACTTACTTTACGAGGGGCCTGTTGAAGGCGGTGTTTTTAAAGCATTAACCCTAGCCGTTTGCATACTGTTTGGAGGCTTTATGGGGTTATTGGATGATTGGATGGATTTGCGTTGGCGTTACAAAGCTTTCCTTCCATTAATAGCAGCATTACCACTTATCGCGTTGACTTTTAAGCTTTCATATATAAGGACGTCTATACTGATTCCGCTAATTGGCATTATAGATTTTGGTGTATACTATTACTTCGTCATCATTCCACTAATTGTGACCATAACTACTAACACCATCAACCAACTTGGCGGGTTAAATGGTTTGGAAACAGTATGTCCAGCTATAGTTTTAATAGGTTTAATGACATGCTCAGGCAGTAACGCTCTTCTCCTGTTAGTGCCATTAATAGTCTGGATTATTCTAGCAATCTATAATTTTAGTGGTAAAATATTCGTAGGAAATACAGGTTCCTTCGCCATCGGCATGACATTGGCAGCTTTTGCCATTATAACCGACCTGAAATGGAGCTTAATGATATCTATCACTCCATTCATCTTCAACTCCTCAATTATTTTATTAAATTATTTCATCTTCAGAACTAAAGCAAATGTCTCCTTTAATGGTAATAGGCTTATTTCAGACCATAGAAGAAGTCTCATAACAATAATTACATATAAGAGACCTATGACTGAAAAGCAAGTAGTCATTACAATAGCAGTTTTAGTTGCGATCTCAACTATGGCAGCAACTTTAATACACTTGCTCATCATCCACTAACGTGTGTAGTACTCAGCTACACACAAAAGTCAAAAACATTACAAGATAAGCCTTAATCATGAAACAGAAATTATTAGGACGCTAAAATCCACGTGGGGAATTAGCTATTTGCCCAGCGCTATATATTCCTAATGTCTCAGTTGAAGTAGACATAAAAAGTATTGTAGGAGTTAAACTTAATGCTAAAGGAGGAGCTGGAGCCCTAAGCTTTGATGTAAAAGTTAAATTGGAAGAAAAAGAGCGAAGAAGTCAAATGATTGTCATAGATTTTGGATTACTATTAACCACTAAGCCAGGATTTGTGAGATTTGAAATAGAGGGGACAGCGACTTTAAAGGGGAAAGAAGATGAGATGGATAAAATGTTAGAGCCAGACCCAAACACAAAGGCTCCTCTAATACTTAATAAGATTTATCAACGGGCATTTATAGCCATGTATACTTTATCAGCAATTTTAGGGGCACCCCCACCTCCACATGAACTAATTCCCACTATAACAAAGGAAAACGCTCAAGAAGCAACAACCGAGGAAACAAGAAGTATTGAGGGGACAAAGCTTACAAGTAGCAGCTGACGAATGATAGTAGCGAGGCTCTTCTTAGATAGGAAATCCTTATAACTCTCGCCTACACTTCAATTTCCTCTCAATTGGCGGGTGAGTGGGGCCTCCCACCCGTTCCGCCATATAAACCCCGGAGTTGGGAGGTGAAAACAAAAAATGAGAATAAGCAGTAGAGATCTGGCTATGACAACAATTTTTGCTGCCCTTTATGCTATTGGGGTTATAGTTCTTGCGCCAATAAGCTTCGGAATCTACCAAGTTAGAGTTGCCGATGCATTACTGCCTCTAGCTATAATTCTAGGAGTGCCTGTCGCACTCGGCACAAGCCTAGGATGTGTTATCGCAAATATCTATGGAGGCCTCGGACTAATTGACATCATCGGCGGAGCAATCGCAAACTTTTTAGCATGTTTACTAGCTGCTTATATAGGTGGTGAAAGCTTTACTAAGAGGATAGTTGGATGTCTAGTTGAAACACTTACGATCACGGTCATCGTTGGGGGATATTTATCAGTAATCTTCAATGTTCCCGTCGAAACGGGGGTGATAGGTGTCCTGGTAGGCTCAATTATTTCAATAAATATTCTCGGCTTCACTATTCTAGAGGTTCTACTTCGGGGCAATATTGTTAGAAAGTAGATGCAGAAAAGTTACTTCCCTACATGAACCTCTCCAATTTTGTCAGACCTATTACTTCGTCAAAGTCTAGACCTAAGGCATCTAGAACTTGATCAAAGGTAGAATGGAGATAAGCTATATACTTGTCAACGTCTATTTCATGATCTGAGGCCAATTCCACAGGCTTTACGTGAGGTTCATTCATAACTTTTACAAAGCTTATCAAGTCTCCTGCTTTAAGCTCTAAACCTCTTTCTTTAAGCATTCTTGCAGCCTTTACATGCTGGGGAGTTGTCTTCGTATAATGTTCAGGGGCTTCTCCAAGCACAACATTAAAAGCTAATTCATGCAGACTTCCCCATTCACGCCTCTTTAAGCGCATGTAACACTCACGAACCATGTTGATGATATCCCTCTTAGCCTCCTCAAATTCTGCTGGATTCTTAACTCTAGCTAGACGATCCTTTAACTTGTCAAATGCCTTTTTTATGAAGAGAGGCATGTGACGCTTTTTGCCAGTTAACCCCTTAACATCAACACTTCCATCCGCAAGGACTCCCAAATAATTTTTCTTTCTTGAACTGAAAACCACATAGCGGTAAACTTTGTCCAAATCAATATTCATTTTAAGATTAAACTCAGCCCATTTCTCTAGCTCTTCTATTTGCTCCTTGGAAGGGTTCTTTAAGAAAACACTATCAGTATCACCGTATAGAACTTTTATCCCAAGCTCTTCAGCCTTATTGATTATCTGGGTTATGGAGTGGCGCCCTATAGCAGCTGTAGCCTCAGCTACAGGCGGACAGTATAGGTCAAAGGATTCAGATCCGAAGACTCCGTAGCTTGCATTTAGAATCACCTTCAAAGCACCTTGTATTATCTCATACCAATTTCTCATGTCGGGCGATAAGGTTTTATCCTTAGACCTAGGTTTATACCACTGTACTCTAAGATCCCTCAAAGCCCCTATCAAAAGACTTTCAAGTGCACGTTTCTTCTTGCAAACCCAATGCGGAGTGTCAGGTATAAGGTTTGAACGGCACTCAAAGTGGGGACATAAAACAGTTTGATAACCTAAATTCCATATTTTTATTATTGATGGGTATAGGCTTGGAAAGTCCATCACAAAAACGTTAAAGTGAACCCCTGGAACAGGATCTACAACTATTGCACCTTTATACTTTTTACCTTTGATTATAGCCTTTGTAGCGGTTTTCCCCTTTAAGGCTAAAATATCCTCAGAGTTAGGTATCAACATTTTCCGCCTTCGATGCTCGCGGTGCATAAAGTTTCTAATCCAACGTGAAACACCTTGACGGCTTACATCCTCCATTGGCATGCTACTTATCCTAGAAAGAACTAGGATAAGTTTGAGAACAAGCTCATCATTAAAGCTAACAAGTTTGTAGGTTATTTCAACATCCCTGAAGCAGTATTTTGCAAGCTCTCTATAAGTTAACTCGCTTATGGCTTTTTCCAAAGCTATTTTTTCAAGCTCCACCAAAGCTTTACCAACATCACTCAAAGTGACATCACGGTATTTACCGCCAAAAGCATAAACCTGGATGGAGCGATTAAAGAAGAACTTGTAAAGGTCGATATGGACACCATACTTTAGCAAACATACACGCTTACCAACTTCAATAGGGATTTCATCTTTTTGAAAACCAAGCTTCCTAGCTCTATGAGCCAGATAACGGAAGTCAAAGTCATCACCGTTGAAAGTCACGACAAAGGGGTAACGCCATAGAAAATCAAAGGTCTCTTTAATGAGCTCATTTTCTGAATCAAAGTATTTTATCTCAACACCTTCTGGAAGTTTCTCTGAACCCTCCTCGACGTTTTCGCGCCTTAGCAAAAATACCTGTTTAACTCCATCAGAGGAATAAAAAGCCACACAAATAATGGGGTAAGCTGCTTCCCTGGGATCGGGCATTCTTGTGGCTACTGGCGAGTAGACTTCGATATCCATGGCGATGTATCGGAATTTTGGGGCTGGATATTCAAGCAGCCTAGCCCATTGCTCGATATAGCTTAGCTCTTCCGGCGGTGCATTCTCAAACTTTTTAAGAATCAACTGTACTGTTTCCTCAGCCTCTTTAACGTGCTTCAGCACTAAGTTGCCATCCTTTACCTCATAGATCATTCCAGGATAGAGCCCGAGGTCATAAATATAAGATTGGTAGTATTTTATTCTAGATTCCCAGACTTTGATGTTATTTGGATCAATTGGAACCTCGAAAACTTTAGGAGAATCCTCAGGTATAATGTCTCTGATGCAACCTTTAGGCTTTCCACCAATTGCAAGAGGGTCCTTAGCTACGATTTTAGTTACGGTTACATATTTATCTGTTAATGGATCAAATTTTTCCTCAATTTCGAAATGATCAAAACCCGGGTGATTCATTAAACGATCTATTTTCTCCAATTCATATGGCGATAAGTTAGTGTAGCAATATGGCTTATGCCCAGTGTTATCATACCAGAAGTATATTTTCCCAGATTTAGGCTCATAGAGCTTTATAAGCGCCTTACCCACTTTTCCATCATAAGCGGCTGAGACGAAATAGGATGGAGGTAAATTCGCTGGGGCTATTGGAGGAAAATCTTTTAAATCTGCTTTTTCAAAATTTGGAACCTGCACTACTTTCTCATTGCTTCCCGTGCATTTTGCTGTATCAAAGAAGGCATCTAATTTCTTTTGAGGCATGCTGACCTACAATTTTAATAGCCAGCCGCTTAGACTAAAATCTTACTAAAGTGGTGTTGATCATAGTTGCTTGAAGAATCATGGATGCTAGCGATAGAAACTTTAAGCTGGATGGAAAAGGAGAAAATAAATGAGCAGTTAGCACTGGCTAGAACAGCAAAGCAGCTTAACATAAACAAAGTAGAAGTGTTAAGGCTTGCCCATAAACTGGTTTTTGAAACCATAAGACATCAAAATGTTATAGACAGGTTCATTAACGAGCAGTTAAAGCCTAAATCTCTTAACGAATTTGCTTTAGGGGTTCAATCATTTTTAAGGTTGTATGTATATCAAACTAGGATAGCGAAAAACTGGTCAAATGTAGATTTTCAAGAAGCTGAAGATATCGTTAAGCTTGGGAGAGCCATTTTAGGGTGGAAAGCGCTAAAGGAAGTTGAACACATATTTGGAAAACTGTTAACGGAACATGTTACTGAAATTTTAAAAAATACTAGCGACGAAGAACGAACAGGTCTCTTAACTTTTCATCCAACATGGTTTGTGAAATATTGCTTTAAATTATTTGGGAGAAAAAAGGCTATTGAATTATTGAAAGCGAACATGAGGAGTCCTCCAACATATATTAGACTGAATACATTGAAAGGAGAGGAGGAGGATATCCTAAAAAAGATTGGCGAGGAAAATATTAAAGTGGAGAAAGTTGAAGGGTTAAAATATGCCTATAAAGTCTTATCTTCAAAACGCCCCCTAGTCCGATCCAAAAGTTTTAGAGAGGGATTATTTTACATACAGGATAAGGCCAGCTGTTTTGCAGCTGAAGTTGCTGACCCAAAGGAAAATGATGTTGTTCTAGATATATGCGCAGCACCAGGAGCTAAAACAACATATCTTGCACAGTTAATGCGGAATTGTGGCAGAATCTTCTCTATAGACTACTCGAAGCGAAGGATGGATGTATGGAGGAAAGAGGTAGCTAGGATGGGTGTAGAGATAGCTGAACCGATTATAGCGGATGCATGTAACCCTCTACCAGTTAATGTGGAGGCAGATGTAGTAGTTTTAGATCCGCCATGTACAAGTACTGGAACATTTGCCAAACTTCCGTCTACGAAATGGAGACTTACTTCACGTTCTATATACAAGATGGCTGAAATCCAGTGGCAAATGCTTAAGAAGGCGGCGGAGAAAGTTAGACCAGGAGGAAAACTGATATATTCTACGTGCAGCATCACAATAGAGGAGAATGAAATGCTCATTGAAAAATTTCTGAAATGGCATCCAGAGTTTCAACTTGTAGATATCAAACAAAATTTTGGTGCACCCGGGCTCAGGGGGTTGAATAAATGCAGAAGACTTTATCCACATATACATGAATGTAACGGCTTTTTTATAGCTAAAATGATAAAAAGCGAAATTTGACATTACCTTCGTCTTTTTTCAATGAAACATATTATTTCAAATATCAGCTTAGCAGCTTGGATTGCTGAGATACCATTATCATAATTTGGAGCCACCTCTACGACGTCAAAGCCTATTATGTGATCCTTACTTAATCCGTACAGAATGTCGAGGAGGAATACTGGATCAATACCACCTGGCTCAGGATTTTGTACAGCGGGTGCATAAGCCGGATCTAACACATCCATATCTATCGATAAATATATGTTCCCAAAATCAGCTATTTTCTCCTTTAGTAGCTTCACCACCTCTCTACTTCCGTATTCCTTAAGTTGTAGTGCTGTTATGAAGTCTACGCCAGCCTTTTTAGCATACTCGATCTCCTCCCTGCATACCGCCCTTGTGCCAACTTCAATTATTTGAACAGATTTCATAAGCTCTTTAATCCTGCGCATAAAGGTTGTATGAGAAAGTTTCACTCCTAGGAATTCATCACGAAGATCTAAGTGAGCATCAAAGCTTATAACAGCGGTTTCAGCCATCCTGTTTCCAAAACCCTTCAGAATACCAAAGGTTATAGTATGTTCTCCACCCATCACGACTGGGATTTTACCACATGCCGTTATCTCCGCCACAACATTAGAGAGATTTTCCAACGTTTTCTCCACAGATGTTGAAATATGAAGATCGCCTAAATCGTGCAGCCGTGCATCCTCTATATCGAATTCTGAACGAAAACTATACGTTTCAATATTCAATGAAGCCTCTCTTATAGCGTTAGGTCCAAACCTGGCACCAGTACGAAAAGTGCTTGTAGCGTCAAAAGGAACACCCAAAACAACATAGTCAGCTTCCTCGAATGGCTTCTGAAAACCACTAAATATGTTCGATTGAGAAACCAATAACTCCCTAAACCCCATAGCCGACTTCCTCCTAAGAGTAGTAATGCCTATCTAAACGCTCATGATCTAAAGCTTTTCCTCTCTAAACTAAATTAGTGATTAAGGTAATTTTGGCATCAATTTAATATATGACAGTGTAACAAATAGACTTTAATGTTTAATTTGAAGTGAGCATGTATGAATAAAAAAGCAATCATAATGCAGGACCGCGGGTTCCTCACGGCTTTGATTTTCTACATGGTTACTGGCTTAGCATGTTTGAGCACTTTGGCAATGGATCACAGACTTATCCACATGGCGATCCTCGGCATTTTCAGCATTGCCTCAGCCTTCAGCCTCCTGAAGTGGAAAAAGTTAACTTTATGGTTTGCTATGCCTCTCTTATTAACAGCGACTACTTTTTCAAGCATGATACTCTACTATATGGCATTTAGCATAGTAGGAGTTATTGCAGCAGGGTACATGGTGCTAATATGGATCTGCACGTCTTACCTCATTTATAAAAGGGAACAATTAAAATAAAGCGCATAGATATGCAAAATTTACAATTCTCTGAAAAGGTGAACAACCACTTCCTCTCCTACATCAATAAATTGCTGATTTTCTGGAATTTCAATAAATCCATCCGCCTTGAGTAGGGTCGTTATGGCTCCTGAGAGACCTGTAGAAACAGGATCTGCAAGTAAACGTCCACGTTCATCCTTCTTAACATTAACCATAACAAATGTTTTCCTCCCCTTATCTGAAAACATTCTCGTAGATGCAATGGCTTTTATGGTTTCTTCTTTAGGTTTCCGCCCAGCTAAACCCATAATGATTGGACGCACTAGTAAGTAGAAAACGAGCAAAGCAGAGGCAGGATGCCCCGGCAACGCGAAAACAGGTTTATCGCCTATTATAGCTACAGTAGTAGGCTTTCCAGGTTTTATAGCCACACCACACACAACTACACCGGGATCTCCAAGGGTGTTAAGAACCCTTGGGATAAGATCCTTGGGCCCTACAGAGACACCACCAGAGGTTATGACAACATCAGCATCGGATAAGGCTTTTTTTAAAGCTTTTTCAATTGTAAGAGCATCATCCGGGAAAACTCCCAGGTATATTGGATTTCCACCACATTCTTTAACGGCAACGCTTAGACTATAAGCGTTTATATCGTAAATCTTTCCAGACTCAAGGGGTTTCCCAGGCTCGGTTACTTCAGCACCTGTAGATAGTACAGCTACACGAGGAACCTTGTAAACCTTTACCTTACTGAGGCCGATGGCTGCAAGAGCCCCTATCTCCCTTGCCCCCAGCACCATGCCCTCAGTTAATACTGTTTCGCCTCTCTTTATATCCGAGCCAGCTTTCATGATATTTGCATACTTGGTTACAGCTCTATAGATGTAAACTTCATTATCCATTCGTTCAGCATGTTCAGACATTACAACAGCATCAGCACCATCAGGTATGGGAGCACCAGTCATGATTTCAACAGCTTCCCCACGCCCTATGGATATTTTCGGCACTTCACCGACACTTACAGCGCCACATACCCTTAGCCTTATGGGGTTATTCTCATCAGCTCCGAAAGTGTCCTCAGATCTTACCGCATAACCATCTACGGTTGAGCGGTTAAAGGGTGGAACATCAATGCCAGAAACGACGTCAACTGCTAAAACCCTTCCACAGGCCTCTAAAATATCAACTTCTTCTATGCCAAGTGGAGCAACCTTGAGGTTTTTTATAATGATGCCTTCTGCTTCTTCAAGGGTCATTAACCTTCTAAACATTTTATTCAACCACTTCTAAAGTATCAAATAAATGAACTTGAACAATTTCTCCAGCTTCCATGCCCTCACGATTTTCAGGGATGACAATATATCCGTTAGACTTAATCATTGTTGATAGGAGACCGGAACCTCTAGAGCTAATAGGCTCTGCTAGGAAATCATTACCTCTTTTGCAGACACGAACACGAACAAATGTTTTCCTCCCAAGAGCAGAGGAAATTCTTCTGGTCAACTTAGCAGTAATAATGGGTCTAGGCTCTTCTTTTAATCCACTCATCTTGAGGATTAGAGGCCTTACAAATACTTCGAATCCGAAAATTGCCGCTACAGGGTTTCCTGAAAGGATAAATATGGGTTTACCATTGATTGCAGCGAGAGCTGTAGGCATAGCTGGACGCATGGCTATACCGTGAACCAGAACACCTGGTTCTCCAACATTGTTTACAGCAAGTGGAACCAGGTCTGAAGCTCCTACGCTTGTGCCACCTGTTGTTATGACAATATCTGCATTACTTAGTCCTATCTTCAATTTTTTAACGATGTCTTCAACGTCATCTCTTGCTATACCAAGATCCAGAGGCTCGGCTCCAAGTTCGAGACAAAGAGATGATAATATCAAACGATTAACATCGAAAACCTGCCCCTCACCAATTGGCTGCCCGATTTCTACCAACTCATTACCAGTTGCTAAAATAGCGACCTTAGGCTTCTCATAGACGGTTATTTCCTTAATGCCCAAGGATGCAATCATGCCCAAGTGATGAGGCCTTAAACGAGTCCCTGCTCTAACAGCAACCTGACCCTTTGCGACATCCTCGCCTTTTTTCGAAACATTTTCACCCGGCGCTACTGGAAATAATACTTCGATTTCGCCATTTAACCGCCTAACATTTTCAAGCATTACAACGGCATTAGCACCTCTAGGGAGGGGGTTACCAGTCCAAACTTGTTTAGCCTCTCCATGCTTGACTTCATCTGCGCTGGTCAACTTTAGAATTCTCGGCTTAAACTGAGAGGTTTCGAATGTATCTTCAGCTCTGACAGCGAACCCGTCTACTGCAGAGCGATCGAACCTTGGAAGATTCTCTGTGGCTATAACATCTTCTGCAAGAACACGATTGAGAGATAAATGTAGGGGAAGCTTAACCCTATTAGTGCTACGGATATTTAAGTTGTTTAATAGTATCCTGAAAGCTTCTTCTACGGAGGTTAGTTTCTTAAAGCCCCTCAGCCTAACCAAAATTACACCCATAAACAGCAGAGCAAAGAATATAAAAAATCTATCGCAGAATTAGATGAGATTCCTTGTAATACATCATGGAAATATTTAAAGTTATCTCTTAAGTAAACTATTGAGAATATTCTTCATCTTTATTGCATCTAAATCTAAAATTGGACTTTCGCTGATTATAACTGGTGCTAGCTTAAATTCTATAATAGCTTCTGCAAGCTTCTCAAAATCAGGGCCATACAATTTCTCGTCTAGTATGTGATGGCGCTTCTCTCCACTTTTAGTAAACTCTATTTTAGTGAAATGACAGTGAAGATTTTTGACAACATCCCCACCCAATCGATTCTCCACCTCCACTAATACTTCGCGAAAGTCGTCAACAGTTTTAAAGCGGCCCAAACTCCTTGCGTGAAGGTGAGCCCAATCTATTACAGGCTTCGTCTGCTCAACCCTCTCACATATGGATAGGATTTCTTCTAAACTACCAAACTGAGAGATTTTTCCCATAGTTTCCGGCCCTAACCATACATCTTTAACGCCTAGAGAACGTAATTCAGCTATAACTTCATCAAGAGTTTTTACACACTCTTCTAAAGCCTGCTTCGGCGGCTTTTCACCATAATATCCTACATGGAAAACTGTAATCCGTGATCCCATCCATTTAGATGCGAGGACGCAGGCAATAAGTCTCTTTTTACTGGCTTCAAGAACTTCCTTTGCACCACAAAGGTTAATGAAGTACGAAGCATGAAGGCTCACTAAGACATCATTCCTTTTTGCCTCTATCCCAAATTTCTCCGCATCCGCTTGCTTGATTTGAGGTTTATCACCCCATCGAACAGCTTGATACTCAAAAGCGTCAAGACCCTCCTCCCTTAAAAGCCTTGGAACATCAAACAATTTTGCCCCCATAACTTTAAATGTTGGCGGGACGCCAGCAGGTCCAAACCGTGGACGACCATACATACAGATACATCCCAAAGTATTTTGTCTCGCGATTATATATAGCATTACTCTGAAGGCGTTATATGTTGCAATAATGTAAGCTTATTCTCTCAAGGAAAACTATTTTGGGAATTCGTGACCACATCTAGGACATTTCACGTAGCTACATTGAATGTTGGAGGGACAACCTGAACAAGCAAAAACTCTACCATAGGATACATCAAAAGTAAAGCCACATTTTGGACAATGTAATAGCCTCCCAATGCCGGAAGTCAAGAGTTTACAGCACCACCATGAAGATAACCATCGAAATGAATGCGAGATATGACCTATAAACCTTATTAATCACTTTACAGTAAAATAATTGTTTTACCATAGTATTCAATCCACCGGCCATATTCGGTATGGGAAAACAGATGACAATAACGCAAAAACAATCTAGGTCAGAACTTTATAAGGACACTAAAATTCAATCACTATTAAGCTTTTTTATAAGCGGGGAAATAACGGAGTTAAAGCCTGTTTTTAATCTTAAACATGGATACTTGTATCCACAAGTTGAGAGCATAACTGGAGACAGAGAGAAGGTTGAAAATTTTCTCACCCAACTTTATGAAGCGGGGATTTTGGACAGACAACTTTACGACAGGATCATATATTGCCCAAAGTGTAAATCACAAAACATTTCAACGCACTACTGCTGTCCATATTGTGAATCTTTTGATATTAAAAGGAGTTCTTTACTGGAGCATGTCAAATGTGGATACATAGACGTTGAAGATAAATTTAGAAAGAACGGGAAGTTGTATTGTCCAAAGTGCAAAATTGAAATTATTCAAGGGAAGGATTACAGGAAGGCGGGTATCTGGTGTACTTGTAAGGAATGTGGAAAAAGTTTTGACACTCCAATAATTAAGCACTTCTGCAGAAATTGTCAGGAAACATTTACTTTTGAAAACTTAGAAATGAAGGATGTATACACGTATAGATTAAATGAGAAAGTTAAAAATGAAATAGCCCCTGGGCTCATATTTATAGGCCCTATAAAAGAACTTTTAGAGCGACTGGGCTTCAAAGTAGATTCGCCAGCCTTCCTTAAGGGTCGATCCGGGGCAACTCACACGTTTGACATAGCTATCTACAAAAGTGATGAAGCAAAATGTCTTGCAGTTATAGATTTAGCGACATCAAATGATGTGGTCACAGAACAACCTGTAATCGCTTTATTCGCTAAAATTTATGACGCAACACCGGAAAGGGCGTACCTTATAGCGATACCAAGGTTAAGCGATAACGCAAAGAAAATGGCTGACCTATATAAAATTAAAGTTATAGAGGGAAAAAGTGCTAGCGAAGTAACCGTGGCTATAAAGGAGGAAATAGCAGCAAACTATACTCATTAGTTATTCGTGAAAACGGCAATGTTTCCCCTATCAGTCACAACTTTAGCTGTAAATAATCCAGCAGGAAGTTGTATGTCGCCTCTAATACATGAAATTTTTTCACCAGGGCTTATGAATATGTCTGCTTCATAACGTTTATGGACTACGACGTTATTAATCCATATCGAAACTATATGAGCAGTTACTGCGCCACTATTTCTAATCACAAATAGGGTACCGTTTAAAAGTACCTTAATTCCAAGAAAGTCCAAATCAATCGCCACTTCATTACTTTTAGATGGAGGCTTCCCTTGTGAGTGTTCTGGCGGGCCAACATTCTTGTTACTATCTCTAGCATATAGTCTCAAAACCAAAATCCCTGTCTCAGTCACATAATTTTGCCAATTGCTTAAGCTTACTACGTAACTATTGAAGGATGAGTACGACGGAAGAGATGCTATAAAATCGTACCTATTGCTCAGGATGTTATAGGCTTCTAACGCCCAGTTTGCAGATGCGTCGGTAATCCTATACTTAACTTCCATAATAATTGAAGCGATATAATCAGCAGGATAATTTCTCAGATCAGCCTGTATGCTTAGGTAATAAGGGCTATCTGAGTATAGTCTCTCATAGACACCGTCTGCAATCGTTGTTTCAGCGTGATCTTTACAGGTGAACCAGTGGGATTCGCTACATACCTCAATTAACTCAATTTTCTCCTGCATTCTCTCCCAATCAAACTGATTCATTTGATAACTCCATAATATGACATTGGACACAATAACTGTTACAAGCACTAAACTTAGTATAACTATAAGCACATTAGCTAAGCCTTTTTTATCAGCGCTAAGGCGCGAGATAATAGCCATCAATATGGTTACCCCGGCTGGTTATGATTTTTATATGATATATGCCGCCACTCGCCCACTCATAGGATATATTAATCCAATTATGATCGCCTAACCCTAAGGATTTAGGGGTAAAGTAAACGACAGTATTATTAACATATATTCTGGAGATTTCTACAGCAGCCCTGCCTACATTTCGAACATAAACGTTTATCTGCCCCTGCCCACTAAACCAAACATCCTCAATAACCAAGCGTTCACTGATAGTTTCCCGAAGATTACTTGTAACTACATAGGTGGTAGTGGCAGCTATTGACATAGCGACCACCGCTACAACCATGAGCAAGACATCTCCAAGAATAGGCGATATGGCATGCTTGTCTGAAAGAAAATCATGAATCATTACACCCACAGGGGACGCCCTCCATTTTAGAGGAATATCTTAAGTGCTAAATAACCACAAAGCATCATTACGAGACTATGTTTTAATCCCAATAATGCTGAATCTTCGCCTATTTTCCCAGCTATAAGACCGCTAAAGAATCCTTGAATAATAGCCATGTGAAAGAGCGAACGCTTTAGTTCCTCAGGGGACATGATGGCGACCTCTAAAATGGGTGCTCCCGTAATGTCAACGAAGAAAGCCTTGAATAGTAAAACTATGGTTAAGATAAATACAAAGTAGGATATGTATATTATCGCAATATAAGGCCGCGTCTTTGCCATACGTTCCTTACGAAGCATAAGTGTTGCTTGTATAAATTTACCCATTGGGTCAAATATTTGTTCTATGCGCCCCCCTGAACGAAGCGCTTCAATCATTAACGGAACAGTCCTTTGTACGAGCAATGTATTAACGCGACGAGCAAAAGCCAGCAAAGCCTCTTCAAAGGGCATACTCCAAGATATCTGTGTATTAATTTTTTTAAGCTCAGTGGTCAATGGACCATAGTCGCCCTTGGCGGCTTCCTCAAAAGCTTTGGGCAGGGACATACCAGTTTCTTGTGCTTGAGCAATATTTCTAAACAATTCGGGTAAATGTTCATCTATAGCTTTTCGCCACTGACTATCTAAGTGATGCAATGTGACAACTGGGATAATTATGCTTATAAACGCAAAAAATACAAAATCCTCAAAAAATCTTGAACCCCAAGTTGTTGATAGACCTAATAGGATAAAAGCCATAGCTGAAAATATGGACGTGAAGGTTACTGCATATTTCAATCTCATACTTACTTTCATAGCGATCACCACCATCTTGGGGAGATGGCATCCAAGATTATGAGAAACATAATAGAAGCTACGGGGATCCCGATATACATTAGTATATATAGGAGTATATCTGGCCCTAAATTCCCCACAATACTGCCGCCCATCACAGCCATGACGGCAAGCATTATTATAAGCAGAAGTGGCCCAGCGACAAAGAGAGCAACATAAAACTCGGAGAGGGTAGCCAGAGTATCTGTGAATTTACGGAGACTTAATCTTTTAAGACTCATATATTGCTTACTTTTTTGTTTAAGGTAATTTGCTAAATCGCCACCGGAATGAACCGTAAATATGAGCCCTTTAACAAGTTCTTGAAAAATTTTTGAAGAGTTTTTACGGGAGGCCCTCTTCAACGCGGAAATTACATCCAGCCCAAATAGATTCACGTCTCGTACGATACCTCTAGCCACAACCGAAAATGCGGATTGAAATGGAAAATTAGCCATTAAGTAAAATATTCTCTCAAGCGGAATACCAGCGCTAGCAAGAATAGCCATGTAACCACTCGCAAATGCTAACTCGTTTTCTATTTCCCGCTTAAGCTTATCGGCACGATAAATGGGGTAAAAGTAGAAACATAACACTAAAAAAGCGCTAAATAATAAACTAACCCCGATGCCCGATAGGAAAGCTTGAGAAAGGGAAGTTTGAAGAATAAAAAACATTAAAAGCATTGTAAAAATAAACATCAATGGCGCAAAAAGAAGCAAAGATAAAATTAAAGTACTAACATATGCCTTGAAGCTTATCCGCAAATATGCCCGCTCCAGAATTTCCTCCAATCCCTTGAAAAGCGGGATAACATTGCCTATTTTATCACTTAACAGGCTGCAAGCTAATGATTGAAATTTGTTATCAGACGTGTTACGATATACGTTTTCCGGAACATTTTCAGTCATTTTAGGTCCATCCTCGCTTTTTGGAAAAGCCTGTCTGGATTCGCATAGTATTCACGGATAATCCTTGCCACGTCTGCATGCTTACGAACACCACGCTTAACCATCCATTCAAGAATTATCTTTCTACGTTGAAGCTCACGCTGTACATCATCTTTGCTTAAACCCATTTTCTTCATATTTCTTTCCAAGATACTACTACCGCCCAAATATTCAAACTGGTCATCCCTTGGCCGCCACCTAAAAACCTCCTGTGTAATTATTTCCTTAGACTTGGGGTTAATACCAGCAATCTCAGTGATCGTTGAGACGCGCCTGGCAGGTTTTCCTGCGATCTCGGTTCTAGTCATAACCATTATCACGTTCATCATAGCTATCAACGTCTTAGGTATGTTCATAGGCTCCGACACTAAACGGTTAATAACGGCTTCCACTGATTCAGCGTGAATTGTGCACATACCTAGGTGACCAGTTGCAATCGCCTGAAATAGCGTATAAGCCTCTTCCCCTCGAACCTCACCAACTATTATGTAATCAGGTCGCTGTCGAACAGCAGCTTTTAGCAGATCATATAGAGTTATGTTTCCTTCACCACCAAAAGTTACACGTACAACAGAAGGTACCCAATTTTCGTGGGGCAGATTTAGCTCAGGAGTATCTTCCACACTAACTATTTTCATCTCTGGCTTTATGAACATAGAAAGGCAGTTAAGCATAGTTGTTTTACCGCAGGCTATGCCTCCAGCAACCATCAATGAAGCCTTATGCTCTATTATATACCATAAATAGGCAGCCATCTCAGATGAAACAGTATTAAAGGCAATAAGGTCTGAAATTGTTAATGGATCAGCTTTGAAGCGTCTTATAGTTACAGTAGATCCTCTTCTGGTGACTTCACTTCCATAGGTAAGTTGTACACGGCTTCCATCAGGCAAAGAAGCGTCCAGTATTGGCGAAGCTACTGATATATTTTTCCCCGCAAGATAAGCCAGCCTAATAATGAAGGAATTTAATTCATTCTCTGTTTTAAAGACGATATTTGTCGGCATAGACTCATAGAATCTATGCCATACATAAACAGGCACATTTACACCATCAATTGAAATATCCTCTATGTTGGGATCCTTCATCAGCGGATCAATTTTACCATAACCTAAGAAATCACGAATTATGTAATACAGAAGCTTATCAAAAGATTCACGAGGCACCTTCATCCTATACTTTTTTATCACCTCAGATGTCTTAAGCCTCAAGTATTCTTTTGCCTTTTCACGATTCTCAATATCCCTCAAGCTTATGTCAAGTTCTTCCATTAGAAGATTTTTTATTTCTTTCAAATGTTTCTCTTCATCTTCTTTTAACGTGGGTTCTATAACTTCATACAATATTCTCTGCGTTTCAGGATCCTTTACTATAGCTGCATATGCATATGGTTCCTCAATTGGATAAACTTCCCTGAAAACGGTTACTCTCTTGGGTTTACTTTCTACTATTATGCTAATTTCAGACTCTTCAGCAGCATTTTCTTGAATCTTCATAATTGAGTTACCTTTTAACAGTTCAAGAATTATAATCATCGCGTGTATTAATAAACTATATGAATCCTAAATAACAAATTTAGAAACTACTTAAGAAATCGTTAGAGGAATTAAGACGGAAAAATACATCTCACTTGTTTGTTACTTGTACCTAGCTCTTCTTTTCTCTCTCTTCTTCTTTTGTCTGCGCATTCTCTTCTTTTTCCATTTTGCCCGGATTTTCTTCACACTCCAAAATTGTTATTCTATGGTTGCATGACGCCGCCTTAAGTCTTCCTCAGTGCTGCCCATACGGTGCATAAGTTCAACTATTAAGCTATCAAGGAACACCATACAATTATTCTCAAATATGCTTCCTAGAGGGGTCAGAGGTTCCTTCTCGCCCATCAGTTGCCTAGCGAGGTAATCTTCTTCCTTCGGCCAACCAGCCTTGGTCCTACCTCTAACTGTGACTGTGAGATCGGCCATCTGCCCCAAAGGTGATTCTGGAAATGAGGTTATGGCTACAACTGTAGCACCTATCTCCTTAGCCGCAGCGCTAGCAGTTAAAACAATTTTTGTAGTACCTGTTCCTGAAATAGCTATCAACAAGTCGCCTTTACCAGCTGCAGGAGTTATTGTCTCCCCAAGAAAGTACACGTTAAAGCCTAGGTTCATAAGGCGAAGAGCAAAAGCACGGCCTACAAAACCACTACGCCCCATACCAATTACGAATATCTTTTTGTCTCTTGCGCCTAATAGAAGTTGGATAAAGCGCTCAACTTCATCAGGATTAAGCTCATCAATTGCGCGTTTAATCCCAGATATTATCTCTTCCGCTGCTGCTTTTAGCCACTTCAAACTTTTCAGCTCCAGGACTCATTACACAGACATAGGATGATATTAAAAATGTTACGGTTAAATTTTGCTGATTAAAAATGCCAGCAGTTCTTCAATCGTAGGGACTTTGAGACATAGTCTTACATATATGGATATGGCTAATATAGAAAGAGCTACAGCTCCTAGAATGTAATCACCCGCCTTAAATTTTAGTTCATATAGGTTTGTGCGTTTTTTGACCGCTCCCCAAGCCCTTGACTCCATTGCTTCAGCCAATTCTAAACTTCTTCTTATAGCACTGACAATTAAAGGTATGAGGATTGGAATGTAATTTCTTACTCGCTTGAAGAAGCTACCTTTCTCCAACTCAAGACCTCTAGCTTTCTGAGCATCAATTATTGTTTGAGCCTCCCCAGCTAAAACTGGCACAAAACGGATGGCGGTTGTAAACGCAAAGCAAAATTCATATGGTACACGGCTTTGCTCTAAAGCTAAACCTAAATGGTCAGGCGAGGTTGTCAAGAAAAATATTGAAAAGGCTTCAACCAGAACTAGAAAGCGAAGCATCATCGCTAAAGCGTACTCTAAAAAACTTATTCTAAAGGTAGAGCCAGCCCCTAAGAAGGAAAAAATTAAGTTGGTAAAGAAGATTATTAATGCCAGAATAACAGCGCCTCGCATAGAACGAGCCCATTCCTTTCTTACGCGGGCTATTTGAACGAGTGGAATCTGTATCAGAAAGAGCCCTATAAGAGGAATAAGTTCCCAAAAAATTATAGCAACAACAAATATTACACATGCGTAAATAAACTTTACACGGGGATCTAAGTTATGAATTGGGGATGAAATTTTCCTAAACTTTAATCCATCAAAAAAGCTCAATTTTTAATCCCTTTCCTCAAAACCTTAATAAGTACACTCCTAGCCTCGTAAATATCGATTATTCCGCTGTTTACGTTTAATTCTGGCAGTTGAAAGAAAACCTGTGTGATTTGAGGAGGGATTATTGAGGCTTTAGATAATGTTTCAGAGTCTGTTAAGACTTTCTTCGCCTCTCCATCAGCAATTATCCTTCCGTCCCTCATTAAGATAACTCTTGGGTTACATTCAGCTACGAATTCTACATCATGTGTCACGATTATGATCGTTTTCCCCTGCTCTCTAAGCTGCATTATAAACTGGCGAAGTGTTTCTTTTTGCAAGTAATCCTGCCCTATGGTAGGTTCATCTAATATCAGTATTTCAGGATCCCATGCCAAAACAGAGGCTAGTGCAACACGTTTCCGCTCTCCACCACTTAACATGAAAGGAGAGGTTTTACGGTATTGAGATAACCCTAAAAGATTCAAGGCCCACTCTACGCGTCTCTTAATTACATCCTCACTAAAACCAAAATTCCTTAAGGCAAACGCCACCTCATCCTCTACAGTTTCACTAAATAATTGATGATCTGGATTCTGAAAAACAAATCCAACTTTTCTAGCAAGGGTTGCAACACTAACCTTCTTGGTATCAATGCCATTAACCAATACTGTTCCCTTCGTCGGCTTTAACAAACCATTGAAGTGCTTAACCAAAGTCGTTTTTCCAGCCCCGTTCTCCCCCATTATACTGACGAATTCACCATCTTTTATGGTTAGGGAAACTCCTTTCAAAGCTTCCACTCCGCTCGGGTAAGTGAAGTATACGTCTCGAACCTCAATCATCTCTCTTTAGAACACTCCTTATTTCATCAGCGAGCTCCTTTGGGGATAATGGAAGTAAAGATCCAAGTTTTATTCCATCAGCCTTAAGTAGCTTGTATAAACGTGTCACTTTTGGGATTCCAACCCCCATAAGTTGAGGCTCTTCATATTCTAAAATTTTACGAGGGTCACCATCCAACACAACCTCTCCATTATTCATAACTATAAGGTGATTAGCGTACTTAGCGGTTAAATCCAACCTATGCTCAACAAGAACCACTGTTAAACCAAGTTGACGGTTAAGTTCATAAATGACCTCGAAAATTTTCTGAGCGCCCAAAGGATCTAAAAATGATGTAGGTTCATCAAGAACTATTACTTCAGGTTGCATAGCTATAACAGACGCTATAGCCACACGTTGCTGCTGTCCCCCAGAAAGTTCATGTGGAGCACGCTCCTTTAAGTGATATATTCCCGTAAGCTTTAAGGCCCAATCCACTCTCTTACGAATCTCCTCTCTCGGAATTCCGAGATTTTCAAGTCCAAAAGCTACGTCTTTTTCCACCGAGAGAGCGAAAAGTTGATTTTCAGGATTTTGAAAAACCATTCCAACATGTTTTGCAAGCTCATAGGTGGGATGGTCTGGAACCCTAAGACCAGCTACTGTTATTTCTCCTTCAAGTTTTCCTTGATAGAAATGAGGTATCAAACCGTTGAAGCAACGGCACAGAGTAGTTTTCCCACAACCACTAGGACCTGTAACGAGGACAAACTCTCCTTTTTCAATTTTAATAGTTACGTTTTTTATTGATGGTTTTGTCGCGCTTGGATAGGTATACGTTAAATTTTTTGTTTCAATTATTGGCATTTCAGCATCATCGCTTTAGTAGCTGAAGTTTAATTTAAGAGTGGCTACTCACATTTTAGTTTACCGGGTGAGCTTCTCCTTCAAAAGTTTAAGAAAACGCTTTAAGCCTACTTCAATTTCTCCGATGCCATTTACGCCCGCGGCTGTAGCGTGACCACCACCCATACCCTGTAGAAATTCACCTAACGGTTTTGCAATATCTCTACCTAAGTGGATTCCTGTCTTCTCATGAAAATCCCTGGTGCAGCGTATACTCACTTCTAGGTTGTCATTTCTTTGCCCCGCGACAGCCGCTACATCCGCACCTAAATCGATCAAAGCACGGGCTGCTGAAGCTTGATATGCACTTACATGAGAAACTACTACTATCCAATCATTAATCCTGAACATTTTTGAGCGCCTACAAGCTTTAAGTCTTGCAACTTTTTCAGAAAAGTCCATCGGCAAGGAGAGAAGCGGAAGAAGTTCCTGAGCGTTTATCCCCACATCTACAAGTTCAGCCAAAATTTTTATAGTGGAGGAAGATGCTAGAACGAAATGACGCGTGTCAAAGGCTATCCCTAGGAAAAGGGCTTTAGCTTCATCCTCTGTAATCTCTATACCTGCGGCTCTATATAATTGATATACAATTTCACATGTCGAAGAGGCTGCTTCATCACTTATGCATATCCTAGCTAATTTTTCAGTTTCGGGATGGATTGCGTGATGATCAATAACTACTATTGGAGCTTTGGACTGTTTAACTTTTTCAGCTAAATCGTTAAGTTGACTTATAGTATTCGTGTCCAAAAGGAAGATAATTTCAGCTTTTTCTACTTGCGGATGATCGTCTATAGAAATCATCGACAGCTTCCTTATTATATGCTTTGACAAACGGCTTATTCCTTGCGCCGCGCCAATGTTAACGTTTACGCTTGGTCTAATTTTTTTCATGAGACTTGAAAGGGCATAAGCTGAACAAACAGCATCAGGATCGGCATTATGATGGCATAGTATCAGCAGATTTTTGGCATTTGCTTCATCGATAATCCTTAGTACTTCCTGGAGGGTCACTTTCCACCCCTCAAATACTTTTCTATCTCATTAAATGCGTAACCAGCAGCTTCGTCTGCGACTTTTTGAACATTAACATCATGAAGCGTTGGAGAAAGCGATAACTCCACGTCTACGGCTAAATTTAACCCATCTTCCATATTTGCCTCTACGGTTATGTTTAGAGATTCAATATATTTTGAGGGAACTTGAGATAACACGTATTTTCTTGCAGCCTCCTCCATTAACAGACATATCTCCTCAAGCTCTTGTGGAGTCAATTCTGTCAAATTTTTCTCCAACGGAGATCCACCGGAGCAATAAAGACAAAGAAATGGTTCACTGCGAACTAGAAAGCGGTGACAGGTCCTGTTGAAGTTTCGCCTGAAGATCCTTAATTTGGCTACGTATACGCTCCTCTTGCTTTCCTAAGACAGAGACACGCATGTTTAACAATTCTTTCCTCTCGTTGAGGTCTGCCGTAACCTTTACTTTATCAGTTTTCACCAGAAGCGACCCTATAGACTTATATATCACCGTATCATCAGGGACTTTTTGCAATTCACTCAAAGCCTGCTCTATTTCAGTAAGTTCTAATTCAACTTGTTGCTTTTGAATAAGCACAGATTGAAGAGTCTGCTGTAGCTGTTGAAGGCGTAGGAGTCTCTCTTGAACATGGGGAGGTAATTTAGATAATTCCTCACTCAAAGTTTATCCTTCCATTCCAAAGCTTTACCTAAAGCCTTTTAATTAAACATTTTCCCCGGTTTCAACTTAATTAGTTATTGTTCCAGGCAGGATCAATCAGGGATTGTTATTTTTAAGCCTATTCTTGATGAATTAGTTTTCCTTAAACAGTTAATTTTAAAGCCTTTCATATCGAAAATAACCTCATGCATTTGAAGAGGTGAAAAATTGTGGTTAAAGTTGATGGATACGAAGTCCCCGAGGGCTTATATTACAGCAAAGAGTACGCTTGGGTTAAAATTGAAGGGAACAGAGTGCGCGTGGGCATAACGGATTACGCGCAAAAGCAACTCAGAGAGATCGTCTATGCGGAGCTCCCAAGTGTCGGAGCTACGATTAATCAAGGCGAGCCCTATGGCACAATAGAGTCGGTTAAAGCTGTTTCAGACTTAATAGCGCCAATAAGCGGAACAATTGAAGAAGTAAACGAAGAAGTTCAAGCAAGGCCTGAGCTCATAAATGAAGATCCTTATGGCGAAGGATGGTTGCTTGTGGTGAAACCATCGAATTTAGAAGCTGAATTAGCAAAACTGATGGATTTTAATCAGGCTGTAGAATGGCATAAAAGTATGATACAGGAAGGAAAGTAATGACCCGCCGGATAGTTATAATTGGTGCTCATGCTGCGGGTGTTGATGCAGCTTCAGCTGCAAGGAAAACGGATAGAACAGCCGAGATAACATTGATAACTGAGGAGAAGTATGCCGGATACTCCCGCTGCGGATTGCCATTTGTCATAGGCGGCCGCATACCCAGCTTTGAGGACTTAATAGTCTTTCCGCCAAGTTACTATAAAATGATGAAGCTGGATCTTAAAACTGAAACTAAAGCGACAAGGATAGATGTAGGCAAAAAAGTTGTTGAAACCGTAGACAGATCCGGAAAAACTGAGGAAATTCCATATGATAGCTTAATAATAGCTACTGGAGCTAGAGCATTCACCCCTCCGATAAAAGGAAGCGATAAAGCAGGCATAATACCGCTAAGAACTATAGAAGATGGGCAGAAGATAGAGAGATCCATACGAGAGGGGGCAAAAACCGCAGTAGTGATGGGAGCGGGATTAATAGGGCTTGAGACGGCTGTAGCCCTTCAAGAAAGGGGTTTAAAAGTCACAGTTGTCGAAATGATGCCGCAAGTATTACCAGCAATGCTTGACGCTGATATGGCCAAAGTAGTCCAGACAACCCTCGAGCAAAAGGGGATAAATATACTGGTAAATAAACCTGTGGAGGAATTTCTTGGAGTTGACAAAGTAACGGGTATTGTAGCTGGAGGAGAGCAGATAAACGCAGACTTATTTATCAGCGCTTTTGGGGTTAGAGCAAACACCCAATTAGCTGTAGAAGCTGGAATAGCTCTTGGAGAAACAAAAACCATAAAAACAAATGCAAGAATGCAAACCAATATAGCAGATGTCTATGCTGTTGGAGATTGTGCGGAATCTATCCACTTAATAACACAAAGACCGGTTGTTCAGCAACTGGGTACGGTAGCAGTCCGGCAAGGCAAAGTCGCTGGGATAAATGCTGCAGGAGGTTACGCTACTTTTCCAGGGGTGCTGGGATCAGCGGTAACGGAGCTTTATGACCTGCAAATAGGCGTTACAGGGTTAACAGAGAAAGCAGCTAAGATGGCGGGGATAGAACCCATAGTAGGCATGATATCATCGAAGACGAGAGCAGATTATTATCCAGGCGCCAAGCCGATTAAAGTTAAACTCATAGCTGATAAAGAATCTCAACGGATAATTGGCGCCCAAATCATAGGGGGAGAAGAGGTAACTCAAAGAATAAATGCTGTTTCCATCGCCATACAAAAACAAATGACCATACGGGAATTAGCAAAAGCAGACACGGCCTATGCACCGCCGCTAAACGAAACATGGGAGCCGCTTGTATTAGCTGCTGAAACATTGCTCATGAAACTTCGCTAATTCTCATTGATCCTTTCATTTTTATGTCGGAAAATTAATTAAGAAAAGCATGTTTATTAATACGGCCTGAAGATTAACTTAAATGGTGAGCCGAATGGTGATAAGAGTAGGCATAAATGGTTTTGGAAGAATTGGACGACTTCTTTTCAGAGCAGCTGTTGAGAGAAAAGCAAACATAGACTTTGTAGCCGTCAATGACGTTGCAGATGCAAAAACATTAGCTCATTTACTGAAGTACGACTCAGTCCACGGACCTTTCCCAGGCGAAGTACAAGTCAAGGACAATAATATAGTAGTGAACGGTAAAGAGCTAAAAGTACTTTCACAGAAAGATCCAGCCCTGCTACCATGGAAGGATTTAGATGTTTACTTAGCGGTGGAGTCTACAGGATTATTCACAGATAGAGCAAACGCATCAAAGCATCTCCAAGCCGGAGCAAAAAAAGTCCTAATATCCGCCCCCGCTGAGAACCCAGATATAACAATAGTAATTGGTGTAAACCATAATCAATATGATCATGAAAAGCACAACATAATTTCAAATGCTTCATGCACAACCAACTGTGTAGCTCCAGTAGCCAAGGTGTTACATGAAAACTTTGGCATAAAGTCGGGACTTATGACAACAGCGCACGCCTATACGAACGACCAGCGTGTATTGGACCTAGTACACAGAGACCTACGAAGGGCAAGAGCTGCTGCACTAAATATCATTCCAACAACTACAGGCGCGGCTCGTGCCGCTGGTTTAGTTTTGCCGGAGCTGAAGGGTAAACTTGATGGATTAGCCCTTAGAGTGCCTGTTCCAAATGTTTCAATAACAGATTTAACTGTAGTTTTAGAGAAAAGTGTTACAAAGGAGGAAGTTAACGAAGCTTTCAGAAAGGCTGCAGAAGGACCTCTGAAAGGTATATTGGCTTACACTGAGGAGCCTATTGTTTCAAGTGATGTAAATCATACACCATATTCTGCGGTAGTCGATGGTCTTTCAACAATGGTTGTAGGCGGAAACCTAGTTAAGGTACTAGCGTGGTACGACAACGAATGGGGTTTCTCCTGCAGAATGGTTGAACTCATCGAACTCATAGGGAAGAAAGCTGGTCTCTAAATATAAAACTTAAAAGTAAACAACTTCCTTATTTTTTTCTGTTCACTAAACTAAAAAAGAGGGAAATATACATGGTTAAATTTTTAACTTTAGATGACGTCAACGTGAAGGACAAAGTCGTCCTCGTTAGGGTTGACTTTAACTCGCCAGTAGACCCAGAAACAAAGAAAGTTTTAGACGATACACGAATTAGGGCACATGGTGAAACAACCATCAAAGAACTATCTGAAAAAGGTGCGAAAGTTGTCGTGCTAGCCCATCAAGGCAGAAAAGGCGACCCAGACTTCATCTCCCTACAACAACACGCTGAAATACTCAGCAAAGTTATAGGAAAACCGGTAAAATTCGTGGATGACGTTTTCGGAGAGAGAGCTAAAAAAGCTATTAAGGAACTAAAAAGCGGTGAAATTCTAGTTTTAGAAAACGTTAGGTATTTTGCGGGGGAGACAAAGGAGGGCACTCCAGAAGATCATGCAAAATCAGAACTTGTCCAGGCTTTGGCTCCGTTAGCCGACATATTTGTGAATGATGCCTTCGCCGCAGCTCATAGAGCTCATGTGTCAATAGTAGGTTTCACTAAAGTGCTTCCAAGCGTAGCAGGCCGCATAATGGAGCGCGAGTTGAAATCCTTAAGCCGTGTGCTAGAAAACCCGGAAAAACCATGCGTATACGTGCTCGGTGGTGCTAAAGCAGATGATTCCCTTGAAATATCAAAATATGTGTTAGAAAATGGAATAGCCGATTATGTCCTAACTGGCGGTGTAGTTGGCCATGTTTTCTTAGTGGCAAAAGGATACGATTTAGGAGAGCCAAACATGAAGTTCTTGGAAGAGAAAAAATTGCTTGGCCTTGTCCCAGGAATAAGGGAGCTTATGCAAAAGTATCCAGACAAAATCAAGGTTCCAGTAGATGTCGCAGTAGAAGTTGAAAAGAAACGTAAAGAAATAAACGTTGAAGACCTACCAACAAAGTATCCAATATATGATATAGGCGCGAAAACCGTTGAAGAATACGCAAAAATAATTCGTAGCGCAAAATCAATAGTTGTAAGTGGACCAATGGGAGTCTTTGAAAACAGCGAGTTCGTATATGGAACGAAGAGAATATTCGAAGAAATTGCAAACTCAAAAGCTTTTTCGCTGGCAGGAGGAGGGCATACAATCGCCGCCCTTCAAGAATTAGGGCTATCTGGTAAAATATCCTATGTAAGCACAGCGGGCGGTGCCTTAATAGAGTTCTTAATGGGCAGAAAACTTCCAGGAGTAACAGCACTGGAACAGGGCAGAAAAACATAAAAGAATTTTATTTATCTCCATACTTATGTTTTTATTTCTCTGAATTTTAAACACCAATTACTTACCTAAGGTGTTTGCCAGTTGACTGATGTTGTGTTCGTTTTTGAAGTACATCAACCCCATAGATTAAGAAAGAATTACTTTTGGGAAGGTAACTTATTTAAGAAGGTAAAGAAGAAAGAGCTTTTTAACTACTACTTTAACGTGGAATTGAACAGAGAGGTTTTTGAGAGAGCATGTAAAAAATGTTACTTCCCTTCAAATAACATATTACTCGAACTAATTGATAGGCATAAGAAAGACAAGAGAAAAGTTAAGTTTTCCTTTAGCATCTCTGGAGTATTTCTTGAACAGTGTGAGATGTTTAACAAAGATCTTCTAGAATCATTTAAGCAGCTTGTTGAAACTGGATGCGTAGAGTTGCTGGGACAAACTTACTATCACTCATTAGCAAGTCTTTATACAGATAAGGGTGAATTCATCGAGCAAGTGGAAATGCATAAACAAGTAATACGAGACTTACTGGGATATAACCCGAAAATTTTTGAGAACACAGAACTAATTTATAATAACGCTATCGCCAGAGCCGTTGAAGAATGCGGATTTAAGGGCATATTTACTGAAGGTGTTGAAAAGGTTTTACGTGGTAGATCGCCAAACTACGTCTATAGAGCAAAGGAATGCAGAAGAATAAGAGTTTTGTTACGTAATTACCAACTAACTGATGACATAGGCTTTAGATTTTCATCCCGTGACTGGAGTGAGTGGCCATTGACGGCTGACAAATATGCCAGTTGGTTAGCAGCTACACCTGGACAATGCATAAACATTTTCCCAGATTACGAGACATTTGGTGAACATCATTGGCCAGAGACAGGTATACATGAGTTCCTGAAAGCATTACCGGACGAAATCTTACGATGGCAACATTTAAACATGGCTACGCCATCCGAGGTTATTAACAGATACGAACCTGTTGGCGAAATAGATGTCCCAGAACAAAGTGGGGCTATATCTTGGGCAGACCTTGAGAGGAACCTTAGTTGTTGGCTTGGAAACCAATTACAATGGGCTTACTTCATATCGACAAAACGGCTTGAAAAAATCGTCAAAGAAACTAAGTGCAGAGAATTCCTTAAAATTTGGAGATATTTCCAGATAAGCGATCACCTTTACTATATGTATACAGGAGGGGGTGCCCCTGGAGAAGTTCACGCTTACTTCAGTCCTTATGAATCTCCAGAAGATGCATACATTACGGCACAATCAGCTATTTTAGATTATGAAAACCGCGTTAGACTGGCGGCTATTACAGCTAACGAGCCATTTCTCTTTTATACTGACATAGGAGAAGCAAATTATACAGGCATAATGGTGTGGACTTTGAAGGGATTTATTGACGCGCTAAAAAAAGTTCAGATACAATCTATAGAATTCCATAATAATAGAGGAGACTTCGAGAAATGGGCTTCAATGTCTCTTCGGGACGAAAAATTTGCTGAGAGATTAAGGAGGATCAGGCTCTCGAATTTACATGGAGAAGATTTGCGAAAAGCGCTTATAAAAACTGCAGTGCAGAGACTTAAACAACTTCTTAAGCAAACTGAAGCTATAACTCAATATTTTTAATTAAGGGTTAAGCATTAAAAAGTGGGGGGATTAGGTGAAAGAAGAACTGCCATTATCGGAGAAGATTTTACAAATGTTACATAACCTATGCGCTGCAGCGCCTGGACTTGCAAAGAAAAGCGAAGAACTCGCTCAAATTATGCAGATTGATAAGGGGGAGATTGAGAGGATATTAGATGCATTTTGCAAGGAAGGATATGTCGAAGCCTTTTCAGACAGTAACGGAAAAAGATTGTACTATTTGACTGGAAAAGGCATAATCAAAGTTTGTGCCTTTTTCACTTAATCGGCGATAATAGATGCGTATAATCATTTTTTCATGGGAATACCCCCCAAGAATCGTGGGAAGGCTAGCATATTATGTTAGTGAACTTGCAACAAAGCTTGCCAATAGCGGATTAAAGATGCATGTTGTAACATATCATGATTCCTTAATAGGCGACTTCGAAGAAGCTTCAGGAGTGAAAGTACATAGGGTTACTAATCCCGTTAAAACGCATATCAACCTGCTGACGTGGACAATCACTTTAAATCAAGAGATTGAAAGAATAACGGCGAACATCTATTACAGGGAAAACGGGCAGATAGACTTGATAGACGTGCATGAATGGCAATTTATACCAGCTGCTGTAACAATCAAAAGAGCATTTGAAATACCTTTCATATATTCTATTGAAAGCATTGAAGATCATCGGTCCGGCGGGGCAAACAACCCCATGAATATAGCAATAAAAAGTATTGAGCAGCTCGGCGTCCTAGAAGCAGATATTATTATCGTGAAATCAGAATGGATGAAAAATGAAGTTAAAACCATATACGGCGTATCTACTGGAAAGATAAAGGTTGCAAATTTAGAAGAGAGAAATGGGCTTAAAGCCATTTTAGATGTATACAGAAGTTTAAAAGGTGAAGGAACACAAAAATGAAGCCTAGCCCAAGAATAATGATGTTTACATGGGAGTTCCCTCCGAGGATTATTGGCGGAATCTCCCCTCATGTATATAATCTCTCAAAAGAGTTAGCAGAGAATGGCGCAGAGGTTTATGTAATAACTTGCGATTTTCCAGGAGCCCCAGCTCACGAGAAAGTGGATGATGTTGAAGTTTTTAGAGTTGACTCATATAAAAACCCTGCCCCAGACTTTGCAAGTTGGGTATACCTTATGAATATGAATATGCAGAAAGAGGCGGCGTCTATAATTAGGGACTTAGGAGGCGTTGATATTCTTCACGCCCATGATTGGCTTGTCGCCGCGGCAACGATAGGTCTGAAACATGTTTTCAGAAAGCCACTGATAGCAACTATCCACTCCACAGAGGTCGGTAGAAGAGGCGGGATCTATTCCGATTATGAGAGGATGATACACGAGACAGAAGCTTGGCTAACCTATGAAGCTTGGCGGGTAATATGCTGCAGCAATTACATGCTTATCCATGTTAGAGAATTTTTCAATCTTCCAGCGGATAAAATGGTTATGATACCTAATGGGGTAAACACGGGCGAGTATGATATGTATCTAAAGGAAAACCTTAGGGAATTTAGGAATAAATTTGCATCTTCAGAAGAGAAAATAGTACTCTTTGTTGGAAGACTTGTGTATGAGAAGGGAGCTCAAGTTCTTATAAGAGCAGCGCCTAAAATTCTTGAAAAAGTTAATGCTAGAATAATAATAGTTGGCAACGGTTATATGAAAGAACAGCTTTTAGCTCTTGCTGAGAGTATGGGAGTTGCTCATAAAGTTACATTCACAGGTTTTCTAGATGAAGAGTCATTAAAAAAACTTCAGGTCTGCGCCGACGTGGCTGTAGTCCCATCGTTATATGAGCCATTTGGCATAGTTGCTCTAGAGGCGATGGCAGCCAAAAGTCCAGTTGTGGTATCAGATACTGGCGGCTTATCAGAAATCGTAGAACATGATGTCACAGGTGTTAAAATTCGCCCTAATGATCCTGAGTCGCTAGCTTGGGGGGTTACGCGAATTCTACTTGACAACGGTTATGCCGATTGGATAAGGGAAAACGCTTACAGGAAGGTTAAGGAAGCATATAATTGGAGCCGAATAGCTCAACAGACCAAGGAGATATACATCAAAGTATTAGAGGAGTACTCAAGAACTTTTTGGGCTTAACTTAGGAGACAACTAATCTTATTGTAGTATACTAAGCCCCTGCTCAACGTTACAGACTTTATCCGCCGACAACTCTAACATTTTCAACTAAAATCCATGGAGCAACTATTGATCCAATTTTTCTTTCGTTATCAGCTAACGCCGACACATTCTTTATGACTTCAAATACGTTGCCTGCTAACATCACACCTCTAACAGCGTGGCTTATCTCTCCATTTTTAATTCTCCAAGCAGGTGTAGCAACAACAGAAAATTCTCCATTAATGGGATTGCTACTATGAGCCCCCTGAAGCGAATAAACAAAAAGCCCATCGTCAACTTCACCAATTAATTCTTCTGGATGTTTCCTACCAGAAAAGATCTTGAAATTTGTTGGTTCCACGGAAGGGGTGAATATGTAGCTAGCTCGAAAAGCATTGCCAGTGCTTTCTTTCCCCTCTTTATGAGCTGTATAACTATCATAGATGAAGCCCTGTAGAACTCCTCTTTCAATTATAGGAGTTCTCTGCTGAGGTACACCTTCACCATCAAATTTCCACGTTCGAAGACCGCCGTCAAGTAATCCATCATCATAAATTGTTATAAGTTCAGAAGCCACATGTTCGCCAATTTTATCTTTAAGAACAGATTGACTACGCTGTGCATAATCAGCTTTGACAGCGTTAACCAACGTGTAATGAAAAAGTTGTTGAATAGCTTCGTGAGCGAAAATTACTTTCATATTTTTATTTTTAGTTTCAATCTTTTTGGCGTTAAGGGACGATGATGCAAGCCTGGCAGCTTCAGACCCAACCCATTCTGGGTTAACGCTTAGGGAACGTTCTAGGTTAAATTCGAAGCATACAGGGCTTACCTCTCCCTTTTCACTAGCTATAGTCGCCAAACCACACTCTATAACAGTACCACGGTCAAAATCGCAAATACCATTAGAATTAGCTACAGCTTTGAATATGCAAGACGCCCTAACTTCACCTTCTATGGGGAAAACCCTAGGGTCTCTGCCTTCAGCCGCTTTAAGCATGACAGAAGCCATCTCTACAAGTTCATTTGACGATAACCTAGCAATTTCATCATCAAAAGGAGAGGCAGCCGAAGTATAGGGTTTTTTAATTGGTAACCCACGCCACTCCTCATCAGGTTTACTTACTTGCGCAATCTTAACAGCTTGTTTAATAGTTTTCTCAACCGCCGTTTTGTCTCCGATTATATTTGTATATGCAAAGCCTAAGGCCTTATTAGAAACTACCCTAACACCTACACCACAATCCTGTATGGAGAAGCTCCTTGTAATCTGTCCTCTTTCAATATTTACAGCTATTGAAGACTCATTGTAAATAAAAGCTTCTGCCTCATCAGCACCGACTTTAATGGCAAGATTAACGGTGAATTCAGCTAAATTGATAAGTTTGTCTTCAGGCGCTTCCACCAACAATCACCTCTCTAACCCTTATGTGAGGCCCTCCATCAGATACGAAGGCTGTCTGGCCCTTTCCGCATCTCCCAGGAGAGAGTTCAAAATCTTTCCCAACAGCATCCACTTTAAATAAAGTTTCAAGAGTATTTCCACTTATAGATACATCACGCACCAATGCACCTATTTCACCATGGATTATCTCATACGCTTCTTGAATGCCCACTTGAAATGTACCGTCAAGATTCGCCTGACCGCCTCTAAAACTTTTGAGGTAATACCCAAACTTCACATCCTCTAACAATTCTTCAAAAGAGTAATCCCTTGGCTCCAGAAAGGTATTGCGCATGCGTATTATAGGAGCGTATTTGAAGCTCTCGGCCCTAGCGTTTCCTGTAGGCTCCACATTAAACTTCTTGGCCGTTTCAAGATTATGCATCAAATTTACCACCACACCGCCTTTTACCAGAAGCGTCCTCTGCGATGGAACGCCCTCGTCATCATACTTAAATGAGCCGAAAGCTCCATAAATTGTTCCATCATCATAAATAGTCACATTTTCTGAAGCTATTTTTTCGCCAAGCTTATCCATTAATACGGACCCAGATAGGGTTAAATCAGCTTCAGCTAAATGTCCAAATGCTTCATGAACAAACACGCCGACAACATTTGGACCTAAAACGACAGGATATCTCCCCCCTCTAGGAGACTTAGCTTTTAGCTGATTTATGGCTCTTTCAGCTGTTTTTTTGCCTATATTTTCTGGATGATTTATGTCGAAAATTTCATAACCAGCTGTTGAACCTATTTCCTCACGACTAAAAGTAAGAATGCTAGCTTCTCCAGCTGTGGCGGTCACCCTAGACCAGACATAGAGCATATCTTGCTCGATGTATGTGCCCCTGCTGTTCATGAAATAATTAGTCCCAACAATATCCAAATAGTCTATTGTACACCCGCAAATACGCGAATCATAATTCAGAATAGTCTTAGCTATACTTGAGAGGTCACGTATTTTCTCTTCTATGGGAATTTGGGCAGGATTTTTTTGGGGTTTAACACTAACCTTGTCCTTAATGGCTTTTGTTTCTGCAATCTCTACGGGAGTCTTTATTTGACGACTCGCTGCAATGGCCATCCTACAAGCCTCTGTCAAAGCATTTTTCAAGTTTTCCATAGTTAGGATACATGTTGACGCAAAACCCCAAGCGCCGTTTAATAGAACTCTTATAGCGACACCACTCTCAAACCCCTCTTTTGCGGTCTCTATACGTCTTTCTTTAAGTGTGATGTAAGTTTTAGAAATTCGTTGAATTCTCGCTTCAGCGTAATCGACGCTAAATCTTTGAGAAGCTAGGTTGATAATTCTATTCAGAACATCCTCCAAGTTTTTCTCAGCCCCTAATAGAAAATGAGTGTGAATGATGATAAGGTAGATAAAATTTATGATTTATTAAAAATTAAAAGAAGTCTGTAATATTTAATTGGTGGGCAGTTTCCTGCTTTATTTTTGGTGGTCTTGCTTCTTCTTGAAAGATTATAGGTTTACCGTATACGCCATCATAACCTGGGATCACTTTTATTTTATCCTCCCTCACGCGAATTATAGCTTCGGCAATTTTAGGATTCGAAACTTTAACAATTTCGTCCTGTGGGGCATCTATTAAAACGGTGTATTCGTCTCCGAATTTTTCAATAAGCTTGGTATAAATCTCCCATACAACTTTTGCTGATGGTTCGTCAAGTCCTAAGACTATTGCAATTATCTCTGACAAAGGTAACAAGTGCATAAAACCTATGGCATTTTCAGGTTTAAATCCTTCTGGGCGATCAGCCAACTCCTCAACCCTTTGCTCCACGCCTTTTGTAAGTTTACCGTGACATACTGGGCAAATATTTCCAAGTTTTATAGCCTCTTTGGGCGGAAGAGAGACACCACACCTTCTATGACCTGTCCAATGGTATTTACCGTAGGCTGGATCCGTCTCAATGGTGAACTTGAATTTTTCCCGATCCTTTCTCTGGATCGCATCCACTATTTCCCAATAAGTCACCTTTTCTAGTTCAAAGACGTTGGCCTCTCTACCTATACGCCATGGCCAATAACTGTGACTGTCACTATTAGATACCAACGCATATCTATCCAACTTGCTTACCCGCCAATTCATAGGAGGATCTGATGAAAGCCCTGTTTCAATGGCGTAAACATGTTTCGCCATGTCCTGGTAACATTCTTCTACACTATCAAAGCCACTAAAGGCTCCAAAGATGCTGAACCAAGGCGTCCATGCGTGTGCTGGAATAACCATGCTATGGCGTGATATTTCCATAACTTCCTCAACGAGCTGTGGAGCTGTCATATTTAAAGTTGGACGGCCATCAACTGTTAAGTCACCATACTTGGCTAGCCGTTCATTGATTTGCTCAGCGACCTCAAGATTTGGAACTAAAATTACGTGGTGTATTTTCTTTAAGGCTCCTCTAAAATTGAAGATTGTGCTGACTTCCGTTGTAATCATGAAGTACACAGGATATTCAGGGTTGTTTGCTACTTTATATAATCCAGTACCTGGCTCTTCCACTAAGTTGTCCCGTAACTCCATGAACCAGTTGGGGTGGGTAAAGTCACCTGTGCCAACGACTTTTAAACCTTTAATTTTCGCAAAGTTAGCAATTTCTTTAATGGTCATATTTTGACTTGTAGCGCGACTGTATCGGCCATGAATATGAAGATCTGCTATTATTCTCAAATTTCACACATCCCTTTTAAGCACATGCTTTTCAAAAAACTTTTCCCAATCCACCTTAAGCATTATGAGGAAAATCACTATCGTAAGTATGATTGCAACTATCATACTTATTAGTGCAGATATCCAATCGCTTTCCACACCAAAAAGGACACGAAGAGCCTCTCTAAAAATGCCCGCACTATAAACGATCATCATGGACATGCACAACTTTCCAAGGAAAGCCGGGATAAAAGCCTTAAAGAAATTGTACCGCATAACGCCAAGGGGGATGAAAAGCAAATCGTCAGGTAAAGGTGTAAAAGAAAATAAGAAAATAACGATAGGACCAATTCTCCCAATAACTTTAACAAGAAAATCCATTTTGCGTCTTCTCTCATCACTTAGTATTTTTCTACCGCCTAAGCCAAGGATATAACCGGAAAATTCGCCTATTGCCGAGCCTAGACTTGAGGACAATGATACAAGCAGCGGATTTAAGTTTTTAGCAGAGCCTATTGCGAAGAGAATCACCGTGTACGGGATAGGTAAGAAAATCGACATAGAACCTAATAGACTCATTAGAAAAACGCCGAAATATCCATATTGTATAGAGAATTCCTGCATCCATAGGGCAATTTGCCTTAACATATTTTCAAGAGTCAAACTTCCAATCCACCAAATGGTAATGATTTCCGTATTTATAAAGAACTTTTGCAAAAATATGAACAATAAGCTAGGTGATGTGAGAATACTATTTGGGAGAGGGTTGTGGTGGTCGCAAGGAAGAAAGAGCCTATATGGATTGCCAGAGATTTTTCAAGGTGCAGTGGATGTAGACGATGTGAAATAGCTTGTTCCTTTTTCCATGAGGGAAAAATATGGCCTGAAGCCTCTAGAATTAGAGTTTTCATGTTGCTTCCAGGAATTGAAGTACCTCATTTTTGTGTTCAATGTGAAGATTACCCTTGTGTAGAAGCATGTCCAGTTAAAGCCTTATCGATAAGTGATGAAACTGGCGCTGTATTAGTAAACAGTGAATCATGCACAGGTTGCGGAAACTGTATAAAGGCATGCCCAGGCGCGGTCCCACACATACATCCAGAGAAACGTGTAATCTTGATATGTGATTTGTGTGGTGGAGACCCAAAGTGTGTTAAAGTATGCAGAGAAGGCGGATGGAATGCGCTAACCATAGTTACGAGGAGGGATGATTCCTATAAGCTTTATGCCAGAACACCGGAAGATATAACCAGAGACCTAGCTGCCAAACTTTATGGGAGGGAGGCTAGAGAACTTATATGAAAGGTTACGCTGGAAAACTTCTTGAAATAGACCTTTCCACAGGAAACATTAAAGAAACTAAGGTTGATGAAGCAATACTGAAGGACTACATAGGCGGGAGAGGTTTAGCCACCAAAATCTTATGGGATAGACTTGGCGCTAATTGGGATAACATAGACCCATTAGGTCCAGAAAACCTGCTTCTATTCCTCACCGGTCCACTCACAGGATTCTTTCCAGGTGGCAGAATTTGCGTTTCAGGGAAATCTCCGCAAAACAATGGCGTTATAGGTTCAACAGTTGCTGGAGAGTTTGGAATTGAGTTGAAATGCGCTGGTTATGATGGCTTAATAATTTCAGGACAAGCTGAGAGACCAGTTTACATACTCATTAAGGATTCAGAGGTGGAAATTAAGAGGGCTGACCACATATGGGGATTAGATGGCAAAAGGACAGTTGCAACTCTTACGAAAGAGTGTCGGAAAATTATGGAGGAGAACTACCCAAGGAAGGGGTTATGGAAGGAGCCTGCAATCCTCTATATTGGACCTGCCGGAGAGAACCTCGTAAGGATAGCTGTTGTCGCAGCTAAGTGGACACATGCAGCAGGCTATGGCGGGTATGGGGCCGTAATGGGTTCAAAAAGGCTAAAGGCCATAGCTGTTAAGGGTACAGGTCCGCTGCCCGAAGTTGCAAACATAGATGAAGTTATGAAATTGACTGAAGAAGTATGTAAACATGCCTTTGAAAATGAGCTCTGGAGACGCTGGGGTACTGGAACTGGAGGTTATAAGTTCGGAGCAAAAACAAGCTCGGAGCCTATTCGTAACTGGCAGGAAGAGTGGCATGATGAGAAGAGATATGGTGTTGATAAGTTTGAAAACAGATTCTGGGTTAAAAGTTATTGGGGCGATTTCGGCTGTCCAACTACATGCCTCAAAATATCCGTAATCAGGGATGGAAAGTTTAAGGGTGCCATAACAGATAACCCAGATTATGAGTTACAGGCTTATCTAGGAACAAATCTTGGAATATTCAGTCCAGAAGCTAACGTTTACCTTTCAGCCCTAATTGATGATTTGGGATTATGCGGTATACAAACTGGTAATGTCATGGGATTCGCTGCTGAACTTTTCCAGAGAGGTATCCTAAAGGCTGAGGACTTAGATGGCATTGAACTAAATTGGGGAGATGTTGAAGCTTTTGCTAACTTAGCTAAAAAAATAGCCCATAAAGAAGGCATTGGTCGCATATTAGCTGATGGAACTTACAGGGCAGCTTTAGAGATCGGTAGGAGGAAAGGCGTTAACGTACTACCATATGCTGTGCAGGTTAAAGGTGTGGGCGTAGGTGCCCATGGAATACGTAGCCGACTGGATTATGTAGACATATACGGTTACGCATGTTCTGTACAGTGTGGCGACCATACTTCAGTAGCTCAAATGCCACTAGACCATCCTGGAAGCGAGTTGATGACAATTCTACTAGATTCCGGTGTATGTTGCAGTTTTAACACGTTTGAATTGCCAAAAATTGATTTACTATTTGATTTTTATAGCGCGGTTACAGGTGTTAAATTAACGAGAAGTCAGTGGATAAGGGGTGGCGGTCTTAAAATATTACATCTACAAAGGGCTATGTTACTTTTAGGGGGGCCAGACGTGAAGTGGAAGCCAGACATCGATGATGACAATCCACCACGTTTCTACGAACCACTAGTCTCCGGTCCATGTAAAGGCAGGATTATAGAAAGAGAAGACGTGAGGAAAGAAAAGAAGAGATATTATGAGGCAGTTGGTTGGGATGAAAGAGGCATACCTAAAAGGGAAGTTCTCACAGCATTGGGACTTGACGATGTTGACAAAGCACTTGAAAAAATAAGAAAAGAAAATGACTAAGTTAAGTTTTAATGCTTGACTCGAATAACTCTTGTAGGCGTCACTATTATTGAAACATTTTGATCGGTTTTTCCACTAGGTACGTTTTCAACCACTTGCAAGTCATGAACAGTGGTTGCGACAGGAATATAGCCAAACCTTCTCCTTAAGAAAAGTATCTCAAAATCTCCGTATCCATGTCCCTTTCCAAGCCTACGTCCTTGTAAATCTACAGCCACTGAACCTTCAACGATAATTTCTGGCTTGGGAATGTTTATAGTAGGAGTGCCAAATTTAAAAGCTCCTCTTATAGTAGAGGCAAGACGCTCCTTACCTTTAACATGATGAGGTAGAACTAGAATGAATCCATGCTTAAGCCTTGGGCTTGCCATAACTAGGATCTTATCATCTAGCAGAGCATTTTCCCTAACTTTTTGTTGAGGAGAATCAGGACACACGAAAACTACCTTAGCTTCCTTCCACTCAGGAAGTTGGCGGAGCTTATCAGCAGCGGCTTCAGCTCCTATAAAGTTAGGTATTCGACCCTTACATGGCAATGGAAATTTAGCAACGCCTGAGCTTTCCATCAGAGCCCATATATACTCTCTCAACTGCTGCTTCTGCGCTTTAACACTAGAGCCCATACCGAGATATCTTTAACATACTAGGCTTTAACAGTTACATCTATTAAGAAATATGATTTTGTCTATAATCCTTCTCAATTAGCGGATGGTTAAAATCCGCTTTTACGCACCAAACTTCTTTGTTTTTCCTATGAAGTTCATAAGTATTGGCATAAGGTCAATACCTCTTATCCTACCGAGACCCCCTCTTGCGCAACTTCTCTCATTATACTCAATAACATCGTCTCTTCGAACATACGGACCCATGATGGCTACCGGGACAGGGTCGCCTTCATGTTTTCTTGTTAGACATGAAGTTGTGTGGTCGGCTGTAACGGTTACGTAAACATCGTCATGGTCGATATTATCTAAGATGTAAGATATCATCATGTCGATTTTCTCAATAACTTTAACTTTCTCATAAAAATTCCCATCATGACTCGCCACATCCGTCGCTTTGATGTGAAGAACAACAAGGTCGTTTTCCTGTAGAGCTTGAACTGCAACCTTGGCTTTAGCCATATAATCAGTATCTAAACTTCCAGTAGCACCCTCGACATTTAGAAGATTCATACCTGCTATTTTACAAACTCCTCGAATTAATGAAACTACGGCAATACACGCTGATTTAATGCCATAAATTTCACCTAGAGGCTTGACATTTGGAATAGTCCCCGCGCCCCTACAAAGGATTATGTTAGCAGGGGGGAGATTGCGTTTAATTCGTTCTCTATTTACCTCATGATTTCTTAATACGTGATGAAATTTTTCAAGGAGCTCATTGAGAACCCTAGCAGTGAAAGACGCCTCTGGACTATTGTCTAGAGGCTTAACTTCCAAAACTTTTTTCCCAGTTTCATAGGGGTCAGAGTCCCCTATAGCTGTTGAAAGATGCGGGCCGCGCAAGATCAATGTTGCCCTATGCTGAATGGTATTCTGAAAAATAAATTTTACAGATCCATTGGATAGCCTGACTTTTTGTAGACTTTCCGCCAACTTAGATGCCTCCTCGGTGGAAATTCTACCTGCACGTCTATCGAGAACAGTAAAGTCATCATCTATCGTAGCAAAGTTACACCTGAAACATACATCCCCTTTTTCAACAGCTAAACCCCATCCAATGGCTTCTAAAGCCCCTCGGCCAGTGTAATACTTTAAAGGGTCATAGCCTAATATAGAGAGCGTAGCAGTGTCGCTTCCAGGCGGTACACCAGGGGATATGGGATCCATTATACCGCAAACACCCATAGTAGCTATTTCATTCAGAGCCTCTTTTTCAGCAGCTTCTAGGGGGGTTTTCCAGCCTAGCTCCTTGATCGGTCGATCAGCCATTCCATCGGCGACCACTAGGAGTACACGCAAAGATCACACGCCTCACGGAAAAATAAGTTAAATATTGTACAGGTTAAAATGGGTTATTGTGCCAAGTAACCCCCATTCTATATAGAAATTCATGGATTTTGCAGTACCAGCATAAAAACACTAAATACGCTTAAGCTAAGAATCATAACATGCTGAAAGTTTAAAAGTTAGTTAACGAATTGATCGACATACTATTAAAACTAACGAAGAAAACGGGATTAAGATGTCGGATCTTGGAGTCACAGTTAAAAAATCAGAAAATCTCTCAGAGTGGTACACACAAGTGGTTTTAAAATCTGGGTTAGCTGACTATGCTCCAATAAAAGGGTGTATGGTATACAGGGAGCTCTCATACGCCATATGGGAAAAAATTCAGCAAATACTTAATGAGAAGATTAAGCGAACAGGGCATAAGAATGTATACTTCCCCCTCCTCATCCCTGAAAGTTTCCTGAGGAAGGAGGCTGAGCATTTTTCAGGCTTTGTACCAGAGGTTGCGTGGGTTACTATAGGCGGCGAGAAACCCTTAGAGGAGAAACTCGCAATTAGACCAACTTCTGAAACCATAATCTATGCCATGTATGCCAAGTGGATTAGGAGTTGGCGGGACCTGCCTATAAAGCTTAACCAATGGTGTAGCGTCGTAAGATGGGAAACAAAAGCTACAAAGCTCTTTCTTAGGACTAGGGAGTTTCTGTGGCAAGAGGGGCACACCGCCCATGCTACAAAAGAAGAGGCTGACGAGGAAGTTATGGAAATTTTAAATGAGTACAAAGACCTCATGGAGAATTACCTAGCTATACCCGTGCTTATAGGAAGAAAAAGTGATAGTGAAAAGTTTGCGGGAGCAGTTTACACTACAACTTTAGAGGCAATAATGCCCGATGGAAAAGCGCTACAAATGGGAACATCCCATAATTTAGGTCAGAATTTCTCAAAGGTTTTTGACATTAAATTCATAGGTAAAGATGAAAAAGAACACTATGTATGGCAAACATCATGGGGAATATCCACCAGAGTTATAGGCGCCATGGTTATGGTTCACGGTGATGATAGGGGCCTCGTTATACCTCCAAGGGTTGCCCCTATACAAGTTGTTGTGATACCAATACCATATAAGGATACTAGCACTGAAGTGATCATGAATAAAGCGAAGGATGTGTATGAGCGCCTCCAAAGCGCTGGTATATCAACTCATTTAGATGATAGAAGAGAGTACACCCCTGGATGGAAATTTAATGATTGGGAGCTAAAGGGAGTCCCCATTAGGGCTGAAATAGGTCCTAGAGATGTTAAACATGGACAAGTAACTCTTGCAAGAAGGGACACTCTTGAGAAAATTATAGTTAAGGATGAAGAAGTTGTGGGAGTTGTAAAAAAGCTCTTGGAGGATATTCAGAATAATATGTTTAATAGGGCTAAGAGGTTCTTGGAAGAAATGATAACCACCGTGAAAAACTATGATGAATTTAAAGCCGTCCTTAAGAATAAAGGCGGTTTCATCAGGGCCTCATGGTGCTTAAGCCCAGAATGTGAAAGAAAGATAAAGGAGGAAACTGGTGCTACAATAAGACTAATACCATTTGAAAAAGAGGAGCCTATCTCAAACTGCATATACTGCGGAAAAGAAGCAAAAGAAATGGTTTACTTCGCCAGATCATATTAGGAAAGTTTAACTTTCTTCCCTAACTCATTAATAACGTCCGCAAGACCTAGTTGAATAAGGGTTTTCTTCCTCGGAATTCCTCTCTCGTCCCAGCCTCTCTTTTGGTAGTACATCTGCAACATGGCTTCGTATTTTGTCCTGTCAAGTTTAGCTCCTTTGAGGGAACCCTTAGATAATGGTTCATTAAACCATCTTAATGGCGGAACATCCATTTCACTAGTCCAAACCTCGCCAAATTCTCGAACCCAGAAAGCGCGTATTAACGTGTATACTCGATCAGCTATTAAGTAAATGTCATCCCAACCCATTTTTATGCCCGTAACAGCATACAGAAATCTTGGATACCAGTCTAGCTCAAAACCCAGTTCAACCCATGGAAGTCTACATACTGTGGCAAATTCAAAAAAGCCTCCGCGAAGCCTCTGTAACTCAATAACCTTATCCACTTTTTCTTCGCCATAACTTTCCCTTCCAGCCTTAACCTCCCACGAAATGACCCAAGCATCTTTATGATGCGCGCCTATTGGGCATGTGGCGTAAGATAGAGCCATAGCCGGCGCAGCGTGACAATCATACCCCGAAATTTCCAGACCCTTAATATGCATAGCCCAACCATTTTGATAACAGCCAAATTTCTCAGATGCGAAGCGTACACCCTCAGCAAGGATCGCGCCTAAACCACGTCTGCTGGCGATATCCCCTATGAGAGTCTTGGCGGAGTCATAGCTGCCCCATGGAATACTCTCCTTAATTAATCCTTTCTCAGAAGCTTCCATTGCGAAACCTATAACATTACCAAGTGAAATAGTGTCTAAGCCTAAGTCATCAGCCAGCCTATTCAAGGCTGCGACCTTCTTTAAATCGCCTAGGCCTATGTTCGCACCAAGCATAGCAACGTTTTCATAGTCTAACTCAGATTCCATGCCATCAATATCTTCGACAATATTTCCACATGTCATGTTACAGTTGGGACAGCCACGCTGAGAAACTTTAAGCTTTTCCATAGCAAAACCTCCTATACTGTCAGCCTCTTCAAAGATTCCTTCTCTAAAATTACATGTAGGCAAAACACTGTTCTCTTGACTCCATTCCAGTGTCATCATGGTTCCCTGTCGTTTCCAAAAATCATAATTTGGCTTTTCAAGTATTTCTCCGTAGGCTTTAGAGCCTAACTCCTTAACTGCTTTAGGATCAGCAGCTTCTAGATTACCTGACCCTGAAATAACTATAGCTTTAAGCTTCTTAGACCCCATAACAGCACCCATGCCAGGCCTGCCGCCAGCTCGTCCACCTTGCGAGACAATATTAGCAAACTTCACAAGGTTTTCTCCAGCAGGCCCTATTGAGAGAACACCTACATATCGGCCATAAATCTCTAACAAACGTTTTTCAACCTCAAAGGAGCCTAAACCCCAGAAATCCTCAGCTTTTAAGAATTGGACATCATCATCTTGAATTACCAATATGACGGGTTTTTCCGAAGCTCCCTCTATTATAATCGCGTCATAACCTGCTTCACGCATTTCAACTGCGGCTTTAGAGCCGAGATTTCCATCTCCGTAACCTCCTGTAAGGGGGCTTTTAGCAGCAACAACAAGCTTACCACTACTTGGTATGGGAAATCCAGTTAATGGACCGGCGGCAAATATTAATTTATTGTCAGGGGACAGCGGATTAACTCCCGGTTTTAATTCATCCCATAAAATTTTAACGGCAAAACCACGTCCACCCATGTAATTAGCGGCTATTTCAGCGTCATAACTTTCGGCAACAGCCTTTTGTTTTGATAGATTCACCCGCAAAAACCTACCTTTCCAACCATACATATTATCGACATCCTCCCACTATTAAATGCAACCAGAATCACGCTCTTTATATTAATAAACTTCACCCCTCCAATGTGGAGAAAAGTAATAAACATTACCCTAAAGAAAGCTTCTCCCTTATTATTCGCGATTTTTCTGTTGCTTTTTCTACAGCCCTCATAAGCGCCTGTCTGATTTGGCTTCCTTCAAGTTCATATATGGCTTCTATTGTCGTCCCGCCAGGTGTAGTCACCATATCCTTTATCTCAGCTACATGCCCATCAAGTTGTAGAGCAAGTTTGCCTGTTCCAAGCACTGTTTGAGCAGCGCTTCGCAAAGATAAATCTCTAGGCAAACCCACTTTAAGCCCAGCGTACATCAAAGCCTCTATTATTATGGAGATGTATCCTGGACCACTTCCGCTTAGGGCAGTTATGGCATCCATGTACTTCTCTTCCACTTCTTGACAAATCCCAAGAAGGCTAAATATTTTTTTAACCTTCTCCCTATCGTGTTGCGTTACTTCATTATCGCACGTATAGGCTGTAAAGGATTCTTGAACTAAAATTGCAATATTAGGCATAGATCTAATGAAGCGAGCCCTTGGAACTAGTTTCTTGTAGTAGTCAAGAGGAATGGTAGCCGCCGTGGATATAACTAGTTTTCCAGCTATTTCCTCTTTTATCTCCTCCAGCACTCTTTTAACGTCATTAGGCTTAACGCATAGAAAAACAATGTCAGCCTCACGAGCAGCCTTTCGATTATCATTAGTTACTTCAACACCCAAAGTTTCCAGCTCCTTAAGCTTCTCAATACTTCTTCGAGTTGCAATTATTCGACCTTTATAGCCGCTTTTCATGAGACCTTTAGCAATAGCACCGCCTATGGATCCGGCGCCTATAATAGCGAGAGTATCGTCCATCTAGCTTCACCATTAAACGCCCATCACTCTCATAATCAACAAATTAAATTTTATGATGACAAACGCTGCTATCTAATGATGAGTTTAAACCAGCTTTATAAACCGGCCAACACCTTTCTCGATAGCTCTATCATAAACTATTTTTGCTGTAACAGCATCTTGAACGGCTAAACCCGTAGAGACGAAAACCGTTATCTCCTCGGGACATTCCCTTCCCTTCTTTATACCCGCCACAATTTCCCCTATCTCAGCCCATATATCCTTGGTCGTGATTATCCCGTGACTTATAGGAACATTTATTTCCCCTCCATGCACCGCTTGTTCTATATCATCAACCACAATTTTAGATCTCTTCAGGATGGCTGGATCAAGTTCCTGTTTACCAGGAGCATCAGCACCTATACAGTTGAAATGAGTCCCAGAGGAAACCATTGAGTCCATAACTAACGGTTTAGTTGATGGTGTTGCAGTTATAACAATATCAGCGCCCCTAACGGCCTCTTGAACAGACTCAACAGCCACTATGCTTATTATTCCACCATATTTGTTTTGTGTTTCAGCGACGAAAATATTTTTAGTCTCATCTGGACTCCAAACCCTTACTTCCTCAAGTTTCTCACAAACCTCAATTAACGCTTCAAGTTGCGTTCTAGCTTGTGCTCCAGCCCCTATAAGTGCAACAATTCTTGCATCTTTTCTTGCAAGGTGTTTAACAGCTACTCCTCCAGCTGCACCAGTTCTCATGTCAGTGAGGGCTTTACCGCTCATAATTGCCAATGGAAAGCCGTTCATCGGGTTCACAAGAACAACAACCGCCATAACAGTAGGTAGTCCATACCGCACCCTATTTTCAGGATGCGAATTAACAATCTTAACAGCTGAGACATCATACTTCTCTAGATAGGCGGGCATCGCCCTTAAATCTCCGCCGTACTTACGATAAAACAAGTAAACCTTTGGAGGCATTTGCACTCTACCAAGGCTTTTCTCAATAAAAGCTTGTTCCACAGCCTGAATAACATCTCTCATAGATAATAAGGACTTGACTTCTTCATCGGTTAACAACAAAGTCTCCAACGGTTATCCCCGAACAATAAGGGGCTATCTGATTTATAATTGATATAATTTTTGGGTTGAAATGAGGGAATTGATGATTCAATAATGATTATTTCCAACTAATTTTAGGGCTACCTAATATATGGGGATACCCTCGTTGGGATCGCCCAGAAGCTTCTCAAACTCCTTCATAAGGCATTGAGTTACAGGGCCAGGTTTACCTTCGCCTATCACGCGACCGTTGACTTCAGCAATAGGGGTTATCTCAGCAGCTGTCCCCGTTAGGAAAGCTTCATCAGCGGTAAATAAATCTACGGGCGTCAAGTTCCGCTCAATCACTTGATAACCTAACTTCTCTGCTAAATGCATAACAACAGACCTCGTTATACCGACTAAGATTCCAGCTTCAGGAGGTGGTGTAAAAAGTTTACCACATTTTACTATGAATATATTTTCGCCTACACCTTCACTAATGTAGCCGTTCTTGTCAAGACATATCGCTTCATCAAAGCCCGCCATGTTTGCTTCTATCTTACCCAAAATGCTGTTTAAATAGTTTAGGGACTTTATTCCGTGAGGCGTAGTATCGACGGGATTTCGTCTCACCCATACAAGCATGACGCGAATGCCCTTCTCTTTAGCTTCCTTAGAGTATAGCTTTATGGTATCAGTAATGATTATAACTGTAGGGTTAAAACATTTCCTAGGATCTAACCCTAAATCGCCGACCCCCCTTGTTACTATTAGCCTTATATAGGCATCGCGCAGGTTATTCCTTCTAAGGGTTTCTAGAACTGCACTTATCATTTGTTCTTTTGTTAATGGTATTTTGAGCATGATTGATTTTGCCGAGTCGTAAAGCCTGTCTATGTGCTCCTTAAGTTTAAAGACAACACCATTATAGGCGCGAATTCCTTCAAATACTCCGTCGCCGTACAGTAGTCCATGATCAAAAACGGAGATTTTAGCCTCAGACTTTGGGTAATACTCCCCGTTAATATAAACTAGCAGTTCCCTTTCATCCAAACTAAGCCCCATCCTGCTGAAAACCTAATTCACAGTTATGCTTCATATGCTTTACTTTTCGATTTAGCCGTAAAACTGTGGTCGCTTAGAAACATATCTTGGAGTAGGGAGTGGTTTGAAGGGTTTACCCTTAACTTCAGCTTTTATCTCAGCTATAAGCTGTTCTAGTCGGAGATTACGTATAGCTCTAGATTTCCTATCCCTTACTGGAAATGTCTCTGAGCTCAATTCCTTCTTTCCAATTACAATTATATAGGGAATCCATTCCATTTCAGCTTCGCGAATCCGCTTCTGAACAGTTAATGGCCTATCGTCTATATCTACACGAATGAAGTTATCCTCCAGCTGCTTTGCGATCTCCTCGCATATACTTAGTAACTCGTCAGATGTTGGAATTAAACGCACTTGAGTTGGTGAAAGCCATAGAGGCAACATGGGCGGATTGCCTTTTTGCTGCTCTCTGTATGCCTTTTCTAAAAGTGCGTAAATGCATCTCTCAATAGCACCGCTTGGTGAGCAATGGAGAATAAGAGGATAACGTCTTTCACCTTTCTCGTCAACGTAGGTTATCTGGTACCTATAAGCGTTTTCAACATCTATCTGGTCGGTGGAGAGGGCTGCAGCCTTGCCTTGGTTGTCTACGAAGTTAAACTCCCACTTAAGCCTAAAATAGAAGAATGGTTCAATCCACATCTCTACAAGAGCCGGTTTACCCAGTAACTTGACGAGTTCATGAATAAAGCTCTTATTTTCTTCGTAAAAGTCGCGGGTAAACCTTATAGCAGCTTCATAATCATTTCTGGAGAGACCTATGCCCTCGAGGACTTCTATGCATAGCTTAAACCTTTTAATGAACTCATCCTTCGCCTGTTCAAGGTCAGCGCAAAAAGCGTGACAATCAGGCATTGTAAAAGCCCTAAGACGCTTGAGACCTACAACTTCGCCGCTCTTCTCTCTTCTGAAGCTATAGCGGGTTAGTTCATAAAGCCTAAGAGGCAAATGCCTATATGAAAGTTGAGCGTCATGAACCATCAGGAACTGGCCGAAACACGCAGCGAATCTTAGGAAGAGCTCCTTATCCTCAGACTTAAGGATGTATTGACGTGCTGGAAAGCGATTCAGATAATCTGCAAGACTCGGATGGGTAAAATCATACATTACAGGTGTTTCGACTTCCATAGCACCGTATTCCAAAACTTTAGCGGTGACGTATTGTTCGATCATCGACTTTATAAATCGGCCTTTTGGGTACCATCGAATATTGCCTGGATCGCTTCCAGCTTCATAATCAGCTATTTCGAGTTTTTTCATCAAGGGGACGTGTGGAGGCATCTGTTGACTAGCTCTAACCTTTGAAATTTCATACCTAGCAAATTTCTCCAGATTTTCATAACCATGAAAATCAAATTGCTCAATAGGAACTAATTCGCCACTAGGCTTTAGAATATACCAGAAGGACTGTAGTTTCTCCTCAGCTTTAAGAGCTTTTGAAACCTTATCCTCATATGTTTCAGCTTCCTCGCCTAGTGTAGATATGACTCGCAGTTGCTCAGCGAGAGGATGACCCTTTATAGATAGCGTAAACTGTTTATTCCACCCAAAAGGTGCTCTATATACTTCTAACCCGGCTTCGTTGGCATATAACTCCATGGCTCTAATTACATTGAGAGCTGTTGATGGAGCCGCCAATCTGGTGCTTAGGTGCGCGAAAGGATATATAAGAATACGATTAACCTTTAATTTTTCAAGGGAACTCTTAATTTCCTCTATAGCCCTTTTCGCGGTGCTTTCATCATCACCTTCTTCCACCGCGGTAAATAGGACAACTAAATCCTCAAACCTTTTAACTTCGGGCTCAGCCTCCTCCGCGGCATCGATCTCCTTCTGGATAGGTTTATACTCAATGAAGTTTGAATGAAGCTGTAAAATTCGCATAATTTCAACCACCCGTATGTTTAAGGGCTCATATACCGCCACTTCTCAATCATACGATCCAGCTTCGTCTTCTTTTTATACTCTTTATAGTGACCTTCACACAAGTAGGCTCTTTTATCAGCTTCAATCTTTAAACCAGCTGACTTCACTCTATCCGCTGAAAGGGAACGTACAGCGGTATTTCCACAGCCAATTACACTACATCTTTCACCCTTTGAAATCTTCCCCAAACCTTATACCTCTAGCTAATTTAATTGTTGCCTTTCTCATAAAGGATGCGAGCTCGACTATATATTTCCTCTCTACTACCTAAACTTGTAGGACCTATGCCTTCAACAATCATGGAGGCGGCTGCCGATCCCACGCAAGCACACCAGTAAGAATCACCATCATGAATATATTCATTAAGAAAACCCCCAATAAAAGCGTCACCGGCTCCTGTTGGATCTATAAGTTTACCAGGTGTGTAAACTGGAACTTTATACATAGTTCCATCTATTGAAAGCCAAGCTCCTTCAACGCCCATCGTTACTATTACAGTTTCAACTCCGAAATCATGTATTGCCTTCACTGCGGACTTAAGGTCTTGCTCGCCTGTAATAGCTCTAACTTCAGCATCTGAGGATTTGAAGATGTCAACTAGATGGAGAATATCCCTGCCTTCAGGTGTATAGAGAGAAACTTCACCATTCTCCTGAAAACTTCTAACTATGCCTTGGGCATCGAGAGATAGAAAATCAGCTCTCTTCCTAAGTTTTTCAGCAACCTCATAAGGAATTTCATTAGCTATAGGGGCCAGATGAAAAACCCTTGCCAAAAGATGATTTGGAATATCATCAATCATTATTGGCTCGGCTCTACTTAATAAACGAAGCTTGCGACTTGAGAAGTCCTTACTATATATTAACTCAAATCGCGTAGTATTGGAATTACCTAGTATCTTTACCGTCCGCAAGTCAATACCTTCTTGATCTAGCCACCAAAGGTAAGCCTTTGGGAAGTCATTCCCAACTTTTGAGACAACGGCAACACTTGCTCCAAGACGATTAGCTGTTATAGAAACATAAGCTACTGATCCTCCCAGGATAGTGTAAGGTCTACTTAAGTTTGGAAGCACTATTGAATCTATGCTGAAGTGACCAACTATTGATAGATCAAACAACCATCATGCCCCTATGGATAAGTTTAAGGATTTGATTGGAGTAAAAGAATAGCTCTGGCTAAATCACCGTCACATTGCTCTAAAGCTTTTCTAGCTTCCTCAATACTTCTTCCAGTTTGATCAGCAACTAACTTGACATCTTCCTCAGGTATTGTTAACTTACGCTCGATAACCCGTTCAGTTACCTTTCCACCAGCAACTTGGAACATCTTTTGACCTTGAAGCTCAATAACAGCAACCTCAGGCGCCTCGATTATTATTTCATGACTACTGGTTTTTATAACAACTTGCTCTACGCCGGGTATAGCGTCCATGTTTAGACCCATACGTTGCATCATACGTTTTGCTTCCCTTGGGCTTATCCTCCTGCGCATCATCCAGCGGCCCCCGCCTAATCTATGGAGAAATTATGCACTTATACTTAACTTTCCTCTATACGCCCTCGTCTAACCTTAACGGCAACGCCAACCCTGAATACGGCCATTTCACTTCCTGAGAGAACGGCGCGACCTACTGCTACAACCTCACCTTCTTCATTGATGACTATCACTTCATCTTTAGGACGGATTTCATCATCAGCTCTTATCACGTAGCCAGCGAATACATCGCCGCCAGCAGCTACAAACTTCGCTGCATCAGCATCTACTGTAACCAGACATTTCGCCGGAAAACCACTTTTAGTGATCCTCTCCGCTCCATAAATACTTAAGGAGAAAAGACCGTCCGTGGGACGTAAGGTTGCTAAGCGTTTACCTTTCAAATATACGTAGCGAATTCTGCCAGTACCTTTTGAATATTCAATTTCAACATCATCTGGGAATAAAACATCACCTACTCCACGTCCAAATTGGTAATCGGCTATACGCTTAATTCTAGTGAGCGGATCCATGCTCTTTCAAGTCAACTATTTTTATTCGACAACTATAAACATAACCGTCACCAAGATAGTAGAACCTGAGAGGAGCGCTTGAAAATGCGCTGTGAGGTTTGTGGCCGGAAGATTCAGGGCAAACCAGTAAAAGCCATAATAGAGGGAGCCAAACTAACAGTCTGCAACGACTGTTCAAGACATGGAAAAATAGTTTTAGAGGAAATCAAGCAGTCCATGCCCATACCTATACAAAAAACCACATCAGCAACTACGAAAACCACACAAATGAAGATGCAGAAAGTTAAAGCTGAGGATATATTGGAGGAAAACTTGGAGCTTGTAGAAGATTTTGCGCAGCGGATAAGACAGGCTAGAGAGAGACTTGGTTTAACTCAGGAAGACCTAGGGAAGAAGATAAACGAAAAAGCTTCTTTGCTTAAGAAAATAGAGTCAGGTAAATTGAAGCCCGACAACAGATTGGCTGCTAAGATTGAGCATGCGCTAAGAATAAAACTTCTTATACCATCAAAGTGCGACATGACAACATCATTACTGCCAAAACCTAAAAGCCAAGGATTAACATTCGGAGATCTCCTTCAATTGGGGAAGAATAACGGAGGAAAAGTTGACGAAAGCTATAATAGTACAGCGTCGTAATCCTAGAGAGCCATCAACATTAGACGAATTAAAAAGCTTGGCCGAGTCGGCAGGTTACGTGGTTGTTGGCGCAGTAGAGCAAGCTAGAGCTCCTGATCCAAGATATCAAGTTGGCCCGGGAAAAATTCGGGAAATAGCTGAACTTGTCAAGAAAACCGGAGCTCAAAAAATAATTTTTGACAACCCTTTAAAGCCGGTTCAAGCTTATAACATAGCGAAAGTCACTGGTGTAGAGGCAATAGATCGTTTCCAGTTAATACTTGAGATTTTCGCCAAAAGAGCTACAACGACTGAAGCGAAGCTTCAGGTTCAACTTGCGAGGTTAAAATATGAGCTAACTCGGGCTAAAGAGAAAGTTAGATTAGCTAAAAAAGGTGAGCAACCGGGATTCATGGGTTTGGGTGCATACGAGGTAGATGTATACTATGAAACGGTGAAGAAACAAATACAGACAATTACTGAAAAGCTTCAGAAAATTCGGAGAAAACGCATCTTACATAGGGAGAGAAGAATGGAGCTTGGATTTCCAACAGTTTCCTTAGCAGGATACACAAATGCGGGTAAGAGCACCTTATTCACCACTTTAACGGATGAACTCGTTCCCGCCGACGATGCTCTTTTTACAACTCTATCAACAACAACAAGGCTAGTAAGGTTGATGGGAAAGAAGGTGCTTTTAACCGATACCGTAGGCTTTATCGATAGATTGCCAATAGCATTAATAGAGGCGTTTCACTCAACTCTCGAAGAAACCATATACTCGGATATAATACTACTTGTTGTTGATGTCAGCGAACCTGTTGAAAAAGTTGAGAGAAAACTCTATGTCTGTTTAGATACTATAGATCGAATTGGAGCTTCAGGAATCCCAATAATAACAGCCCTCAACAAAATAGATAAACTCTCTGAAATAGAACTTCATGAGAGAATGGATAAACTTAAAGATAAGGCGCCCAAGCCTATACCGGTCTCAGCTCTTTACGGAATAAACATAGATCTCCTCAAAAAAGAGATAACATCTGAGCTTAAAAACTTCGTGAAAGTTGAGTTCACAATCCCTGTAAGTAACGAAACTATGCCTATTATCTCATGGCTTTACAGCAAAGCTGATGTGCAAGAAATGAGATACTTAGACGATGGAAAAGCAGTTAAAATAATTTTTGAAGCGACCCCCTGTTTCGCGGAGAAGGTAAAGAAGCAAGTTGAAGAATTAGGAGGTAAAGTTGACGGTTACAGACATCAGGAATAAACCTAAAGTTGTTGTTCTACGTTGGGGCCATAGACCTAAGAGGGATGCTAGACTTACAACTCACGTGGCTTTAACTGCTAGGGCCCTAGGCGCATCAGGTTTCATACTTGCTGATATAGAGGATCCGAAAATTAAAGTCACTATTGAAAAGGTTGTTCAAAATTGGGGTGGACCATTTTATTTTGAGATGGGTAAGCCTTGGAAACAAGCAATAAAAGAGTGGAGGGATAAGGGTGGAATTGTAGTTCACCTAACGGCGTACGGAGAAAACATAGAAACAAGTGATGTACTTAAACGGATTAAAGCAACAGGCAAAGATATTATGGTGATTGTTGGGAGCCAAAAGGTCCCAAAAGAGTTCTTTTCAGAGGAGGTTTCGGACTTCAACGTAGCTATTGGTAATCAGCCACATTCCGAATGCGCAAGTTTAGCGGTATTCCTAGATAGGCTCTTTGAGGGAAAAGAACTCACTAGGACGTTTGAAAATGCAAAGTTAATGATTATACCCCAGAAAAGGGGCAAAAAAGTTCTTAAAATCATGGAACAACATGTAAAACAAGGAGAAGAAATTTAAACCAAAATGGCACATATTATTGTGTAGTAGGATCTAGAATGTTGTCAACACTTAACATCACCACTTTGATGAAAATTGCAGAGATTTTAGGTGGAGATGAGGCCGTTAAGGTAGTGGATATTTTAAAAGATTCTGAAGAGATAACTGATGAGGAAATAGCCAATAAAACGGGAATAAGACTTAACAACGTGCGTAAAATACTCTACAAGCTTTATGATCATTCCCTTGTGAGTTTAAGGCGAACAAGAGATCCGCAAACTGGATGGTTCATTTTCCATTGGAGATTGCAACCGGATCAAATTGAAGGTTTTATATTAAGCCAAAAGCGAAGAGTTCTTGAAAAGTTAAACATTCGCTTAGAATACGAAAAAAATCATGATTTCTATTACTGTCAGACACCAGGCTGTAGACGAATACCATTCGAAGAAGCGGTTGAACTAATTTTTAGATGCCCAACATGCGGCAAACCACTCATGCACTATAACAACGAAAAAATAATTCGAGGCTTAACTAAGAAAATTGAGCAGTTAAGGAAGGAGTTGGGTGAGTGAAAAGCTTCCAACAAGAAAGGAAGCCCTTAAACTCCTGCGCGAAGCTGGTTGTCAAGATAACGTTATAAAGCACTGCGAAGCTGTAGCAAAGCTTGCTGTGGAAATTGCTAAAAAGTGCCTTCAAAAAGGTTTTATGGTGAACATTGAACTTGTGGAAATAGGCGGTCTTCTTCATGATATCGGGCGTTCAAAAACTCACGGCGTAGATCACGCTATAATAGGTGCCAAAATCGCGGAGGAATTAAAATTGCCGAAACCAATAATAGCGATAATAAAGCGGCACGTCGGAGGCGGAATCTCAGCTGAAGAGGCTGAAAAACTTGGTTGGCCAGCCGACATTTACACACCACAAACTATTGAGGAGAAAATAATTTCTTATGCAGATAAGCTCATAGAGGGGACGCAAAGAGTTTCAATAGAGAGAACCATTGAGAAGTTTCAACAAAACGGTCTCCCACCATCGGTTATTAATCGTATTAAAAAACTTCATGAAGAAATATCATCCCTCATTGGAGATTGCCAATGCCCAAAGTAACATTGCTGACGAGAATCTACAACAGCACTCAGTTGAAGATCATTGAAGCACAATTGAGAAACATCATTAAGGGTTTAAAAGTGGAAATAGAAAATGTAGAAACAGAGGATAATTGGGTGAAAATAACTTTTTCAGGAGAAGATGAAAGAATTTTTTTGAATTACTTGGAAAGAAATGTAGGCCTTTGTCCAATTGACATAAGAAATGTCAAAAAGTCAATTCCGGTCAAGGGCTACATAACAAATCTAGATAAAAGCAATGATGAGATAACTGTTGACATTGGGATTCATAATCCCAAAACGATATTTGCGATACTGCCATTACAAAGGCTACAAGCTCAACTAGCAGATGGCAGAAAACTAGCCATAAAGAAGATAATTGAGCTTTACGGGTTTTGCGAAAACCTGCCAATAACAATCAAAGTAACAGCTTTAGAGGGGAATTATATCGAGGCAATGTTATCCGAGACACAGTTGAGACTATACAGAGAATGGGTTAAGTCACTACTAGATAGGCTAATAGTTATAGGATCGACAAAAAATGAGGTGGAGAGAGTCCTAAAAAGAGCGAATTGCCAAAATGATATAATAGGGATAGACCCCCTTGGACCATTCGAAAACTGTATAATTTGCAAACTCGGAACAAATGCCACGGGGATCATACCTAAAATCGGCAAGCACCTGCCGGAAACATGGTTAAGTATATTTAGCCCAAGGCGATTGATAGAATTCTTCGGAGATATGTATACAATCCCAACATGCGTATTAGAGAATTTAATCAGCACAAATAGTAGATCGGGCCGTATGCAATTAAAAAATTAAGTGAGTCCAATTTATTCACCTTAGCACATTTAATTCTGGTCTCTGATAGTTTAAAAATATCCTTTGAGAGTTGAAATCAACGTCTTTTATCCAAACGGCTTAGTCTTCAAAAATGAATCCGGTCAATGGATGCGTCTTGTCGATCCATGGTGGCCTGTATCCCCACTCTTTTGCCATTATATCTCGCATGATCTTTCCACCCAGCTGATATTTTGACCCATATACGAAGTCATAGGGCGGACCTTTAGTTTGTGAGTCTCATAAGGATGTCGTCCTTGAACTGGTAATTATTTTTCAATTTTCATCCATGTAAAGCCCAAAAAAGTTTTACAAAATGTTTTTATGTCCCCCTCCCCCAAAAAATTATTAGGGAGTACATACTGAGGCAACGCCCGTTGTCTACTTTCTGATTTTTGGCTTTCTACTTACTCAAATGCTTGAATTAAGGTCAGCTGCGGCGTTGAAAGTCTCTATGCAGTGGGGGCATCTTGCTCCTAGTGGGGCTCCACCAAATGAGCTAGACGCCGAATCTTGGATTTGCGATCAAATTTACTGGATGTTTTATGGATCAAGCACATTGTCGCCGGTAAATGCCTACGGAACTTACACACAATTAGGATACGTGGTATACGTTCTTCAATATTGCCAATCTCCCAACAATAATGTTGATTGGGCTACGGTCTGGTGGGTGGGAGATTTCCTTGCTACCGGAGGAAATCCACCTCCATTCGGCCACCTAGGTTTTTATGGCGAGCAAGGTCAAAACATATTTGATCGCGATATATATAAATACGCTAATTACTACTGGTGGCCCCCGCCAAATAGTTGGTGGCAACCCATACCAAGTAAACAGTATTTCGTCTTCATTTGGACATGCGCAAATGGCGGTCCCTACTGGTATGATTCTAGCGGAAACTGGTACAATATAGCAGGAATCACGTATCCAGCATCTAGTCCATTTTATCCCCCTCCTACAAACACCAATACGAAATATGGGTTCTTTGATAACCCATATAGTTATCCGCCTAGTGCCGTAGGCATGCCATTAGCGTGGACTGGCACGGCGGGTATGAGCATTAATGGTTATAACTCACCAGATTATGGTAGTTACTGTTACATAGGATGGGAAGCTGTCTCACCTTATATGGTGAACCCTACAGGTTATGATAGTTTGCAGTACAAGTGGTTCCCTTACTACTTCTACAGATACGCATTAGGGTTGGATAATGGACCTACACATCACACGATGAAACAGTCGCTTGATTATGTAACGAGCAAAATCTTGGGGCCTGGGTATACTTTTGGGAATTCCAAACTTTATAACGGGTATTGGGTGCAAGTTACGGGTGACGGTATGACTGGATGGTGGTATTGCAGGATGAGAGTTTTTGGTAACGGTAACATAGTTCTGCCATGATAGGGGAGGGTGGGAGTGAGAATTCTAAATAAGGCAGGTTTCGTTGCAATCTTTTTGGCGGCTACTTTATTGGTTCAGTTTTCATGTGTAGCCGCTTTGGATTCAACAGTAAAGGATGTTATGCTTATCTTTTTGAGCGACGTTATAGGACTGGACTTAACGAAATATGACGTATCAAAGGTAAGCTATAGCTACATGTTTCCACCATATTTTGGAGGTTATGTCAAAGAGGAGCATATTACGTTGGATCTTAGTTCAAGCAGTGGCGATGTAAGTGTGATGAGCACTTTTGTTAACGGTTTCATCTGGGTGCTGGTTGTTTATGGTCCCACGAACGGCACGGTTATCTATACTCGCCAAATGGCAACAAACGCTCTTGACGAGGCGCGGATCATCCTCAGGAACTACCTAAGTTTCGCGGAGAAATATGGCTTAGGTACGTCTCATGTGAATCAAGCTTTAACCTTGCTGGACAAAGTCAGCACGGCTCCCCCAAATTTTGGCATGCGCACCTTTAATAACATAACAGGGTTCGTTCCATCAAATATAACGGCGGACAACATGAAGCTGGAGACTACTTGGACTGGCGCAAAATGGATCTACATTGAAGACGCCGTTGAAATGCCCTTCAAATGCTTATCGATAGATTTTGGAGGAAACCAAATTGTTTTCTCTGACACATGGAACCTTTTCCACGTGGGAGGCCTAAGCAAATTCTCTAGAGAAGAAGTTTTGGAAATCGCCTGGAAAGCCGCCAAAAGTTATAACTTAACCGTAATAGGAGAAGGCGGCACCAGTATTCCTGTGATCCCTGAATGGCTTGACGTGCCTCCAGAGGTAACCCTTAACATGGTTCCGGGGCTATTTCATAGAAGGGAGATACCTGATAACTTTGTAAACGAGGGTAGTGCTGTAAGGGATCCGCTAGCACTCTATCCATTATGGCAAGTGATCTTTTACTTCAAGAAAATAGGCGGCATGGTTGGTATAGCTATTGGTGTCTGGGGTGATACGGAGAAATCGCCTACCTAACACCATATGGCTATCTCGGAGCGCCAAACATAAACCAAACAAGTCCCTCAGAAACTTTACCATCCATGCCTGAAAACCAAAATATTCCCGAAAACAACGAAAACCCAACCCTAAAATACCTTCCCATAAGCATGGTTGCCATGATTGCGATCGCGCTAGTAATAATAACAATAGTCAATCAATATGAAAAATATTATTAAAAGAAGAAGATGCTGAATCGCGTTAAATATTATTGGTTTTCATATACATATGAGGAGGATTCACTTAAAAATTTAAGTGGGCCGGACCGGATTTGAACCGGTGACCTTCCGCACGTCAAGCGGATGTCCTAACCGGGCTAGACTACCGGCCCACTGAATTAATTTAATGCGGAGCTTGAATATTTTATTTTCTTTTTGGGGAACGAAGCTGCTTCATTTTAGAAACAAGACTCAAGACTTTCCCAATTGTTGAGAGAAAGTAGCCATAAAGGTTAAAGGGAAAACCCGAAAAACTGTTTTTATGGCAGAGCCGGGATGGCGGAGTGGATAACGCGCAGGCCTTGAGAGCCTGTGGCCCATTTGGGCCGCGTGGGTTCAAATCCCACTCCCGGCGCCAATTATTTTCATCACCTACTTCTTAGGTATTTACATCCATGCTTTGACATGAAATGCGAAACTACATACTGACCGAAAGAGAAAACTTTTTATCTTAATAAAGTATTCATGTCTAGGTTGTGGCTGGTAAAGTGATGCCCTGCCAATCCGATTAACTAAGGAAATAGTTTTCGTCTTTATCGGCTTAGGCGATAGAAGGTTTTGGGGGTTATGCCATGTTTCTCGTGGTTCTAGACTTTGACAGTGTACTTGTTAAAGGCGAATATCTTCCAATTCTCGCAAAGATGGTAGGTAAAAGCGAGGAAGTTGAAAAAATAACAAGAGATGGTATAGAGGGGAAATTAAGCTGGAAAGAGGGGCTTCAAAAAAGGATAGAGCTACTGAAAGGCATTGAATATGAGAAATTCATAGAAGCAGCTAAACTTCTTGAATTAAGAGATGAAGCAAAGAGGTTCATAGAAGCTTTAAGAAGATTAGGTGATGTGAAAATAGGGGTTGTAAGCGGCTGCTTTGACGTTGTTGTTAACCCCATAAAGGAAGAGTTAGGTTTAGATTTCGCAGTTGCAAATAGGCTTCAATTCAATGATGGAAAACTTGTAGGTGTAGAAGTAATCGTTGATTCAAATAAGGATGAGCATATGGAGCGTATAGCCAAACAGTATGGGATTCCCCTTGAAAATGTAATAGCAATAGGCGACGGAGCCAACGACATAAACATGATACGAAAAGCTGGTTTAGGAATAGGCTTTAACCCTACACAAGCTCTTGAAAAACATGCGAAAGTAAATGTGTATGCAGAAAAACTAGAGGAAATACTGCCAGTTATAGAGAATTTTATACGCGAAAAAACTAAACAAGACACGATTGCGGTAGAGGAAAAAAGAAAGGTGTTGATATGCGATCCAATAGACCCGGAGGGAATAGAAGTTCTAGTAAGGAATGGCTTTGAAGTAATTATAAAACCGGAAATTTCAAAGGAGGAGCTTAAAAAAGAAGTTTCAGAATGTGATGTCCTAATAGTTAGAAGCAGAACAAAAGTAACCAAGGAAATAATAGATGCCGGAAGAAAATTAAAAGTGATAGCCAGAGCTGGCGCCGGAGTAGATAATATAGACGTGGAATATGCGGAAAAGAAGGGAATAAAAGTGATTTGCGCGCCTGAAGCTGTGTCAGTAGCTGTAGCAGAATTAACGATTGGATTAATTTTAGCTTTAGCAAGACAGATACCAAAAGCAGACCGCGCTATGAAAGAGGGCCGATGGATAAAAAATGAGATAAAGGGCTGGGAGCTCTATGGAAAAACTTTAGGCATTATAGGTTTTGGAAGGATAGGCCAGAGAGTTGCTAGGCTAGCAAAAGCCTTTGGAATGAGAATCCTCATATGCGACCTAAACAATCCGCCAGCAAAACTACTTGAGGAATTGAAAGCCAAAGCCGTGTCTTTAGAGGAGCTACTAAGGGAAAGCGATATAGTGACTATACATGTCCCCCTGACAGAACAGACATACCACATGATAGGGAGAGGAGAATTACAACAAATGAAAAACGGCGCATACATCATAAATACGGCTAGAGGCCCTGTAATAGATGAAGAAGCCCTAAGAGAAGCCCTAAAAACTGGCAAAATAGCTGGAGCAGCATTAGATGTTTATGAAAAAGAGCCTCCAAATGATTACTCGCTAATAAAAATGGATAATGTTGTATGTACACCACATATAGGGGCTCAAACAGAGGAATCGCAAAGAATGGCCTCGTTAGCAATAGCTTATAAAATAATTCAAGCGATTAAGCATCCAACAGAAGGAATATGTGACTTTAAATGCTATGAATGCGCAGAATATTAAAATTAACCCTGAAAAACAGCCTCAACCGTCTCCAACCCCTTCTTTAAATCTACAGCATACCCAGCCTCATTTATAGCGCAGGCAAAGGCATGAATTGTTGCTAAAACCTCTTTTTTAGAGATTATGCCCATATTGCCTATTCGGAAGATTTTCCCCTTAAGTTTACCCATGCCTCCAGCTATTTGAACGTTATATTTTTCCCACATGATTTTAGTTACAGCATGCTCATCTACACCACGTGGAACATTAACAGCAACTACAGTATTAGAACGAGACAGCTTCTCCTTCGGGAAAATTGACAGCCCTAAAGCTTCAAAGGCGCTGTAGAATGCCTCTGCACATCGCTTATGTCTTTCAAATCGTTTTTCTAAACCCTCTTCTTTAATGAGTTTTAAAGCTTCATCCAGCGCGTACAATAGCGGGATAGCGGGAGTGAACGGTGTCTCCTTTTTATCAGCCGACTCTTTTAACTTCAAAAAATCAAAGTAAATAGGCCTGCCCTTTGTAGCAGCTGCTTTCTCCAACGCTTCCTGACTAACTGAAAGTATAGATAAGCCCGGTGGACAAGCTAAACATTTTTGACTGGCAGTAATGCAAACATCAATCCCCCACTCATCTACTGGAAGCACATCACCACCAAGAACTGAAACCGCATCCACTATAAGTAGAAGATCTCTCTTTTTGGCAATACGACCTATTTCAGGGAGGTCGCGAACTGTAACGCCAGTAGAGGTCTCGTTATAAACTATAAATATAGCCTTCACGTCAGGCTCTCTATCAATAACCTCTTCAATCTCAGATGCCCTAGGCGCATAGCCAAAAGGCACCACAATTTCAATTGGTACACCCATCCTACGTCTTATTTTCTCACTTATTCTTTCACTAAAAACTCCAAAAACAGGCACTATCACCTTATCACCGGGGTTAACAAGATTGCTGACAGCACACTCAACGCCACCAGTACCTGAAGCGGTTAGGATAAAAATATCATTTTTCGTTTGAAAGACGCTCTTTAGATTTTCCTCTATAGATGAGTAAAGCGCATGAAATTCTGACCCCCTATGGTTTATAATAGGCTTCAGCATAGCGTTCATAACACGTTCAGGAACATTGGTCGGTCCAGGAAGCATAATCAATCTGCTCTCTGACAACATTCTCCCTCAAATTTAGTGAAGAAAACTTACTGAAAGCCTATTAAACTTTACCTTAAGATCATTACGTAGGGTATAATTTCATGCAATGCTCGAGATGTGGCAAATGTTGTGAAAAAACTGAAATGGAGCTATTAAATAGTGACATAAGGAGACTTGCTACCTTAGGTTTTAAGCCAGAAGAGTTTATCTCAATACATGAAGGTATCCCTCGTCTAAAAAATGTGAATGGATTCTGCTACTTTTATAATGTGAGCAAGAGGGAATGTAAGATTTATTCGAAGAGACCTTTGGGATGCCGCGTTTACCCCGTAATATACGTAGAAGGTGTTGGACCGTCGATAGATAAGTTGTGCCCTATGTGGCATACCGTCTCCTATAAGGAATTTAAAATCAAAGCGAGAGTCTTAAGAAAGATCTTAAATAGATTAAATGAAGAGCGAAGAAAGCGTTTGATTGAAGGGGAAAGGTGAGAAAAAACGGAGAAGTATGTTGGTACCAAGTTTAGGACAATATTTATATGCAGGGAAGCCCCACAAGATGATAGAATACGGGAACTAATTAAGTGGTGCCAAATTTTTCATGAGTTAGGATTAACGCCCATAGTAAACGGCCACTCGATGGGAAACTTGAGTTTTAGAGTTGGGAAAGAAAGAAGCGAATTCATCATTACCGCATCAGGAATTGGCCCAAAAAATATGATTAGTCAAGAATTTTTCGTTAAAGTTGTAAACTGTGACTTTGAAAATAAGATGGTTTATGTCTGTGGATTGAGGGAGCCATCCTCAGAGAGTATGCTTCACTACAGAATCTATCAGCTGAGAAATGACGTAAACGCCATTTTTCACGGCCATGATGATGAGATAACTAAACATGCAAAGGAGATAGAGGCTACGGAAACAAAAGAATGGCATCCATATGGCACCATCGAGTTAGTGAAAAGTGTTGAAAATGTATTAAGCGAAAGCAACTTTATAGTCATCAAACAGCATGGATTCCTCTCCTTAGGCAGATCCATGGATGAAGCTGGTAGGAGAGCTGTAGCCATGAAGAAGAGAGTGAAGGAGGTAATTGACACACTTCACGGCTGAAAGCCGAAGTTCTCCGTTTTCCAGGCTTAATCCTTTCATTATACCGACTCATAAGCTATGTCAAGGCGACCCTTGCTACAGGCTTATAGCCCCATAACCAGCTTAAGTACGTCCATGACCTGTCATGGACCGCATTACACGCGTATCCGTGGTTTAAGCATTTTTTAGACGTTTTCAGACCAAGTCCCTTTTTATGCCCCACATCAACAAAAGTCTCTTTTGAGGACTAACAGATAATCCTTGTTTAAGTTGAATCCGTTTCTCCAAGTCCCTCTAGAAAACTTTTCGCCTATTGCCTTGTGACAAAAAGTTGTGAAGAATTAACGCTTTTCAAAAAAATGTTTTTCAAAATACTCAGCGTATTTATATCCGCTATCTGGAAAGACTAGGACATATATGCCTTTATCTTTAGCTATTTTTTGGAAAGCGTTGACCACAGCTCCAGCGCTTAACCCTATCAGCAAGCCTTCATTTCTCGCAATTTTTATTACCCCTTCAATAGCCTCAGACTGTGTTACATCCACTATTTCATCAAAACGAACTCTATGGAGCCATTTCATCCCCGTCTCTGTACGCCTTATCCCCGGGATAACTTCATTAGGTGCTGGTTGAACCCCAATTATTTTAACATCATCACCATATTTACTTTTGAAGTAGAATGCTATAGCACTCATATGCCCTGAAGTGCCCAATCCACCTATGATGCAAGTGGGCTGTAAACCTAAACTTTTTAGTTGCTCATCAATTTCTCTAGCAGTATATTTTAAATGAACCTTAAAATTGGCATCATTTTCAAATTGATTTAGATGAGAACCCCCATGAGCTTTGGCTTCAGCGTCAACTATTTCCAAAGCTTCCACAGTTAAACCTACTGGGAGCCTAATAACTTCAGCCCCTAGAACATCCAAATATACATCGCTAGTTTTTTGTACAGCTCCTGGGATAAAAAGCTTGGACTTAACCCCAAGAGTGTTGGCAATCGAAGCTAAAGCTATCCCAGTATTGGTAGATGTAGCCTCATATAAAACATTTTTTAGCTCACCCCGTTCTAGAGCATCAGATATCAATGCCCAACCCACACGATCCTTTATGCTATTGCTGAAAGGATTATAACTCTCAAGTTTAGCCCATACAGTCCGCTCACTTACAGAGAGCGACTTCAACTTGACAAGAGGTGTAGGCCAATTTTCGTATAGGAGTTCTATAGTGCTTTCAAAAACTCTCATGGATTTTTTACTCATATCCCTATACTCCATTAAATCACTTAGCGGTACGCTTACCCTCAAAGGTTCAAGGTTCAATTTAAAACTGTTGGGAGGAAGTTTTGGACCTCTTAACCCAGCGTCGATTATAATTTGTTTAGTTATTTCCTTGGATGAATGAATAAACTTTGTTCCAAGTTGATCAATATCCACTCTTAAGGCTGGAACCTTATTAGCCGAAAGAAGATCAAGCGCGTAAAAGGCATCATAATCTCCAAGAAGGATATTAGTTGCCCTATCTAGGATAAGCGGAACGTCAATTATGCCCGTCTTTAAGAAACGCGCATAAGAGGTAAGAGTTTCATCGAAATTAGCGTACATAGCAGTTTTTACTTCACGTATGTTGATTAACTCAAGATCACTTTTCAGCAGGTCCAAGGGAACGTCAACCCTCTTTTCTATCGTAGATATATGAAATAAAGAGTTACCTCTCCTAATCAAGTGCCTAGACGATTTTGGCGGTAATTTCCTACCGCTTAACCCAGCTTCTAAAATTTCTTTTTTGGATAATTTAGAGTTACCACACCAACATTCCACTACAATATCTGGAGAGTTATAGTTAACATAAACAACTGGAATAAGCTTACATCCCATAAGCTTAAGTACTTCATAACGATGAGACCCATTTAGAATAACTTGTGTACTTTCATCAACAGTTATAGCTTTCCTTAAAATGCCACTAGAAACTATCTCTTTCATTAATTTATCAATTAAATTCAGATCCGTTTCTTCATGGGCACGAAGATCATCAATTCTTTTTAAGTAGACATAATCTTTGTATGGTTTTTGATCACAGGTCAATTTTAACACCGTTAAACTTATTTAACGGCGTTAAAAATATATAAACATACCGTCACCTTTAACAGGGAACAATATGAAGCCCCCATGCGTAACGGTGGTAAAATACCTTTTACCTGCGGTAAGGGTATTAGTAACAAAAGAGCTTATAGAAAGATATAACTTACGGAGGATAGAAGCCTCTGAGAGGATGGAACTAACTCCAGCAGCAATAACGCAATATTTTAAGGGTGAGAGGGGAGCAACATTGGCAGATGAAGTAGCTCAATCAAAAAATGCTATGGAAATGATCGCTAAACTAGCAGAGGTTCTAGCGAAAAAAGAGGTTGATTCCGAAGAAGTTATAGAAAAATTATGCAGAATATGTACGATAATTAGGAATGAAGGAACACTTTGTAAACTTCATAGGAGAGATTTGCCTAAACTTACAGGGGATTGTAGGTGTATTAGTTATGCTTCAACCCTAGAATAATAAACAAGCACAATCAATATTTAGCGTAATTATTGAAAATTCATTTAAGTTATAAGAATGAAGCGTAACTAGCAACGATAGTGGTATAGTGTACAGGAACCGGGGACTCGCTATTGTCGATGATGGTAAATCAAGAAAATGCTTTAGAGCATACTGTTCAAGAGGAAGTTCAAGCTAAAAAGTTAAACGCTGAAACCGTAACTTCAATAGCTACAACATTTCTTAAAAAAATCGGAAGCAAAGGGCGCATAGAGCCCAAAAGAGTTTCTCTGGAAGAGGGCATATACACCGTTGAGGTAGATTTGAAGAAGATGACAGCGATAATACGAATAAACGCAGAAAGCGCTGAAATAAAAGAATATGAAATTCAAAGAAAAGAGGAGGAAGCTTCTCTCACCTTCATCTCTCCAAAAATAATAGCTGTACTACTAAGTATGTCAAGCGCTCTTTACGTCGCATTACATTTCGCTTTCAAAATCTTTGGACTTTAAGACAATTACTTACTTGTTTCACCTTCGCTCTTCTCTGCACCCTCTTTAGGAGCTCCCTCTTTTTTAGTTTCTTCTTCAAGCTCACTTGTTATCTCTTCTATGGGTTTAGGTGGAGGCGTTGTTGCCATAGTCCAGCCTATCCAAGCTCCTATAGCCATGATCGCTACGAAGGCTATAAGCACAGGGACAGCGATGACCCAGAATTGAACGGTACCTGCGTCCCTTGCCCATCCAATGTCTATTAACCATTGCGGATAGAAGAGCGTTACTACGTAGAGGATCGCTAATATGACACATACAATGAATATCACTCCGCCTATAGATTGATCCTTACTAACCATTTAATCACCACAGATATGGCATGTTAGCACCCTTTCCTTTTAAAGTTTACCATAATATTACAGCGATGACAATACATAATCAAGTCGTTCCAATTTCCCACGTTGAAAGATACTTCTCCTGCTCCTCAGTCAAAGAGTCTATCTTTACTCCCATAGATTCAAGTTTTAGTCTGGCAACTGTTTCATCAATTTCTCTCGGAACAGAGTAAACTTTCGGAGGCAATTTTTCATTTTTAGCAATGTATTCAACACTTAATGCTTGGTTTGCAAATGACATATCCATAACCTCTGAGGGGTGCCCTTCAGCAGACGCTAGATTAACCAAACGACCTTCTGCAAGCAGATATAATCTCCTACCATCCTTTAAGGTATATTCCTTTAGGTTAGGCCTAATAACTCTTGTTGAAGCAGCCAAAATTTCTAAATCGCCAATATTTATTTCGACATTAAAGTGTCCACTGTTAGCTAATATTGCCCCGTTTTTCATTTTCAACATATGCTCACCTCTTATTACGTTGATGTCGCCCGTGGCGGTTACGAATATATCCCCGATGGCCGCAGCTTCATTGATAGGCATCACGCGAAAACCATCCATAACTGCTTCAAGAGCCCTTAAGGGATTAACTTCGGTAACTATGACGTTAGCGCCCATACCTCTGGCTCTTGTTGCTATACCCCGACCACACCAGCCATAACCGCAAACCACGAACGTCTTACCAGCTAACAGTATATTCGTAGCTCTTAGAATTCCATCAATAGTGCTCTGTCCGGTTCCGTAGCGGTTGTCGAAAAGATACTTAGTATAGGCATCATTTACAGCTATTATCGCGTATTTTAGAGCACCCTTCCTCTCCATAGCCCTTAACCTTAAAACTCCTGTAGTTGTTTCCTCGGTACCGCCTTTAACACCCGATAAAACCTCTGACCTTTTACTGTGAATTGTGCTCACAAGGTCAGCGCCATCATCTAACGTTATCATTGGCCTATAATCTATGACACGCTCAATACACCAGTAATATTCATCTGTGGTTTGACCTCTCCATGCGTAAACATGAACGCCCATATCCACGAGAGCAGCCGCCACATCGTCTTGCGTTGATAGGGGGTTAGAGCCACATAAGGCGACTTCAGCGCCCCCAGCCAACAGCACATCCATTAAAACTGCTGTTTCCTTTGTAACATGCAAACAAGCACCAATAACGATGTCTCTAAAAGGTTTTTCCCTACTTAGACGCTCTTTAATCTTCTTTAAGACAGGCATATGTTTTGATGCCCATTCAATTTGAAGATAACCACTTTCAGCCAAAGACTCATCTTTAACCCTGTAACTTTCCAAATCAAATCCCTTCTCCTTAGAGATTTATCGTAAGCTTATTTCTTATTTTTTAATGTTATTCTTTAAGCGTTCTAAGAGTGAATTCTTTGCTTTCTCAGCTCGCTGCATTACATCCTCTACATTCAACGTTTTTAACACTCGATTTTCCATAACAATTCTACCATTTATTATCACGGTCTCTACGTCAGATGATTTCACAGCATACACTATGTGACTTATCTCATTATGAAGTGGACATAAATGGGGTTTACTAAGGTTTATGAGAATTATATCAGCTCTTTTACCCACTTCTATAGAACCGATTTCATGATCTAGACAAAGAGCACGAGCCCCATCTATAGTTGCCATTTCAATTACCCGTTGAGCGGGAACAGCCGTAGGATTTTTGGTTACCCCCTTATGGAGCAAAGCGGTAACTTTCATCACCTCAAACATGTCAGCGGCATTATTTGAACACGGACTATCGGTACCTAAAGAGATGATTATACCATGATCAAGCATCTTGGGAACGGGACTTATCCCTGACGCCAGTTTAAGATTTGAAATAGGATTATGAGAAACCTTAACATTGCGATCTCTGATGATTGTAATATCTCTATCAGTTAAAGCAACACAGTGAGCAGCGATAACACGATCATCCATGACGCCAAGAGAGTCTAAATATTCAAAAACGCCTCCTGAAAATCTAACTTTAAAAGCCGCCTTAATTTTCTCGGGTTCATCGCTTGTCTCAGCAACATGAATATGCCATATTACAGGCGATCTCTCTGATCCATATTTATCATTGAGGTAATCCCTAAGATTTTTTAGCTCCTGCAAGTATTCAGGGTCCACAGTATACGGCGAGTGTGGATCAACACTTGTACGTATAAGTCCATCGCTTTTTCCATGCCAATTCTTAACTAAATCCTCTGTCGCCTTTAAATCCTCTTTTTTACGCCAAGAGAAGCATACGTGACCTACCACCCCTCTTAACCCTGCATCCTCAAAAGCCTTAGCCTCATTTTTCTCAGGCATATAATGGTACATTGTGTTTACAGTCGTTGTGCCACTCATTATGGACTCTACGGCGGTTAGTAACGCGCCTACGTAAATGTCCTCTGCGGTCATGTGCGCCTCCACTGGCCATATCCATTTTTCAAGCCATTCCTGAAGTGGTAAATCATCAGCATATCCTCTTAGTAGGCTCATGGCGGCATGTTGATGGGTGTTAACGAGGCCAGGCATAACAATTTTGCCTTTAGCCTCGATTCGTTCATAACATCCACTAAATCTCCGCTTTACATCACTTGTCTTCCCGACGTCAACTATAAGCCCATTTTCGATAGCAACAGCACCATCCTTTATTATTCTGCCATCCTTCATCGTGATTATTGTACCGTTTAAAATTAGTAAGTTCAAATAGGGTCACCTTTTTAGGGTTAATTAAGATTTTTCGTTAAACTTATAATATTTTACTTCCATTATTGTTAATGTTCGCGGTGAATCTTTTGAACATAAAAAGGTTCAGGGTAATCAAACCAGAGATTCGTGTTTTGGGTGTGGATGACGGGGGATTTGAACCGCGAAGTGAAGAAGTTGTACCTGTAGTGGGGGTAGTGTTTCGCGGCGGATACTGGCTTGATGGCGTCATGTATACGACCATTAAGGTAGACGGTGACGAAGCCACGGAAAAAATTTCCGAAATGATTCTAAACTCACCACATCATAAACAATTAAGAGTAATAATGCTTGATGGCATAACTTTTGCAGGCTTTAATGTTGTTGATATAAAGAAACTTAACAACGACACAGGGATACCTGTAATAGCAATCACAAGGGAGAAACCAAATTTAGAGGAGATTTATAAAGCCTTAAAGAAGCTTCCTAATGGCGAAGAAAAGTGGCAGGCTATCATAAGTGCAGGCGAAATCATTGAATTGCCCATCAGTAATAGAGAGAAGATATACATGCAGGTTTCAGGCATATATCCAGAAGATGCAAAAAGAATTATATCAATTACGGCTACTAGGAGCAATATACCTGAGGCTCTCAGAGTAGCGCACATAATAGCTTCAGGACTTAAAATAGCTCTACGAAATACTAAATAGAAACAAAAGATTTAAAAGATATAATTGTAGTGTGAGAAACGAGGCTGGAGTAAAAACCATGGAGTTCTGTCCAAAATGCGGAACGCGGCTGGTGCCAAAGAAGGAAAAAGAAGAGTTATTCATGGCTTGCCCCAAATGTAAATATAAAAAACAGGTATCTAATATTGAAGTTGCGCCAAAAGTAGCTAAAGTTATACAGCATAACCCGCAAAAACTAGTAACAGTAATCAGTAGGGAGGAGCAGAAATTGAGAACTCTTCCAACAATGCGTATAGAGTGTCCAAAATGCGGTAACGACACAGCCTATGTATGGCAGGTTCAAACAAGAAGCGCTGATGAATCATCAACTCAATTTCTAAGATGTACAAAGTGCGGATATACCTTTAGAGAATACTCATAAACATGCGAGTCTTAGTTTTCATCACATAACCATTATTTTGGATATATATAGATATCTAATTCGTAGGAGGAATATGTAACAATAAACTGTTACAAATATATTTTATGATGCGTGGGTTTATAAGGTATTGAGGGGCTCACGATGGAATATGTCCCTACAGGTCTCCATGAATTTGACATGATAATCGGAGGGATTCCTAAACCATATTGTCTATGCTTGAGCGGTGACAACTCTGCAAACATACAACCATTTATATTCCCTATTATAGGGAGTTTTTTGAGGAGGGGATTAAGGGGTCTTTACGTCTGTCTAGACTTACCCGCCGTTGAAATAAAGGCATATGCTGAAGCGCTTGGTTATGATATAAAGGAATATGAGAAGGATTATAGCATATTCTTTCTCGATCTTTTCGAATTAGAACAAAAAGCTATAATAGAGACAGCAAAAGTGGAGAGTTTGGAATATAGTCCTGATGATTTACTGAGGGTTATAGGAGAATTTATGGAGTGGATAAAGAATGGTTTCTTGGTTATTGATTCAATTACCACAATTATGGTAAATATGGAAGCTAAACAGGCTTATGAATTAATGAGAGCGATAAAGCTTCTTACAAGGAGTTTCAACATAGTCACAATTGGAGTGATGTATCAGGCAACAATTAATAACATGGCTTTCCACGCACTAAAAACGTTATCTGACGGACTAATAATATTGGAAAAAGATAGGCTTAAAATTAAGTATATGACAGGAACATTGCTTAGTGATGAAATTTTCGAAGTTTCTAGGGATTTATATGGAAGAATATCAATAAAGCCGATTTTGCCAAAAGAAGTAAGCAGAAAGGTGGGATTAAAGATCTCGGATATTTTCCAGAGATGTTCGTCGATCAGTTTGGTACCTCTTTTAACACTAGGCTCGGATGTCAATAACGAGATACCAGCTGACGAGTTGATGTCTATTTTAAGATTACTTGAGAAAGAGGGGTTGCTGGAAGGTCAACCATACTGTACAGCGGTCATATGCCCATATTGTAATTCATACAGCAGCTACTTCTTTCTAGAGTGCCCAGAATGCAAGAGCACAATAATTGAGAAGGGAGAGGCTATTGAGCACTTTAAGTGCGGTCACGTAGATTTTAGGAATAAATTCGAAAAAGGAGACAAGATGGTCTGTCCAAAATGTGGTAAGGAATTAAATAAAGTTGGCGTGGATTATCGAAAGGCAGGAACCTGGTACAAGTGTCATCAAGGTCACATGTTCGCCGTTCCTTTAATATACTTCAGTTGTATAAAATGTAACAGAATCTATGACTTAGATGAAGCAAAATTTGAAATTCAAAATATTTACCAACTTAACGAAGAGGCAAAGGAGAAACTTGATAAGCTAAGAGAAAAAGAACAAACTACCATCGACTTTTGCGCTTTAACAGCCAATCAAAATATGCCTTAAAGCGAATTAGAGAGTAAAATGGCCTATATATGAAAGCCACTATTGGCGCGAGGTATATGTTTTTTAAGTCTTGCTTCCGTGGAGAAAGTAATACGGCGGTTGTTACCATCATTAATTCTATGGCTAAGTAAATGATTGTGATCAATATAAGTATGTATATGAAATTTTGATGAAAGAAGAAAATAATATACATTAGCCATGCTAGGCGTATAAACAATAATATAACGTCCATGAATATCATGTCGTAAACGGCAAGCACAAATCTAATGTTAAACTTTTGCTTAAGGAGCACATTTCTATGCTTCCATAAAGTCTCAGCTTGACCTCGTGTCCAGCGTATTCTCTGGCGAATCCAATCTCGCAGGGTTTCTGGAACAAAAGTCCATGCTACAGCTTTTTCAGAAAAAACCAATTTCTTATTAAGCTTCCTCATCTTAACGGTTACGTCAAAATCCTCGGTGATAGTATCCAGGTCATATCTGCCAAGCGATTCAATATATTTTCTCCAAAAAGCTCCAAAAGCTCCGGAAATTATCAACAAAGTACCAATGATTGAGTTAAAACGTCTACCAAGCTCTAAGGCTAGTAGATATTCATATGCTTGAAGCTTTACAAGAAGATTTATTCCGCCTTTCTCCCCGCTGAGTACCCTAACATTTCCAGAAACTGCGCTCACACCCTCTTCTAGAAGTGTTTTCACAGCTTCCTTTATGGCATCTCGCTCAAGAATAGTGTCAGCGTCGACGGTGATTATTATATCACCAGTTGCAAACATTAACCCATAATTTAATGCCCCAGCTTTTGATCCGCTAGCTACATCCCTATGCAGAAGCTTAATTTTTCCCTTTTTAGCATACTGGAGGGCGATTCGATACGTTCCATCAGTTGAGCCATCATCTACGACTACTATTTCCTTATTTGGGTATTCAGCTTCAATAGCTGCCTCTATGGATCTTGAAATCACTTTCTCTTCATTATGCGCTGGAATTATTATCGAAACCTTAGGGAGAAAACCTATAACTGGAGTTTTTCGTTTAAACAGCCTTAAGTATAAAGCATGAGAAAGCAAAACTGTTGCCTTAATCAATGACCGTAAAAAATCAATGATAATTAATGGCCAGAGGATTAGTATGAAATCTATTAGTGTTAATTGACCAAGCCACCTTAGAAATTGCTCCAACAAAGGTGACATCTCCACCACTATAAAAGGAGCATCAAACCTTTTATAATTCTCGAAATAATATCCACTAGAAAGGTGAAATACGAAATGTTTGAACTTAAAGTTTCAGATGCTAAAATGCTCAAAAACATGGCCACAGCCATATCAATACTGGTGGATGAAGCAACATTTCATATAACCTCGGAAGGAATGAAGCTTAGGGCTATGGACCCCTCTAGGGTTGCAATGATTGATTTTGAGTGGCCGAGGACAGTTTTTGAGGAGTATAATTGCACGGAGCCCACACGATTATGCTTCAATATAAGCGAATTACTTAAGCTCCTAAAGAAAGTGAGCAAGGAAGAAAGTGTCGAATTGTCCTTAGATGAGAAAACTGGAAAATTAAAAGTAAAAATTTCAGGCAGGTTCACTCGAATTTTCACGATGCCGACACTTGAAGCCTCCGAGGAGGAGGTCCCTACGCCAAAAATTGCCTTCAAAGTAAAGGCAAAAATAACAACAGAGGGACTGCGTAGAGCTATTGAAGACGCTGAAACCGTAAGTGATCATGTTCGCATAGAAGCAGATTCTGAAAAACTTGTTTTCAGTGCTTCTGGCGAGCTTATGGGCGCTACTATAGAGATGAAGAGGGGAACTGAAGATTTACTTGAGCTCGACGTTGCCGAACCGTCAAAAGCCACATTTAGTCTCAACTATTTAACAGAAATTGTTAAAGCAGCATCAACAACATCGGATATCGCAGTTCTAGAGTTTGCTACAGATATGCCCATAAGGCTGGATTTTCAGCAGACTAATGAGGGTAAACTCGTATACTATTTGGCGCCAAGAATTGAAACAGAATAAAAATGCTGTCCATATTTGATAAATTTAGCAAAAGCGATCTCGCAAAATACCCATTTTTAAGAGAGGCAGCTGATTACGTAAAGATGCTTGATATATCAATAGAGGAGTTGACAAGCTCAGAGTATGTCAAAGTTTTGGAACGTGCCGAAGAAAGAATCCAGGAAGCAATATTCTACGCAATAGTTACTAGGAAACTAGATAACGAGGAAATTGAACTTCTTTCATTTCCCACGGCAATGTTGCTAGTCGCAGCTACGAACATACCATTTATAAAGCGAAGATACGCCTTAGCAGAAGCTAAACAGGCATATAACGACTTAAAAGGCGAAACACGAGAAAAGATATTAGCTATAGCAAGGGACTTTCAATGGAACATTATCCCAACTGAGAACGAAGGAATAACGCTTCCATATGAATTCAAGATTCATTTTACAAATTACCTTAAGAATACAACACACCTTAAAGGGAAAAAATGGAAGCTGATAAACAAGCCTCTTTTGCAAGGCTATGTATATTTAACTAGAAGTGAAGTGGCTAGATTGCTTAGCGAAGAGATTAGAAAACATATAGAGAATAAGCTTGAGATTGAGAAAACCTTAAAGTTACCTAAAGAATTAGCGGAAAAAGTTGAGAAGATCAAAAACTTGACGTTAACAAAAGTTAACACGGCAGAAATTGAGGGAATACCTGGAAGTATTAAGAAGGAAGCTTTCCCTCCATGTATTGCAGCCCTATACGAAGCTGCATCAAAAGGACGACAATTATCACATGTGGGCAGATTTACTTTAACCTCATTCCTATTAAATATAGGATTGACGCAAGAGAATGTAATCGAGATCTTCAGAAGTTTTCCAGATTTTAATGAGCGGATAACCCGATATCAGGTCGAACATATATCTGGAGAAAGAGGCTCCAGAACACGTTATTTACCACCAAGCTGCAAGACGTTAGAAACCCATGGAATTTGTATAAACCCAGGAGAGGAATGTAAGGGCATATCACATCCAATAGCTTTTTACAAAAGAAAAGTTAAATCAACATCGTAGTCAAAGATAGAATGGGAAATATGAAAAATAAAATCGCTTTTATCAAAGAGGTGTTTGGCAGATACTACAAAGAAGAATATATTCCAAGGGGGATTCCAAGGATTGATAAAAGGGAGTTCGGTTTTAACCTTTTTGAAGGCTTTATGCTACGCCATAAAAAATTCAACAACTATGATGAGCTAAAAGAATTTCTAATGAACAAGACGCCTATGGATGCTTACTATTCTTGTGCGTATTATGAAAACCCCGAAGCAGAAATGGATAAAAAAGGATGGATTGGAGCAGACTTAATTTTTGACATAGATGCAGATCACATACCAACTCAGTGCGATAAAGTTCACGATGAATGGACATGCAACAATTGCAAGTTTACGGGTAAAGGAATAACTCCGGAGAAGTGTCCATTATGTAATGGAGAGAAGTTTACAGTTATAACCTGGCCCTGTGAAAAATGCTTAAATGCGGCTAGAAACGAAACAATAAAGCTCATGGAGTTTTTAGAGGAAGATTTCGGCTTTTCAGGGAGTGAGATAAGAATGTTTTTCTCTGGACACAGAGGCTACCACATCCAGGTGGAAAATAAAACAGTGCAAGAGTTAAATGCCTTCGAAAGAAAGGAAATAGTTGATTACATTACCGGTTTAGGCTTTGAAGTAGTAAAACCAAATGAGTATATCAGAGTTGGGTGGGAAAAAAGAGCAATAAACGGCTTATGCGAATTTCTCACGCAAGCGGATGTTGAAGGCTTAGTGAAAGTAGGATTAAAACGCAACATCGCAGAGAAAATAGTGCAAAATAAGGATAAATTAATAAAGAAAATTAAGTCGGGTGAATGGAAGGGTATACAGGGGATCGGCCCCAGAACTTTAACGAAAATGTTGAAACATGTTATTCGATTGAAATCTTCTAAAATTGACACCGTAGTTACAACAGACACTCATCGCCTGATAAGACTTCCAGAAAGTTTAAACAGTAAAACAGGGTTCAAGAAAACTGAGCTGAAACCAAATGAAATAGATGATTTTGACCCGTTTAGCAAAGCTGTAATTTTCACAAACGAGACAATAACAGTACATGTTTACGATGCTCCAAGATTTAGAATTAAAAACAAAGAGTTCGGACCATATAAAAACAAGAAGGTTGAGCTACCAATACCAGCAGCTATGTTAATACTTTGTAAAGGTAAAGGAGAGATTTCAGAATGATATATGATGAGCTACTTAGAATTTGGAAAGAGGAAATAACGAGCGATGAGCTTGTAGAACTACCTAAAGGCTTCATCTCAAGAATCGAGGAGTATTTAAAAAAACTCGCAGAAGAAAACAGAATGCTAGATAAGAAAACAGCAAAAGCGAGTTTGCTAAAGGTTGAGGAGCAAAACGTTAAACGAATGCTCAAGGATATTGCCAACCTACGCTATAAAAAGTTAATCAGGAAGATTTCAAAGGATGAAAGAAGCCGATATATTCCTCTAATTGAAAATAGAAATCTCATAAAGTTATTGCTACTTACAGAATCATACCAAAGCTTTATTGAGTCGCTCTTTTCTGGAAAAAAATCATGTAAAGAGCGGCAAAGGAAAAGGATTACAGTGCGCTTTCTATGCGAAACGCCTGAAATAATGGGTTTGGACATGAAATCTTATGGACCATACAAGCCTGAGGATGTAGCTTCACTGCCCATCGAAAACGCAGAAGCTCTAATCAAGCAAGGTTTAGCTGTTGAAATTGAAGGGCAGTAACGTATATTATGCACATGCCATAGAAAAAGTATAAGTGTACGTGAGCTTCTTTATGACGAAGCTAAGTAAAGGAGTACGTTGAAAATGAACGTACCCAAGGAAATAAGGACTTATTGCCCCCGTTGCAAAGCATACCAAGTTCACTCAGTATCCCTTTACAAGGCGGGCAAACGCAGAGCACTAGCTAAAGGTGAGAGACACCACGCACGTGAAAAGAGGGGATATGGTGGCCAAAAATATCCACTCCAGAGGAGGTTTGCTAAAACTACTAAAAAGCAAACGTTAAAATTAAAGTGTAAAGTCTGTGGTTATACGAGACATAAAGAAGGCATACGCCTCAGGAAACTTACAATACAATAGAGGGATTATAATGGCGGAGTGGGAGAAACTTATCCCTAAGCCAAGAAGTAGTTTTTTAAGAGTTAAATGTGTAAAATGTGGTAACGAACAGATAGTCTTCAGCCATGCTACCAATAGGGTTACTTGTAACGTATGCGCAAATGAATTAGCTGAGCCTTCAGGAGGCAAAGCCATAATAAAGGGTGAAGTTGTCGCTGTCCTCGGATAGAGATGAAGATTTATGGCGCTTAAAAAACCTGAGTGGCCCGAACCAGGAGATTTAGTAGTATGTACGGTTGAGTCCATAACAGATTACGGCGCCTATGTAAAGCTCGATGAATATGATAAGACTGGATTACTGCACATATCTGAAGTATCCTCCTCATGGGTAAGAAACATTAGAGATTATGTCCGAGAGGGGCAGAAGGTAATTTTAAAAGTAATAAGGGTAGACACGGAAAAAGGCCACATAGATTTGTCATTGAGGAGGGTTACCAAAAGAGAAAAGATAGAGAAAACACTTTCATGGAAGAGAGAAAGGAAAGCCGAAGCGCTTCTTCGCATAGTGGCTGAGAGAGCAGGGATAACGTTTGAGGAAGCGTTGGAAAAGGTAAACGTTGTAATCGAGAAATACGGGTTATATGAAGGCTTTGAAAAAGCAGCAAAAGAAGGGGCAGAAATATTGATAAAATCGGGGGTTCCAGAAAACATAGCCAATATATTCGCAGAAGTAGCCAAAGAGCGAATACGGTTACCCTCTGCAAAGGTTAGAGGAATTGTCGAGCTAAAATGTCTAAGACCCAATGGAGTTAATGTAATAAAAGAGGCATTCCTGAATGCTAGCAAATTAGAGAGATTAAAAAATGTTGACATTAAATTTTATGTTGTAGCAGCTCCCAAATATTGTATAGAGGTAACGGCTAGTAATTATAAAGATGCAGAAACGATACTGCAAAAAGTGGCAGATAAAATCATTTCCCATATTACAAAAGCAGGAGGGCATGGAGAGTTTAGAAGGGAAAAATCGTGACTTGGCTACTAAGAAAGTGCCTAAACTGTGGAAGGTACACTTTAAATAAAGATAAATGTCCAATCTGTGGTGGGCTAGTACGTATTCCCCACCCTCCTAAGTTCTCACCGGAAGATAAATATCTAAAATATCGAATGGTTCTAAAAGAAGAAAGGAATCAATAATGAAGGAAACAACAATTCGAGAACTTGTAAATGTTTCATTAAGAAAACCTGTGTTAATTGAGGGGTTGCCAGGTCTTGGTTTGGTTGGCAAGATAGCAGTACGTTATATGATTAAGCTTCTTAAGGCTAGGAAAATGGCATATCTTTATTCACCTCATTTTCCATATTTTGTGATAGTTAACCGTAAAGGAACTGTGAGACTTCTAAGAGGAACTTTTTACTACTGGAAAAATGATAAAGGAGACAATGACTTGATGATGTTTACCGGAGACAGCCAAGCTCAAACAATTGAGGGACAGTATGAGATTTCAAATAGAATATTAGATTTTGCAGAAAAACATAACGTGAAAACAATCATAACCATAGGAGGGTACCGAGTGGAGACAGAAGAGAAGCCAAAAGTAATAGCTGTGGCTACAAACAAAGAACTTTTAGAGATGGCTCTAAAAGCCAATGCTACACTAAATACTTCCAGCATTCCCATCGTAGGCACTGCTGGGTTGATTTTAGGGCTTGCCCCATTGAGGAAAATAGATGCCCTGTGTCTACTAGGTGAGACCCGCGGTTATCTACCGGATCCAAAAGCCGCGAAAAGTATTCTAGAAGTGTTGGTAAAAATTTTAGGAATAAATCTTGATTTATCGGGAATGGATGAGGAGATATCTAGGGCTGAGAGAATAATAGCAAGATTGAAGGAAATAGAAGAGAGAAGAGCCTTACAAATAGAAGAGTTAAAGAGAGAGGAGAGCAAAAAGGTCACATACATAGCATGAGAAGATTCTTAAGGCAGTAATGAAGTATTAATGTGAACGCGAAGTATTGACCGCGAATACTTTTTCGTAATTTTTTTAGAACTTGAATAATCTTGGTCGGTTATAGTAATAAAAATTTTCAAAATGCTTCATCCTTCGCGACATACAAACGGTATTATTTCATTCAGGTGATTAAGTTTTCAAGAAAAATGGGTGATCATTACATGAAAACACAAATGTTGAGGGGAAAACGAGGGTTAAGCACCGTGGTGACTTCGCTAATAATTCTTGTTGTATCCGTGTTGCTCGCAACGGTTGTTACGTTTTATGCGGTGAATGTCGCCACAACCAGAGTGCAAGAGGAATCATTACTGGTAACGAAACAACACATATGGTATAACTCTACCGGAGACTACTCCGTCGCTGCTTTTGTTATAATAAATACTGGCGGTAGAGATGCAATCATTGACAAGATTTCTGTAAGAGGGCAGGAGTGTTCATGGGCAAACGTTTATTACTGGAAAACAATATCCACACCTGTTCAAGCAGATCTAAACGTAACTATGGTACCTGTGCCTCAAATGGATGGAAGATGGGGTGAAATATTTAAATATCTTGGCAATAACGAAAACTTCCAACAAGCTAGTAATGATCTAACATTAAAGTCTGGATGGACGCTCGTTATATACATTCACAACCCAGATAGCATATCTTCTAATGACGTAGGCAGGACAGTTGGTATTACGGTATTCACAGTAAACGCGCAATATTACGTCGAAGCAAATGTCGAAGCAGCGAGATAAGCACCCCAAGGTTTAAAACGTCGGTTCATGTCCTTTTTAAGTATCCCTCTCTAGGCTCGTATATTGTGCCTTCACGTTGTAACTGACTGATAAGCCGCTCCGCCTCAACTCTCTGGAAGTTATATTCTGTCTCAAGCCTGTTTAATAGAGCTGCTCTATCCACATATCCTGTTTCTCTCTCCATTTCTGTTATAAGCGATAGAACTATCTGGAGTTTATCTCTGAGACTCTTCGGCTTTCCAGTCATAATTATGTCTATATCAATCTTTTTAGAGGAAACATCTATACCAACCTCTTCTAGGGATTTCTTCATTATCGCAATCGCAGCCTCGGCATCTTCAGCTAAAACCTCATTCCTTAGGGCTACACGAGCTCTAGCTTCAGCTATCCGTATTAGGGATTCAAGTTGACGGGCGGTTATGGCTATAGGGGAACCCTCTGTCTCACTTGCAGAACGCATCGCCAAATAGAATTCCTTTAATCTCTTAAGAGCCTCCGCCGTAAGTGTAGGCTTTACACCTTTAGCATAAATTATGTATTTTTTAAGGAGGTCGGGTGGTATTGGGGCTTCCACTGGTGCGGAGCCTCTTCTGTGAAGCTCAAGGATATGCTCAGACATTCTGCTATCTAACTCTTTATCTGGTACATCCCTGAGGACAAATATCAAATCAAATCTAGAGAGGATGGTTACAGGAAGGGCTATGTTCTCAGCAACTGTACGATGAGGTTCATAACGTCCAAGGGCTGGGTTTGCAGCTGCAAGAATAGCTGTTCTTGCGTTTAAAGTGGCCACAATACCACCTTTTGCAACTGATACTGTATGTTGCTCCATTGCTTCATGAATTGCAACACGATCTTCAGGCCTCATTTTGTCTATTTCGTCTATACACGCAACACCCTTATCTGCAAGCACTAGCGCGCCAGCTTCTAAACTCATACTACCACCCTTCTCACGTATTACAGCCGCGGTTAACCCAGCAGCTGTGGTACCTCGGCCCGAAGTATAAAGTCCCCGAGGTGCAATCTTTGCAACATATTGTAAGAGTTGGGATTTAGCAGTTCCAGGATCTCCTATTAGGAGGACATTTAACTCGCCTCTAACCGTGATATCTGGAAGATTTTTAGAGACTCCTCCGAAAAGCAAATACATAATTGCTTCTTTTATGTGCTCATAGCCATAAATGGATGGAGCAATGGAGCTTATTATCTTACGATGTATCCACGGATCCTTAGCTAGTTCAAGGATTTTTGCTTCATCTTCCGGCGATATAGCCGTGGTTTCAGGTTCCTTTCCCAATACTTCAATGGAGTTTGCATCTAAATGTAAAGCGAAGATACGAAGTTTCCCAGCCCTCGGCGTAGTAGGCGCTGCTGCACGAACTATGCCAACAATAGAGACGTGGTCGCCTGGTCTTGCAACATCCACTATTTCACTTCCTACGAGCTTAACATGTAAGGTTCTAGGAAGCTGACCTGGTGGAAGGTCCTCAGGACGTTCTTGCAATCGAATGTCCTGAGAATCAACAAAAGTCGATTCTTCCTGTATGAAGTCAAATGGCCCCCTCCTTCTACAGCTAGGATTTGAGCATACAAGAGGAGTCCTAAGGAATTGGCCTGTTTGATCAACATAGGTTATACTATCACAGCTCCTACACCTAAAGGCAGCTTTCATAACCATTGGACGTACTGGAGTTGCGCGGACTATAATGCCCTCGACCATAACCATTTTTCCTATATGAGCCGCCCCAAGTTTCCTTAGAGGCGTCTTATCGGGAAGATTTACAATTCTTACTGTTACTTGATTCTTTTCTGCATACTCAGGGGATTCTATCCGAAGTTGCTCCTGAGCTGCTTTATCAGCATATTTCAGGACATATTCAGGTTTCTCCAAGAGAACATCTGCTAAACTCTGATCAAAAGCTTGAATATCTTCAAATTCCACTATGAGAGACGTTCTGCCTGTAACGGCTAAATGCGAAATTTTTTGGCGATATTTTTCAGTTTTAAATAGCTCGAGAAAACGTGCTTGAAGATCCACAGATTCAAGTTCAGTCATTCTTCCTCAACCTCATGCTCTAACATTTCATTTTTCCACCGGCGGATTATGCTGGATATTCTCTCATACAGGATTCTTTCCTCCTCGGTGAAGTTTTTAAGAAGATCACGAGTTGCTGTTTGAGCTGATGCTGCTGTGACTAATTTTTTCATCCTTAAGGTTAGAATATCCAACGCTATATTCCTCGCCTTTTTATATTCTATCATTTTCTCTGGATTTTTTGATGCTTCCTTCTTTAGATTAAGCAAGTATCTCCTGAGTTGTGGATAGAAGTTATCTGGAAGTTCAGAAACCTGTCCGAATGGTTGAATACGCTCTTTCCAATGAATTTTATATAGTTTGGAGGCATCTAGGAGTAATTCGTTTGGAAAACGAATTACTCCAAACTTTTCAAGCTCTCGCGCCACCCAATAATAAACTTCATATTGATTCCCCTCCTCAAATGGCCCCACTACTAAGCCACCTAATTTTATCTCAGGACAATTTCGATTAGCTATAACCTTAACTAACGAGTTCTCATAAGCGAAATCTATAGTTTTCATTATTAAAGATATCTCGCGCCGCAAATTCACCACAACTCGGATTAACGCTAGTCAATTATAAGAGCGCAAACTTAAAAATGTGCATTAACCCATCTGCAAATTCATGGAAGTATCTAGTGGGAAAGCTTCATGGTTTGGAAACAAGCATTTATTAGCCTTCTAACTTTTATGCAATTTAAGGTATAACGCAAGGGATGTGATCCTGTTGAGTTTTGAATTGTGGGCCGAGAAGTATCGACCTAAATCGCTAGATGAAATGGTTAACCAGAAGGATATTGTTGAGCGCCTAAAGAGTTTTGTTAAAGCAAAAAATGTTCCTCACTGCATTTTCGCTGGTCCGCCAGGAACTGGGAAAACAACTGCAGCATTATGTTTAGCTAGGGATCTTTACGGGAAGAATTATAGAGAATACATAATGGAACTAAATGCAAGCGATGAAAGAGGCATAGATGTCGTACGCGAAACTGTAAAAACATTTGCCAGGGTTAAACCCATGGGTGAAATTCCATTTAAAATACTTATTCTCGATGAAGCGGACAACATGACCTCCGACGCCCAGCAAGCTCTTCGTCGCACCATGGAGCGCTATACTGAGACATGCAGATTTATATTATGTGCGAATTATAGCGGAAAAATAATTGAACCTATACAATCAAGATGTGCGCCATTCCGCTTCACGTACCTGCCAAGGGAGGACCATGATGCCTATCTGAGAAAGATAGCGGAAAATGAGGGAGTTATTCTACTTGATGATGGCTTAGACGCCATTTACGAAGTGTGTGGAGGAGACATGAGAAGGGCTATAAACACCTTACAAGCTGCAGCTTCATTAGGTAAACCTATAGACGCTAAAACCATTTACCTTATCGTCGGAAGAGCTAATCCGGCTGATGTACGAAAAATGATCGAAACGGCGATAGAGGGTAAATTCATTGAAGCTAGGAAACAGCTTCGAGATATGCTTCAAATATATGGTGTAGCTGGAAGTGATATAGTGCGACAAATCCACTCAGAGATCTTTAGGATGAATATTCCAGAAACATGGAAAATAAGGCTTGTAGACATAATAGGGGAAATTGATTATAGACTTGTTGAAGGAGCAGATGAAGAAGTGCAACTTAGCGCCCTACTTGCAAGATTTGTTGAAGCAGGTTATGAGATTAAAAAAAGTGCGAAGGCGTAGATGCGATGTATTTACCATGGACAATAAAACATAAACCTAGAACTCTGAAAGAAGTTATAGGAAATGAAGAGGCGAAACTTGAATTAGTAAACTGGATCAAATCATGGGATAGAGGTATACCTGAAAAAAGGGCAGCATTCCTTTATGGTCCGCCTGGTGTTGGAAAGACGGTCACAGTTGAAGCATTAGCTAATGATTTTCAAATGGAGCTTATAGAAAAGAATGCAAGTGATTATAGGACTGAAGAAGTTATAAAGAGATTTGCAGGATTAGCCTCTCAATATGGTACTCTTTTTGGTAGGCGAAGGATAATTCTCTTAGATGAATTAGATGGATTAACCGGAAATGCTGATAAGGGAGGCGTCAAGGCGATAACGGACATCATAAAAGAGACGCAATGTCCAGTAATATTGATAGCAAATAACGCTTACGATCCACGATTTATAACCCTTAGAAATTACTGTCTCTTGATAGAATTCAAAAAGCCGAAAGTTAGCGAAGTTCTAGAGTATTTGAAGGTTATATGTAAGAGGGAGGGAATTCAAGCAGAAGATGCTGCTCTAAAGTTCATTGCCAACCGTTCTGAGGGGGATGTTCGCTCGGCAATTATAGATCTACAGGCTACCGCACAAGGCAAGAAAATACTAACATATAACGATGTAGCGTGGTTAGGATATAGGGACAGACAAGAGAACATTTTCACGGTTTTGAAGATGATAATATATGCAAGGACATGCGATGGAGCTAAGCGCGCTGCAAATATGGCGGATATCGATATGGACATGCTCTTTGAATGGATATATGAGAACGTTCCGTCTCATATCACAGACCCCCATGATTTGGCAAGAGCAATGGATGCCTTATCCCTCGCAGATATTTATAGAGGGAGAATTAAACGAACCCAAGACTGGAGTTTCATGAGGTATTTTATCGATTATATGACCGCTGGTGTCGCCATGTCCAGGGTCAACACAAAAGTTGCGGGATGGGCGCCATTTAAGTTCCCTCAACGCATACAAATGCTAACAAAAACAAAAAGCGAAAGGGAAATGATGTTGGGAATAGCGCTCAAAATTAAACGCAAATGTCATATCTCAGCAAATAGAGCAATAAAAGAATTTTTGCCATATTTAAGGGTAATTTTCAGAAACAATTCAGAGATGGCTGCTAAAATTGCAAAATGGCTTGAGCTAGACCCCGAGATGATTAACTACTTAACGGGCAGCGGAATCGAAACCGCTAAGAAAACGATAGAACAACAATGAAAACTAGTGGATACGGCTTCCCTCACCTATGTCCTTTTCCGGTTGTAGCGCAACAACATTTCCTTTATCATCTTCTGCAGCTAAGATCATGCATTGAGATTCAACGCCCATAAATTTTTTCTTTTGGATATTCAATATGAAAGCATATTTCTTTCCGATTAGATCTTGAGGCTTATACCACTTCAGAAGCCCGGCAACAGCTTGTCTCTTTTCTACACCAAAATCCACGATCATCCGTATAAGATTTTTAGACCCAGGAATTTGCTCCGCCTCTAAAACCTTGCCTATGCGCATGTCCAGTTTCTGAAAATCCTCAAAGCTTATCTCCATCACTACACCTCCTAACTCTTCATTTTTCATCGAAAATTTAAGTTTTAGTAACCTCCTTTTTTCGCTTTATCTTCTCAACAGTTTTAATCACACCGTCCATACCCTTAATGTTTTTTGAACGAACAATTTCGAAGGCTTCTTTTGCCGTAAGGAAAGGCATCTCCTCACCTATCGCTCTCTTAACTAAGTAGGTAGCTGCATTAAGGACTTCACTATTTAACCTAGAGTCAACCATGTCCGCTAAATGACATATTAGCGCTTCTATGGTTCTGGGTCTTATTGGACCATGATCGCCATGGTGAGCAGAAATGATATGAACTAATTCGAGCGGAAAATCTCTGCGAACAAGCTCTGAGACTATAAGAGATAGGTGATCCATATAATCGGCTAGCTCTGTAGTGCCATATTTCCCATTTTCGCCTACAGCATACGTTAGGGGTTTGAAAAGGTCATGGAGTAATATTCCAGCTATTACAAGGTCTCGATTAACTTTTCCTTTATAAACTTTCTCAACTGACTTACACAGTGCTAGAGCTACATTAGCTGAAGATACGACGTGTTCAATGAGACCTCGTGGGTAGCTATGATGATGAGATAAGCCAGCAGGTGAAACATCAAGCGGCAAGCCACTATAAATTTTACCATTCAATTTGAAAACAGGGTTTTCAAGAAGTTCCATCACTTTTTTTCTTAGCGCTTCGTCACGAATCCTTTGCACCAACGCTTCAAGCTCACGAGGAATCATGATGAACACTCCAAAGATTCAACTAACATCTAGAAAGACATGGCAAATTAATCAGTTTTCGCGTTTTCCAACAACTTCTTTGCTTGACTAGCTACATTGTGAGCAGCTTTTAAGGGTTCAGGTAGGCGACTATTTTGGAGACAACGCCTTACAATGTTTATTGCTGTCTCTAGGGAAACCATATTTCCGATGCTTACATATATTGGCTTTACTCTAGGAGCGGGCATCAACGCAACACCCACTATTTCTCCACTATGCCATATGTATGCGAAGTCTCTCCCTTTAAAATCCTCAATCTCCCCAACGAGCTTATTTTTAGCAATGCCAATCGCTGGTTTTTTTAATACAACACCTAAGTGGCATGCAAAGCCGCAACGACGCGGATGAGCTAAACCATGCCCATTAACAAGAATCACATCAGGAGATGTTTTAAGCCTCTTTATGCAGGATATAGATGGAGGAACCTCCCTAAAGGAAAGAAGTGTAGGGATATATGGGAAAACGGTTCTTAAAACAGAGGTTTGGCACTCAACTAATCTTAGACTCTTATATTCAAAAACAGCTACAGCACCTATCGACAATTCGTTAGTGTAGGCTACATCTACGCCAGCGATATAACGCAATTCATTAGGTAACTTATCTTCACGAATTACCTTTTTAGAAAGCATAATTTGTGTTTTATATGCCTTTTCAGTTGAAAAATTGATTAACGATAAAGATCCCGTCAATAAAGTCACCTTAATGCTCTCTTTGAAGCTTCTTCAATATGTTCTAAAAGCTTTTCTAGACGTAAACGCCTCACCTCTAAAATTACATCACCACGAGTAGCCTCGATTATTCTTCGGGCAACGTCACATTTACGCCTTAGCTCAGGAACAAGCATATACGCGTCGCCAAGGGCTAAAAGCTCAATATAAATTTCCTCCATAACTTTAAGGAAAAATTCACTTTTTTCCATATTGCCATCACGCAAAGCTTCTAGAACCAGCCGTCTACATTCACCTATGACATCGGCGAGGCCAAGCAGATATTCAGGGAAAGGAACGCCTATTTCCTCTGGAGCTACGAAGGTATTTTCCGTAACTAGGTGCAACAATATACGTGCTTCAGCGTATTCCTGAAGGGCAATACTAAATAATCCTCCATAAATTATGTCAGGGTAATCCTTAGATAGAATGTTAAGTTTAGAAATTACCTCGCCTGCCTCGCCCAAGAGACTTGCAGCTTCGGTCAATTGATTTCGATGAATTTGAAGAATGGATTGTTTTGAAAGACTTGTCACTTTACGCATATCTTCATGAAATCTTTCCCGTAGCATATGTGATTCTTTAATTGCTTTGCAGGCTCTCTTCAAAATAGACTTCAAAGGACTTGTTCTGACGGACATGAAATAATTATTTCACAAAAGTTTCAAAAAAGATTTTAGGGAGAGGGGGTTAGTTCATGGTACTAACTTTGCTCACTGGATTTGCTTTCTGGCTTTTGTGGTTCCTGCCACTTCTCAATTATGAGTTTGTCATCGCCAACTTTAAAGCTCACTTTAACAAACATGGAGTCGGACACTTTGAAGGGAAACATGCTGTCTTCAGCCAAGTCTTTAGGCAGGTATATTAGAAACTTGCCATCTTTCCTTCTAAATAGGCGTCCTCTCCCCTCGTTGACCATACAGCCACCTCAATTAAACTTTAAGTTGCCAAAACATAAGGGAAGCTATATTTAAACCTTTACCCGCGTACACTCTATATCCTGATCAGTTTAATTTAATGAAAGCTTTTTCGGCTTTTTAAGTCTGCTCAATAGTACAACGCGGCTCTCTTCAGACTCATCTATGATGTTATAGCCTGTTTCCTTAGCTAACTTGATTGCGAAATCTTTAACTTCTGCATGGGTGGGCATATGCTCATATTTTAGACGTAACCTAGAAAAACCTACATGCATATAGGCTTTAGGCTCAACATAAGTCGGATTAGCCTTATCTATGAGTTTTGCATATTCTTCAATATTGATCATATTTAAACCACGGACGAGAGTTATACGAATAACGGTTGGACAACTAAAGCTACAAAGAAGCTCTAGAGATTTGTTCAATTGTTTCCAAGCGTCAGGTATTATGGGGCGACAGACAGTTTCGTAAATATTCTCGTTTGGAGCACAAAGAGAGATATATAATTGTGTGGGTTCCTCGCTGAGATTCTCAAGTGCGGAGGGCAATGTGCCATTAGAAACAAGAAAAGTTGTAAAGCTTCGCTTATGGAACTCATGGATAAGATCGCCTAGAGGCTCATAGAGCGTAGGCTCTCCAGTAAGACTTATGGCTGCATGCCTAGGTCGATAGGCTTCCTTTAACTTTTCTTGATTAGCTTTAGGGTTTCCTTTGTACCCACTTAAAATTTCAAGTTGTGCTTTTATACATCCTTCAACTATATCTTCAGGATTGTCCCATTTAGGAAAGGAGAATTCCTCCCATGTTAATTGAAGGTCTCCACTTTGAGCCCTCCAACAAAACAGACACTTTTGAGTGCAATAAAACAGGGCAGGAGTCATTTGCACACATAGGTGAGATTTTATCCCATAGAACTTCTGTTTATAACATGGTCTATTATTGACTATCGACTCATAGAGCCACCTACACCTTTTAACGGCTGAGTGAAAGCCGACTATGTGATACCTATGCTTTTTAAGGGCTTCGATAAGCGTTAAAGGAATTGAGTTCATTATAGCACCCTACAACGCCCTCTCACAGCAGCTGTAACATTTTCTCTAAAAGTGAATCTACGATTTAAATTGTTTCTCGTAATTTCAAGTAAGTGGTTTTAAAAAGCTAAACTCAGAAAAGTTTATTATGATGGATCTCCCTTCACATGAATAAAGAGAGAAAAATGCGGTGAAGATTTTAGTGAGATAGCGGGTTGTATCCGCCTTGGTGCAGACAAAAACTTGTTCTCCAAAATGCGATTTATTTAGGTGTGGTAAAAATTCTGCAATAAGGCGTAAAGATGGCGTATGGTGTTCATGGACGGATGATCGCTGCAATCCTTCTAACTGCTCTTACGCACTATGCACAAAAAGGCGATTGTTGCCAGGGGGCATATGCGGCGAAACCGTGAAGAGAAAGACCGTAGAAAGAGAACCTGAGGATGTTATAGGACCAGCTGTCAAACTTCGGGGTAGAGCATTACGTAAAATCGGGGAGAAAGAACTTTTTTAAACATTCGATCAAGTGACTTCGAGCAACACCTACAATGCATTCCCGACTTTTTATATCGCTTTTATCCGCTTTACAATGGGAGGCCTTATCTTCCTAAGCACCCTATAGCCACATACTATGCATTTTATCTCTCCACCGCGGAGTTCTAACTCTCCAGTAGAGACTTTAGCACCGCATCTTACACATTCATAAACAAGACCCGAAGCCGTGTCTTCCATGATATTTTCGCCCTGCTTTTAAAGAAGAGATATTCGCTTTTAAACTTTCCGGGAGTAATTATTGATGAAAGAAAATGAGAAAAAAGTTAAAGGATAATTTGAAGGGGACTATTCCAGACCATATAATCAATGATGTGTATAATTCCTACGATATTATAGGGGACATAGCTATAATAAAGCTGACGAAAACGGTTGAAGCATATAAGGAACAAGTAGCAGAGGTTATCATGAAAATTCATAAGAACGTGAAAACTGTTCTGGCACAGACCGGTCCTGTAGAGGGGGAGTATCGCCTCAGGAAATTAGAATATGTTGCTGGCGAAGCGAAGACGGTAACTATTCATAAGGAGCATGGATGCTTATTTTCGGTAGATTTAGCTGAGTGTTACTTTTCCCCAAGACTATCTTACGAGAGGTTACGTATCGCAAAGTTGGTGAAAACTGGTGAAGTCATAGTTAACATGTTTGCAGGAGTGGGATGTTTCTCAATAGTTATTGCAAAACATTCTGAGGCTAAAGAAATTTACTCCATAGACATAAACCCCATTGCTGTAAAATTCATGAGGAAAAATGTGGTCATGAATAAGGTTGATGGCAGAGTCATACCTATAGAGGGAGACGCTAAGGAAGTTATCGTTAACGTATTAAGTAAAAGAGCAGATAGAGTGCTGATGCCTCTTCCCGAAAAAGCACTTCAATATTTGCCTTATGCTACTTTAGCCTTAAGGGATAGAGGAGGCTACATACACTACTATGATTTTGAGCATGCAAGGAAAGGAGAGGATCCCTTGAAAAAGGCTTCAACAAAAGTTGAGGGCAGGCTTAGGGGACTAGGATTTGAATACAATATATGCTTCGGCCGGATAGTTAGAACGACGGGACCTAACTGGTATCAAATCGTTCTAGATATATTCATCCAAAAGACGTAACAAGTTTAATAAAGGCGTATAGTAGAATCAGTTTGGTAATTGATATGAAGAGAAAGTTGATGGAAATACTTGCATGCCCGATTGATAAACATCATCCTCTTGAACTTTATGTTTTTGACGAAAAAGAGGAAATTATTGAGGGGCTCATAGTTTGTCCTAAATGTTTAAGGTGGTATCCTATCAGAGATGAGATCCCGGAAATGCTGCCAGATGAATTACGTAAAGAGAACGAAGATCTACCCTTCCTAAATAAGTGGAAGGATAAGATTCCAGAGAAGATTCTATATGAGGGGAAACCATTCAACCTAGGTAGAAAGTGAGAACTCAATAACTCAATTTAATCTTATGAGCCTGCCGGTTTTAGAGGATTTGAGAGCAGCTTCGGCAATAAGAAGAGCTTTTAAGCCATCCTCGCCTGTAACTAAAGGTTTCTCTTTCCCTTCAATACAACTTATGAAGTGTTGAAGCTCAAGTTTTAGCGGTTCTTGCCATGGAATTCTAGGCTGGACAGTCTCCTTTGCATTCTCGATTATTAACTCCTGAGTTATATAATCAAGTTTTATTATGGCTTCACTCCCTGTCACGACTAAAGTTCTAGTTTTGTATGGTGTCAGCCAATTGCTTTCTATAAAAGCAGTTTTGTCACCATCAAAGGTTAACATTATATGAGCGTAATCTTCGAAACGTTCATGTTTCATTCTTCCAGCTTTAGCGTACACAGCGATAGGCTCGCTTCCAAAGAAGAAACGCATAATATCAATGTCATGAATAGCGAGATCTTTCACAACCCCCACATCACCTATACGCTCAGGCCACTGAGATACACGCTTTGATGTGGCACATACAATATCCCCGATCTTCCTGTTTTCAATATAGCTTTTAGTGAGTTGAACTCCAGGGATAAAGCGCATGAGAAAGCCTACTGTCAAATGCAGTTTCTCACTCTCTGCAGTTTTTATAAGCGTTTCAGCCTGCTTTGAGTTAGCAGCCATAGGTTTCTCAACTAGGACATGTTTTCCAGCCTTTAGAGCTCTTAACGCCTCCCTAGCTAAGCTTGTAGACCAAGTACATACACTAACAGCTTCTATATCACTTCGTTTAAGCATCTTCCCTACGTTAGAGTATGCTTTGACGCCAAATTGTTTTGCAACACTTTTAGCTTTTTCATTGTTTATATCACACACTGCTACAAGCTCTGCACAGTCAAGCTCTTTAAAAACTCTAGCATGATTTCTGCCCCAGAATCCTGCGCCTATAACAGCGACACCTATAGGTTTCATGTCTTTGATACACCTCTCCCTAGCTTTCGGTATACAAAACCCGCTGCTTCAGCTTTATGTGGATCTATTATGCCTTCCAAATCCACAATAGCAGCAGGCATTTTAGCAATTAGCTTTACTTTATCTAGGTTAAGCCTCCTTAAGCTTTCATGCCCAGTGAGAATTATCAAGCAATCTGCCCCCTCTATTGCTTTGTTCAAACTTTTCTCCACGGTTATGTTAGGAATATTAACAGCAACTTTAACTGATAGGAAAGGATCGTAAACTTTTATCTTTGCACCTTTAGCTGCCAGCATACTAATAAGTTTGTCAAATATTGGTTTTGGCGTATCTATGCTATTTGGAGTTCTAGATCCGCCTAAGATAGCTATTTTTGCTCTTCTCAATGTTTTTCCGCATTTCTTAAGAGCATCCACTACTAGTTTGACAAAATGTTTTAAGGATGTATTGTTCACCGCTAAAGACGCAGGTATTACCTTTAACTTTATATTCAGATTTTCAGCCTCTTCCAAAAGGATGAAAACAAGACGGTCATCAATAGGTAACGTTGGCTTTAAGTATTCTTGGCTTAAGCTTATAAATGGACGAATAAAGCTATAATCTAAACCAGCTTCTTCGCAAAACAAGCTAAATTCCTCAGCTAAGGCTGCCCCCACATGCTTGCAAACAATGTTAAAAAGCACAGCAGCTTCTGCAACCATTAAATTGTCTATAGCAAAAAGCCCTCCTTTACTAATCGCTTCTAACAAAGATATGGCGGAATCCAGACTATTCTTATCATCAGCTGCCACTAGCCGCTTCTGACGCTTAATTGTTTCAAGGTTCTGTTCATCAGGGAAAGGTATGGGACTATAAGCAATGAAGAAATCCAATCCTGCTTTCATACCCGAAACTTGCTCGATAAGCTCTTTTAGAGATCGTGTAATACCTATCCCAAGAACACTTGAAATAATTATTAATGTACCTCTCCTTAAGTGAGAAGAAATCCTCCGTAGTGTCCGCTCGATTAAGGTATAATCGGCTCTACCTCTTTCATCGACACTAACAGGAGCCGTGATAACTATTGATCGACTTCTAGACACAGCCTCCTCAAGATTATTTGTAATGGATAATTTACCATTATCAATCAATTTCGAAATAATTGGTGCTAACTCGTTCCTTAGGAATGGAACTTTACCTTTAGAAAGGCTAACCGCCATGAATGGATCAATATCGGTACATAACACTTTAAAACCCGCATCCGCAAAAAGGCATGCCTGCAGTATACCTATTCTCCCACAGCCGATTACACTTATAGTGTTCTTTTCAAATTGATTAGAGTTAAAAAATTCTTCAGCGATGGGATATGATCTCATAGGGAAATCCCCAACTATAAAAGGTTAATTGGTACTCGCGCTTTTTAAAGAGGCTATTATGCTTTTAAGCTTTAAATCATATTCACGAATTAGGCTTCTTGCTTTTTCAGCAGTTTTAGCCTCAGCATAAAGGCGATATATAGGTTCGGTTCCACTGGGTCTTATCAAAATAGAGCTCTTGTCCTCAAACCAAATTTTAACACCATCTATAGTACTTATGTTTAGGCTTCTCATATCCTCAAGTAGCTTCTCAAGAACTTGAACTTTAAGTTCATTAGGACAGTCAACTTTTCCTTTTTCTAGATAATACTGCGGAAGCTCCTCCACCATTTCTGATAATTTTTTACCGGTTTCAGCCATTATATTAAGGATCAAGGCTGCTGCCATTCCACCATCTCTTACCGCCTGATGAGGGCCATAAAATATTCCGCCGTTCTCTTCACCACCTAACATGGCATTAAGCTTTTTCATGGTATGCGAGACTGTCACGCTTCCAACTTTTGTCCATACTACCTCGCCATTAAAAGCTTCGGCAACATCCTTTATTAATGTCGATGAACTTATTGGTGTAACTATTTTCGCTCCAGGATTAGCAGACAAGAAGTGCTTTATGACAATTGCGAATGTTTTATCACCCCAGTGTACTTGACCAGTTTCGTCGACAAATATTGACCTATCACCATCGCCGTCAAAAGCCACACCTAAATCAGCACCAACCGATTTAACAACATTAGATAACTCGATCAGATTTTCCGGTCGCGGTTCTGGCAGTCTACCTGGAAAGGTTCCATTTATATCAGCGTTTATAGTGGTCACTTTGCAACCAAGAATTCTTAGCAATTTTGGGATAGTTAAAGCGGAGACACTATTTGCAGCATCAACCACAACGTGAAAACTTTTAGTAGCTATCTTTGGGACATCTATATGTTGTGTAATAGCTTCGATGTATTCGTCAATAATGCTGCTTAAAGGCTGAATTCCTCCAATAGAATCCCATTTTGAATAGCTTATTTTTCTCCCAAAGTAAATGTTTTCAATCTCGATTTCCTGCTCTCTGGATATTTCGATACCGTCATTCCAAAGCACTTTTATTCCATTATATTCCGGAGGGTTATGAGACGCAGTTATTATAACCCCACCATCAACTTTGTGAGTTTTAACAGCGTACTGGATTGTTGGGGTCGGCGCCATACCAACAAAAAGGACATCACATCCTGTAGCAGTTAATCCAGATATCACAGCTTCAGCGAGCATTGGACTGCTAGTTCTCGCATCATGACCAACAACAATTGTACCGCTATTAAAAAATGTTCCAATAGCGCTGCCGATAGTCAATGCTAAATCAGGAGTCAACTCTTTATTTACAAGACCTCGGATACCATTGGTCCCAAAAAGTCTCATAAACATCATATCACCAACATTTAGCATTAAATATCGCCGAAGATATGCTTTCTAAGACCTCTTTTGCAGGGCAGATGCTCACTCCCTCTCCTAAGAAGACGTTATCACCTATTATTGCGTAATCTCCTATTATACATCTTTCGTTTATCTTAACATTTCTACCTATTTTAACATTCTCTCCAATAACAGCTCCATCTATTACAGTATTATCTAATATTTCTACACCGGACATAATAACTGAATTTCTTATTTGGACATTTCTTCCAACGTAAACCTTGGAGCCCAAGATAACATTCGGCCCAATTATTGAGTCATTGCCTACGAATGACTTATCATCTATGAGCACCGGTTTTTTCAATTCCACATTATCAAAGTGCTTAGGGGCGCATGTATCACAGGAGTAAAGGCTAAGCATATACAAGTTTATTTGGAGATACTCCTTTACCTCACCTATATCAGACCATAAACCATCGTGAACATAACCATATAGAGCCCCTTGTTCTGCAAGTTTTGGAAAAACTTCTCTCTCCATGGAAACCTTACGCCCTTTTGGTATGTACTCGAAAATTTTTGGATTAAAAGCATAAACCCCAGCATTAATTAAGTTTGATGGCGCCATCTTAGCAGTAGGCTTTTCAATAAACCTTAGAATTCTACCATCATCAGCAAGTTCCGCTACACCATATCGGCTAGGATCATCAACTTTATGAAGGGCGATGGTAGCTATAGCCCCCACTTTTTTATGGAATTTCATAAGTTCGGCATAGTTGATGTCTGTAAATATATCCCCATTTAGAGCTAAGAAGTCATCGTTTCTAAGAAGTTTCTCAGCCCTTTTTACGGGACCACCTGTACCAAGGGGTTTACCAGGTGGATCAAAAGAGTAACTGATTTTTATATCACTCTTTTGGAGTTTAGATTGTTTTATTTGGAACGCTGTTTGACGATTTACAGCCATTATAACTTCATCAACATCATTTGCTTTCATCTTTTCAAGCATCCAGTAAAGTAGCGGCTTATTAAGTATCGGAAACAGGATTTTAGGACGTGTACAACTTAAGGGTCTAAGTCTAGTTCCAAACCCTCCTGCTAGAACTAAGGCCTTCAAGATTCCTCATCCCAAGAAGAAGAAACAACTTAGCACAAAATTAATTTATTATTTTTGAAGTGGCATAATGATTTTCATCAGCGTTAAACCCAAGAAGAAGAATCAAACTGCTGACTACGGCATCGTATCTTTGCTTCTTATGCTTTTAATCAACCAGTTCGTAAAATGTTTTCACATATTTAGGGTTTAACACTGATGAAAATAACCGAGGGGGAAGAGTTAAGTAGGAATGAAAGTAACAATTCACCATGTATTCCTACTTAACTCAGAACCCTTACTCCCACTCTATGGTTGCAGGTGGTTTATGAGTTATATCATAAACAACTCTTACTACTTGCGGGATTTCATTCGTTATCCTTGTGGATATTTTTTCAAGTAACTCGTATGGAAGTCGGGCGAAACTTGCAGTCATAGCTTCGCAGCTTTCAACGGCTCTAATCGCTATCACATAACCATAAGCTCTAGCATCACCTTTCACTCCCGTAGACTTAGCGTTCGTTAAAACAGCGAAATACTGCCATAAATGGTTCTTAAACTCTGTTTTCTCTATCTCCTCCCTAATTATGGCATCAGCCCTCCTTACAATCTCAACTTTCTCCTCAGTAACCTCGCCTAATACCCTAGCAGCTAAACCTGGTCCTGGAAATGGTTGACGCTTGACAAGCTCCTCTGGAAGACCGATTAAAGTAGCTACTTTTCGAACTTCATCCTTGTATAGATCTCTTAATGGTTCAATGATTTTCTTGAATTTCGTCCTTGTCGGTAGACCTGCAACGTTATGGTGACTTTTTATCTTATCAGAAAGTTTGTTGAAACCTGACTCTATCCTATCTGGGTAAATCGTCCCTTGGATAAGATATTCGGCACCTATTCCCTCAGCTATTTCCTCGAAGACTCTGATGAACTCTTCCCCGATGATTTTACGTTTCTCCTCAGGATCCGTAACGCCCTTGAGCCTATTGTAAAATCTATCTTTAGCTTTCACAATTAACAAGTTTAAGTTAAAATTTTGGAATGCTTCTCTAATGAATACATCCTCTCCTTCCCGCATAAAACCGTGATCTACGTATACCGCAGTCAATCTATCGCCTATAGCCCTAGCCGCTATAGCTGCCGCTACGCTAGAATCTACGCCTCCACTCAATGCTATTATGGCTTTTCCGCAACCTATTTCGGTTTTTATTTCTTCTATAAGCTTATCTACAAGATTCTCCATTCTCCAATTAGCTTCACATTTACAAATTTCAAAGAGGAAATTTACAAATACTTGCATACCATGTTCAGTGTGAACGACTTCAGGATGCCATTGTAAGCCATAAATGGGCTTTTGCCCATGGCGAAAAGCAGCTACAGGACAGTTTTCATTATAAGCCAGCACCTCATAATCCTGAGGTAAAGAGAAAACGGTATCACCATGACTCATCCAAACTTTTTCAACGCTCCCTAAGCCCTTTAATATATCGACGGGTTTATTGATGTTTACGTAAGCAACACCATATTCTTTCCTCCCTGCGGGAGCAACTTCTCCGCCTGCCATATAAGCAAGAAGTTGATGCCCATAACATATTCCAAGAATTGGCAAATTTAGATCTAAAATTTTTGGATTAATTTTTGGTGCATCATTCTCTAAAACGCTAGAGGGCCCTCCAGATAATACCAAACCCTTAATGTTGAATTCCTCATTCAACTGCTTGATTTCTTCAGGAGATATACTATAGGGTACTATCTCCGAATATACACCAAGTTCTCTAATTCTTCTACCTATTAAGTGACAGTACTGTCCTCCAAAGTCTAAAATGAGGATAGCGTCATATTTCAAATGGAACGCCTCTTTTTAGGATATTTCTCATGGTTTCCGCTTTAATACATAATATAAAGCTTACACTTCGAATTTTAAAAAATGAAGATGTTTTATGCTATAACTTCCGGCGGTGGATGGAATATGGATATGAGTGTTTCGGTGTGAACTACATTAGGATGCTGCTCAACCATTTCGTAAATTATCTTCTTAAGCTCATCTAGATTATTGGCTTCGATTACTATTACTGCGTCATACCTCCCAAAAACAGAGTTGGCCATTTTAACCCCTTTAATGCGCCTTGACCTAACGATTTCCTCTGAAGTCCCAGGCTTCATCGTAACAAGCACAAAAGCGCGTATAGTTTTCCTTCTTAAATCTTTGCTTTGGGACATTTCATTCCCTTCTAACTTGAAAGCACTAGCGAGGTTTCGGTGTGGATAATGTTTGGATCTTTTTCTATAACTTTATAGACTATCTCATGTATATCCTCGAGTTTAGCTGCTTCTATAATAACAACAGCATCGAATCTTCCATAGATAGAGTCAGCTTGAACAACTTCTTTAACATTGCTTTTTATACGTTTAACAACCTCTTCAGAAGTCCCGGGCCTTGTTTGAATAAAAATATAAGCTCTCATTTCCCTCATCTCCTTATACTTATATTTTAGTAATCCAAGTATTTCATTATTTCCCAAGGCGTTACGTAGAGACAGTACTGGTTCCAGTCGTTGGTTTTATACTCTATGAAAGAGTCAAATATGTGGCTGCCTAATGTACGATGGATTACTTCATCACTTTTCATCTCCTCGATAGCTTCCTTAAGGGTTGTTGGAAGCTCTTTTATCCCTAGGGCTCTACGTCTTTCAGGGGTCATTTTGTAGACATCCTCGTCAACAGGATCGCCTGGGTCGATTTTCTTTTTTACACCATCCAGACCAGCCATTAAGAGGCAAGCGAAGGCTAGATATGGATTAGATGAAGGATCGGCGCCGCGATATTCGATACGTTTTAAGTGGGCATACTGCGGTCCCCTATAATATACTGGTATGCGAATAAGAGCAGATCGGTTTCGACGAGACCACATTATGTATATTGGTGCTTCAAAACCTGGCACCAACCGCTTGTAAGAGTTTACTGTTGGACAGCAGACGGCTGTGAGGGCTCTAGCATGCTCTAAAAGGCCGCCAATGAAATATCTGCCAGTTTGGCTAAGCTCTGCATATTCATCATTTTCATCATACATCTCGTTTTTCGCACCTTTCCATATGGAAATATGCGTATGCATCCCGCTTGCGTTATCAAGGTAAACCGGTTTAGGCATGAAAGTGGCGATTAGTCCGTATTTCTTAGCGACATTTTTCGCTACAAACTTGTAATATATAGCGCGATCCGCAGTTTCCACAAGTTCACCGTATGAGAAGTCTATTTCAACCTGTCCAGCTGTGGCAACTTCATGATGATGCTTTTCTATTTTAAATCCAAAATAATCCTCCAAAATTGATGATACTTCATTGCGATACTCTATAGTAGTATCGTCGGGTGGCGGACGGCAGTAGGCTTCTCTAGGTCTTAAAACAACATTTCCAGGAGTTATTTCAGGAGATTGTGGAACAACTCTTGGAGCGCCCCAAGAGTCTCCCTCTCCCCCTTTGGGACTAACCCAAAGATCCCATACAAGTTTAGTAGGATCAATTGATGAAAATAGGAAAAACTCCAACTCAGGAGCTATGTAAGCCTTGTAACCCATCTCTTCAGCTGATTTAACGGCTCTCTTAGCTACATATCCTCTTGGGCAGACCTCTGAAGGGCCTCCTCCATAAGCTTCGTGGACATCACCTAGAACTATAGCGCTTCTCTGACTCTCTTCGGTGGTCCATGGAAGGATAGCTAAGGTTTTTGGGTCAGGCATATAGTTCATGTCAGATTCCTCAATAGATCTAAAACCCCTCACAGATGAACCATCAAAGCCTATTCCAGATATGAAGGCATCGCCTTCCAAGTACTCCCTTACAGGTATTATCATATCCTGTAATAATCCTCTTACATCAACGAATGCTGAGTGGACCCATCTGACGTTATGTTTTTTAAGCAATTCCTTAGCCCTATTTATAGCATCTATATCTGCCAAACAGACTCACCTACATTCAACAATTTCCGCATTTTATTACAAAAAAGCATATAAATGTTTCCATTTGATAAAAAAACATTTATATTAATAGACATCTAATGAACAAATGTTCAACGGTTACAAAGCTAATTTGGAGGTAAGTGGTTGACGGACATAATTCTAGATGACATTGATAAACAGATTCTCAAGCTACTTCAAGAAGACAGCCGTTTGTCATATAACAAGATTTCAAGCATACTGAATATATCCGTTGGAACAGCCTACAACCGCATTAAAAAGTTAGAAGAAACAGGAGTTATACGTGGATACACAGCGATAATTGATAGTTCAAAAGCTGGATATGACTTAACAGCCATCGTACTCATACAAGCTGAGGGAAAATACCTCATGGAAGTTGAGGAGAAAATCTCGAAAATGGACAACGTTATATGCGTATACGACATAACAGGAGACTTTGATATAGCTGTTATCGCTAAATTTAGAGATAGAGCTGAATTAGATAGATTCATAAAAGGAGCCCTCAGCATACCCTATGTGAAGAGAACCGTCACAAATGTTGTTTTAAATGTGGTTAAAGAAGACTTTAGAGTAAAACTTCCATAAGTGACCTAAGATATAAGATGCCTTCGTTTTAAGGGAAAATTTAATTCTAACCCAAAGTTAAGAATAAAAACAGAAAGCGCGGGGGTTGCCAAGCCAGGTCAAAGGCGCAGCCCTGAGGCGGCTGTCCCGTAGGGGTTCGTGGGTTCAAATCCCACCCCCCGCACTAATTTACTGGTGAATTATAGGTGCCTGCATGATGTTGTTTTTTGTTGGTAGTTGTTACAAAGCCTAATAGGGGATAAGATGCGTACGATTAAGGATCGCCATTTATGCTTATTTGCCTTCGCTTGAGATGGTTGAGGATTGGCAATGGCGCATATCTACTTGGAAATGGGGAATTGATATATTTCAACCCTTTCGTTTGCATTCAACTTTTATCGATGAGTGGATGATGGAATTTGGGAAGGAAGACATCATCGTCACACACGAGATTGACATGGCAAGAAGGCATCCCAATGCGGTCTTGGCAATAGAAGCCGAGTGAGCAAGTTTTCCTTAGTGAAAGGGGAAGGATATAAACTAGAAAATATGTTCGGGTAATCGACAAAATATAAATGCTTTAAACCAGCAATGCATTCCCTGAACTTCCAGAAGTCTGACTTTAAGCCAAGAGACCATTCTGAATGGGGGAGGGGACTTTTTAATCAACCTTTCTTTATTGGTGAATGAGAACAATTTTGTTCATTTCAGTTTGCAAAAAAGGCTTCGTGTAGGAGACAGAGAGGGCGGCGAGGGGTCTACTAATTCGCTACGCAGTTTTGATATTTTGTCTTTATATGGCATATTTTCTCAAAACATAATTAACATGAAAAGTTAACACATCACGTAGCTTTTCATTCTTAGGCGTAGGTGTTTATCAGACCGGCTATTTGATGTTTTTATGGTATATCCTCGCCGCAATGCACATTATTGCGGTGAGGATAGCGAACCAGAGAGGCCAGTAGAAGCTTGTCTTTACGGGAAGGATTATGGTTGTTGCTTGCGCAACATTACTGATGCTCACTTGAGAGTCTCCATGGATGGGTATATTGAAGTTAAACATTAGATTAAGAGTTAAAGTTAAGATGATTATTCCTGTTAGAAATAGTATTACTGAATACATTGGTTTCTTATATGCGAAGTATAGCAATCGCTTAGAATAAGTTTTTGATGGATTTAAAGAGTACACTATCATGATCATGCCACTGATCAATAGCATTAGGATGCTTGACAAGTTCAGGGCTAATATCACAGGTATCGTAAAGGATGAGCCTAAAAAGTTAAAATTAAAATTGAAGGGTGAAGTATTGACTACAAATAGATCTTCGCCTACAGTAAGCCGCCACCACGGTATATAGGGGGATAAAACTACTAGAGCAATAGACGCTACGCCTCCAATTAAACCGAGCCAATTAATTGCACGCATAATTATCCCTCCAAAGATCCTATGGGGATATTTGTTAGCGTTACTGGCTGGCTTGTTTGTATGACCACGCCGTCAACATTCACCGCTATGTTTGCTAGATTAACGTTAATGGTGCTCTCTCCATTATGTTGACCTTTTATGTGCTGTTCAGCTTCATAAGTCCAATGAGACTGAACAGTTAGATATGAATTTATATGGGGAACTAAAGTAACAGGAGACATTAGCGACGCATGGCCTAACGTATAACCATGTGTAGCACAAACAATATCAGCTGTTATACTATCAATTCTTAAGTCTATATCCAAACCACTTATAACGCTAAAGAGTAGAGTAATCGTCCGTGAGTCTGGATCATATGTAACATTGACAAGTTCAATGGTTTGCAATGTCTCTCCAAAGGACACGAGAGTTTCACTTAATCCCTGAACTTCTGATGGAACAATGACCTCAATCGGGTTACTTATGTGAATCACAAGAATGCTTAGCATTGGGCCAGTTGCAACAATTAAATTAATTAAGGCCAAGAATATAGAGATTTTATCCAATTTTCTAATTCCTTCTCAATGTTGAAATTTGAAAACCACTTTATAAACCTATTCATTTCTTAACGGTTACCTCAATTTCATACTTTAGTTTCACTGTTGGGCAAACAGAACATTTAATTCTCAATTGTAGTTAAAAGGGAACCTACTCTCGGCTTGCTAAAATCACTATATAATCTGCAGTGTCAGCGCAAATATCTGCAGCATGTTCGATGAACTCTATCAGGTCGTCAAATATTACAATAGCACCACTATGCATCTCCCGCGCATATTTTATAAATAGGCTCTTAGCCTTCAGGTATTCATTGTCAAGTTCCCTTTCAATTCTCTCTACAAGCTTGGCGCCTCTAATAGCTTCTGGAGGATCAGCTGTAATTTTTTCTATGCTTCCCCTGAGAGCTTGAGCGCAATCAACTAGCGTCTTGGTCATAAGGGCAACGGTTTCCCACAACTCTTTGGGGACTTTGACGCCCTCAAGCATCTTTACACATCTAGCTGCATCCTTCACGTGATCCGCAAGAGTGTCAAGTCTCTTTACGAGATGCATGATATCCTCCCTATATTCTGTAAAAAGAGCAAAACCTTTTGAAAGCTCCTTAAAGACTTCAGTTCTTAGGTTGTCAACCTCTCCCTCAACTTTAAAAATAGTTCCTATACAATACATAGCCTCTTTTTCAGCGCCTATGACCATCTTTTGCATTATTTCATTAAGGAGAGCAACAGTGTCCAGCGCTTTTGTTATCTGTTCCTGAGCTAAGTCAAGAGCCTTAGCTTGACGCTTCCTTTCAAACCATGTATAACTTCTCTTCTCCAAACTATTCATCTCCAGAATCTATAAGGATAACAATAGGCTAATAACCCTTTAGTAAGCCCTACTCAGATTGTTCTCCTTTCAGAAACCCAATAAGATTTTATATCACCTTCCTTGCCAATAACGACCTCTTTTTTGAAAATTGGAGCTTCACGCTTATACCTTTCGACGGCCTCCATCAAAACCGGAAATACGTTCTCCCTATGAGAACCCGCAACGAGGACATAGACAAGGTCCTCGCCTACGTTAAATTCTCCATAAAAATGATGAATTTGAACGTCCATAATACCCTCTCGCTTTTTAAGGTCTTCACATATGCTAGCCAAGACTTCATCAGCTTTTTCTTCATAAGCTTCAATTTCAAGTTTCTGAACAATTTCACCAGTAAGGTTTTCGCCGCGAACCACTCCAATAAACATGGCGATCGCGCCCGCTTTTCGGAATTTCTCCAAATTTTTAACATTTTGAATAAGCTCTTCTAGCTTTAAAGAGCCCTTTGGGTGAACGAAACGATATAACATGCCTACCCTCACAGTCATGTAGAGCAAAGCATTTCTTAACGTTTACGTTTTAAGCTTTTAAATTGACGGAAAGTCTCTCCAAAAAATGCAGAGGGTAAGGGCAAATCCTTCATTGTTAGTAACCCAGCCGGCGCGCTCAAAATCTTTGGTATGAAATTTGTTATGATTGCTACCGTGCCTATATCCCCATGGATGCAGGGTTGAATCTTTTGTCTCAATTCGGGAACCCCATGAATTGTTATAGCGTCATACTCTTCCGCACCTAGATACGCCTGAAACTCAAGTCGTATACTTTCTTTACCATTTATAACACCTATAGCTTGTTGCTTAATACCTAACACCTGACCCCTCAGGATTTGGTAATCCCCAAATTCAATGGGAGTAGCGGAGATTACAGGTTCAATGGGTTTAACTTGAACTTCTTGAAGATTCCATGAAAGGGCAGAAGCTATCATAGCTATGGATTGCTTTAAACCTATGTGACCTGTTATATTCTGACTTGTAACAGCTCTTTCAAACTCTTTAAGAGTTAAACCTACGCCTATTTTCCTTTGAAAGGATAAGCGCCTTTTCGAAGCATCCACGACTCTAACAACATTTATTTTATCAATTTTCTGACAAACAGAGGTTAAGGCTATCACTAATGTATCCATAATAAAACCTGGATTTATACCCGTACCGAGAATTGCCACACTATGCTTTTTAGCTAGTTTATCTAGCTTAGATGCAAGTTCAGGCTCTGAAATATAGGGATATGATAGTTCTTCACATGTCGATATGACATTTAAGTTCCATTTAACAAGCTCGCATATCTGCGGGTATACATCTCTCAGGTATGAAGTAGTAGCGTGAATGGCGATATCAGCTTTAGCATCTGAAAGGACGGCGTCAATATTGCTTGATATTTTAATTCCAGTTTTATACCCAATGTTTAAAATTTCACCTAAATCCTTGCCAACCTTACTTTTATCTATATCAACAGCTCCAGTGATGGATACACCAGGTTTCTCCAAAAGGAATTTGGCTATAGCTCCGCCTATCTCACCAACACCATAGATCACAACGTTAACAGGAGACAAGACATAACCCAACAGCAAGATTATGATTTATTGACCAACTCCTGTAATTGCTGCTGAACCACTTGCGTCAAAAGTTTTGACTTTCTGACGCCTACATGACGAAGGGGAGCTATTTTTTTAGCTTCATTATAAATATCTGAGGCAATTTTTCCAAGGACCATCTCTTGAACAAATTGATCCATATTCAAAGCGGCACTCTTCTCTCTAACTATTTTTTCCATAATCATACGGATAGCATGTTCCATAGATGTTTTAATTCTTGAGATAGTGAAAGCACATACCGAAACTCTGAACTGGTAACCATCTTTTGTCGTTACATTAAAGATGCCATCAACCTTGGTTGTTCTACGTCTAACTAGGCTTCGCAAGTAATCTCTTGCATACTCGTGACCCTTAAAAATGGTATAGGCAGTCTTCCCCTCTACACTAGTGATTTGAAAGTAAAGCTTAAGGTACTGATGGGAGAAGTCTCCAGTAATATCATATAGGGTTGTCTCCACAACCCTGCCTATTAACTTTTCAGGAGCATCTGCCGGAATAGCACCTAACTCAACATTACCAAAGTATGGCGGAGCCTGCACTATATACCACACTTTGCTACGCCACTTATCTCTAACCTTTCTCGTTGACACTAAAGTCCCTCACTTAATAGCGAGAATGACTCAACAACAGAAATATTAAGCTTTACCTTTTAGGTTCAATTTTAGTCATGCCACCCATGTATTTTCTTAAAACTTCAGGAATAACAACAGAGCCATCCTCTTGTTGATAATTCTCAAGGATGGCAACTATTGTCCTTCCTGTAGCTAATGCCGTAGAGTTCAATGTATGAACAAAACCCTTAGGAGGCTCGCCAGGCTTTTCTCTATATTTGATGTTTAGCCGTCTTGCCTGATAGTCTGTACAATTACTGCATGAAACAGCCTCTCGATAGGTTCCCTGAGCAGGCATCCAAACCTCTAAGTCATATTTTTTAGCAGCTACAGCACCTATCTCACCTGAACATACATTCACTACCCTATATGGTAAACCGAGTTTCTGGAAAATTTCCTCAGCATTTCTCAAAAGCTCCTCATGCAAAATCCATGATTCCTCTGGTTTACAGAATATAAACTGTTCCACTTTGTTGAATTGATGAGTGCGGAAAATTCCCCTAGTGTCTCTACCGTGAGCGCCAGCTTCTTTCCTGAAATTAGTGCTCACCCCGGCGAATCGTATTGGCAAGTCTTCAGCCATTAGGACTTCATCCATAAACATAGCAGCAATAGGATGCTCTGAAGTAGCGATTAGATATAAGTCCTCGCCCTCTATTTTGTACAAGTTTTCTTCGAAGTCGCTGAGGGCAATAACGCCTTCATAGGCTTTACGTCTCATGAGAAAAGGAGGTTCTATTGGTTTGTAGCCCTTACTTATTAAATGATCCAAAGCGAAGTTTATCAATGCTAAATCAAGCAATACACCCTCATTTTTTAGGTAAAAGAACCTAGCACCAGCCACTTTACCAGCCCTTTCAACATCCATTATGTCTAAACTTAAACCTAGGTCTATGTGATCCCTAATTGAAAAATCGAACTTTGGGATTTCTCCCCAAGTTTTTACAGTAACATTTTCAAGCTCGCTGAAACCTGTAGGAACGGAATCATGGAGGAGATTAGGGAGATTGAGTAGATATTCCCGGATCTTTGTCTCATAATTTTTCACCTCTTTCTCTAATTCAGTGATTTTATTATCAATAACTCTCGCTACGGAAACAAGATCAGAAACATCTGCACCTTGCTTTTTTGCCTTAGCTATTTGGACGGTTATATCGTTTCTCTCACACCTCAGATTGTTCAATTCCTTAAGAGTTTGCCGCCATTTTTGGTCACATTCCATAAGCTCGTCAAATAACGTTAAGTATTTGGGATTCCCTCTACGTTCAAGGTTCTTTCGGACGAGTTGTGGATTATCACGGATTAATTTTATGTCAAGCATCTCTCTCCCATCAGAGTTTTAACATGAAAATCTCTCTCATATTTAGCTTATGAAGAACTATTTTATTGTTCGAACAGTTCTTTCAGCTACCGATATGCAAAAGAGCAGATCATCTATTGTTGCTATAAAGCTTGGAAAACCTCTATTACACTTAATCATGGCCAACACCTCATTGTTACGCCTGATTGTTTTGACATTTAACCCTCTAGGAACCTTAAAATTATCAGGGGATACCGCTGAAGCCACCGCCTCTGCCATTTCAACATCATCATATCTAATTACTATTTCAGCCTCCAATTTCCTCGCCAGCTAATTTTCGTCTCACAAGTTCATTAACTAGATTTATAAACTCTTCAATTTTTTCCTTTGGGATTTGAGCCCCAGCGGCTATGTTATGGCCTCCACCCTTGCCTTTACATTTTTCAGCAGCTACTTGCATGATATCGCCTAGGTTTAAACCTCTATTAACCATAATATCCGTAGTTCTTGCAGAAACCTTTACTATACCCTCATTTTTCACATCAGAACATGCGATTAATGGTTTTTCAGGATTTGGCAAATTTGACGATAAAATTGATGAAATAGCGCCTATTATCTTGTCGTCAATATACGTTCCACCGTAAACCACATAAATATACTCAAGCTCTTGGATACGCCCCGGTTTCTCTGTAACCCAATCAAGATACTTATTAATGGTTTTCCTATAATCTTCAAGAATTTTGCTAGCTTCTTCTAAGGCTTTGCCTCTATCACCCATGCATATAGCTACGCCAACACCAGATTTATTCATTCTCCCGGTAGCGTTGAGCAAAACAGAAAATTCTCTACCATCTCTAAGCGGGGTCCATGGCTCCTCACGGGTCAATGTATAAACATGCCCTATAAGGTTTGAAATTTCACAATGTAATCCCTTTGAAAGCAAGTAATCCGCTAAGGCTGAGCATAAACGCTTTTTCTCATCCTCCGTCAAGTCTCTTAGCGCCCGCCACTTATCATCATGTTTTAGCGGTATACCTAAGCTGGCTAAAAGATCTAGGACTTTATCTTCTGCGCCACTAATTCCTGGAATGAAGGGACTTGTAGTTGCAGCTAAAGCCTTATGAATAGGCCTAGTTTCTCTGCCAAAGAATATAAGGTCTTTTTCAACTGTTAAAAGGCCAGCGTTTATGGCATCTTCAACTATTTTTTGGTTTAAACCTCCAAGCATACGCTGGTCATATTTATCCTGAAGGTCACCGAGCGCACCGACAACAGCTATGGGGGCTAAGTCAACATTAGAGATATCCAAGGCTTTGGCGACAAAATAAGCTACTCCAGATCCGCTGATATCCTTTGCACCGTCTATTCCATAAATGTGTGGGTTTACACATAAAAAGCTTTGAGGCGTACAACCTATTTGGTGATGATCTAAAACAATTATTTTAATGTCGGATACCTTCTTACTCAGCAAGCTTGCATAATCTGTCCCTAAGTCTGTAAAAATGACTATTGGAGGCTTCTCCCTAATTATTTCATCAATTAATTTATCGTCAACCCACTGGGTTATCCTTATTCTGAACCTAGCGTCAAGCCGTTGAAGAGCTTTCCCTATTATACCGCCAGCAGCTATTCCATCGGCATCTAAATGGGAGTAGATATGTATCAGTAAATCTTCGCTCACAGCTTCATAAATAACTTTTGATGCTTCTAGTACAGAGTTTAGAAAATCTGAGAAATAACTTGTGCCTATAACCATCACCTTACCAAAAAATATAACCGAAAAATGGCAATTAAGCGTTAAATCAAAAACTAAAGAAGACTCAAGTTATAGAGGCCACTTTAGGTTCATACTTCCATTCAGGCGGAAGAACACCCTTTTGCTTATAGTATTCGGAAAGACGGTGAATCTTTGCTTCTACAAGTTGGAGTGCTCGCTTATTGTGGAGATCTTTTCTATGCTTTTCAAGATGGGTTAGGAGTCGTGTAGCCTTCCTTATAAGATTCTCTAAATCTTCGGGAATGAGGGGCTTAAGCCCTGCTTCCTCGAGAATTTTTGTTATGCTTTTCCCCGTTATCGGCTTCACTAAAGGAATGCCATATTGATCTCTTAAAATTGTGCCTATGCGACTTGGAGGGTGCCCTTCCCTAGCTAGCTTAATTACCAAAGCTTCAACTTCTTCAGGCTGGTATTTGCACCAGCTTGGGGGACGCTTGCTTATAGGTCTCGTTGAATGAGATTTACCCTTCTCTTTTTTCGGCATACGTAATCCTTTCCTTTAGACTTCTTATGAGCGAGAGGTAGACAGATATTTAAGAATTATTGTTTTTGAAAGCTTTTATACCATTCGGCAAATTTACGAAGAGCCTTTGCTCTATGGGAGTATTGGTTCTTCTCCTGTATGGACATTTCAGCAAATGTTTTTTCACTATCTTCTGGCTTAAAAATTGGATCGAACCCAAAACCCATGCAGGCGCCCTTACTTATGGTAGTTATTTCGCCTTTAACTTCTCCTTTAAAACAGACGGGGGAGTCCAGCTCCTCTGACAAATAAGCCACTACAGAGTAGAAAATTGCTTTCCTGTTCGCTATATTCTCCATAAGCTTAAGTAAACCAGCATTTCCAATGGTTTTATAAACATAGGATGAGTAAGGGCCGGGAAAACCATTTAGTGCCTCAACAAATAGACCAGCATCCTCCACTATCACAGGTAAGCCCAACCTCCTGAAAGTCTCTACAACGCTGATTTTAGCAATCTCCTCTAAGTCTTCACTTTGAATCTCCAGCGTCTTTAAACGAAGCATTCCTACAGCAATACCATAATCACTAAGAACAGCTTTAGCTTCCATAAACTTGTTAACATTCCCTGTAGCGAAGAAAATAACTTTACCCTTAAGCGGAAAGCCCATAGCAATCACGATATTTACGTTTATGTTATGATGAGAATTTTCTAGTTTTGAGTCCAATTAATTAACGTTACCTACCTTTCTACAAAATTTTGAAGGCATAAAACCTTTTCATCATCGAGGTTACCCTCTTTCAGCAACGTAGCGACCTCTTCGCTCTATTTCACGAACCTTATCCAGCACACTTCTAACGGTACCAATATCAAAAACTCTTGAGTAACCTTGAATGATTGCTTCGAAGCACTCATTAGCATACTTGAAGTGAGTGCTTTGGAGCGATCTTTTCAATAAGTGAAGATCCACCCCCCTAGCTTCGAGATCGACTGTTTTTTCACCTAACCCAAAGTCAACAAAATACACTTTACCATCGTGAGCTTGAATCATATTTGAAGTTGTTAAGTCACCATGTATTATCCCATAACTATGTAATTTTCCAATTAATTCGCCTATTTTCTTACATAAGCTTAGTCTCTCATTCACTGAAACAATACCTAGGAGATGCTTAACTTGTGACCCTCGGATAAACTCCATTATAATCGTAGAGTTTTTAACGTCTACCATGAAGACTAACGGTGTTGGGACACCAGCCTTCTTGGCTTCATGTATAAGCAAGGATTCATGAATGGTACGGTAAATCCTTATCTGCTCATCCAGTTTGGGGTGCCTATATTTCTTTGGCATTCGCTTCTTAATTATCACCTCTTGGTCATACCACTTCGCTAGGTACAGGCAAGCCTCAGCACCTTTTTTAATTAAAACAGGTTGACTTAGCTCACCCATGGAACATCAACCTCATCGAGACGCCAGCGAAGTCTCACAAAACTTTCCTCAATCGGTGTTGTAATTCCATGGATAAAAGCCAATATACCGGTCCAAGCAATCATGGCTCCATTATCTACTGCAAATTCGCTTGGAACAGCGCAGAAATTGGCATCGTGCTCTTCGGCTACACTTCTAACCATCTCTTGGAGACGTTTGTTGGCGGCTACTCCACCAGTTATTAAAACTTCCTTTTTTTCTGTATGAGCTAAAGCTCTTTCAGTTACCTCAGTAACCATGGAAAAAACCGTCTCCTGTAGACTGAAGCAAAGATCTTCAAGGCGGTAAACACCCTTCTTAAGAAGTGATATAGCGGCGGTTAGTAAACCGCTAAAAGACATATCCATGCCTTTAACGGTGTATGGTAAAGGTACAAGCAGGTCTCCTCTAAGAGCAAGTTTCTCAATGATGGCGCCGAATGGTTCTCCTGGCTTCTGGCGGAGGCCGGCCTCTCTTGCAAAAACGTCAAGGCAATTTCCAAGGGCGATGTCTAGAGTTTCTCCGAAGACACGGTAACGTCCTGAGTCAAAAGCCGCTACTATCGTATTTCCCCCAGAAACATATAGAGTTACAGGGTCTCTAGCTCCAGTTTTAAGTTTTCCAATCTCAATATGAGCTATGCAATGATTTACACCTACGAGAGGCAACTTAAGATAGGAAGCCAGCGCCCTAGCTACTGTCGCACCTGTTCTGAGACAAGGGCCTAAACCTGGTCCTTGAGAGAAAGCGATAACTCTTAAATCTCTAGGATTTATCCCTGCTTTCCTAAATGCCTCTTGGATAACAATCTCCGCAACCTCAGCATGATGACGTGCCGCTTCTCTTGGGTGAATTCCACCCTCAGGCGGCACATATGCGTGTATGACGTTAGCCAAGACTTCACCGTTAAACGAAACTATCCCAATGCTGAAGTCATCAGCTGTGCTCTCAATACCTAAACAGTAACCTTCATAAGCACCTCTTATTTTAAAACACCTCCAAGCTGGATATTCACTATTTTTCATGGATAAACATATTTCCCTGAGCTAATAATAGTTTATACTAGCTAGGACAACACGGAGTAGCAAATAATGCCGAAACAGAACGATTTAGAACAGAAAGCCTTACAATTGATAATGAGTTCAGGGGATAAAGGTCTCCTCCAGTCAGACTTATGGAGAAAACTAGGGGCAAGCAGTAGAGAAGGCTCAAGAATAGCATTAAAACTTGAAAGTAAAGGCTTGATACGCCGGGAGAAGGAACTTTATGAGGGAAGATGGACCTACAGGCTCTATCCAAAGAGAATGCCAACATCAATAGATTCTATATTAGATTGCCCGTGTACCTTCTGTTCTGATGAACAAAAATGTGGCCCCGTGGGCGTCATAACACCACAACACTGTGAAAAATTAACTACATGGATTCTTAAGGTAGCAGAGGAAAACTAAAAAATGGGTGAAAACTAATTTTGACCAAGGCCTGGATTCAAGAAAGGAAAAGAGACTATTACTATAAAAAGGCTAAAGTGGAGAACTATCGCTCCAGAGCTGCTTTTAAACTTCTTCAAGCCGTTAAAAAGTATAATTTCATAAAAGAAGGAGACGTTGTCGTAGATTTAGGCGCTGCTCCAGGTGGATGGATACAGGCCGCTAGAAAAATCATCGGAGATCGTGGATTCATCTTAGGGGTTGACTTAAAACCAATAAAGCCATTTCCAGAAGATAACATAAGGACAATAATAGGAGATATCACCGAGGAGGAAACGATTCGACAAATTATTGAGTTAATCCCAAGAAAAGCTGACGTCGTCCTTTCAGATGTTTCTCCTAATATTTCAGGCATATGGGAACTTGACCATGCCCGCCAAATAGACTACGCTAACAGAGCATTAGAAATAGCCATAAGAATCCTGAAACCTCAAGGAAACTTTTTCGTGAAAGTTTTCCAAGGAGACATGCTTGATGACTTTATAAAGGAAGTTAAACGCTATTTTGAGTTTGTAAAGGTTATAAAGCCTAAGGCCAGCAGAGCTAAAAGTTCAGAACTTTTCGTTTTAGCCACTAACTTAAAAAAGGAGTTCACCGAAAACGATGAAAGTATATTCCCAAGGTTATAATCCTCATTCAATAGAGACTATAGGTAAGCAGCATCCAAAGAACTTCTCCGAAAAGTCAAGATAAGAAAATATGAAAAAGCTAATTAACTTATAGAAATAGAGTAAGTTAAGAAAGATCAAGCAAAAACAAATTAGATGAATAAAATATTTGGCATGTAACATCCATGACCATTAGGAGAACTTACATAATTATAGTCTTTTTCATTCTGTCGATAGTTATAACAATCTTCGGCGCTCTAACTCCTTTGTCAACTGATCAAGCACAACAGATAAATCAAGAGATGGAAAATCTCATAAATATATTATCTGATGTTGGAGTTTTGAGCAAAACCACATATATCTTTGGAAACAACTTCATGCTGTGTTTATCGTTCTTCACACCATTCGTCGGCCCTTTAATAGGCGTTTTCGTATTGTATAACACGGGAGTTGTCATAGCTGCTCAAAGCATGTCTCTTGGCGTATCCCCAACGCTAACTTTTATGCTGCTCCTGATCTTTCCCTTTGCTTGGATGGAGTTTATGGCATATTCTGTAGCCATGACCCAAAGCTTATGGTTAACCATGTGGATTCTAAAACGACAATTAAGGAAGGGTAGGGAAATTGTTGACACCTGTATTATGATATCCATATGTGCCGTAGTGCTGCTTGCTGCAGCATTCATAGAAACAATGTTCCTGGAACTTTTCAAGACTTCAATTTAACGTTATAGCTTATATAGCGAATCCCGGAGGATAAAGAAATAAACGCGATTTAAAATTCTTTATTTTATGCATTTAATGCTAACATGTAGCGAGCTTGGGCTAGGCCATGTTTCTAGAATTGTTCTCTTAGGGAAGAAGCTGGAAAAGGAGGGTTTTGAACTTTTCTTTTACTCAGGTGGTATTGCATATGAGGTATTAAAAAAAGAATTTCGGAATGTTTATTATTGCACTCCAGTTTCTTGGTATGAGAATGAGCGTGGGATAATACTCTCAGCCTCTATATTGAACATCATTCTTCCTTTACCACTATTTGATAATGGTTTTAGACTCAAGCTACCCAGCGGAATAGAAACAGTATACCGCTACTACGACCTCAGAAGGAATATTCTAAAAATCAATCCTAGGGCAATAATATCGGACGGAGACCTACATGCTCTTCGCTTGGCTGAGAGATGGGGATATCCATCAGTATATATCACGAATCTTATAAGGCCAAGTTATGACTTCCCAAAACTGCTTCTTCCAGGTGAAAGGTTGACTGAACGCTACGTTAGAAATTGTTCAAAAATAATTATTCCAGATAATCCCATGCCGTATACGATTTGCGAGTACAACCTTGGAAATCTAAATCATGTAGGAATAAGGGATAAAGTGGAGTATGTTGGAAGCTTTATGGATCTATCTCCAATAGAAGGTGAGGAGAAACATATCTTCGCATCAATAAGCGGCCCGTTAGGAACTAAAGCAAAGCTCATAAAAACAGTAGTTCCAGTTTTAAGCGATTTAAAGACGAAAAGCATTGTGAGTCTTGGACATCCTAAGGAAGAATTCTCGATAGTGCTTAAAAATTGCACCATACACTCTTGGTTACCGCCACAGCAGAGACAGAACATCGTTGCAAATGCGAAAATAGTAATCTTTAGTGGGGGGCATACTACATGTTTTGAAACAATAAAGTATATGAAGCCAAGCATATGCATTCCAACCCAACCTGAACAAAAAGCGAATGCATTAAAGCTGCAAGAACTAGGATGCTCCTTGATAGCTGAAAATAAGAAGCAGTTAAAAAGTGCCATTAAACAGATAGAAGATAACTACGACTCTTATAAACGAAATTTAGAAAGAATAAATAGAATCTCTAGAAGATTTAATGGTGTTGAAAGAACTATCAAAGTGATTAAGAAGATTGTAGAAGCTTCCGCTTAACTTTACCTCTAGGACTTTCTTCTTCGAAGATTATAGCTTGAAACTTGTAAACCTTTGTTCCCTTCATAAGCCAGCAATCAGGTGGAAGCCCAGCTTTAAGACAGCACTGACAAAGAAACTCTTCAGCATCCCAGCCCCACTCTACAGGAACTTGAGGAAGAAGTAAACCCCTAAATATTCCCCTCTCAATTATTAACCCATCCTCGCCAATTTTTATTTTTGAAGGATACTCTCTTGGATTTTCAACATTTATAAGCTCAGGTGGTGTTAAGATACTAACTTCAAAAACAACAGTTTCTAATTCTTCTATGGATAGAGGGGGAAAACGTGGATCTTGGGTGGCAGAACTTATTGCAGAATCTATTACAGCCTCAACCAACGGGTTGGTTGGGTAAGGATATCCTATGCAGCCTCTAAGCTCCTTCTCGCCGCCTATCAAGCGATTTATTGTTACAAAAACTCCACATAGCTTTAAAAGCTTTTCTGGGAGTTTTTGAGGGGCAGCTATGCGCTTATGAGAAATAAGATATTCCTCTACAGCTTTACGGGCGAGTTTAACCAGGAATTCACCTTCGTCTAGGCTTAAGTCAAAAGACAAATAGCCAACCTCACGTTTCATTTAATATTAGGACTCCTAGAATTTTACAGATTCCTCTTTAGAGCCATCTTTAGTTATGAGTAGAAAATCTATTCCATCTCCGCTCATTATATCTCTACTTATAGCGGACTTTATGGCTCTAGTTACAAGTACTTTACCATCTTTAATATCCATGTCTTCTCGATAACTCTCTTCTAAGACGCCTACAGCAATCTCGGTGCCCGAACCCACGGCAGCGTATTTGTCTGGAATTACCGATCCCAATACATCCAGCACATATAAGGATGGCCCTTCATCATCTACGCCGCCAACGATGGTCTGAGTTATCAGTGGTGTTAGCCTACGGGCAAAGAGTAGATTAGACATTAATTTGGCGGCTGACCTTACGGATATAGGGCGTCCCACATCTAAACTATAAAGGTTTGCATATGCTGAAACTTCCCTCACGAGAATTTGCATATCAGAAACCAAACCAGCGCAAGCAGCACCTATACTGTCAGTTATTCTAAAGACCTTTTTACCGCCCTTACTTACGACAAGATAACCGTAAGAGACCCTTTTCTCGGAAGCGAGAATTACTCCGTCTCGGCACACCACACCTACTGTAGTCGCGCCTGGAATCCATAAGTAACCGGCTTGTTCATCTTGATCCATAAATCTTCACCTTTTAAACGTGGATATGCAGACACAACTTATTAAACTTAATCCCAAGTAAGCTGAGTAACTGAGGTAGCTATTACCTAAACACTCCAGGAAGCGCGGATATGATCGAAGTATATACTGAAGAAATTAATGGTGTTTGGTTTGGGGTTGCATCAGACCAGAAGGGAGTTTATGCAACAACTTTTGCGAGAAATGGGGAAAAAGCATTGTACAAACTACTTAAGGCTATACCATATAATGCGATATTCAAATCTTCAGTAAAGCCATCTGACATTGCAAAACAAACAATATCAACACTCAAAGATATTTACAGCGGGTTTGATGCGTCACCAAACATCCATTTACATATGGATCATCTATCGAATTACACAAAAAAAGTCCTTCATATGGTACTTCGAATACCAGCGGGCTATGTGTCTTCCTATGGCTTAATAGCTACAGCTGTTGGTGGAGGAGCGAGGGCTGTAGGGCGGGTTGTTGCCAGTAACCCGTTCATATTGCTAGTGCCATGTCACAGGGTGGTAACTTCAAACTTATCTATTGGAGGGTATAGCGAAGGGGCGAAAACGAAACTCGAAATTTTGACTAGAGAAAAACGAGGATATTCGGAGGAGAGGGAAATTTTAACTGATTTTGGAAAGATGAAAGTATTCCCAGTAGAATTTGTTCTTTCGAAATGTGACAAAGGAAAGGTAAAGGATAAAAGGTAGCTGCTCAGACTCTGATGGGGATGCCTCATGGTTAAAAGAGGACTTTTCGTAGGGAGATTTCAACCATTTCACTTGGGACATTTACATGCAATTAAAGAGATTCTAAATGAAGTTGATGAGCTAATATTGGTGATCGGGAGCGCTCAATATAGTCACCGTCAAGATAACCCATTTACCACGGGCGAGAGACTTGTCATGATTAGAAGAGCTTTAGAAGAGGCGAATATAGATGAAAAACGCATATGGATTGTACCTGTCCCAGACGTCCACATACATATGGTCTGGGTTTCAACAGTTGAAGGATATTCTCCGAAATTTGAGGTGGTATATTCTAACGAGCCATTAACTCGGAGATTATTCATTGAAGCAGGATACGAAGTTAAATCCATTCCATTTTTCAAAAGGGAAATTTACTCAGCAACTGAAATTAGAGATAGAATGATAAATGATGGAGCTTGGGAGGAGCTTGTTCCAAAAAGTGTGGCGAAATTCATAAAGGAAATAGGTGGTGTCGAACGGCTCAAGGATCTCACGAAGAGCGATAAAATATAATCCTGTCGCCTGCTTTCACCTTAAACGCTTCAGCGGCGTTACCTTGGTTTATAGATATTTCTAGAAAGTCGTGGCTTCCAATAATCGCTAGCGGCTTCCCAAGTTCAACCTCAGCATAAGCCCTGCAGAGTTTTAGTGCAAGTCTCGCTCCCTTAAGCTCCACGATAATTTCACCTCTTACACCGAGCCATTTAAGCTCCTTAGCTGTAATATTTGTGACTATATTTCCAAAACTATCCACATGAAGTACTTCACCCAGCAACGTATCATCTCTGCGAATTATTTTTGCAAACTTAGGCGCTACAATTTTTCTTATCTCCTGCCCGAAACTTGACGGTGGAACGCCTTTAGATAGATAAGCAGCGACAGGGGCGAAAATATCTCGGCCATGAAAGGTTTGAGATACTTTTTTCATCATAAAGCGTGGATTAGAAATTTCATAAACATGTTTTATTCCTTGCTTCTTTGCCGCTAAAACTAGAATACCATTATCTGGACCTATAAAGAAGCCATGTTTAGTCTCTATAAGAATTGGTTTTCGTTGCGTTCCGACGCCTGGATCTACAACCGCGACATGAACTGTATTTTGAGGGAAAAATGGCGCCGCAGCCGATAGAACATAGGCAGCCATCCGGATGTTAAATTTCTCAATATTGTGAGTAATGTCTACTATTTTAGCTTCAGGGTTAATTCTTAAAATGACAGCTTTCATCTCAGCAACATACGGATCTATAAGCCCGAAGTCGGTAATAAGAGTGATTATAGAGGACATGCTTAGTTCTTACCATTTATAAGTCGTAGCTTTTAAAAGATATAATCGCATCTCCCTAGCGCTGAATGAAAAATAATCAACCGCCATGAACAACGGGAATTAAAACCACTTCATCCCCATCCTTTAGCTGAGTATCCAACCCATTAAGTACGCTAATTTCTTTACCGTTAACTAATATCAAGCTGTTAGGTCTTGGATCAGCAAGCTCCGGATCGATGAGTACATCTCTAAGGCTTGGAAAGATTTCGACAATCTTTTGTATGGCTTCTCTTAAGGTGATAAAGCATTCAGCTTCGAGATCGATTTTACCCTTATTAATAACACGCCTGAAACTACCTAAGAACCTGAAAGTGATTGTCATACAGAGCCCTATAGACTATTAATAGCTGTCTCACATCACATTTAGCTAGGTTAGATCCGCTCTAATGAACCTTTTTGTACATAGTTATTGCAAAAGTTAGCTGGAATTGCATATCCAGAACGTGCTTGATCCATTATAGCTAGGAAAACGGTGAAAAACAGACAGAATATACAAGGATTAACTTGTCATAATCATGTTCTAGATGGCTGTTTTTATGTATTACATGTCATGATATCTCAGGTTATAGCAACAAGTCCTGAAAGATTAGAGCTTTAGTTCTATTGTGTACTGAAAAAATGTAACAACGGTTAAATATGACTTTTTCAAAATCCAATCGATTTTAAAAGAGTAAAACTTTGTGACGCGTATGTTTGCCGAAAGGACACTAAACCTCGGAACTGAGGAATCATTCGAAGTACTTGCGAAAACCCATGAGTTAGAGCGCCAAGGCAAGAAGATTATACATTTAGAGATCGGAGAACCTGATTTTGATACGCCTAAGCACATAAAAGAGGCTGCGGTGAGGGCATTGCATGCAGGCTATACGCATTACGTGCCAGCGGCAGGGATATATGAACTTAGGGAGGCAATAGCGGAGTATATAACCAAAACCCGAAATGTTGAAGTTAATCCAAATGAGGTGATAGTCACACCTGGATCTAAGACGGCCATTTTCCTCGCAATGTTAGCTTGCATAAATCCGGGAGATGAAGTGCTTTACCCAAATCCCGGCTACCCCATTTATGAATCCATAATACGCCTGTTAGGTGCAAGACCCATACCTATACCTCTCATGGAGAGTAATAACTTTAGGCTAGACCATGAGTACTTTAAAGAGCACATAACAAGAAAAACCAGAATGATAATTATTAATTCGCCTGAGAACCCGACAGGCGAAGTATTAAGTGACGAAGATCTCAAACTTATCGCTGATTGCACAGAAAAAAGGGATGACGTTGTAGTGTTATCGGATGAGATCTATAGTAGGTTAATCTATGATGGGGAACATAAGAGCATCATCTCGCTTCCAGGAATGAAAGAAAAAACGATATTGATTGATGGGTTTTCCAAAACATATGCTATGACGGGATGGCGATTAGGCTATGGTATTGTGCCCAAAAAATTAGCTGAAAAAATGATCAAGTTAGCTATAAACACTTACTCATGCGCATGCGCTTTCATTCAAATCGCAGGCATAGAAGCTCTTAAGGGCCCCCAAAAATGTGTGGAAGAAATGCTGGAAGAATTAAGAAGAAGAAGAGAAGTTATAGTGGAAGGTCTTAACAATATTAAAGGGATAAAATGTCATAAACCCAAGGGCGCCTTTTACGTATTTCCGAATATAAAGGAGACTGGTATGAAATCACGAGAACTCGCCAATTACCTGCTTGAAGAAGCAGGTGTAGCCGTACTTCCAGGAAATTCCTTTGGATCCTACGGAGAGGGCTATCTAAGGTTATCTTTTGCTAACTCTATTGAAAACATAAAAGAGGCTTTGAGAAGAATGAAGACAGCTATAGAAAGACTCTAATCCTCCTCAACTTTTTCGCCTAAAATTACCTCAACGATATTAGAAGCTAGCTTTATTATATTTTCAGCATCTTTCATAGCTTTTTCTTCATCAATTTCGTCAGTCTCTAAGATCTGAGCATAGAAAGTCTCAATCTCAATAAGACATTTTAAAATTGGATCACTTTCAAATTGATTATTTGCCACAGCTTCCCTAATCGCCATCTCTATAAAAGCGGGTTCTCCAAGGCTGTAATAAATTGCGTTCCTAGCTTTTTTAATGGCTTCTATCACTAAGCTAGAAGCCATGTATGGAATTTTCTTTGCAGCTTTAAGCTCAGCTTTAGCCTCTCTTAGGTAACGTAAAGCCCAACTACGGTGATAATCATCAATCATGGCACTTAACACCCAAGCAGACGGCCCCAAAAATGTTGTGGTAGCCTATAAGTTTATTCTGTTTCATTTTTATCCTCATTAGCAGATTGTTTATCTGAAACTTGCTCGGTTGCAAGCCTACCATACATATGCGTTATATAGCCAGCTATTTGATTTCTAACTTTGGGGGTTGCTCCAGGAAGGAACATAGAGACAAGGCGCTTATTCTCATCAAAATTGCTAGAAAATCTATTTGGAAATCTATTAACAAGTTCCTTAGCTATCCGCTTAATATGTTCTGTTCGAACGCAACCCAACCTATAACTGCCCCCATACGCTGCCCTTATCCATTTGCTATTTAACTTGAAGTGACAAAACATAAAACATCAACTCTAATTTAAGTTTACTCGTTGCAAGAAGATAAACCATGTTAGGAATGTAGTCTTTTAATTAAGTTTCACCCCAAAAAAACACTCAAAATTTTTTAGAATCTGCTCCGCAACTGTGACCTCGTCTAACTGTTTTATCTCCGCAATCGCTTTAATTACGGTCGAGAGGAAAATAGGAGTCGTCATTAAACCTTTAAATGGACCGGCGAAGTATCTTACAGGTCCATCGGTTTCGGTGAGTAAGTTGGATAGCGGAACTTGTTTTATCACCTCACGGATCCCATTAGAATAAACAACTGGTGGACCCTCGCTTATATAATACCCACGATCGACCACTTCACGTAGAAGACTTATAGGGTTGCTGAACCAGTGCAGTAATACTCGCTTTAAGCGGTAAGAAGGCAGCATCTCTACGATTTTAGAAGTTGTCCCCCTAGAGTGAATTATAACTGGTAGATTAAGTCTCTCAGCTAAATGTAACATTTCATCAAAAACCATCACTTGCTTATCCCATATGTCCCCATACTTGTAATCCAGACCCACTTCGCCTATTGCTACAACCGCCGGATTACCTTTCTGTCTCAGTATAAATTGAGAAGTTTCATGGAATTCTTCATCAGTAAGTGTATTTACGCTCCATGGATGAATACCTAAGGCGGCGTAAACGAAGTTTGGATAATTAACGGCAAGTTTTAAACTTTCAATGCTCGTCTTAAGATCCATAGAGTTTGAAACCAAAGCAATAACATTTGATTTTTTGGACTCAGAAATTATTTCGTTGACTTTATCAGCGTACTCTTCATCTGACAAATGAATATGCGCATCAACATACATCAAGGAGCCCATTTTCAGCCACTTTTAAGCTAATCTATAATTCTTGACATTTTTATAAATTTCCTCAACATCAACTATTATCGTAAACCGAGGTAAAAATTTCCACGAATAATGTGATAAACGTTAAATATTGCTTTAAACAAAAAAAGAAGCTGTGGGGAGTCTTTATGGCTGATTTAGAGTTGGCAATAGCACCCATGCATAGGCTATGTAAAAAAGCAGGAGCTGAAAGGGTAAGTGAAGCCGCTGCTAAAGAGTTGGCAAAAGTTCTGGAGGAAATAGGTATAAAAATCGCGAAGGAAGCTTTAGACTTTGCTATGCATACTGGAAGGAAGACTATAAAAGCTGAGGATATTGAAATAGCAGCTAGGAAGGTTATGGGACGATAAACTCTTTCCTAAAGACCTTCTTTTTCTATATTTCATGTCCCCACCGTCAGTAATAGATATAAGCTGGAAATGATGAATACCACCAGGGGCGTAGTGGATGGGTGGAAAGAAGAAGTTAAGTCTAAAGCAAATGGAGCGAATGCAAGCTCGACAGCAAGCAAAAGAGAAAAAGAAAGAAAAGGAAGCCGCTCCAAAGGAGAAAAAGATCGCAGGCATACTCATACCTGAGTTTGATGGGAAAAAAATAGTTGATGAACTCAAAAAGATGCGCGTACTTACACCATACACAATAGCCTCTAGATTTAACATACGCATAAGCACGGCGAAAGATTTCTTGGAAAAACTGGAATCTGAAGGAATTGTCAGAATGGTTTCAGGAAATCATACACTAAAGATTTATGAAGTAGCGGCTTAGGGTTATAGCCGCTGGTATAGTTTTGAATTTTCCTGATAGAATTTTTACTGAAAGAGAGATTGAGCAAGCTAGGAAATTAATAGGTGCAGGATACAAACATGAAATAGAGATAGAAGGCAGCCCGGAATTTAAAGAAAAAGTGAAAAACGCACTTAGGCTTATAGAAGAAGCTGGATATTATGATTTCCTTAGAACCTACATAAAGAAGATAAAGGAGATAGACGGTTTCACCCAACTGCGGGAGTATGAAGCGTGTATTTGGGCGAACAAATACGCGGTTGAAAATCCGGTGGATGCTGCGAGCTTATTTATACAGAAGGCCTATTGTATGAGAGAATACCTTGATGGAAAACCATATTATGGCGGTGAATTTGAAAGGCGTTCCATAGATCAAAGGATAGAATTCCTTAGGAAACTGAAGGAGAAAACTCGAAATGAAAAAGTTAAAAATGAGTGTGAAGTCCTTCTTAGCAAGTGGGAGGAGAGCGTATTCTTATGATCGTTCAACTCGGATCTTAGTTCCACTTTTAATTTTACTAAAAATTTCAAGGTTTGTGGTTATTCTGCCTATAACGTTCACCGGGCTATATGGTTGAGATTTACCGTAAAATATACATAGCGCGCTGCCCACGGGCCAAAAGGCTATGGTACCCCTCTCAACGATGTTTACAGGTTTTTCCTCGCCCATTCTTACAGGAATTTCAAAATACACCTCTTCCTTCCAAATAGCAGCTCGACCTTCAATTGGAAGGGCCTTAACAATCAAGTCCACAGTCCTAGGGGCTAAATGTCTTACAAGCTCCCCTTCAGCTTCACCTAAGCCCTCTACTATAAACCTAATTTTCACCCTTGAAACTTCTGCCATTCAGAATCCACCTTTATTTCTGGTAATAAACGATTGTGGTGTATTTAACGTGGAGACTTCTATTTTAATTTACCCTTATCACATTAAAGTTAAAGTTTTAACTGGTTAAGAATTTCTATTAGAGTGTCAGCTATATAATTGACTTGTTCTAGGTTAACTCCTGGATGAACTGGTAAAGAGAGAACTTGAGCTGATGCGCGTTCGGTTTCAGGTAAATGGAATTCCCCGAATCTTCTATAGTAGGGCATCCAGTGAATTGGGGTAGCATAATAAACCTCTGCACCTATTCCTCTAAGTTTTAGATTATGAAGTAAGAGATCTCTCTTATCACGATTTGCATTTTTTACCCTTATAGTGTAGAGATACCAGCTGTTTCTACAATCTTCAGCTTCTAGTGGTAGCTGTAGCTGGTTAACTTCATGAAGTCTTTCAGTAAGCTTTTCGGCGTTGACTCTACGCTTAAACAAGAAAGATGGAAGCTTAGTTAGTTGAACATAGCCTATAGCTGCTTGAAGCTCAGACATTCTGTAATTGTGGCCAAGCATCACAGACAAGTATTTTTCTTTTTCTCCATGGCTGCGAATAAGCTTGAGTTTCTCCGCTATATCCGGGTCATTGGTTGTGACCATACCACCCTCACCGGTGGTCATATTTTTGCTTGCATAAAAGCTCCAACAGGTAACATCAGCATAGTAACCTACAGGTTTACTTCTATAAACAGCACCATGAGCCTGTGCTGCATCCTCTATAACCTTTAACCCATATTTCTCAGCTATCTCCCGTATGTGCTTAAGGTCCGCAGGAGTACCATAAAGGTCTACAGCCACTATGGCCTTAGTTTTTGGCGTAATAGCCTTTTCAATTTCACATGGTGAGATATTATATGTAGCGGGGTCTATGTCCACAAATACTGGACGACCTCCTGCTAAAACAACAGCTTCAGCAGTAGCAACAAAGGTAAAACTTGGAATAATCACTTCGTCGCCAGGTTCAATGCCAACAGCCAATATAGCCATATGCAGAGCTGCGGTCCCGTTATTAACAGCAAAAGCATACTTAGCTTCGACAAACTTTGCAAATGCGTCCTCGAATTTTTTGACCATAGGTCCTTCTCCTAGGCTATGGGTTAGAACGCCACTTCGTAAAACTTCAATAACCGCAGTTATTTCTTCTTCTCCGATTTGCGGAGCGTTAATTGGAATCATCGATCAATCAACCTTTGGTAACAACTATAAACTTCATCACACCAAAACTTATATTACTGTTTTGTAAGGAACGCTATTCAACAGGCATCTCCACCACAACACCATAGTCAATTATTATCCTTATTTTCTTGCGGCGAAATTCAGCATCAAGCTCTGGATCGCCCGTATCAACCCTTAAGCACTTAAGGTTGTTAATCTTGCTTCTAGTCGCAATTACAATGATATTATCTAATCCGACTTGCCATATAATCCTAGAACTTATCTGTTGATTTCCTCTTCCAAAAATAAACCCCTGCCCTCCTATAGGCGTCACTATGATCTTAGTTTTTCTACATTTTATATGCTCAAGAATCTGCATTTCGTTTACATCTTTTGCGACAAGTCTTTTTCCCTGAAAAATGTCCACCCCAAGTAAAGTTTTATCAGCTTTCAGAAGGTCGCCTATTACCTTAGTGGTTGTGCCCGGGCCTATTATGTATAATGTTTCAGGATCCATATTATCAATGATATACACAGCTATAGCGGCTTGATTGCGCAACTCGCTCTCCGTAATGGGAACTGCCGTTTTGGCGCCCTGAATTAGAAGAGGTTCATATGGAACTAGCATGAAGCCGTAAAGCTTTGCAGATACACGACCTTTTCTAAAATCTTCCTCATCGATATCCATAACCTCAGCTTGCTGCAATGGTAAACCGTAAAAAAGGAAACGCGTAACTATACGGGCAGCAGCCTGCGGGGTAACAGCAAAAACGGCACTATGCATTTTAACTCCCGCAGGGACACCCATAACAGGCATAGTTTCGCCCACCGCCTTAAAAACATCGCAAGCAGTTCCATCACCTCCACAGAAAACGAGAATATCAGCACCTCGTCTCTTGATTTCTTCAGCAATTCTTACGGTATCCTCAGCGGTTGTCTCCTCTTTGCGCTCTCCTATAACATCAAATTTAAACCCGAATTTTTCAGCTTCATCCTCGCCCATAACTCCAGCACCAACCAAAAGTTTCAATTTTTCCTTGAAAGGAACAAGCTCTCTGAGGAAAAATTCAGCCTTAATGGGCGCTACAGGCTTTGCGCCAAGAAAAATAGCTTTCTCCAGAATGTCCCTCCTATCGGTACCCTTTAGTCCCACAGCTCCTCCCATGCCAGCAATAGGATTAACGATAAATCCTACGAGTCTAAGCTTATCATTTGACATTTGAACACTTTCGATAAAACCCTGATGTTCAAATCTCCACTTAAAGGTTTAGAGATAAAAAGCAAAGAAGTAAAAATTATTGGATATATCTACTTTTAACTTCATCAAGCCATGGATAGAGCTTACGAAGCCTTTTCATCGCTTCTTCCACCTTCTCCCGCGGATATTCATAAGGCATTAACTTGCCGCTTAAATAGTCGTCGTAAGCCTGCATATCAAAGTATCCATGACCACATAACAGGAACAGAATCACTTTTTCCTCTCCGGTTTCCTTACATCTTATGGCCTCATCGATAGCTGCTTTAAGCCCGTGCGATGGTTCCGGCGCTGGAATTATACCCTCAGTCCTAATGAAGAGCCTTGCCGCATCAAAAACTTCAATTTGATTGTAAGCCACTGTCTCAACATGCTTTGTTGAGGCTAACACACTTAATGTGGGAGCAATGCCGTGATAGCGCAACCCTCCTGCATGTATCGGCGGCGGGATATAATCATGCCCAAGGGTATGCATAGGAACTAGTGGTGTTAATCTCGCCGTATCTCCGTGGTCATAGGTATACTCACCCATTGTAATTGACGGACAAGCAGTAGGCTCAACAGCCACAAACCTAGTGTTCTTAGGAGCCTTCCCGGAAACTTTATCATAATAAAATGGCCATATTAAGCCCGAAAAACTACTACCTCCACCTATACAGCCGCATATGACATCTGGATATTCACCTAAAACCTCCATTTGCTTCTTAGCTTCTAAGCCAATAACTGTTTGATGCAGTAAAACATGGTTAAAAACGCTGCCTATACCATAGTTAGTGTCTTCATGAGTTAGAGCATCCTCAATAGCTTCACTTATAGCTATCCCTAGGCTCCCAGGGCTATCAGGATTCTCTCTAAGGATCTTCCTACCAGCTTCTGTTTTGTCGCTAGGACTTGGATAAACCTCGGCACCATAAGCCTCCATCATCACTCTTCGGTAGGGTTTCTGCATATAGCTAACTTTAACCATGTAGACTGTGCACTTCAGCCCGAATAACATACAGCCAAAAGCAAGTGCTGACCCCCACTGACCAGCACCCGTCTCGGTTGTTAAGCGCTGTATACCCTCTTTCATGTTATAGTAAGCCTGAGCAACAGCAGTGTTGGGCTTGTGACTTCCAGGAGGGCTCACGCCCTCATATTTATAGTATATTTTCGCCGGGGTTTTCAATGCTTTTTCAAGTCTAACAGCCCTGTATAGCGGGGTAGGTCTCCAGAGCATATAAACCTCTCTAACTTCTTCAGGAATGCTTATCCAGCGCTCTTGGCTAACTTCCTGAGCAAGAATAGCTTTTGGAAATATTCTAGGCGCTATACCAACACCAGGAGCTCTGGTTTCTGGATCTATGAAAGGAGGAAGCGGTTTAGGAAGATCCGGTAGGATATTGTACCACTGTTTTGGAACTTCTTCTTCATCTAGAAGAACTTTTGTCTTCAATACAACTCCCCTGTAATTAACTAGATTGTTAAGAACTAAACTTTTACGACGTATTTAAGTCTTTTGAGCATAATATTGTACATGAACATTAACACATTCTTGATGAAGCACAAAACACATAATTAAAATTGCCACATATTAAACTGAAAGACTTGAAGAGTGTAGAACTATGTGGAGCAACATTAAAAGACACTTAGAGAACTATCCTGAGAGACTTAGAGTAGCTCGGATATTGGTGGAAAATGGACTGAGCATTAGAGACGGCAGAATCTTTCTCAACGAAATTGAAATTCCACCGATTCGCATAGCAAGAGCGGCAGGAGTTGATAGGCGCACTGTAAAGGAAACGATAAAGACCATTGAAGCTAACTCAGAGTTACGGCAAATATTTAGAAACTTAAGGTCTGCAGGCTACTCCCTTAAGGAGATAGCGAAGGATTTAGGTTTCGGTGTTGTAGAGATAACCCCACTAAATGCGAAGATTCCAGGAATACTAGCTAATTCAGCAGCTATTCTAGCTGACAGAGGATTAAGCATAAGGCAGGCTATAGTTGATGACCCTGAACTATCACCTGAACCAAAGCTCACACTAATAGCTGAAAAAAAGATACCCGGTGAATTAATTCCTGAATTCCTAAAGATAAAGGGTGTGGCAAAAGTTTCGGTTTATTAACTTAATATCTGATAATTTTTGTGGAAGCAACATGCATTATCCTCCATTCTGTAGAAAAATTTATATTGCAATGGTGTTTTTGTTTGATGCGCATTTAGGAGGTTGTTTGATTTGTCAACACCAGCATCTGGAATTCCAGTTTTAATATTAAAAGAGGGGTCGAGTCGAACACGAGGGAGGGAAGCGCAACATAACAATATAATGGCTGCTAAAATAGTTGCTGAAATTGTGAAAACTTCCCTCGGCCCCAAAGGTATGGATAAAATGCTAGTGGATAGTTTTGGCGATGTTACAATAACAAGTGATGGGCGCACTATACTAGATGAAATGGATGTTCAACATCCTGCGGCAAAGATGATGGTTGAAGTTGCAAAAACTCAAGATAACGAAGCTGGTGATGGAACAACTACAGCCGTTATAATTGCTGGAGAATTGCTAAGTAAAGCTGAGGAGTTGATAGCCAAGAATATACATCCAACGATAATCATCGACGGATATAAGAAGGCTGCAGAGAAATCCATTGAAGTTCTGGAGAAAATTGCGATACCACTAGACCTAAACACAAAAGAGGGCATGGAGTACATGAAAAAAGCTGCCATGACAAGCATGGCTAGCAAGATAGTGGCAGAACATAAAGAATACCTAGCAGACATCGCAGTTAGAGCAGTCCTACAAGTCGCAGAAAATATTAACGGAAAGTATAAGGTAGATATAGATGATGTCAAAGTTGAAAAGAAGCCAGGGGAATCTCTTAGAGATACAAAGTTAATAAATGGCATAGTTCTGGATAAAGAGGTAGTCCATCCAGGAATGCCAAAGCGCATAGAAAACGCTAAAATTGCCCTGCTTGACTGTCCATTAGAAATTGAGAAAACAGAGTTTGACGCTAAAATAAATATTGAAAGCCCGGAACAGATGGACGCTTTCCTCAGACAAGAAGAAGAAATGCTGAGAACCATGGTTGAAAAAATAGCATCCACAGGAGCTAATGTTGTCTTATGCCAAAAAGGCATAGACGATATGGCGCAACATTTCTTAGCAAGAAAGGGCATCCTAGCCGTTAGACGAATAAAGAAGTCAGATATGGAGAAGCTAGCAAAAGCTACAGGAGGGCGTGTAGTAACAAATCTAGACGATTTAAGTCCGCAAGATTTAGGATATGCAAGCCTGGTTGAAGAAAGGAAGATAGGTGACGACAAAATGACCTTCATAGAGGGATGCAAGAACCCAAAGGCTGTTACAATACTCATTAGAGGCGGCACCGAACGAGTAATAGATGAAGCTGAACGATCAATACATGACGCTATATGTGTCGCTAGGGACATAGTACATGAGCCCAAGATCTTAGCAGGCGGTGGAGCGCCAGAACTTGAAGTATCGAAGGCTCTAAGAAAGTATGCTGAGACACTTCCAGGTAGAGAGCAGCTTGCGGTTAAGAGTTTCGCTGAAGCATTAGAAGTTATCCCGGTAACTTTAGCTGAAAACGCTGGTTTGGACCCAATTGATATAATATCAGAGCTTAGAGCTAGACATGAAAAGGGCGAGATATGGGCAGGAGTTGAGGTAATCTCAGGAAAGATAAGTAATATGGCAGAGGCACACGTCTTTGAGCCTCTAGCGGTTAAAAAGCAGGTAATAAAGTCAGCTACAGAAGCAGCTACTATGATACTGAAAATCGATGACATAATAGCAGCCGGCAAAGCTAAAACGCCGCCCACACCGAAAGGTGAATATGGCGAGTCGGGCGCTGGAGAGTAAGATACTACGCCAGCGAAAACTGTTAAAATTTTGATTGGACCACCTAAGCTTACACGCTTTGAAAGGGCAAGGATAGTAGGGGCCAGAGCGCTTCAAATAGCTATGGGGGCGCCCGTGCTCATTGAAATTCCAGAAGGAGACATAAGCCCTATTGATATAGCGTTGAAAGAGCTTGAGGCTGGCGTGTTGCCGATAACTATAAGGCGCACATTACCAGACGGTACCTATCAAGATATACCCTTAAAATGGCTTCTAGAAGAAAACAGTTGACTCAAATCTTCCTGTTTTTAAGGTTTTTTGCGTTTTCAAGTGTTTCTTTTATTCTTTTCCAGTGAGGGCCGCGCCAGTAAACTTGACCACATTTTAAACATTCCCAAAACTCATCGTAGTATGTGAGGGTTGTTTTCTCAACTTTATTAACTATCTTCTCTTTTGATGCAAAACTTAGGCGAGCATTACATTTGGGACATCTCGACTTTGCCATATCTATGTCCAAGCTTATGCCAAGTTTCTCGGATAAAAATGCTAAACGTTGAACTTCATTTTCACCGCTTACATATATGGCTCTAACCCCTTTTGCATTAGCTTGCTGATAAAGCTCCAAATCCCGTGTTAAAAGAATTCGATTCTCCTGCTTAGCTATTTCAAGGAGCTTAGCGTCATCAAGTTTATTAGAGTATTTCGTATTATAACCAAGCATCCGTAGCCATCGTGCGAGTTTTCCAAGCATACCATCTAGAATAAATCTCACTCCAGACGCCTCTTCCGAATTATCCTTCCACATCCAGCTTCAGCCACTATTTCTCCATTATCCATAACCAATTTCCCAGAAACAAAAGTTTTGACAGGTTTTCCTTTTACTTCCCAACCATCAAAAGGAGAGAACCTAGCTTTAGACTTAAACTTTGATGAGTCTATTTTACCCTCTGATTTCAAGTCAACAACCACTAGATCTGCATTCATGCCCTCCCTTATGTAACCAATACTGCGCAGACCAAATATTTTAGCTGGATTTTCAGCCATTAATTTAACAAGTTCCCTGATGGATAAACGGCCATTATTAACTTCGGTTAACATTAAAGGAAGCATCGTCTCTAAACCAGGTATACCTGCCTTCACATACCATATATTGCTAGATTGCTTTTCCATCAATGTATGAGGAGCATGATCTGATGCTATAATATCCACAATTCCCTCTCTAATTCCTTTCCACAGGAGAAGTATATGGCATTTATCCCTTAACGGCGGTAATGTAACGGCAAATGAGCCTATACGCCTAAGATCCTCCACGGATAAAAGTATGTGATGAGGGGTTACTTCACATGAAATTTTTTGTCCCCTAGATCTAGCCTCGGAGATTAATTCAATGGTTGCGCCCGTACTTACGTGACATAAATGTAAATGAGAGCCCGTTTCCTTAGCGATGGCGATTATACGCTTTACAGCCTTGATTTCAGCCTCTTCAGGATGAGCTTGAATAAAAGCCTCTAAATCGCAACGCCCTTGACCCTTCAGACTCCCCTCAATAGCTGCGATAATCTGCTTATCCTCAGCATGTACTGCTATAGGAACCTTAGAAGCAACATGTCGAAAGGCTTCTATAACAGCATAGTCATCATCAACATTTAAGCCGCCCATTTGAGTGTTCATGAATAATTTAAAACCTATCGCGCCCTCCAAGATAATTTCATCAATTTCGGATGATTTTCGCGGGAATTCTGAATAAAAGCCGACATTAACAAGGGCTCGCCTTTCAGCCATCTGCATGCGCTTTCTCAAGGTCTCAGCGCTCATAGTTACGGGCTGATTATTGGGCATATCTATAACGGTGGTTATTCCACCAGCTGCTGCAGCGGCTGTTCCGCTGTAAAAATCCTCTTTATAGGATTTTCCTTCATCACGAAGGTGAACATGCGCGTCAATAAGCCCAGGCAACACAATAAGCCCATTAAGATCAATAACCATATCAGCAGAAGGCATTTGCGCTTCTCTTCCAACCTTAAAAATTTTGCCATTCTCAATTGCAATGCAGCAATCAAGTAAGTCGCCATCCACGTAGGCTCTCAGGTTTTTCAATACCAGATCAACTTTCAATAAGCGCACCACTCATCAAGATGTGATGCTCAACGATAAAAGCACCTTTACACATTTCGCTCCTCAAGAATTTCTCTAACTTTCTCTTTAACCTTTTCAAAAAGTTTTCTACTTATTAATCCTTTCCTAAAAGCATTTTCAAGTTTTTCCACATCCAAGATCTTTACACAACCATTTGCGGGAATGCATATGTCTACCTCCAAATCCACATACCTTATCGCGTTTGGGTAAATTTCAATTGGCGTGTTTATGTTTATGTATGTTCCTCTGAGGGAGCCATTCCTTGAAAAGTACTTGGTGACTATATACCACTCGCCGAAAATTGCTTCACTAACCGCTCTATCACCTGCCTCCTTCATCACGCCAAGACCATCATAAAATCCATCAGCTCGCATCACCCGTGAATAAACGATATGATCTTCATCAAGACTTTCGATGACAGCCTTACCTAAGTTGAATATATTTCCAATTAATTTAACATGCATAATATCCACAGATTCGCCCTCATTTGGAAACTCCGGACTGATCTGCCTTAGAAATGAATCCCTAACATCTAGAGGATTGTTGCCGTTTTCTATCAGCTTCTCAGCCATTTCTAGGGTGGTTGCGACCCTGCCGCCGCAACTCTTATAGAAATGATGCCCATCAAGGGTGTAGGTAACTGAGGCTCTAAATTCATCTAGTTTTCTTTTAGACGTGGAGGGAAATTCGATGTCCATAAAGTGAGAGCCTTCAAAAAGAAGACCCACATCTCTTTTAAATGACACTAATCTCTCTAATTCCTCAACTTTCTCTGAGAGGGCTTTGATCTCTCCTTTCAACAGCTCCTTAGAAACATAGGCGGCAGGTTCTCGCCATATAATACCCCATCCTTTAGGGGCTATTTGAGAGGCTAATGCATTTAGTTCTGCCCGCTTGTTTAAGTCATGAACACGTAGGCTTACGCCTGATGCACTTCCCTTTATTAAAATTGCGTACTGTCCAACAATTTTAATTCTAGTAGATAAAATTGGATTCTTCCGACCAAGCCTTTTCCTTTCAACTTGAACTATAAGATTCTCGGGGTTTATGGCTTCAGTCTCATCTTTTGGTAGCAAACCTATCAAGTTCTCATCTATCTTAACTTGTAAGAAGTCATCTTGATCGCCAAGAATCTCACCTTTGTATATGCCGCCAACGCTAGGTCTCCATTTCCTAATTATAGCGTCTTCTAAATTTTCGTGGATAACAGCCTTCAGTTGATTTATTGCCTCAGCTGAGCCAAGCGCCACAACGCCTTGGAGATCATAACGATCTTTAATCGTCACGTCTGGGGGTTCAGCATTATCCTGAATTTTAAGACGTTCTTGGATAATTTTTGATGGTTGAACTATCTGAAAGCCTTCTTTCATCAGGAGCTTTGTCAAAGCAGTAGCGTAAATTCCCCTAATTTTAGCTTTCAAAGGTCAGTCAACCTTTTTAACTCTGTATAGGTTTCCAAGCTTTGAAATACTAAATTTTACGCCTAAAATTTTCTCAGCAAGCCATATATTCGTTTCAAGGTGATCTGAAAGCGTTTTAGTAAGATAAACAGATGAGCCGCCAGCCAATGCAACATAAGGTATGAGTATATCCGCTAGGTGCTGATCTACGGTAGCTTTTGAGTCAATTTCATTACATAACTTTTCAGCCGCCTCAATCCCTACAGCTTCGCTTGTTTTCTTGAGTTCACCTATCGCATCAGCACCTAATATGACCCCACTATTAGTTTCAGCCCATAAAACCAAAGAGCTTCCTTTTTGCATGGGATTTGACTGATCGTTGACCACTTCTATTTGGATATCAACCTGATAACCATGATCCTTCAGACGTTTTTCAGCGGCAGCTGCTTGACGCTCAGCGACTTTTCTATCAGCGAGGAAAGTGCATACTGATACACCTCTGATGGCGGATAATTCGCCAAATTCCTCTAAACGAATTGGATTAAGTTTCTTACAAGGCTCAACGTTTAAAGTAACTTCGCCTAGCCCTTTTGGGTAATACCCGTATTTGTGGATAATTATTTGAGCATTAACCCCCATTCGGCGGAGGACGGGAAGCATAACGTAACGCAAGTAATTTATTGTCGGCGAATTAGAAACATCCGTTCCACCCTTTGATATTCTAATAGTTACAGGTGATTCGGCGAAAAGGCATATTGGTAACACTGTCATAATTAACATTGGTATGCTACCAGCGGTCCCAATCTCCGCGTGAAAGTCGCCGCCATGGATTCTCCCAGGTGTAAACCAAAGTTCCCTAGAGTTTAGTACAGCACCTTTTACTTCAGCGTTACATAATCTAGCCGCCGCTAGCACAGCTTCTAAGTGTTGAGGTCTTAGTCCAGGTTGGGGTCTATTATGCCTTATGTTATATATATGTAGCGGCCTACCAGTTATAGATGCTAAGGCTATAGAAAGTCTTAAGATAGTGCCGCTACCACTTTTTTGGCTACCATCAATCTCTATTAAAGCCTTCACGTTTTTCACATCAACCTCCCAGCAGCTAACAATTTATATGGCTAGGTATAAGCATTTGATAGGACGTGTATTTATGGGCTTAGATGGGGAGAAAATTGAGAGACTTATCGAGAGAATTGATGAACTATTGGTAATTTTAAACAGCGTTGCGGAAGATTTGAGGATAGTAGCAGCCTCACTTAAATCTATAGCTGTCTCACACATAACACCTGATGTTCATGAAACCTATGTTTCCACCTCACAAGCAAAGACCGAGAAAGAAGAGAGAAGCATTGAAGAGGTTAAAATGATGTTCCCAGAGGATTTAGAAGAACGATTAAGTTTCGAGGAAAAAGATGATTTCATAATTATTAAGCCAAGGCAATTTTTAGGTTCAGAAAATTTTGCAAGAATAGCCTCCATCGTAAGGGGGATGGGGGGCGATTATGTAAGCGCTGGAAAAGAATCTCACTTCAGGGTCCCAAAAAAGAAGTTTTAGGTCTTTTAATAAATTATATTGAAGTCTTCAAATTCGCCTTTATATTCCTCCCATATAACATCCACATGAGTTACCTTAGCGCCTGGCGGTCCACGCTTACAAAACTCAATAAGACGCCTGACAGCTTCTTCTTCGCCTTCAAAAACCGCCTCAACTCTTCCATCTGGCAAATTACGAACCCAACCGTTAACACCCCATTTCCTAGCTTCGCGCCTAGTTGTGGCCCTAAAGAATACGCCTTGAACCACTCCGCTTATAAACACATGGGCCCTGACTTTCAATGTTTTACCTCCATTTACGCCTAAGCATTCTTACATGAACATCATTTAAATTAATACTTCTAATGATCGAATTCTTCGTTTATATTATCCAATAACGTTTAGCATTATGACTAAATAGGACACTCATGGGAAAGCCAAAAATTATAATCAATAGCTGATAACTTAAGGAGTTTTTCTAAATTTTATGCTCTGATTTTCCAGGGTTACTTCATAGATTTGGTTAACGTCAAAATCTATTCCCAAGCTTTCATATTCTTGCTCTGTAAGAAAGAGGATGATTTTTGGGATCTCTATGTGTGCCTTTATAGGGAATATCGGAAGTTGATGTTGTAAAGCTTGAAAGACTTCTTGAACAATCCTAGCCTCTTCGCTCTGTGGCTTAATTATGAATTGTGGGGTTAAGCGTTCCTCTACTAGTTCTATACGTTTACCAAGGTTTCCATCAATGTCACGAATCGACTCAATCCTATTTACTCTTACCCTAATCATTTTAAACATCCCGCATAATGACAATTGACATCTATTTATGAATAGACAATAAAAACTATTTGGATAACAACATCTCACTCCATCTCTATGGTTCCAGGCGGTTTAGGTGTAATATCATAATAAACAGCAGCAATATCTGAACGTTCAGATAATACTTCCAGAGCAATTTCATCCAGAACTTTCCATGGGATATTAGATACTTCAGCTGTTAAGAAGTCCTTTGTCTCTACAGCTCTTATGCCGATCACATAGGGCTTATCAGCTTGGCTCTCCCTTATCATATATAGCATCCTGCTGAATTCAGGGTGCTCATTCAGTATCTTCGCTTGAAGTGAGAGCAGATTTCTAATATCTGCTGGATATATCTCTCCTTTTGGCGTTTCAACCTTAAGTCCCAGCACCCTTCCGTAGCTTCGTTTTCCTCCTCTAATTCCCGTAGCTCTATCTCTGAAGATAATTACTCTTACATTTCGCGATGGAACGTTTAGGAATCTTGCTGCAGCTTCACGTATATGCGTTGCAGAGCTATCTACGTCATAGGCCACATTATCAATTATGAAGGCAAAGTATTGGCTCGGTTTATAACTCGATAGAGATTTTTCAACGATCGCTGTGGTCTTCTTTAAGGCTTCAAGCTTATCGGGGCGAATTTCACCAACAACTCTTATAGATAAACCTGGGCCTGGAAAAGGTTGCCTTTCAGATATTTCAGGCGGTAAGCCAAGATATCTTGCAACAGCTCTAACTTGCCACTTATATAACATTTTTAGTGGCTCAACAACTTTAAATCCAAATTGTTCCGCAGGATTTATACCCACTTGCTCAAGAACATTATGTTGAGTTTTCACACCACCCACAGTTTCAATAATATCAGCTTTAATTGTTCCCTGAACCAAAAAACGACAGCCCTCACTATGGGCGATCTCACTTAAAACTTGATAAAAGGTTTCGCGGAAACGCCTCCTTTTTTCCTCTGCGTCAACCAAACCTTTCATCGCATTAATAAATCGTTCTTGTACATTTACTATTTTAACTGGAACGTTAAGCGGTTCTTTTCTAAGCGCTTCCGCCACAGTTTCAGGCTCACCTTCTCGCATAAAAGCGTCATCAAGAAAAACACACGTTAAGTTTTCACCTATCGCTTTCCTCGTCAAAACAGCGCACGTAGAGCTATCCACGCCGCCAGAAACAGCCACGAGAGCCCGCTCAGCACCGATAATCCGTTTTATCTCTCTACTCTGTTCCTCGACGAATCTTGCAGGATCAAAACTTTCCATGTAAGCAAACCCCGCTAAGGTGATAACTGTTCTGTAATTCCAAGATTTATGTATTTAGTTTTCCCATCACCATTTTAGAGCCGGAGTACCGTTATTTGACTTATAGATCTGCGAACATTGCCGTTAACGATTGTTAAGTAAAAACAGCACCAACCTAAAAATACAAGATAGTCATTGACAAATTAAAAATTGAACAACATTACAGCTGAATTTGCAATCGATAATTTAATTTTTGAAATATAGAAAACCAAAGGATCGATTTAATCGAGGAATTTCGTTAGATTAAGACTTTTCTAGATCTCCATTTTAAAGTATAGTCCTGGTGGTGTTAGCATGGATAGAGCAGATAATAACGTTGTTAAAGCTGAAGTTAAGGCTCTTGATGAGATTACCAATGGATACTTAGAAGTTTTGAACAACTTTAAGGATGTCATTAAGGAGGTGAAAAGAACTAAAAAGCTTTGGAAGGACGGAAATAATTCTATACTAATGAAATTAGGTATAGCGTTGATAGCCTTTCCAGACCCTACGATAAGTGATGTTCTCGGAGGCATCCTATTAGCCGCTGGAGCTATTCAAAATGGCATAAAGCGTCAATCACTACATGTAGACGATATCCCAAAAACATTACAAAATGTCATGAAGGAGTTGATGTACATCGAAGAACGCATACATTGAATATACGAACTTATATTGCCATAAAACGCCACATTCATGTTAGGAGTGTGAAAAAATGAAGCTTGTAACTGTTTTATTACCTGAAGCTTACCTTGAAGGTTTAGATGAACTCGTAAGAGCCAATATGTATCCTAGCCGAAGCGCTGCCATCAGATCCGCGGTTAGAGACCTACTTAAGAGAGAACTTTGGGAAAGGAAGGAGAGATAGGAATTAACGCGTTACGGACGTGCTAGCAACTTCCAACATTCTTTTAATTGTTTTCACGGGATCACTTGACATTGTTATAGCGCGGCCTACTATTAAGTAACGTGCACCAGCCTTTAAAACTGCTTCGATGGAGCCACCTTGAACCTCCACACCAGGCGAGTATATTGGAATTTTTTCCCCTAAAATTACATAAACTTCCTTTACTTTCTCAGGACGAGTGGCCCCAACCACTACACCATCAGCACCCCATAACAAAGCCTTCTTTGCAAAAACGATGTACTGCGGGATGCTAACTCTAGTTTCCGGATCAAATACTATTTGACCATAACCCTCATCCGCGCCTTTATGGCTCATATATACAAGGAGTATTACACCTCTCTGTAATTTTCTCGTAATACTAAATACTGGGGCTAAGCCATCTTCCCAGCCGACAAAAGGATTAGCGATTAATGCATCAAATCCAGCTGCGTAATAGTATTCAGCAATCACCTGATTTGTAGAGCCTATGTCGTTAATTTTGCAATCTGCAATAGCGGGTAACCCTTTTTCATGAGCTATCTCCACGAGCTTTTGAACACCATCGAAAACTCCTAGTGGTAATATAAGGTGATGATTGATTTTTATAGCGCAAATGTATGGATGAACCATTTCTAGAACCATTTCAGCCCTCTTATATAATTGGCTACTATTTTCGGGCCTTTCAAAAGGGAAGTCCAAAGCTAAAACTATTGATGAACCATGCTCTTCAGCGGATTTAGCAATTCTATCAGCAAATCGCATCTTTTTCACACTCCAGCGGGGACTGAACTAAAAAAGCGTATAAACCCTATCTTGCCACCACAAACTGTATTAATATATTTTAGGGCTAGCTGAACCGCGTCTTCTAGTTGCTGGCGGCCTATTCCCTGAGCCCCATAAGCAACTATAAGTATCTCCTTAGTATCCTCGGTTATCTTAGTATGCTCTGAATCTCTATGAGGATAGATGCATAACACCCTCTCTGAGTCTGTCAAAACAAGCATGCGCTCGTCCAGTTTTATGGGTTTCGTCGCACCTATACCCATAAACTCCTCATCTTTCCGAGCAAAACGTATATTAAGAGGGGGGTGCAAACGCGCCATGTCAAAGCCACTTATTGGAATGATCGTCTTTATAGATGCCAAGTTATAAGCATCTACAGCGGTTAGTAATGTGGGTACTGGATTACCGCGAAGAACACGGCGCAAAAGAGCCTCGCCTGATGGCCTTGTTTTAGTAGGATCTATACCTATCCGCCAGTACAAATCACGATAAGCCCTGACTATCGGGTTGTCCTTAAGAGTATCTAACGAGTATTTGGACAATACCTCCTTACAGACAGATTCTTTCAGCTCTTTAATTTTATTATTCTCTTTCTCTACTGAAACATTGGTTATATTACCAATAGCTACAGCAAGTCCGGGGAACTTTCTTACAACATCATCAGACCAGTAGAGATCGATAGACATAACCAATCAACCTAACATCAACTATATCATAAGTGAGACATTAATGTTAAATATTTAGTAGCTAAGCATCTCACTAAATCTTAATACAAGGATGAAGACATGATAGGAGAAGTTTTAGCATTGTGCGCTGCTCTTTGCTGGACGATTTCAGCTGTGCTCTATAGAGAGGCACTAATTGATGTTAAACCCATACTCGCTAATACTATACGCAGCATAGGAACAAGCATGTTTATAATGACTATTCTAGCGTTAACTGGAGGTTTCAAGGTCTTAATCAGCCTTCCAGCTCACGTTATCATGCTTGCATGCGTCAGCGGTCTAGTGGGTCTAGGTTTTGGGGATACCCTTTATCTGCTAAGCTTAGAAGTTATAGGAGTTTCACGCGCTGTGCCAATAACATGCTCATATCCTCTCTTCAATATTATATTTGCAAGTCTACTTGAGGGGGAGAAAGTGGAATGGCAAATAATATTAGCAGCTGTTGCTATCGTAGCGGGCATATGGTTGTTAAGTTATAATTCAAATAATTCTGAAATGGCGATGAAAAGGAGGGATCTTGTAAAAGGCGTAAGTGCTGCTATAGCAACGGCAATATTATGGTCAATAAGCATATCCCTAGTAAATATAGCGGTTAATGAGGCCTCTAACTTACAGCAAATTTTCGCAATCAACAGCGTAAGGGTTGTATTTTTAATGTCACTCCTTATAATCATCACAGTTCTAACTGGAAAGAAAATAAACTTCATAAATATGGATTGGAAAAACATTGCTAGGCTTTCTGCAGGAGGAATAATAGCATTAGGATTGGGCTGGTTCCTTTTAGCCTTAAGTCTCATTTATATTCCAGAAACACGAGCAGTACCTATATCCTCAACAACTCCACTTTTCTCAGCAATTGCAGGAGCATTGTTTCTTCACGAAAAAGTTACTTTTAACGTTATAGTGGGTTCAGCTGTTATAGTTCTTGGAGTGGCACTTATATTCATGGCCTAACGATGCTACGATACATGTTTATATTTGAATCAGATAATTAGGTGAAAATGATGAACGGAAGGTTGCTTGAATGAATGCTTCCCCACGTATTCGTGAGGTTTTAGCAAGAAGAATTGCTGGTGAGATAATTCTCTCGAGTAAACCTGGGGCTACTATGAGGAAATGGAGGGAGCTTTTCGCAATTTCCCAAACAGCTCTTTCAAGTAAGATGGCACTTTCACCATCTGTGATAAGCGATTATGAAAGTGGACGAAGAAAAAACCCTGGTACGAGGTTTTTAAGAAGATTTGTATGGGCTCTTTTGAAGATTGATGAAGAGAGAGGAAGTAGATTTATCCGTGAATTTGCAAAACTCACAAGTTCTCCAAGTATGGCTGTAATTGACATCAAGGAATACCCACTTCCAATCCCGATTCAATATTTTTGTAAGGTTATTAACGGCAAAGTTGTCGCATGCGCAGATGTCTCAGTAAAGTCTATCAGAGGTTATACAGTGGTGGATAGCGCAAGTGCGATAGAGACTCTCTCTGGATATGAATATTTACTTCTATTTGGAGCTACGACAGATAGAGCGTTAATATTCACAAACATAAGTAATGAAATCTCACCAATAATACTTGTGAGAATAAGTAGCTTAAAACCTGCTGTGGCGGTTTTTCATGGGACAATACCTGATGATTACTCAGTACACCTTGCAGAACTCGATCACATACCTTTGATTTATACAAGCATACCAACAATTGAACAGCTTATAAAAACTCTTCGAAAACTATATCGCATTGCCCTCAGAAAGAAGCTAGGTAAGTCGGTTAGCCTGCCTCATAAAGTAATAACGTAATGCTGGGTTAAGATTTGATAAAAGTTGGGTGTTGCGGCTTCCCTACCGCTATGAAGCGTTACTTCGAAAAATATAGGCTTGTAGAATTAAATAGCACCTTTTACCAGTATCCTAACCTAGAAACCGTTAAAAGCTGGAGGGAAAAAGCGCCAGAAGATTTTGAGTTTACTGTTAAAGCTCATCAGGACATAAGTCACAGATTTAAGATGAAAGCTAATGAACGCTGTTTAGAATCCTTCAGTAGGATTAAAGCTATATGCGAAGCCCTAAGGACAAAGATCATGCTAATTCAAACGCCAGCCTCTTTTACACCTGACAAGCTTGGTGATGCCGAAGAATTCTTTAGAAAAATCGACCGCGAAGGCCTAACACTAGTTTGGGAAACTCGTGGACCAACATGGGAAAAACCCGAGGTACGCGATAAACTTCAAAAAATGTTGGAGAAATTAGATATAATACATGTAACAGATCCGTTCAAAAATCTTCCAGTTCACACCAATTATATAGCCTATTTCAGGCTACATGGCCTAGGTTCGAGACTTTACTACTATCAATATGACAATGAGGAACTTAAGAAACTTAGAGAACTTATAAAACCCTATGAAGAAGAAGGAAAGACGGTTTATGTGCTTTTCAACAACCTTTCCATGTTTGATGATGGAGCGAGGTTTATGTATTATATTTCCACAGGCAAGTTCCCAAGCATAGCAGAGACAGTAGGGATAGATTCCATAAGAAAAATTATCGAAAAAACACGTTACCCGGCATCGAAAAGCACCCTTATAAAAAAGTTAGGCTGGAGAATTGTAGAAGTTAAAGAAGGGAAACAGATACGTATTCAAGAACTATTAGAAAAACTTCCAGCTAAAACTTTTAAGACCGCTGAAGAATTGCTAAAGGATTTAAAGGCGGTTTTTGAAACTTTAAGCCAAACGCTCTAAGTCTAAGTCTTGCATCAAAATTACGCTATTATTTTCATGAATCGAGGCGCGTAACTTGCTACATCAATTTAAAAACATTCTAGACCTATACCTTTACCTTCAGTGTAATGTGATAAACAAAGAGTCAGATCTCAATAATGTTTAGATACGATAGGAGGGCAAAAAGTGGTGTTAACAAGAATCAAGGCCAAGGTTCAATTAGTTGTAGCGAATCAAGCTAAATTCATATTCAAGATAGGGTTAACCCCAAACATGATAAGTAGTATAGGTTTAGCGCTAGCATTTTTCTCGGCATTGGTTTATGCCCATGGGCATGAGAATCTTATACTCGCGGTATTTTTACTGATATCTTCCGGATACTGTGATTTGATGGACGGTGCTGTCGCGAGAATATATGGAATTGCAACATCTTTTGGAAGTTTCCTTGATTCTATGCTCGATAGATACGCAGATGTAATGATATATTTCGGGCTGATTATAGGTGGTTTATGCTCAGTTACATGGGGTCTCACGGCGTTAGCAGGATCTCTTCTTGTAAGCTATTCAAGAGCCCGTGCTGAGGCGGTTGGCGTAAAGATGGAGACTATAGGGGTTGCAGAAAGGCCTGAAAGGCTATTATTAATTATTATAGCAACTTTAGTTGAGGTATTCGTGAACGGAGCAATAGAAGTTGCAATGATAATTTTAACATTAACAACGAATCTTACAGTACTACAAAGAAGTGCATACACATATAAAGCATTAAGGAGGAGCGTCTAAGTTATGCTTGTTTTGGACGCCTGAGTTTACGCTCCTCTCTGGCTCTAACTTTTACGATGCCATAATGCACTGCGCATGAGACGCAGTAATACCTTGTCTCAACTGGTGCAGATATATATGCACCTTTTTGACGAAGTTCTTTAGCTAACACAGGATCTACTAATGAAATCCGCCGCGTCACCTTCTTGGCTTTATCGCGTGGAACCATTTCACCACAATTGGCACATTGAACGAAACCACTTCTACCCTTTGAACCTTTGGATCGCCCGCGGCTTTTCCTTTTGTAAGGCATAAATCACATCCCACTCAGTTCTAAATTTGATATGAAATACTCACTTATATATCTGTTCTCGATTCAGAGTGGTGAAAAACATGATTTAACCACTTAACTTAATTAATTTAGACATTGATGGCGGACATATCTGCATAGAAGGGTAAGGAATAAAGTTTTAAATTCTGCTTCCAATGAGTTTTTAGGAAAACTAGGGTAATATAAAAGTGGCGGTAAACATGGCTGAAATTGGGATTAGACCAAGGTTGCTTGTTAAAGATGTCATGAGTAGCCCAGTTATAACAGTGGAAGAGGAAACTACGGTTAATGTTATAGCTGAACTAATGGATAAACATGGGCTTGGCTGCATCATTGTAACAGGTAAAGATGGGAAACCCATCGGGATTATAACTGAGAGAGACCTTGTGAGTAGGGTGCTGGCTAAAAATGTTAGGCCAGATTCTATTAAAGCCAAAGATGTTATGACTGCCCCGCTTATAACTATAGAGCCTGATGCTACTATTAACGAAGCTGCTAAGAAAATGAGTAAGCTAAACATCAGGCGACTAGGCGTTATGTATAAGGGTGAGCTTATAGGTCTGATATCAAGTAAGGATATAGTAAATGTTATGCCAGAACTAATAGAAACTATTGAAGAAAGAGCTATGATTGAAGGCGAAAACCTAGCCCAAGTGAGCATAAGCGAAGGTTCATCCCTCGCCGGATACTGTGATCGCTGTAGAATATGGTCAGATAACCTGAAAGAAGTAAACGGAGAATTTATTTGTGAAGAATGCAGAATAGAACTAGAGACTGAATAGCAACTAAAAGAGCGATATTTTGCGTGTTGAGGAGATAGCTAACTTTGAATATCCATCTGTTTACGAGGATGAAACTGTAACGAAAGCTCGTGCTATTTTGCGTGATTTTTCCCTTAGGATGTTACCTATAACTAACCTTGAGAAGAGGCTTCTCGGAGTAATTACACGGAGAGACGTCATGATTATATCCTCATCAAAATCGCCAATAAAAGTTAGGGGAATAATGACGTACCCTAGACATGTAGCCCAATTAGGGGATGACGTCTATCAAACGGTTAGAAAGATGATAAAGGTGGATGAATGGTATGTGCCTCTTGTAAACTCCTTTAAGGAAAAAGTTTTACTAGGAGTTATTGGGCTGGAAAACTTTATAGATCAAATAATTAGGCATGGCCCTGAAAAACTAGCTCTGCCTGTTTCGAGATTATGACACCTAACGTATTGACATGCTCTCCAGAGGATGAGGTAGATGATGCCTGGCTTCTTATGCAAGAAAAGGCGATTACAGGACTTCCAGTCACGTTAAATGGGAAACTAGTGGGGATTTTAACGCAGAAGGACCTCCTAGAAAGCGGGTTTGCCATGCCTACATTTGAGTCAGATAAGGGGAGATATCGCTCACCAACTAAGGTTGCAAATATTATGAAAACTCAAGTTATAGAGAGGACATTGCAAAGATCGTAATTGGGAAGTGAAAGGTTGAAATTTGAAACTTTCAGAAGAACTCTCCGTGGAGGAGGACCAATTTCATTAAAAGCATCATCAAGGACGAAACGAGAAGGAAGTGTAATGACTGTTGCAAAAACCGAGGTTTTAACTATGGCGCCTACAACCCCTATCTGCGAAGCAATGAAACTCACGGCAGAGAGGAAAATTCGCAGGATACCAGTAGCAGATCCACCACAGACATAATAGATTATCTTGGCGGAGGTGAAAAAATTCGAGATAATCCAGCGGAAATAGACGAAGCCATTAAGCTTATGAAGGAAAATAATATCGGAGGGCTACCTGTTACCGATGAAGAAAGCAGAGTAAGGGCAATAATAACTGAAAGAGACGTCAGCAATCTATTCGTAGGTAAATTGAGTGAAAAGTGAAATTAAAGTTTCTCATATAATGACAAAAGACGTAACGGTGATTCCTCCTGAGGCAACGGTTTTAAGGGCTGAAAAGTTATGGTTTCGAGGAGTTTCAGGAGACTGCCAATCGTTTCAGATGACAAGTTACTGGGCATGGTAACGGCTATGGATATAATACGCTTTTTCGGCTTAGGAGAAGCTTTTAGGAAGTTACAACAAGGGACAAAAGAAATGTTTAATACGCCTATTATCCAAATAGCATCAAGAGACATATTAACAATAGATCCTGAGGAAGATGTAGGACAAGCAGCGAAAATAATGCGCGAAAAAGACGTGGGAGTGCTTCCCGTTGTAAAGGAAAAGATACTGATAGGCATAGTAACTGAGGGGACTTCTTTAAAATAATAAATGTGTAATTTCATAGTATCATCGTGATGACGGTTTACTCCATATGTATTAAAGTCCCGAAAAAGAGTGGAGAAAAAAGCATAGCACTAGCTAGCAGGCTAAACATCCTTAATAGAGAACTCAAGATATATAGAGACAATGAAAGCTTATATATCCCACTAATAAGAGAACCCACCGATGACGAAATTAAAATTCTCAAAGAACATATCCCAGATTTAGAAGTCACTGTACAACAACTTCAAGCCAAGGATAGAAAATCTATTAGCATTATGGATCTTCTGGCGGATAAACTTCCACCCCACTTACTTGCAAGCCTACCAAGAGCCATCGACTTTGTAGGAGACATAGCCATAGTTGAAATCCCGCCAGAATTAGATAGTTACAAAGCGGAGATAGGAGAAGCAATACTGAACGTTCATAAAAATGTGCGTACGGTTCTAGCGAAGGCTGGTGCAATTTCAGGGGTATATCGTACGAGAAAATACGAAGTGATAGCCGGAGAGACGAAAACTGAAACAATCCATAAGGAATATGGATGTAGATATCATGTTGATGTCACGAAAGTTTATTTTTCACCAAGACTGTCCTATGAGCGTTACAGAATAGCTCAACTCGTGAGAGACGGCGAAACCGTCGTAGACATGTTTGCGGGAGTTGGGCCATTCTCGATACTTATAGCAAAAAAACATGCGAACGTTAAGATTTACGCCATAGATATAAACCCTAATGCTATCGCCCTCCTAGAAAGGAACGTCAGGCTTAATAGGGTCGATGCGAGGGTATACCCGATCCTAGGAGATGCAGGTCTTATAATTGAACAAAAGCTTAAAGGAGTGGCCGATCGGGTAATAATGAATTTACCTGAAAAGGCGATAGAATTTGTTGGCGCAGCTTGTAAAGCTATAAAAAGTCAAGGGGGTGTTATACACTTTTACAGTTTTGCTACCCCGGAAAATACCATAGAGAGTGTTGCTGATAAGTTTAAGAGAAAAGTTGAAGAGACTGGAAGAAAAGTTGAGAGAATCATATCCACAAGAGTTGTCAGGGAAACAGCACCTTATGAGTGGCAGGTTGTTATAGACGCACAAATAACTTAAATACTAGCTGTTAACGTTATTTCCACTCTCTGCCTTGGATTCTTAAGTGCACATATAAGGCTTCTTGAAAGATCACATGCAGCCTTATCAGCGTGAATGGCGAGCGTTCTTCCACATATGTAGCCACTTTTTCTGACAACCATATCGGTGGGGTGAGTGAAGGATAAAAGAGGATTACCGTAAGCCTTAACAACCTCCATAAAGTCGTCAACTTCAATAGTGATTACTAATAGGGCATTCTTGTTCCTCATTAATGTCTTAAACTTCTCGCTGAGTTCATTAAAACCTTTATCAGCAGAAACAGCTATAATACAGTCACCACGTTTCGAAATCCACTTCTCTTTAGTGATTTCAAAGGTGGATTTATGGAGAGCTTGAATGTTCTTATGCCCATAAGCCTGTATGACCTCAGTTACTTCCAACTTCTTCACCCTTACACTAGATTCGCTCTAAGTAATGCTACTCAAGAATATCAATAGTTTGTAAAAGTTATTCAAGGTTTTGACTTAGATGGTGATGGAAAGGTGGACTCTGATCCTCGCCATTATAGTCTTGAAGAGTTTTTCCCAGAAGTTGGTTATTGTAAGAACGCAGGCTTTTGTGCCTACAGCTTTGTTTCCAGCCAATACTATGATACGTTTATTTTTATCCCAAAGGATTAATTATCTTAGCTATAAGGCCTATACTATCTGCGATGTAAACTTTAGAAGTTACCTGCGAAATCAACCCACTAAATAGAAAGCCTTGATTCGACGGATGCATGTTAAATTTTACTGGGGGATATTCATTCACCTCCTGTGTTAATAAATTAGTTCCAGGACCTCTCCACAAGGATTAGATTATTCTTCTCCTCCTTTTCAGCCTTAACATCAACATCTACAGTGAAGAACTTAGGCATCTTAATGAATTGACCAAGAAAGAAGGTTAAATGCGAAGCATAATGTCCATCTCTAGCCGTCGTCTTAAACGGACCATGCGGCATTGGACAACCGACAACTACATGTCCATTAAAGAGCCGTCCTCGAGGATGAATTCTCTGAAAAAGATCTTTACTTTTTCATAGCCCGCAAATGGTTGAAAACCGCAGGAATGATAGCCTATCGGAAGATCGACTCCAAAAGCTGTAGAAGCTTTTTTATAGTACCTAGCTATTGCACCTTTTCGCTCTTCTTGACGTGTGGGTATAATTACACCCGCTTTCAAAAGCTTCCTAATGTGATAGTAAATTCTTTGCTCATTAATGTTAAGCGTCCTAGATATTTCAAGAGGGTACATTTCTATCTCTGAAAGTAGAAAGATTATCTGCCAGCATAAAGGAGAAAGAATAATTCTCTCTTGGATTACTGAAAACTTTTTTAATGGTGAATTTTCCACGTGTCACATACCATCTAGCAATTGTGAAAAAGTAATAATGCTAAATATTGAGTATTAAAAATGCTTATATTAGATGGATTATTAAATGGTTTTACATAAAATGAGATGCCCCTGAGATGTGTGGAATATTTGGCTGTGTTTTGAAAGAGGGAAATGCTGCTCCGTTGATACATCAAGCTTTAAAAAGACTCGAGTACCGCGGCTACGATTCAGTAGGTGAGGCCACGATATATGATGGAAAGCTCTACATCAAAAAAGATGCTGGGAAAATAGATGATGTACATAAAATACATAATCTTGACAGCTTACCTGGAAGAATAGGTATTGGCCATACAAGATGGGCAACCCATGGTGCACCTCTCCAAGTTAATGCGCACCCCCATATTGATTGCACAGGTCAGATAGCTGTAGTGCATAACGGCATAATAGAGAACTTCTCCGAACTTAAAGCAGAACTTGAAAGTAAAGGCCACGTATTCAGATCAAAAACAGATACAGAAGTTATAGCTCATCTCATAGAGGAAATTATCAAAAATAAGCCCTCAACAAGTTTAGAAGAAGCTGTTTTAGAAAGTGTTAGGAAACTTGAGGGTTCCTATGCAATTGCGGTAATTTCACCTATAGATCCAGACAAAATTGTGTGCGCCAAAAATGAAAGCCCCCTAGTTATAGGTGTAGGACATGAAGCATTATTTTGCGCCTCAGACATTCCCGCCTTTCTGCCTTTAACAAACAAAGTAATTTTAATCGAAGACGGAGAAGTTGCCACATTATCCACGAGCGGTTTAACTATAAGGAAAATCGTGGACGGAAGCTTGGTTACACGAGAGCCAAAAGTTATTGACTGGACCCCTGAAATGGCGATTAAGCAAGGTTATCCACACTTTATGATTAAGGAGATTCATGAACAGCCTCAGTGCCTTCGTAACACATTGAGGTTACAAGAGCATTACTTAGATTTGATGGCAACATTTCTAGATCGTGCGCGTGAAGTGTTCCTCGTAGCTTGCGGCACATCTTATCACGCATGTCTAGCAGCCTCGTACATGTTCTCAAAACTTGCATGTCTTGCTACATACCCTGTCATAGCATCAGAATTTATAGAGCAGTACGGCAAATCGGTAAATATTGACAGTACAATTTTAGCAGTAAGTCAATCGGGTGAGACCGCTGATACGCTTGCCGCTGTAAACTTAGCCAGACAAAAAGCAGCGACGATTTTAGGTTTGACAAATGTGATAGGATCTACTTTAACAAGGATATCAAGGGTATATATATGTCAACAGTCAGGGCCGGAAATAGGAGTAGCAGCTACAAAAACATTCACGTCACAGTTATCTGTTCTAGCACAGATAGCCCTTCGGCTCGCGAAAAAAAGAGGCAAAGTATCACAGGACGAGATTGATTATATCGAGACAAAATTGAAAATCATGCCTGAAATTGTTGAAAAAACTATTCTAAGCCAAGAGGAGAAAGTTAAAGTAATCGCTGAGAAATATAAGAATTCTAAAGTCTTCTTCTTCTTAGGTAGAGGAATAAGCACAGCAACTGCTTATGAAGGTAGGCTTAAGCTTATGGAAATAGCTTATATACCATCTATAGCTTTTCCAGCAGGGGAAAGCAAACATGGCCCGATAAGCCTAGTAGAGGAAGGGTTCCCCACGATTTTTATATGCCCAAAGGACGAAACGCGTAAAACTATAATCGGCAATATCATGGAGATGAAGGCTCGAGGAGCTAGGATAATCACCGTAAATGAGGAGGGGGATGACGAAATTAAAAAGCTCGCAGACGACTATATAGAGATACCGAAGGGCGTACCGGATGTACTATCGCCCATTGCTTATGTAATTCCACTACAACTACTAGCATATTACGTGGCTGTAAAGAAGGGTTATGATCCAGATAAACCAAGGAATTTGGCTAAATCAGTAACTGTGAAGTAAAAAGGTAGAAAAGTAACATTAAATGTTAGAACACTAGTTTAAGATATCGGTGAAACTATTGGAAAGAAACTGGGAAGAATTGATTGAAGATCTAAAGAGGGAGGGAATCCTTCGAACTCCAACCGTTATTAGAGCGATGCTCACCGTACCCAGAGCAAAGTTTCTACCTGAGGATATGAAGCCATACGGCGCTTCAGATACGCCCCTTCCAATCGGGTTTGGGCAGACTGTTTCTGCGCCACATGGCTTCAGCGTATCGCTGAGCCAGGCGAAACATGGTTGCAATAATGAATGAAGCCCTCCGATTGGAGAAGGGTAATAAGGTACTTGAAGTAGGCTCTGGCTCAGGTTGGCATGCGGCTACTATAGCGGAAATCGTAGCTCCCAGTGATTCCCCAAGGAGCGAATGGGGACATGTTTACACCATCGAGATTATAAGAGAGTTGGCTGATTTTGCTCGAAAAAACATAATTAAGAATGGCTACGGAGACAGAGTTACGGTGATATGTGGCGATGGTTCCATGGGTTATCCTGAAAAGGCACCCTACGATCGAATCTTAGTAACAGCAGCTGCGCCAGATATTCCTAAACCTTTGATTGATCAATTAAAGCCTTGGGGCATTATGGTCATCCCTGTAGGGGGAGTTCACTTATTCCAGAGATTAATAAGAGTTATAAAAAAGCCAGATGGTAACATTGAGAAAGAAAATTTAGGTGGAGTTGCCTTTGTACCTCTAACTGGGCGATATGGACATCAAGTTTAGAATCTCAACCAAACCACTTTTCGAGGGTCGTCTTACCCTTTATCTTAGTTAATCCCTGTTTCATTCGCTCTAAGGCTTTTCTAACTCTATCTTCAGAGAAATCTCTTTCTCCGCATAGAAAATCGATAACTTCTTCTACTTTGGGCTCCTTCCACGAAATCTCATAGTTATCAGTAACTTTAGGGTTCAGGAACATTTCCCTTATTTTTTGAGGTTCGATCGGAAATTCAGCGTTTTTTATATGAGGCAAAGCCTTTTCTAAGTTTCCATATTCCCTTATCAGCTTCAACGCTGTCTTTGGACCAAGACCTTTAATGCCTTCAGGATTATAGTCTGTCCCAATAAGTATGGCTATATCGATCAGCTGCTGATGCGTTATTCCTAGATCTTTTAAGACTTTATCCAACTCTACAACTTCAGGGACAACTTCAACGTATACGCTCTTACCCGGAAGCTTTCTACGACCGGAAATGGTCACATTCCTAACAAGTCTAGGTGCGCCAAAAAGAAGACTGTCGTAATCCTGACTTGCACAATAATCAGCATCACCGCGTTTAACCAAATAGGCGGCTTGAGCCTCACCCTCACCTGGAGCTTGGACCCAAGGGATACCCATAAGGTCTAAGAGGCGTTTACTATCTTCAACCATGTAATCTTTAAGGGTTGATGTTGCTTGCGCATACTTTCGAGCTTCTTCAATTTTTCCCTCCTTCAAAGCCTGTTCATACCTTGCTAGAGCCTCTTCCTTAACCCTCATTCTCCTTTTGATTTCAGCCTCCTTAAGGGCTGGTGGTGTGCCATCAAAAACATATATTGGCTTTATGCCAAGCTCAATGAGGTTACATGTCCTATACAATAGACCACTAAGGTGACTTGTTATCCTGTCACTGTGATCTTTAAGAGGCGTACCATCAGGCTGCCGTATTATAGCTAAGAACTGGTAAAGTGCGTTATAGGCATCTATCGCAATAGATTTTCCGGATAGATCCTCAAGATTTATAACGGCTTTAGGAACAAGATCTTTTAGATTTACACCCAAATGGCGCGCCCCGACAAAGAACTACAAAATACTACTTAATAAACATGTAATGATTTTCAACGTATAGAATATAAGGAAGCTTCGCAATTTAAACAGTTATTAATTTGGGAGAAAAAGGAGATGTCCGGAAAAACTGTAAACTTAACACTAACATCATGTACAAGTTGCGGAAAGCCTATCCCTCCGGCTACGAAAGCGACTAAATTCCCATGTCCAAATTGTGGTGAAATAATAATAAGACGTTGTGAGAAATGCAGAAATTTCGGTCGACAATATAAATGCCCAAAATGCGGCTTTACAGGACCATAAGGTACAAAGGGGGGATGATTGATTGGGAAGCGTAATCGCCTATTATAAAATTTTCCCAACAGATATAACTATTAGCTTTGATTACTTGAAGCAGAAAATTGAAAGCACCCTACCTGAATTTGCTGAAATACAGGGATATAGCGAGGAGCCTATAGCCTTCGGGCTCAAGGCGTTAATATGTGCGGTTAAGATCCCGGAAGATAAAGCAGGTGTACTCGAAGAGTTAGAGAAAAAACTTGGAGAAATAGGTGAGATAAGCCAAGTTCAGCCCTTAATGGTTAGGAGAGTAAGCAGATAAAGTTAAAAACGCGTTAAAATTTATATAGGAATTAGAGTTGTTTCGAACAAGATGCTAACTTACTAGATTGGGTAATTGAAGAAGGGTTCTAAATGAGTGAAGAGAGACGAGAAGTTCAACTACGAGTAGGCGATGCGAAGCAGAGAGATGTAGGGAGGGGTATAGCTCGCATTGACCAAAAGACGATGCAGAAACTTGGCATAAGTGCTGGTGACGTGATAGAAATTATTGGTAAGAGGATGACGTCAGCAATAGCATGGCCAGCGTATAGTGAGGATCAAAACCGTGACATAATAAGGATAGATGGTTTTACACGGAAAAATGCTGGCGTAGCAATAAATGAATATGTGATAGTGAGACCTGCCAAGGTAAAGGAAGCCTTGAACGTAACGTTAGCACCTGTTGACATGCGCCTTAATGTCGATGAAGACTTCACCAATTTCGTCAAAAACCGCTTAATGGAGAGAACTCTTGTAGAGGGAGATACAACACTCGTCATGATGCTCGGGCATGCAATACCGTTCATAGTGGCAAAAACAAGACCTCACGGCATCGTAAAGGTAACTCCCGAAACTAAGCTTACTATTTTAAGCGAGCCCGTACCAGAAGGAAAAGGAGTGCCTAGAACAACCTATGAAGATATAGGAGGACTTCATGAGGAAATACAACGAGTAAGGGAAATGGTTGAACTTCCTCTCAGACATCCAGAACTCTTCCAGAGACTTGGAATAGATCCACCTAAGGGTGTGCTTCTGTATGGTCCGCCTGGATGTGGAAAAACTCTACTAGCAAGAGCGGTAGCAAACGAATCGGAAGCGAACTTCTTCTCTATAAACGGACCGGAGATTATGAGCAAATTCTATGGCGAATCAGAGGCGAGACTCAGAGAAATCTTCCAGCAAGCTCAGCAAAACGCTCCAAGTATAATATTTATAGATGAGTTAGATGCAATCGCCCCAAAACGGGAAGAAGTAACGGGTGAAGTTGAGAGGCGAGTTGTAGCCCAGTTACTTGCGTTAATGGACGGTCTATCAGGAAGAGGTAATGTCATAGTGATAGGTGCAACTAATCGACCTGAAGCGCTAGATCCAGCGCTACGTAGACCAGGAAGGTTTGATAGAGAAATCGAGATAGGAGTACCAGATAAGCAAGGAAGATACGAAATTCTTCAAATTCACACAAGGGGAATGCCGCTAGCTGAGGATGTAGACCTGAAGAAGTTGGCAGAAATGACTCATGGATATACAGGTGCCGACCTCGCCGCGCTTTGCCGAGAGACGGCTATGAAAGCGCTTAGACGATACCTTCCTCAAATAAATCTTGAAGAAGAGCGCATACCTCCAGAAGTATTAGAGAAAATGGAAGTCAAAATGGAGGATTTCTTGAACGCATATAAGGAAATAACACCAACCGCTATGCGGGAGGTATACGTAGAAGTACCAACGGTACGGTGGGACGATATTGGAGGCTTAGATGGTGTAAAACAAGAACTTAGAGAGGCCGTTGAATGGCCTATCAGAAACCCAGAAGTATTTAAACGAATGGGGATTAAGCCACCTAAGGGTGTGCTTCTGTATGGTCCGCCTGGATGTGGAAAAACTCTACTAGCAAGAGCGGTAGCAACTGAGAGCGGAGCAAACTTTATAACTATAAAAGGTCCTGAAGTATTTTCAAAATGGGTAGGAGAATCTGAGAAGGCTATAAGGGAAGTTTTCAGAAAAGCTAGAATGGCAGCGCCAGCTGTAATATTCTTTGATGAGATAGATTCGCTTGCACCCCGTAGAGGATTAGGCTACGCTGACAGCGGTGTAACAGAACGTGTAATTAGCCAACTTTTGACGGAGATGGATGGGATAGTAGCACTTGAGGGGGTGGTTGTGATGGCAGCTACAAATAGGCCAGATATCGTTGACCCAGCTATTCTTCGCCCTGGAAGATTTGATAGGCTGATATATGTACCTCCACCTGACGAGAAAAGCCGTCTCCAAATATTGAAGATACATACAAGGAGCATGCCATTGGCGAAAGATGTGAATCTTGAGGTAATAGCATCTATGACTAATAATTACTCCGGCGCAGACATAGAGGCGCTATGCAGAGAAGCTGCCTTGCAAGCTCTTAGAAGAGACATAAACACAAAAGAAGTAACTATGAGAGACTTTGAGGAAGCTATGAAAAAAGTTGGACCGTCAATAACACCTGACATGGAGAAATGGTACAAAAGCTTCATGCAGCAAATTAGGCAAATACAGAAACCAGCAACACCCGTGGCTTAGGGCGATCTAAAATGTCTAAAAAAATTTGGAAGGAGTTACCAACACATTGTGTGTTATTGGAAATGCTCAAAAAGAAGGGAGCAATGACTGACACTGAATTGTTTGAATATTTAAACGAAGAGTACAAGGATGTAGGAGTTAAAGAATTCTACGAAATACTAATGAGGCTTGAAATCGCCGGTAAGATCCGCATTACTTCAATGGCACGTGGGAAGAAAAGAGTAGAGCTCATAACGTAAGTGCTATGAAGCATGATTATGACGTCGCAATAATAGGCGGCGGCCCCTGCGGTTCTTTTAGTGCATTTCAAATAGCAAAAAATCAGGTTACCGTTGCAGTTTTTGAGGAGCACCCGCAAATAGGAGTGCCAACCCACTGCCCAGGTCACTTGAGTATTAATGGATTAAAGCGACTAGGACTTTATCCATTGCCACCAAAAATAATAGAAAACATTTTTTATGGCGCCAAATTTTACTCACCTAAAGGAATAGAGTTTTCAGTTAGACTAAACTCACCTGTAACATGCACTGTTAACCGCTCACTATTTGATAAGTATATAGCGCACTTAGCGGAGAAATCAGGAGCGAAATACTATCTACATTCAAGAGTTACAAGGTTGATAAGTGATAAATTTAAGGTTATAGGTTTAGAGGTGCAAAGTGAGACGCAAAGTCGTCAAATATTCTCCAAAATAATCATTGATGCTGAAGGAATAACCGCAAGACTGCTGAAAAGCGCTGGCTTAAATCCGCCTGAGAAAAAATGGATTCTAAAGGCGGTTCACGCAGAAGTTGAAAACATCAAAAATGTAGAAGACGATATCGTTGAAGTTTATCTGGGCAATGATTATGCTCCTGGATTTTATTTCTGGATAATACCAAAAAAAGATGGAGTAGCGAAAATAGGATTGGCTGCTAGAAGTGGTAACCCTGGAGATTACTTAGAGAAGGTTATGAAAAAACATCCAATAGTCTCTTTGAAGCTAAAAAAATCAAAAATTACCTACAAAAAGTTCCATTCAATAACGCTCGGTGGACCCATATCTAAAGCCTTTTCTAACGGCTTCTTAGCTATTGGAGATGCCGCTTCACAAGTAAAACCAACAACTGGAGGTGGCATTATTACAGGTCTAACCTGTTCAAAAATCGCTGCCGAAATCACGTTAAAGGCAATAAGTAGTAATGATACATCAGCAAAATTCCTTAGACAATACCAAGAACGAATTTCAGATTTTATAGGATTTGATATGAAAGTTATGCGAGGGATAAGGAAGCTATTAAATAGAACGTCAGATAAGAAAATAGACATAATAGCTCAACTCTATAATATGTTAAAGTTAGAAACAGCAATTAAAAAGGTAAAGGAAATAGATTATCAAGGTAAAGCGGTGATTAGCGCCATAAGAGATTTGAGAATTCTTGCCTTCCTCATATACTCTCTTATTGTTTTATCATTACAACCCGGGAGGTGAGATAATTGGCTGAATTTAAATTTAAGCAGGTGCTTGTGTTTAGGTCCGATTTAAAGATGAGCAAAGGGAAAATTGCTGCGCAAGCAGGACACGCAGCAGTATCGTCGGCTGAAGAAGCCCGCATAAGGTACGAAGAATGGTGGAAAGCATGGATTCTGGAAGGACAATGCAAAATAGCCGTGAAAGTGAAAAACGAGGAGGAATTGCTTAAACTTGAGAAAATGGCTGAGGAAATGGAATTACCTCATGCATTGATAATTGATAGAGGACTAACAGAGGTCCCTCCTGGAACGATCACATGCCTAGGTATAGGCCCAGCCCCATCAGATAAGGTGGATAGAATAACAGGTAAGCTTCCGCTATTGTAGAGGACTAAAACTTGTTTGTCCCGTTAATAGAGAAAAAAGTGGGAATAGAAGTTTATGCAACAACTACACCTGGTATAGGTGGTGTATTAAGGCATTTTCCAGAGGATTTTGTCGTAGAAGAAGTTTTACTTAACGGTTTAAAGGCTAGTGTAAAACTTAAGGATAAGATTATCCCATCTCCAGAGCAGCAATCGAGATCAAAATTTGAGAGATATTTGCTCTGCGTATTAATCAAACGTGATAAGGACACTTTTCTGGCAGTTAAAGCCTTGGCCAGAAGCTTGAGGGTAAGGGATGAAGATATCAATATAGCTGGAATAAAAGATACTAAAGCGCTGACGGCTCAATTCATAACGATAAGAAATGTGTCACAAGAAGATGTTAAAAAGATAACCATAGAAGGCGTAGAGCTTCATCCTATTGGATATTTTCATACAAAAATCAGTTCACGTTATCTTTTGGGAAATCAGTTCAGAGTGGTCATCAGAAGCGTCAGGAAGCCAAAATATATAGTAAAGGAGAGGATAGAGAGGACGCTGGAAGAGCTGAAGAAACATGGAGGAATACCAAACTTCTTCGGCCACCAGAGGTTTGGAACCATACGACCGATAACACATCTTGTTGGAAAAGCCATTATAAAGGGAAACTTTGAAGAAGCTGTTATGGTCTTTTTAGCGAAAGCGACGCCTAACGAAAGCCCAGAGTTACAAATAGTTCGCAAAAAGCTTTGGGAAACACGTAATTTCAATGAAGCATTAAGGGAATTCCCAAAAAAACTCTATTACGAGAGAGTCATGCTCAACCATTTAATCAAGAGGCCTGAGGATTTTATTGGAGCTCTTAAGCGACTGCCAAGGAAACTTTTGAAACTATTTCCACAAGCCTATCAAGCATATTTATTCAATAAGTTTTTGAGTAGAAGAATAGCAATAGGAGTTCCTTTAAACGCTGCAGAAATTGGCGATTATGTTGTTAGCGTTGATCCACTCGGGCTACCTTCATTTAAATTTTTTAAAGTTACAAGTTATGAAAGCAGACGTGAAGTAAATGATGCCATATCTGCAGGTAAACTACGAATAGCAATCCCGATCGTGGGTTTTGGGCAGCAACTTTCAGGGGGGCTTCAAGGAGAGATTGAAAGGGAAATATTAGAGGAGGAAGGCGTTGATATAAATGATTTTAAAGTCAAAAGTATGCCAGAATTGCGGCTTAAGGGCGGCCTAAGAACTATTGTAACACCAGTAAATGAGTTTTCAACCGTCGGGATATATAGAGATGAAGCTAATCCAGGAAAGTGGAAAGTTGATGTTAACTTCATGTTGCATCGAGGCTCTTATGCTACGATTCTACTAAGGGAGGTTATGAAGGCACGTAACCCTGTAAAAGCAGGGTTCTAGCATTTTTTGCTGCATAGGCATACAAACCTCTCAGCATTATTTATTAGCTCTTCCTTTTTGTTGAGAGGTAGCACCACGCTGGCGGCATATCGGTGACCGTCTGCCACTCCGAAACCCTGAGAGGCCACCTCAACAAGTTGGAAAGCGCCTGGAAGTATTCCTTTATCAATTAAGTCACGCAACTTTTGAGGAACTCTAACAGATGCCTTTATGAGCCTCTCCCTTAACTCACCCCATTTAGGAATTATAGGGGGAACATTAATGAAACCTATTATGTACTTGTCAGATTTTATTAAGCGCTTTTGATAAGATAAAAACGAGCAAAATTGACCAATCACTTTTGTACCCATACCAGCATACATATCTCCTGCATCAAACCACTGAATATGCTCGGTTTCCATTAAACCTTCACGATAAAGTCGCCCCAAAAGTTTCTGGTTAACTTGCTTACGCTTATCTTCCCAAGCAGCAATTTTTTCTTCGATATAATGGTTTAGCCCCTCAAGGCAAACAGTGATACCCATATCGGGTCCACCTTCATAATAGCCTACAGCTCCGAGGATTTGAAGAATTGAAAAAAGCTTTGAAACACCTATTTTAAATTTAACGACCTCAAGGACATTGTCCTCTCTACGTATGCGTCCACTTCTAATGGATTCTTCAAGAATTAAGTTATTTACAGACTTATATCCGCTAGGAAGCTCTTGACTTCCAACAATAGCAAGGTAGTCCAAATCCGCATTATCATCACTTAACAACTTCGCAAAAAGGTAACAACAAGTTGCCCCCGAAAAGTCTGTCTCGCCAGCGTATCCAAAGTTTTCGAGGTTTAAATCAAAAACTTCGGGATCGCTGGAAGGCTTTGGGTCATGATGATCTAGAATTATTGTTAAGTTACGCCTGTTGTTCAATTCTGAAATGAGGTCGGCATGCGATGATCCTAAATCTGCGTAAAAAATTATCTGATCTGTTTTGGAATGTAAAGTAGCTATCACTTCAGGGTAAACTTTCTCAAGACATATAGTTTTAACTGTATAGCCCTTTCTTTCCAAAGCCATTTTAATTATCGCAGCAGAGCACAGACCATCAGCATCGTCATGATGTATTAACAGGGCTGACGCTGTTTTATGCTCTGCTAATTTCTCAATGGCTCGCTTTGCCAGCACGTTAAATTCTTGCGGTAACAAATGAAGACCATCCAACTGATTATGCTTTTTAATGGTAACACTATATTTCCATCAAAGAAAAAATATATTTACCGTCAAATATAAAGTTGAAATTCCACACGGAGGCTTACCTTGAGGAACATAATAGTTGAAGATTTGAAGCAGACACCGCTAGAGAAGCAAAGAGTAGAGATTGTTGAGAGGAAGGGTTTAGGTCACCCAGATTATATTTGCGATGCAATTATGGAAAGTGTCTCGCTTAGATTAAATAAGGAATATTTAGATAAGGCTGGAGTAATACTGCATTACAACGTCGATAAGTCGCTTTTAGTTGCAGGCCAATCGGAGGTTAAATTTGGCGGAGGAAACGTGAAGCAACCAATGTTATTTGTTTTTGGAGATAGAGCTACAACAGATTTTGAGGGTATAAGAATCAACGTCGAAGAGATAGCGATTGAGGTCGCGAAAGAGTGGTTTAAGAAAAACATGAGATTTGTTGATCCTGAGAAGCATGTCAAATACCAGGTTGAGCTAAAACCGGGATCAGCAGGCTTAGTAGACATTTTCAAGAGACGGGGAAAGATACTAGGAGCCAATGACACCTCCGCGGCTGTAGGTTATGCGCCGATGACTAGAACTGAGGAGATCGTTCTAAAGACAGAACGGTTTATAAATTCGAAGGAGTTTAAACAACGCTTTCCGGAAACTGGTGAAGACGTAAAAGTAATGGGATACAGGAGCAACAATAATTTAAATCTAATAATTTCAATGGCTTTCGTCGATCGCTATATAAGTGGTGAAGAAGATTACTTCGATAAGAAGGAAAAAATACTTGAGGAGATAAATAATTTTGTCAGGGCAAACACAAGTTTTGAAAACATAAACATCCAGCTGAACACGTTAGATGCAAAAGGTAGAGGGGTAGACGGCTTATACTTAACAGTTTTAGGCACAAGCGCGGATAGTGGAGACTCCGGACAAGTTGGTAGAGGAAATAGAGTTAACGGGTTAATATCATTAAATAGACCATTCTGTTCGGAGGCAGCTGCTGGAAAAAATCCTGTAAGCCACGTTGGGAAAATTTATAACGTTTTAACTTTCAGGATTGCTCAAAAAGTTTATGAGGAAATACCGGAATTGGAAGAAGTCTATATATGGCTTTTAAGTAAAATAGGACAGCCAATAGATCAACCAGCAATAGCTGCAGCACAAGTTATAATGAAGGAGAAAAACTCGATAGAAGAAGTTAGGAATAAAATAGCGTCAGTGATAGATTACGAACTAGAAAACATTGAGGAGTTCTGCTGTGACCTAGCTGAGGGAAAGATATCCGTCTATTAAATAATGGGAAGAAGAAATAGTTAATAGTAGTTATATAACGATATTTAAGAGTGAAAAATGGCGGCAGGAAGCAATTGTTGTATTTGAAACTTTCCAAAAAAGGTTCATTAAGTTTATATTTTGGGCAAAAAGAGGGGAGTTTGGAAAAGAAAACAAAAATGCTATAGAAAAGCTCACGCCACAGTTACATAGAAGTTGTTGATGAATGTTCTAAAATTAACAGGACAGTTGTGATTTGATAAATTTATTGAGATAAAAATAATAAACTCATTTTATAACAAAAATAATTAACAGTGTGAAAAATATGCCTACTGAATTTAGAAAAATTTTAGAAGATTTAGTTGCTGAGAAGGCACCAGGTCCGGCACCTACATTTTCAGTTTTTCACATAATCCGCGCCTTGGAACTTATTGCCGAAAAACCAATCGGTCGAGGAAAACTTGCTGAAGAGTTACGCATAGGTCCAGGAACCATACGCACTATAATTAATAGATTGAGGAGAGCTGAACTAATTACAACCTCAAAAAGCGGTTGCAGTTTAACCGAAAAGGGGTTAAAGTTGTATAATCAAATTAAGGAAGTTTTTGGAGGGATAGTTAGCATAAAAGAAGATAAGCTTATACAGGCTGAGTATAACGTTGCAATGCTCATTAAGAGATGTGGTTATAAAGTTGGATCTGGAATGGAACAACGTGACGCTGCTGTAAAAGTTGGAGCTAAAGGTGCTACAGTTATAGTATACAAGAAAGGGTGTTTTGTAATTCCATCCGCTAGTGAGGATGCATCCAGAGAGTACCCTAAGCTAACTAAGAAGTTAGAGGAAGCTTTCAAACTTGAAGATGGCGACGTCATTATTATAAGCGGGGCAGATAGACAGGAAACAGCAGAATATGGTGCTATAGCAGCTGCGTGGACACTTATTAATAATCGCTAGAGAGTTAATATGTGTACTTGTCACCACCCGCGAGGATGCGCTCTAAGGCCATGTTAAAATTAATCATACCTTCGTTAGTCTTAGCTGAAACAGGTATCAAAAGAGCCCTTAATCCAAGCTGATATATAGCCTTCATCATATTTCTGCTGAGAAGCCGTTTAGTGCCCTCAAGTTTTTGCTCAATAGCCAGCTCCAATGTTTTTGGTCTCGCAGCCCAATCTATAATTTTGTTAACCTCCTCCTCCGAGAGTAAATCGCATTTTGAAAGCACGTGAACTTGAGGGAGTAGAAAACGAGCATGAACGGCGGCAGACAGAAAAAGGTTGGAAACGTAATTTAATGGATTTGCAGAAAAAACTGCGTCAAAAAGGTAAACGATTACCTTAGGACCTTTAGTTATCTCGTTTACTATAAAGGGTCCACTGGCTCTAAATGCAAACAATTCCATTTGTCCAGGAGTATCCACAAGAACTATATCAGATCTTAAGTCTTCAACTTCTTTTGCAATATTCTCAATCTCCTCAGCCATCATGTCTGCAGCTGCTATCATAGCACCGTTAGGCCCTAGGCCATATTCCTCCATGATGCTCCCAACATCTATATAGTCACGAACATCTACATCAGGCGAGTATGGAAGGGATAAAACTCCAGGATCTAGGTTAACAGTTGATACATCCTGCTTTGATAATCTAAGCCAATCGCTAAAAGCTGCTGTGAGAAGGGATTTTCCAGACCCGGCTGTTCCTATGAAAAAAACTGTAAGCATAAAGACCACCGCGATGGCTCCTATATAATTTTTAGATAAAGTAAAAGTTTTTCTCCAAGTCGATTTCAGGAAGTTTAGGAATGCTCCGGGTATACATTGATTTTAATACACATTTGAGGACAATAATTACAACCGTTATACAGATTAGAGCAAACATTGTTATTAATACAAAAAGCCAGAAAGGGGAGACGACAAATACGCTTATTACTGGGCTGCCTGCTCCGATATAATTTTCATCCCCGGACCAATTTGCACGGAAAAAATAAACGCCAGTCAAGTTAAACTTTATAGGATAACTAAAAAAGCCTCTCGAGTCTGTTTTAACCTCGGCTAGGATATTCCATGACGAAGATCCCGCCTTAATGTATAGAGTTACATTTCTCCCAGATAAGGCGGGGGATAATGCTCCTTGTAACATGACGATTTCGCCCTGGAGTATAAAATTATTAGATGATAATGTCAAATTTAGAGCCGAAGGCTTAAGTATTAAATAGCTCACAGAGACTTGTCCTGGGGATTTTTGCTCACATCTCTCAAGAGTGATAATCTTTACTTTCTCATTTTTTAAGTCACTGGGACACTCACCAACACGCCATCCGTTATCTAATCCGCCTGTGCACTCTGCAATGTAATAGCGAGTGCCCCGATACATAATGTATACAGGAGGTTGGCGAGCTAGTTTAGGTTCTTTTGGAAGATTGACTCCTAAGTTCATGTGATTTATATTTTCATAATAAAGCAGTACTACGTCGAGACTGCCTGCTTTCATTATAGAAGCAGCAACATAGCTGAGAAGATCGCAGTCTCCGCCATTATCAACTAATGTTTCCACAGGGTATCTGGCCGATTCTGTGACGAGATAAGGGATTTGATGAACCAACATTAAAACGCCGTTGGCAAATTCTTCATCATCGCTATAGATTTCTCTAAGTTTATCGGCTATAGGTTTCAGGGCATATGGTGTAACAAATTTAGCGAAATCCGCGGGTGATGTTAGTTTATGATCTTTACTTCTGTAATATTGATATAGAAACGTAGGAATATGGACATTAAGCTTATACTCTGAAAATGCACCGTTTTGGCTTTTAATAAGCTTGTAAGATAAAGTGTAGCCATTTGAGAAAACTGCTTGAAATGTTGCCAGCAACAGCATAATATAAACTACAACTATGGCGACTACTTTCACACCGACCCTCATCAAAAAAATAGAAATGAAGAAGATGCTTATTGATGTTATGAATAAAAGCATCTTAAGGTTGCTCAGGAACCCGGATTTTCCATCATCTGAATTCAGCGTCTAGCCTGTTTCTCATCGCAACCAAGTTAATTGTAAATATTCAGCGAAATTTATATCTTAACTTTCCCTCCCCTTTCCTTTATAAGTTCGGAAAGTTGAAGTATAGCTCTCCCAAGAATAGCTTTTGCATCGGAAGAAGATCTAGCCACCGTAGATAGGTGTATTTCAATGTCTGGTTTCCTAAAGTCACCTTTCGGATGGGATTTAACATAAACTTGAGGATTATCATGTATTACAGCTTCTATTATTGGAGCAAGTTTTGATTCTAATAAACCCTCCACGCGGATGGTTGCTTCATAAAAAGTGGAGCCACCCGTGGTTTTCTTAATTAATTCAGCGATAGAGCTCTCAAATATTGCCTCCATCTCCGAAGGCATGCCTGGAAGAGCAAATATGAAGATATCATTTACCTTAATAGACACACCGGGAGCGGTGCCTAACGGATTTGGAAGGGGGTCCGCTCCATCTGGAAGCATAGCCATTTTCATCCTATGGGGGGTTAGCTCAGGTTCCCCAATCTCAGCATACTTCTCCTTAATCATCTGCAGAGCTTTTTCATTTAATACGAGGCTGCGGTTTAGAGCATTAGCAATCCCAGCTAAGGTCTTATCATCAAAAGTCGGCCCGAGACCTCCTGTAATTATGATAAATTTAGGCTTACGCTGTAGAGAGTCAACAATAGAGGAGGCAATCTCATCGACGTCATCACCAACTATTAGTATTCTCTTAACAGTGGCGCCGAGGGAGGTCACACGCCTAGCTAACCATTGAGCATTAGTATTCAAAATCCTACCTATTAGAAGCTCATTCCCAACGCAAATTATCTCAACATCTACCATGTTGTCACCCTCCATAGCCAAAGCGAGGAGCCTGCTTTTAGGGCGTTAATTGATTCGTTGCTCCTTTAGGCCCTGCTTCACACTGCTCCACCCCAGAAGTAAGAGACACAGTAGTTACTTGTTAACTCACCTTCAAAAAGTTCTCCGGACCTTATTATTTTGTCTATGAATGATTGCCAGCTGTTATCTAGTCTATTATTGGAGCTTACTTTGTGTATAGGTCGTCAACTACAAAATGGCTTTACCACCTCAATCATTAGAAAGCTTACTTTTTAGTTTAATGCATGTGCATTTAAATCCTATCGAAACTTCACTCAGAACTAGAGCGCTAGGCTTTTTTGTAAAAATTGTAAAAAAAACTGGGTATTTAAGAATGGAGGCCCTCTATCAGTTATTTTTTATTAGAGGAAGCAATCTCATAAGTTGTAGGGTTACGTTTTTCATTTTATCCCCTCACCCCCCTATCTCATTATCTAATTTTTATAACATGACAATAGAGTTAAAGAAAAAGGTTACAGTACGAAGGAAATCTCTCAACAGCTCAACATACCGCTAAAAACAGTTTATAGATGGCTAAATCAAGAGAGCAAAAAATAGAGTTAAGTTATAATTTATTTCTTTTTACTGAGCCACCACTTCAGATATTCTTTTTTTATTTTCTCTTTTTCAGTTTCATTGGACTCTGTAGAAGATTTAAGTCTCTCCTTTAATTCGAAAAGCTCTTGCTGAGTTAAAGATAAGCCACAACTTTGACAAACATACTGTCGTACAGATGCAATGTATAACATCTCACCACCACATTCAGGACAATAGGGCATTTCGATCACTATCAGCCACTAAAGATAGCATACTTTAAGAAATAACTTTCGTTAAATAGTTTATCAGATTATGAAGTTCTTTAGACCTACACTTCTTGCCAATCTTATAGCTTCTTCTATCTCATCTCTTGTTAATCTTCGTCTAAGTTCTGGAATCTCATAAGCACGCCATTCTGGCCTATATTGAAACATAATGTTCACTCTTGTTTCTACACCTAGATTTTCAGCTATCCATTTCAGGATGTGCTCAGTACAACATTTCAAGTGATTGGGTAGAACTAGAACACGAATTATTAGCTCGCCATAATTTTTAGCCATTAAATGATTGAAGGTACATATATCCCAATATTTTGGAGCTTCAGAGATTCTGTCGGCGCAATCTCCTGGACCATACTTGAAGTCAAGGAGATATATATCAACAAACCCTGCTAACAACTTAGCAGTCTCAATACTATAGTAGGAGTTAGAGTTCCAAACTATTGGGACGTTTACCTTAACATATTTGAAAGTTTCAAGCCAATGGGCGAGCCATGGTGTCGGTTCTCCACCAACTAGGTTTACGTTCCTACATCCGCTTCTCCGTAAGCCTTCAACTTCCTTTGCTAACTCTTCAGGCGTGTATACTTCGCCCTGTTCAAGCCATTGAGAAATCGTCCAATTCTGACAGTGCTTACAGCGTATCGTGCAACCCATTGTGAATATTGTCCCTGAAGGAACAAGTTCAGGCTCTTCACCTATATGTTCAAATATGCTTGAAACAGTTATTTTGTTCCCACATTTACAAAATCCTAGCTGACCACTAAGTCTATTCACACCACACCTCCTAACACAAAAATGACAATTACTAAGAATACGTTTCGAGATTTCAATCTTTAGATCCAGATAGGATTTTTCTGGATAAGGCATATCTTCAAGACTTTTTTCACCTGAATCAATTTCTCTCTCAATTTCCCTGAAAATTACCGTAAGCTTGTCATGCAAATGCCATAACTTTTCTAGGGGGGTATCCAGTTCAAAATCTGCAGGAATCAGCTTTGCTATCATAAATTTCGCAGGCTTTTCATTTTCCATGACAGAGAAATACCTAGCTAAACTCTTTCTAACCACAGGGTTTTCTAAAACTGTCAGAGCGTCGGGTCTAAAAATTCTCCACAATAGCGAAAACCCGCCTAGAAGAGAGCGTATGGATAACCACTCCCTCCAGGATGCAACTGACCCTTAATTGGAATATTGCTTCCGCAAACTGGACATTGCATATTTTTAGTTAGATTCCAACGGGTTATAGCGAAGCCATAACGCTTAATCAAAAGTTCATTACAATTTGGGCAATAAGTATTCTCAGCAGGATGACCCGGCACATTGCCTATGTAAACGAAGTGCAATCCAGCACTTTTTGCAGCAGCATAAGCTTTCTCCAAAGTATCTATTGGTGTTGATGGAATCGTTGTTAACTTGTAATCGGGGTGAAATCGTAAAAGGTGAAATGGCGTATCTGCACCAAGGGACTCACATATCCACTCTGCTAATTCCCTAATTTTCTCTATTGAATCACCTATCTTAGGAATAACGAGATTCGTAATTTCTATATGAACATTATTCCGCTTCAGCTCCTTTAAACACTCGAAAATAGGCTCCACAGCTGGAACCTTTGAGTAAGTCCTGTAGAACGATTCATCAGCTCCACCCTTAAAGTCAACGGTAGCAGCATCAAGGTAGGGAGCAATAGCCCTTACAGCTTCAGGAGTCATGTAACCATTCGTGACAAAGGTGTTGAAGAAACCTACTTTATGTGCAAGTTTGGCCGTTTCATATGCATATTCAAAGAAAATTGTAGGCTCAGTATATGTATACGTTATACCTTGGCATCCATTATCGTTAGCGGCTCGAACAACATCCTCTGGAGGGAAATCTTTACCAGAGATCTCTTTTTCTTGACTTATCATCCAATTATCACAAAATTGACACCTAAAGTTACAGCCAACCGTAGCTATGGACATTACAAGTGCTCCCGGGTGGAAATGGAAAAGAGGCTTTTTCTCTATTGGATCTACACAAGCAGATACTGCTTTTGCATACACAAGCGAATACAAAACTCCCCCTAAATTTTTCCTAACGAGACAAAAACCTGATTCGCCATCCTTGATCATGCATCGCCTACCACATAAGTTACATTTAACCGCGTTACCTTCTAACCTTTCGTAAAGCATTGCCTCACGCAATTACCACTTACCTCCAATAGTATCATGCTACGAAGTCTCTTAAATCCGAAATGGATGAAACGCCAAGATTATTTTATCTCGAAAACGAAAGGCGGTGTCTGAGTTTTAATTTCTATTTTTACTCCAAAAAGACCTTCAAAAAAACCCGCCCATATATCTGATTCGCTAATGAATGGAGCCTTAACTAAGAGATATTTATCCTTAAGGTAGAAGTCCCCAAATCCTTGAATTCTTAATCTCTTAAGGGCTTCTAACCAATCGCTACGACTTGAAAACTGAATACCGATAGTTGCCTCCATAGAAACCCTAGCCGCTTCACCCATCTTTCTCCCAATCTCTCTCCACTTTTCCCTAGGGATGTTCTGGATAAGAATATTCACCAACTCTAGGTTCATGAAGGCTATGCGGCTAATGCCACAGTAATACTCGCCAGGAAAACGCCAATCATATATCATCATGCTTCGGTAAATATCGAGCATTTTAGATATCAAGGGCTTTATGCCCGATTCCTTTCCTTCCCGGATAAGTGTATCGATAAATGCTCGCTCCTCATCCTCCAAAACGATAGTTGTCCTTTTAGGTGAAACTTTGCTTTTCTTCAGGATTCCATTTTCCATAATTTCCCCACGGTCGATAATATTACATCTTACTACATCTTATATGCTTTGCTTTCTCAGAATCCATCAAAAGCTTTTAATTATAAACTATAATATTGTAACACGCCGATGAAGAACATATGGACTGATGGATGATGCCCCCTGGGGTATCTGAGGCACTTTTATGGAATAACCCTGTCCCTCAAGAGTCGAAATAGTAGAGCCAATCCTATCAAGAACAGCCCAAAACCAAAAACTAATGACACGAAATAGTTAACTCTAAGAATATCCACTAAAATGAAAATAACATAAGTAGGTCCAGCGAATAGCAACACAGCTGTTAAAACAATAAGTAAGACGTTTCGCAGATTCACACTTTCAGACATTCTAGACCTCCGATAACTTAACATTTAACCTTAAACAAAAACATTAATCTTACTTATATAACCCTTCCTTTACATTATCCCCCAGGATTTTAATCAAAAACTTGAAAACTGAAAAGCCGGCACCGCGATCTGCTTCAAATCCTGAAGTTGCAGCCAATATACATAAACCGTCTATTCCCCTCTCCTTAGCCAGACCTAAGAGAAGACCAGCTGCCCCTACTATTCTACCCTTGCTGTATACTGTGGCGCCTCTCTTCATAAACTCTGTGGCTAATGTTGGAGAAGTTGCAGCTACATAGATTCGATTTTCCTCCCCTTTATTTGCCACGCCACCTAAGGTTATGATAAAACGGCAACCAAACTTTTCAACAAAATCAAGGATAGCGCTACAAATCTCGTAATGAGCAACAACATCATCGAAAGATGGCTGAGTATCACCCGTTAATATGATAAGGTCATGTTCATTTGATGATGCAGCATAAAACTCATATTTAGGTAGACGGCAGATTCCATCAGAACTAACGGAAACATAGTCTGGAAAATATGGCGCATATAATTCAGCAAAAGGTTTTGCGCCATAGAACTTCATCAACAAGTTAGTGGCAATTCTACCGACATTTCCAATTCCCGGAAGACCTTCTATAAGAATGGGATCACAAAGAGATGGGGTAAGGAGCACACGAAAATAGGGCCTGTCCATGATTTAAACCAAAATCGACTAAAGAAAAATACCAAATAAACCTTTCTAGCAGCCTAAAAGAATTTAAGACAGTTTAACTTTGCATTAAGATAGCGGGGTGGGGTAGCCAGGACGAACCCGCCGGGCTCATAACCCGGAGATCGGTCGTTCAAATCGACCCCCCGCTACCAATTAATGACTCTATATCGTTGCAATGCATCGCTCTCAGAGGAATAATAGTAATTTCATGAAACTATATGTCCAGAAATGATATATCAGAGAATTTAATAACTGATAATGTCATCATTGCCGCATCAACGAAGAATGTTCTTAGAATGTGGAGGTATAAAGAATGCATTTAGACGCTATTGAAAATATGGTTTTTTCAGTTACGATTAACCCATTTTTAAGACGCATTATAAGCTTTTTTGATAAGAACTGCCCAAATGATGGCAATTTATTGCTTAACTCGTTAAGTGACTTCCTAGGCAATGCGCCTCCTCTATGCTCCACATGTAGAAGCATAAGCAGAAAAATAGCCAAGCCATTTTACCAAGTTAGCAGTTTGCTACTAAAGGTAGACAAAAACTTCATGAAAAAACAATTTATAGAGGATAAATATGGTGGAGCTTGGTTCAAGGGCTTTGGTTTAATGATGCGAGGTGTGGAAAAGTACGGTATACGGATACCATTCGTTCCAGCAGGACCTTTTGAGGTCGTATGGAATTTTACTTATAAATGTAACCTTAGGTGCAAGCACTGCTATGAAGACGCTGGTAAAAGTGAAAGGAAAGAGCTAACAACGGATGAAGCAAAACAAGTTATAGATAAGCTCTCAACCATAGCAAACATAGGCATTCCGGCTTTATCATTTAGTGGTGGAGAGCCCCTTGTACGAAAAGACTTCTTTGAATTGGCAGCTTACGCTAAGAAGCGAATTCCATATATTAGTTTAGCTTCTAATGGAACACTTTTAACTAGAGATAATGCCAAAAAACTGAAAAATTCAGGTGTGGATTACATAGAGATAAGCATCGATGGAGCCTCAGCAACAACCCACGATGAATTTAGAGGTGTACCTGGAGCTTTTGAAAAAGCTATTGAGGGAGTGAAAAACTGCGTTAACGAGGGGATAGACACCTGTATAGCTACAGTTATACATAGGGAAAATCTCAATGAAACAGAGAAAATAATACAACTGGCAAAAGAATTAGGAGTGAGATTTATACACTTCAATTACATACCAACTGGAAGAGCTAAAGAGCACATAGAATTAGATCTGACACCCGAGGAACGGTTACATGTCCTACAATTGATAGGAAAGGAAGTAATAAGTCTCTACCTCCAAGCAAAGGAAGAAGAATTTAAGAGGGGCAGTACGAAGATAAAAGTTGATAGATTTTTCAGCACATGCCCGCAATATGCAGGAGTTACAAGGGATCTTGCAAAGAAAATGGGTGAAAACTTCATGGTCGAAGCGCATTACGCCGCAAAAAAAGGAGTTGAAAACGTAGCAAATTTCTTGGGAGGATGCGGAGCTGGACGTCTTTACTGTGCAATCGAGCCAAATGGGGATATAAAACCCTGCGTCTTCTTCCCAACAAACGAGAACACCGTCATAGGAAATATCTTAAATGATGATTTTGAAGAAATTTGGGATGAAAACAAAACTTTATGGATGTTAAGGAATAGGGAGGAACTTGAAACTTATAAAACAAGGAATGGAAACGTCGGGTGTGGAAGCTGCCCAGATAAATATATATGCGGGGGATGTAGAGCGAGAGCTTATAGCTACTTTAACGGGAATATGAGAGCACCAGATATCGGGTGCATCTATAACAAACCATTGTGGGAGATAATCGCCAGCGCATCGGTTAATTCGTAGAACTATGAAAGCTAAGCTTTTCCTTTCTCCTCTTTTCCGTAGTAGGCAGTCCACTTAAGTTTACGTGAGTCTCTATTAAGCTCTAATGAGTTCTTTCTACATTTACTAGAGCAGAACCAAAGAACAGTACCGTCGTTTTTAACATACATCATCCCAGTTCCCTGAGGAAACTCAAGTCCGCAGAAGGAGCACTTCCTTAATCTCGGCAAACCGAACCCCCTAAATAAAGTTTTACCTTGTTATCTTCTTCGCTTCCCTCTCAGTTTCTCTAAGCATTAAAATATCCTGAAGGCGAACAGGGCCTTTCACGTTTCTCGTTATTATTCGGCCTTTATCCTTGCCCTCCAGGATACGGACTCTAACCTGCGTAATTTCACCAGTAACCCCTGTACGACCAATGATTTGAATGACCTCTGCAGGAGTTAACTCTTCTTCAATTGTTTCTTTTGACTGACTCATTGTTAAGCGCCTTTCTTAATATTTTCAATACGCTTAACTATTTCCTTTACGAGACTAGCAGATTCGCCTTCGTTTATTATACATGCTGAAGCTGCGGGAACTTCTATTCCTACAGCGCTTCCTATTTTCTCTTTGCTTGGCACAAAGACGTAAGGTATCTTCTTTTCTTCACATAGCAAGGGGAGATGAGCCACGATTTCAGGAGGATCAACATCCTCTGCTATCACCACCAATTTTGCAAGTCCGCGTTCAACGGCTTTTGTGGTTTCATTAGTACCTTTTTTAACACTGCCTGTCTTTGCGGCTATTTGGAGGGCTTCATAGGCCGCATCTGCAACCTCCTTCGGAACCTCAAACTTTACATAGAATGGTTTAGGCATAGGCCTCACCCACTTAATGCACAGTCTTTATCAACATCACCTATTTATGAATGTTTCGACAGTTAAAGCAGAATCTTTACAAAAACTAAGGTAGAAAGACTTAAATAAAGTGGTTCCTTGAACTTTCCTGTTTTAAGGGGTCTTTGAAAGCTTGATTAGATTAGGCTCAGCGCTCCACATAAGCTCAAGCGGGAACATTATAGTTAAAATTGAAAACCTTCCTAAAATTGGCGATAAAGTCGTAGATGAAAATTTGAATGTAGTTGGGGAAGTTTTTGACATTTTTGGACCTGTTTCAGCACCATACGCAGCAGTTAAACCCAAGACTACTAAGCCGGAGAATCTTGTTAACAAGCTGTTGTATGTATTCCCCCGCAGTAAAGTTAAGGGGAGATGGTAGAATTTGGATGATTTAGAAGTCGCGGAATCAGATCCTAGAACAGCCGCTCAACAAATTAACATTCAGTCATGTCCAGAATGCGGCAGTACGAGACTTATGCGCGATTATGAGTGTGCAGAACTGGTATGTATGGACTGCGGCTGCGTCGTAGCAGCCAAAATAGCCGATAGAGGGCCGGAGTGGAGGGCATTCGACGACGAACAAAAGGCTAAGAGAACAAGGGTTGGAGCGCCCTTAACCTATTCGATACATGACAAAGGCTTATCCACGATGATTGATTGGCATGACAGGGATATTTACGGAAAGGGGCTGTCGCCTGGACAACGAGCACAGGTTTATCGCCTTAGGAAATGGCAGCGTAGGATAAGGGTTTCTGATGCTACTGAGCGCAACCTCGCCTTTGCATTATCAGAAATAACTAAAATTGCAAACAATTTAAGTCTTCCAAAGAACATCCTAGAGACGGCTTCCCTGATATATAGGAAGGCTGTTAAAGAAAAACTCATACGTGGTAGGTCAATTCAAGGAATGACATCAGCGGCAGTGTATTTGGCATGTAGACAATGCGGTTTGCCAAGGACTCTTGAGGAAATAGCACAAGCGTCGAATGTCGACAAAAAAGAGATAGGGCGCAGCTACCGTTTTCTTATAAAAGAGCTTGGGTTTAACATACCACCCATAAAGCCAAGTCAATATGTAACTAAATTTTCAAACCAACTGACGCTGCAAGGTAAAGTTGAGGAAATAGCTCATAAAATCCTAGCAGTTGCTAAAGAATTAAAGCTGACATCAGGCCGTGGGCCCACAGGAATAGCAGCTGCAGCAAGTTACATAGCTTCTGTACTAACTGGTGAAAGAAAAACACAGAGAGAAATAGCAGAGATTGCCCAAGTAACAGAAGTAACTATCAGAAATCGATACAAGGAACTAGTAGAAAAACTGATGTTTAACATAACACTATAATCCCCACCCCACTTTTTCTTTACACAATGAATGTCATCGTATATTATGTAGATTGATGCATGTTGGCACATTTTAGGTCGGAAAATTGTTTATTCAATAAACCTTGGAGGTTAATACCATACAAATATGTAACTGAGTTACTTACTTGATTATTTCTCGTTTCTTCCATCTAAGGTTTTTACTACGGCATTTTCTACACTTCACAGCTGATGGAGAATTTCTCACGCCACACTCTCTACATATTTTAACGTATAGCCGCCGCTTTTGTGCTAAGGCTTTCTTCATCGGATCGGTTATCGGCATCTTCCTTCATCTCTTCACAAGTCACATGAAAATGTTTTAAATATACTTTTCTGAGGATATCTTTTGAAAATCTACACCATAAGATATTTATTTACCGATAAAATGCTAAATAAAGCAACATAAATGCAAAGAAGGAGTGAGGCGGTAAAAATGACAGAGAGTAACTCAGTGTTAATCGGGAAGAAGCCAGTAATGAACTATGTGCTGGCTTGTATAACCCTGTTCCACGGCGGAGCGAAAGAGGTTAATATAAAAGCAAGGGGCAGAGCTATAAGTCGAGCTGTTGATGTCGTAGAAGTTGTTAGGCGCCGATTCCTACCAGACGTTAAAGTCAAAAAAGTGACTATAGGCACCGAGCAGGTAGCGCCCAGAGAAGAAGGTGGCACACCAACCAACGTTAGCACCATCGAGATAACATTAGAACGCTAAGTCAGCAATCCGATGCATAAAGCTCCGCCGCCCCTCCTTTTATTTGTCTGGAGGGCGTGTTTCTGAGTGAAGACAGCATTATGCAACTTCTGTCTAAAAAGCGGAATACTATGTCAGAAATGTTCGGAAAAAATTAAGTCTGGAGAGCTCACTCAGTTAGACTTGGAAATAGCTCGCTTACTTGTTTCCTTGGAAAATACGTATCCTTCTCTTCAAAATGTTCATTTTCATAAGGCAGTAGAGGCGCGGGATACTATAGCTATAATCGTAGGCAGAGGAGATGTACCGCGTCTTCTAAGCCATGGTGGTAAGATTATTAAAGCTTTGGGTAAGAAGACCGGGAAAGTGATAAGAGTTCTGGAGCATGGATCCGATGAAAGAAAGTTCCTTGAGGATCTGTTTGCACCCTTAAGCATAATCACAATAAACACAATATGGTTGCCTGATGGAACAACTGAAACCAGAGTCATTTTGAAAGGTAGAGGGGACAAGCCTCCATTCAACATTGAAGATCTTAAGGAGATAGCTCATAAAGTACGCAACTTAACCTTACGCGTAGAATTCGCTAGGTAGGTTTGAGTGAAGTAAATGGACTTAGACCCTATAGGCAATTGGAAAAGGACCCATTACTGCTCAGAGATCAAACCAGAACTAGATGGAATGGAAGTAACACTTTTCGGATGGGTTTATGAAGTCAGAGATTTAGGCGGCTTAATATTCATAATTTTACAAGACAGGGAGGGAACCGTGCAGCTGACAGTTCCGCGAAAAAAAGCTACTAAAGAAGTATTATCAAAAATTGAGCGGCTACAAAGAAGATATTGTATAGGCGTCAAAGGAATAGTCAAAAAGACTGATATGACGCCACGAGGCGTTGAGGTAATTCCGACTGAGGTAAAAATCTTCAATACATCAGCAGCCAAACTTCCAATAGATATTACTGGGAAAGTTCCAGCAAAAATTGACGCCAGACTCGATGCAAGGGCATTAGACCTATGCCGAGAGGAGAATATAGCGATCTTTAAAATTCAACATACCGCTGTAGAGGCCATAAGAGAGTTCTTAATAAATGAAGGTTTCATAGAAGTTCATACACCACGCATTATTGCATCCGCCACAGAAGGGGGAGCTGCTCTCTTTTCTGTGGATTACTTTGAAAGAAAGGCATTTTTAGCTCAAAGTCCACAGTTATATAAAGAACAATTAGTTATGAGTTTAGAGAAAGTCTTTGAGATAGGGCCATTCTTCAGGGCAGAGGAATCACATACACGTAGACACTTAAGCGAGTTTGTCTCCATAGATATTGAGCAGGCCTTTGCAACAGCTGAAGACGTTATGCAACTCTTAGAACAGCTTATTCGGCACACATACAATAGGGTTATTGAAAAAAATCAAAAGGAATTAGCTATACTTAAGCATAAAATCGAGCCTCCTGAAGTCCCCTTTAAACGTCTTACTTATGATGAAGTTCTTAGAGAATTGAAAGAGGAAGGGATAGAAATCCCGTGGGGTGAGGATATCCCAACGCCTGCCTTTAGAGGTTTAGGAAGGATTCATCCTTACTTCTACTTCATAATAGACTGGCCCACAAGATCAAAGCCATTTTATATAAAACCGAAAGATAATAATCCTAACGTATGTGAAGGCTTTGACCTCATGTGGAGTTGGATAGAATTGGCATCTGGAGGAACTAGAATAGCCTCAAAAGAGTTATTGATAGACCGACTAAGGGAGAAAGGGCTTAATCCTGAATCATTTAAGTACCATCTTCAAGCTTTTGACTACGGTATGCCGCCTCATGCAGGCTGGGCTATAGGCCTAGAAAGGCTTACAATGACATTAACGGGCAGGAAAAACATCAGAGAGGTAACGCTCTACCCAAGAGATAGATTTAGACTCGTGCCCTAGCGGAAATCAATTTGTACGAGATTTTATAGCTTGGCTACATAAAATTACAAAACTATTTTTAATCAAATCTGTTATAAAAGTTGATAAAGAACAACTACTTTATTGGCAACCCATGGGAGAATATATAAAAATAGAATGTGGAGTTTTCGCCACCATAAGTTTTAGAGATGAAAATGTTTTCCCTTACATTTACTGGGGTTTAAGAGCTCAGAACCATAGAGGCCACCAATCGCATGGATTCCTTACATGTAAAGATGGCAAATTTTATGTAAAAAAGAACTTAGACTTAATTCCAAGAGTGAGAGCAAGCACCTTTAAAGAGTGGCTGAAAAAACTACCTGGACCAGTAGGAATGGGAAACGTTAGATATACAACCTCTGGCAGAGAGGATGAAGAGTCTTTATTAAGAGGAACACAACCGGTATTTGCGTGCAAAGGCAATTTTAAAGTCGCCATTTCCTTTAATGGTAACGTGGTTAACGCATTATCCTTGAGCAAAGAACTTCGCAGGGAATTCCCAGAGTTCCACTACGAAAGTGACGCAGAAGTAATATGCCACAAGCTTTTGGCCGAATTGCATAAAAGCCAAGACATAGAGACTGCTGTAGAGACTTGCATGAAGGATATTGAAGGAGCTTTTTCAGTGGCTACTATAACTGGAAATGGTGAAATATTCGCTTTTAAAGACCCCCATGGAATAAGACCGTTATGTGCGGGATATTGCGAAGAAAATAAAATCTACGCTTTCTCATCTGAAACAGTAGGTTTGGATATAAATGGCTTTCAAAGAGACTTTGAAATTGAGCCTGGTGAGCTTGTGATTGTTTCAGAGAGTGGTTTTGAGAGAAGACAACTAGTTAAAGAAAGGAAAGCCTTCTGCGCTTTTGAGTTTGCTTACTTCGCCAGACCAGACTCTAGGTTTAATGATAAGCATGTATACGAGATTAGGGAGGAATTTGGAAGAAACCTTGTGAGGGAAAACCCTGAAATTGTGAAGAATGCTGATATCATAATTTCTATGCCTGAAACGGGCGATGATGCAGCTTTAGGAGTTCATGAAGAGTCAGGTTTAAGATGGGAAAGAGCCACACGTAGACATAGATATGTCACAGATCGCGCTTTTATTCTTCTGAATAATGAAAGATACTTGACTATAAATAAGAAGATCAATATCCTAGGTTCGAAAGTTAAAGGTAAGAGAGTCATAGTTGTGGACGATAGCATTGTTAGAGGTGATACTACAAGGATCACCGTAGAGAAACTACGAAAGATGGGCGCTGAGAAAGTCTACCTATTTATAACTTTCCCAAGAATAATTGGACCATGCTTTTATGGCATAGATATGGCAACATACAGCCAGCTTATAGGGGCCAAGCATACCCCAGAAGAGATAGCGAAGATTATAGGAGCTGACGCCGTATGTTATCAATCAATAGAAGGATTTATTAGAGCAACCGGTTTCCGAAGGGACGAACTATGTCTTGGATGCATAACAGGTGAGTATCCAACTCCACTTGCGCAGAAAATTGCTGATGAAATGAAGAAAAAGTTCATGGAGGGTTACAAAGAAGATGGCAGGTTATATGAGATCATTGAACTTAATTAAGGAATATCTCTGGATAAAACAGTTCCTCTAGATAATGATTGGCGGGCGACGATAAATGGTTGAAAGAATTGGAATCCTTGTGGTATCATACGGTGCTCGTGAAGTCGCCATGGTGGATGCATTTAGCAGGAGTCAAAACTATCAAGTTGAGTTGTACATCGTGGATAAGCAATTAAATCCATTCAACGTGAAAAAAGCCGCTAAACATGTTGTTATCCCAGATCTAAATGTTGATGATATTTGCAGATTTGCAGAAAAGAACAAAGATAGAATAAACTTTGGTATTGTAGGACCTGAAAAGCCAATTATAGATGGTGTCCGCGATCTTGTCGAAGAACGAACAGGAATACCGATGATATGCCCAAAGAAGGATTACGCAATAGAAGCTAGTAAAGTGCGGCAGCGCTTACTTTTCCAAGAGATAGTGCCAGAAGTTAATCCCAGGTTCAAAATTTTTAGACCAGAAAACTACAAAAGTGTCGATGAGACTAAAAGGGCTGTTTATGAATGGCTAGACGAGCTAAATAACAATGCGGTAGTGAAGCCTGATAAGCCAGCGGCTGGGAAAGGTGTGGGCGTATGGGGCGACCACTTTAAAACTCGTGAGCAACTTTTTGAACATTTTTGGGAAAATCTGAAACATGGAGCAGTCATTATTGAGGAAAAAATTGAAGGCGAAGAGTCAAGCTTTCAAGTCATATGCGACGGCAAACATCTTATACCATTGCCCGAAACAAGGGATTATAAAAGAGCTTTTGATGGAGATGAAGGACCAAACACTGGCGGAATGGGTTCATATAAGGATGTAAACGAAATTTTACCATTCATGACAAAAGCAGATAGAGAAAAGGAAATTGAAATAGTCAATAGAATCTTTAACAGACTAAAAAATGAAGACTGTAATGCTCTAAAGGGTATACCGTTCTATATAGCGTTTATGCATACAAGCGGGCATCCAAAGATTCTGGAGAATAACAGTAGACCAGGAGATCCCGAAATAATAAACATACTGCCAATCTTAAAGGATGATTTTGTTGATGTTTGCTTAAGAATCGTAGAAGGCACCTTAAATAAAATAGAAGTTGAAAAAGAGGCTACGGTAGTTACGTATAAAGTTCCGCCAAGTTACGGAAGTTACGAGACATTTTTCCCAGATCGCGTACTCAAAAATGAAGTGGGAACACCTGTTGATCTGTCAGGAGCTTATAACTTATCCAAGAAATATGGGGATAGAATAAGAGTTTACCCAGCCTCCATGGAATTGCGAGGAAATGAAGTCTATGCATTGAAATCACGGGCAGTAGCTGTTGTTGGAATAGGATCAGGTATTGAAGAGGCTAGAAACATTTCCCTTGAAGGCATAAAGGCCATAAAGGGCGGTGCCCTTTGGTACAGAACGGACATAGCCTCGAAAGAGCATATAAACAGAAGCATTAAGCATATGGAGGCCCTCAGGCAGCGCAAATGAAAAGAATATTTACATCTGATTGTGAAGGACCTATATCAAAAAATGATAATGCATATGAAATCACAGCGTATTACATCCCAAATGGAGGAAAATTATTTACGGTTATAAGCCGCTACGACGATGTCCTTGCTGACATAGTTAAACGGGAGGGTTACAAAGCAGGAGACACTCTGAAATTGATATTGCCTTTTCTGAAGGCATACGGTGTCACTGATAAAATGATGCAAGATTTTTCGGCTAAAAGTTTAATTCTTATACCTAATTCAAAGGAGACTTTGGCTTACATCAAAAAGATAGCACCGGCTTTCATTGTTAGTACAAGTTACGAGCACTACTTGCGGGCGCTCTGTGAGTACATGGAATTTCCCTATGAAAATGTATTCTGCACAAAAGTATGTCTAGACAAATATGAGCTAAGTCATAGTGAGCGGCAACGTCTTATAGAGTTAGCTAATGAAATAGCAAACATGCCCATAATGGATATCCCTAAAGATGCTAAGTGTCTCAGTGACCTCCCAGAGTTATATAGGGATATCATTAAGCGATTAGATGAAATCTTCTGGAAGGAAATAGCGAAGATGTCCATCGGGAAAATATTCAATGACGTCAACCCGATGGGTGGAAAGGAAAAAGCCATTGCCATAATGCAGATATGTGAAAAATTGAACATAAACCTAGATAATGTGGTATACGTAGGCGATAGTATAACAGACGTTGAGGCTTTAACCCTTGTAAGAGACGGTGGTGGTTTAGCGGTAGCATTTAACGGCAACAGATATGCCGTTAAAAACGCTGATGTAGCAATCTTATCAGAGACGAGTTTAGCAATAGCTGTTGTGGCAGAATTATTCCTACGCCATGGAAAAGATGTAACACTTAAAGTTGTAGAAAAATGGAGTGAAAAAACCCTGCAAGAAGGGAGAGTGGTTAACGAAACTCTACTCCAAAAAATTCGCACGAGCAACATAAAGATTGCAGCAGTTAAAGAAGATAACATTGAATTGCTTATAGAGGAGAGTGAAGCTTTTAGAAAGATTGTCAGAGGTGAGGCTGTCGGGGGCCTCGGATAGTGAATATTATAGAGCGCATAGAGGATACTTATTCAGAGGCTTTTGAAGGTATCTTTTGTAGGCTCATAGTTACAGCGGACGATGAAGAAACCTTGCGTAGAGCAGCTGAAGATTCAACAGCCACACCAGCGATTGTGATAGGCAGAACGGAAGGTGGTATAGAAAGATGGCTAAACGAAGACGAAACGCCGGACAGACGTAAAGGTGTTTTATTACAGTTCTGGGGGGGACTAGACCCCAATAAGCCTATTGAGGAATCGATTAATAAGTTTGAGAAGGAGCTCTCTTATAGAATTAGGCAAGATATTTTGGTGAAGCCTTTTACAGCGGTCTTTGATGCTTTGCCAAAAGCAGACGGCAAACTTGACATGATGAAATGGGTTGGTCATTGTGGCGATGGTTATGAGTGGGAGGAAACTCTCTATGGTCGACACGTAATAGTAGTACCTATTATGGTTCCAGACTTTATTATAGAGCGATACATAGGGTTCGCTAGAGGAGTTATGGGAGCGAACTTCTGGATAATGTGCAGCACAAAAGAAGCGGTCGTAGAGGCCGGCGTAAAGGCCTTAAGGGCCATACATTCAGTTGAGGGAGTAATAACTCCATTCGACATTTGCTCAGCTGGATCAAAGCCAGAAACTAAGTTTCCGTGGATAGGCCCAACAACCAATCACCCTTATTGCCCTTCATTGAAGGAGAGACTTGGCAAAGAATCTAAAGTCCCAGAGGGGGTGAAGTACATCCCAGAGATAGTAATCAACGGCATCTCAATGGATGCTGTAAAGAAGGCTATGAAGACTGGAATAGAAGCGGCTCTAAATGTTAAAGGTGTGGTCAGAATATCAGCAGGAAATTACGGCGGAAAGCTCGGCAAATACAGAATTTACTTGAGGGAACTTTTCCATGAAACGATTTGACGTAATAGGCTTTGGCGCCTTAAACGTAGATAAGCTATACAGAGTTGATAGGATAGCTGGTCCTGAAGAAGAAAGCTTTGTGGAGGATTTTAAAGAGGAATGTGGAGGCTCTGCAGCAAACACCATTGTCGGTCTTGCTAGGCTTGGATGTAAAGTCGGCTTCATCGGAAAAGTAGCTAGAGATAATGGGGGGAAAATTTTGATTGAAAATCTCAATAAAGAGGGAGTGGATACAACAGGCATAATTGAGGCGGAAGAAGGTAGAAGTGGAACGGTCTTAGGCTTCATAGATAGAGATGGAGCACGAGCTCTCTATGTGGATCCGGGTGTAAATGACACTATTAAATTTGAGGAAATAAACTTGGAGTATGCCTTTAGTGCTAGATTTTTACATTTAACATCTTTCGTGGGCGAAGAACCATTTGAAGCACAAAAGCGCCTTATTGAAAAACTTCCTGAAAGTGTGAAAGTGAGCTTAGATCCTGGTGCGATATACGCGAAAAAGGGATTGGGTAAAATAAAACCCATAATAGAAAGATGTTTACTCGTCATGCCAAATAAGAGGGAACTTAAGCTCCTCACTGGGGAGGAGGACTATCGTCAAGGAGCAAAAATACTACTAGATCTAGGTGTTAAAATAGTAGCCGTAAAACTCGGCAGTCAGGGATGTTACGTAACAGATGGTAAGGAAAGTTTCCACGTGGAAGCCTTTAATGTACCTGTAATTGATACTACGGGAGCTGGCGACGCATTTTGCGCAGGCTTTTTATACGGTTTAATTAATGGAAGAAGCCTTAGAGAGTGTGGAGTTATCGGAAATTTTGTAGCCTCACGATGCATAATGAAGATAGGAGCCCGCGCAGGGCTCCCTAGATTTGAGGAACTAAAACTTTTTCTCAAGATATTCAATTAGACTTTCGAAGATTAATTTTCCATCTCCATATTGTGGCAATATCACCTGTCTCGTCCAATCAGGCAATTGCCACCAATAAAAAGCTCTCTCAGGATGTGGCATCAGCCCAAAAACAGTTCCCTCAGGATTGCATATACCAGCTATATCATGGAAAGATCCATTTGGATTTATGGGGTATTTACCCTCAGCATAATTTCCATCTTTGTCACAATATCTGAAAACTAATTGATCATTTTCATAAAGTTTATCAAGATACTCTTGTTCCTTTTCTTTCGGAAATAGAAACCTTCCCTCAGCATGGGCTACGGGTATTCTTACCACTTTACCTTTAGGTATTTTCCGTGTGAAAATACATTTACCATAGTTTTCATGCTTAAGGTATACCCAGCGACAGCGATATCCTGGCGGGTCATTAGTAGCTAACGCAGCATCAGGGTATGGGCTTACTCCATTAAAGGCTGGAAGTAACCCAGCTTCCACAAGCACTTGGAAACCGTTACATATACCCAGAATGGGGCGCCCCTCATCTATAAATGAAATAATTTCCTTGCCAAGTTTTGCAATAATCCACTTTGCCCAGATGGCGCCTGCACGAACATAATCACCATAAGAGAAACCTCCTGGGAAAACTAGAGCATCGTAGTCGATAATATTCTTATGCTTAACCAGCTGATTTACATGTATAATTTCAGCTTTAACTCCTAATGCTTCAAAAGCCGCTTGAGTTTCGGCATCACAGTTTGTTCCGCCAACACGAAGTATGCAGATCCTTATTTCTTCTCGCTTCATCTTAGATGTCACCGCCTAGAAAGCTTTTCCAGCAGGCAACAAGCTCACTTAGGGAAGCGTCTACTATTACATCGCCATTCAAGCCATAGATGCAGAGGCGTGGTTCTTTAACAACTCTACCGATTCTAGAATACACAACGCCGTGCATAACCCTCTCAAAGTCTGTTGCACATTCTTCTGGCACTTCCACTAGGAAGCGACTGTTAGACTCAGAAAATAAGATAAAATCATCTCTACATAGATTATCTGTTGGAACCCGTCGTAGATCTATTTCAATACCATATCCTCCTGAGAAAGCCATTTCAGCCGCTGCGACGGCTAACCCTCCTTCGGATATATCATGACAGGCGTCAATTAGACCTAAGTCGATAGTTTTAGTGACGGCCCGGAAAACTCGTCTAGCTTGATTTGGACGAACCTTAGGCACAGACCGACCGAGAAAGCCCATAAGCCGGTAGTATTCAGATCCACCTAACTCCTTGTAGGTTCTACCAATGATATAGATGAAGCTGCCAGGTGATTTAACGTCAAGAGTTGTTGCAACTCGAATGTCAGGGATTATCCCCAAGGCGGTTATGAGAAGTGTTGGCGTCACAGGACCTAGAGGAGACTCATTATATAAGCTGTCCTTACCCGATATAAAAGGTGTTTTGAATGCTTTTGCGAAACGGTAACATGCTTCACATGCCCTTACGAGGCTACCAAGCCTATCCGGCTTCTCAGGATTACCCCAAGTAAAATTATCGAGGAGGGCTATTCGTCTGCCTCCTACAGCAATATTATTTCTTATGGCTTCATCTATAGCAGAAGCGGCCATCCAGTACGGGTCTATGCGACCATAGCGTGGGTTCATTCCGCATGATATCACGATACCCCTCCAAGAGTTTTTGAGGGGTTTAATAACCGCAGCATCATTAGGCCCGCCGCAGTCTCCATGTAAAGGCTTAATAACCGTGTTACCTTTTACCTCATGATCATAGGTTCTTATAACGCTCTCCCTACTAGCTACATTCGGCGACGCTAAAATCTGCATTAGAACTTTCGTTAAATCGCCAGGTTTTGGAATGTTAGGCTCCTCAAGACTTGGAGGTACATACTCAGCAATTCGTTCAACTTTTGGAGGTTGAAAAAGAAATGCTATATCAAGTTCAGCGACCTTCTCACTCATATAATATATTCTAAGAGTGCTATCCTCGGTATAGTGACCAATTACTGTGGCTTCAACATCTTCATCTGCGAATATCGCTAATGTTTTATCAAGATTTTCAGGCGGGATAGCCAGTAACATTCGCTCTTGAGATTCAGATATATAGATTTCCCATGGGGCTAGACCAGGATATTTAAGGGGGACTTTGTCAAGGTATACTACGGCTCCGCAATTGAAATGTTTAGCCGTTTCCCCAACAGCCGACGATAAACCGCCGCCTCCAAGATCGGTTATTGCTGATGCCAACTCAAGGTCTCTAATGGTAATTATAGCCCTTTTAAGCTTCTCTTCCTCTATAGGGTTTGCTATTTGAACCGCAGGGCGCGAGACTTCCTCAGATTCCTCAGTAAGCTCAGCAGAGGCAAAAGTTACGCCGTGAATTCCATCTCGACCTGTTCTTCCACCGGCCAACAGTATTAAGTCGCCAGCTTTAGCACACCGCTTATACTTCCTTAGGGGTAGAATCCCTACGCAGCCGCAATACACTACAACGTTGCCCACATAACTCTCATCAAAGTATATAGCTCCGTTAACTGTTGGGATACCCATGTTATTTCCATAATGACCTATTCCAGCTACAACGCCCATGAATATATATCGGGGATGCTTAATTCCTTGAGGAAGCTTATCGTATGGATAGTCAAGGGGACCGAAGCCCAGGACGTCTGTGCAGGCTATTGGATCTGCCCATACGCCTAAAATATCCCGAATTACGCCTCCAACTCCTGTAGCAGCTCCTCCAAATGGTTCTATCGCAGATGGATGGTTATGAGTTTCAACCTTAATGGCTACGCCGTAACCATCTTCAAACTCTACTATGCCGGCATTATCCTCAAAAACTGAAAAACACCATTTTGGATTAATTTCTTGAGTAGCTTTAATGATGTAGGTTTTAAGCAGACTATCTATAACTTTTCCATTAAATTTTACTATACCCTTGAAGGTTTTATGAAAGCAATGCTCCGACCATGTTTGACCTATCGCTTGAAGCTCAACATCTGTAGGATTCCGCCCTTTTTTTCGGAAGTACTCCTGCACCGCCTTCATTTCCTTAAGACTTAATCCGATGCTTAATTTTTGGCTTATTTCCAGTAATTGTTTGTCAGAGGCATTTAGCAAATTTATCTCGTAAAGAGGGAAAGGAGTTTCTCTGCGAACGTATAAGCTTCCAGTCATTTTTCTTCCTCAACTATTATTATGTAATCATCTTTTGTAGGGTTCGCCAAAAGGCGTTTACATATTTCCTCGCCTTTTTCTATTGCTTCTCCTTTTGAGCTCGCCTCTAGGAGGATCGTGTAGAACTTGCTTACGCTAACTTGCTTGACTTTATATCCTAACTCCCTTAGTAGCCTAGCTGTTGTCTCGCCCTCAGGATCACTATAGCCCCGCTTTAGACGCACTTCAATCCTCAGATGGTAAATCATAATTTAACATCATCCATCATTTTAACCTAAAATGAATTTTCTACCCCTATAATGTATTTCTATTCCCGGATTATCCGTTATTCTACCTATTTCTTCAGCTTTAATTCCTGTTCTCTCCACAGCATCTATAGCTGCATCTTTATCCATTCTATCAACAACTATGGCAAAGCCCCAACCCATATTGAAAGTCTTGAACATTTCCTCGTCAGATATTCTACTGCCCAACTTCACCGCAGCATCCTGTATGATGGCAAATATTGGCTGAGGTTCAAAATTGTCAAAGATAAATCCTACACCCTTGGAGAACTTTGATATACGTTCAAATTTTAGGTATGCATCACCTGTTATATGAACTGCAGCTTTAACTTTTACAACATCAGCAACACGCATTAGAGGTTTAACATATATTCTTGTTGGTTCAAGAACCTCATATATTAACTCACGATCAAGAGGCTCAGGGACATCATATGGCTCATAGAGGCCACCCCATCTTTTGAATAGAATTCTACGCGCAAGGGTTATACCATTGCTGTGAATTCCAGAGCTGCGCATGCCAATTATCACATCACCAGGCTGTACATCACGAGCTGTGATAACTCGATCCCTTGAAACTTCACCAACAGCTGCGAAAACCATATCGAAACCCTTACCCTCAATTATTCCTCTTATTACCTCAGCCACATCGCCTATTTCACCACTAGGAACAACACATTCAGCCTCTACAGCACCCTTTACTATACCCTTCATCCACTCTTGCACAAGATACGGATCAGAGACCTGAGCATGAATGTTATCCGCTATTGCCAGAGGCCTTGCGCCTGAACGAATAACATCATTAACAGCCATAGCTACACCATCTATGCCTATTGTGTCATATTTTTCAGCCAACTGAGCAACAAGCACTTTAGTCCCTATACCCTCAATAACAAGATCTAGGTAGTAATCACCTCTGTAAGGTATTAGATTCCCATATGGAAGTCTGAGAATTTCACCATAACGGCTGAAACGATAAGTATCCTCTAGGAAAACCAAAGCTTTTTTTGATGTAGCTCTAAGCGTCCTGTCCACACCAGCTCTAGCGTAAGTAAATTCCTCAGGCAAATTTTTCCCCGAACTTAATAGGGCTAAGCATCCTTATATGCTAAGAGGAAATAAGTGATATCAGGGTAGCATTTTAATGAACCTTCAAACGACAGATTTATGAGGCTTGTTAAATTTTAACATTATGAAAGCGGCCGTAGTCTAGCCTGGCAGGACACCGGCCTCCCGAGCCGGCGACCCGGGTTCAAATCCCGGCGGCCGCATTAGCTTCTCTTAAAACTTCATTTATAACTAGTTTCAATAAATAAGTGTCAACATAAACTTCTGTTATTGCTCGATGCAACGTATACCTGCGTTTACCGGCTCTTCTCTTTATGAAGCATAATACCTCTCTGGATCTTTGGTAAGTAAGATTATATTCCATAGCGTAGTGATCGACATAATAAAGCCCAAGATCATTACATCAAAAAGCCAATTCAAAGAATCCTCCATTCTATTAGGAACCAATCATATGGTCAACGAAAATCATCGTTGCTTCCCAAACTATGAGACAAATAATATTAAGTATCTATCTTCAGCATTAGCGTACCATGTTAGAATTTTATGACGCTGCATTTACAAACACCCTAATATCCTCTTTCATTGACTTTTAAACTCGTCAACATCACAATTATGCTGACAAGCTTCTTTAATACTTCAAAGCCCACTAACATACGGATTATCGGTTGTTGCTCACGCTTCGAGCTTATCGAAAACGGCATCTATTAAACAGCCTTATTTAACTCAATCAATACCCGAGCGGCATCCTCGATATCTTTTAGGCGAATACATTCATTCTTTGTGTGACATTGAGATAGCTCACCAGGTCCAAAGACCACCGCATCACATGCAGCTAAGTGATAGAGGTTTATAGCATCAGTCCAGGAAGGCATTTCCGAGAATGCGACTTTTAATCCAGCTGCTTTAAGGGCTTTTACGAGAATATTTGTTGTTTCTCCGCTGATAAATCCGTTGAAACACTCTTTTACTGTTACTTTTGCCCTACCTTGGCATATAGCATTAACTTCTCCTAATAACTCCTCCACTTTAATACTTGGCGCGAACTGAAAGTTTACACGAGCAATGCAATGGTCAGGAATTACATAGTCTTCTCTATTTCCACCCATAATGAATTGAGTGGAAATCTTGGCTTTGTTTAGTTTCCGCATAGTGCCTATAAGCTCTATACATTTCTCTATAGCATTCTCACCCTTATCCGGACAGGAGCCATGTGATGAGATACCGCTGACTTCAAGAAACACCTCCAATCCGCCATAGTGAACGTTGGCTATTGTTAGATTCGTTGGCTCCATAACTATTGCTTTTTTTGGCTTATACCTTTGGGAGAAAATTTCCGATCCTTTTCCACCTATTTCTTCGTCATAAAAAAATGCGACACCAAAATTTAGACTGCTAATAGTTGAAAGAGCGAGGAGAATAGCAACGATACTTCCTTTTGCATCACATACGCCAGTACCATAAGCATACTCACCATCGAAACGGAAGGGTGAGATAACCCTAAAAGTGTCAACGTGAGAAGCTACAAGAAAATCCTTTTCAGGAGACACTAAGACATTTAAACCCTCAGTATAGGCGTCATACCCCAGCTCCTTCAAGTAATCCATAATATACTTCACTACAGGACCTTCTTTTCCGGATGGTGACCTTATTTTAGCGAGTTTTTTGAGAATTTGAAGAGTTTGCATCAAGGAAGTTTTTAAAATTCAGGGATAAAAGCGTTGAATGATGAAGATTAGAAATGTAAAAGCAGAGGATGTTGATCGATTTGTTAGACTATATAGAGAAGCCTATAAAGGACTGGAGGAATATGCCTACACCAAGGAAGTTGATATAATACGCTACTTTAATTGGCTTCTCTCAAGGGATCCATATGGATTTTTTATAATGGAAGAGGACTCCGAAATCATTGGTATAATCGCATGTGATGCCAATTGGTTTAGCCCTTTTGAAGGTAGCTTTGTTGGAGAAATCCACGAGATCTTCGTTCATCCAGATCATCGAGGGAAAGGTGCGGGCAAGATTTTAGTGGAAACAGCTATAGACTACTCTAGAAAAAGAAATCGGAAAATAGCAGGTTTATGGGTTGGTGTAAAAAATTTAAACGCGAAAGAATTCTACAAAAAATTGGGATTCAGAGAAACCATAACTCTGGGAAAATGGACGAGAATGATTAAGGATATACCTTAAGCTTTTTATCCTTTGTTTTGAGTGAAACTTCAGATTGCATTAGCAACTAAGTGTCTTCGTTAACTTATTCAACAAAACCTAAGAGACTCAAGGCCAAGTATTTGAAATAGTTTTTTCCCAGCTTCACATAGGCTCTTTGTAGCATAATCTGGATTTTGCATACTCCTTATAAGCGTCTCTTGAGGGTAAAATTGTGACGCTACATGGATTGTTCGCATACCAACATCTTTGGCGCCTTTAATATCCTCATCCGGACTATCGCCAATATAAATAACTTCACCAGCACTAACACCAAGTCGCCTAAGGGCTTCATTAAATATCCTCACGTGAGGTTTCCGCCACCCTATGTCCGCTGAAACTAATACGACATCAAAGAAACGGCTTAAATCAAGTTTCCTAAGCGCAGCATATATTAGAGGCGCATACGTAAAGTTTGAAATTAAGCCAAGCTTAAAGCCGTTCAATGAAAGGATCTTAAGAATCTTTTTTGCACAACGTCTAACTCTCAATGAGTTAAGATAGTCATCAAAAAATACATTCACAGCAGTTTTAATGCGGCTATCTTCAGGGCCAATATTAAACCCGAGCTTGTTAAGAGCCTCAGAGATCCAAACCGCGTTAGTGACTTCTATGAGTTGCCCATAACGAATCACACGATATTTCTCATGAGATTGAGTGTATGCTATTAGGAAGTCATCACATGCCATGCTAAAGCCAGCTTCGCATAAAGCTCTATAAAGCTTCCGTTTAGAAGCTTCCAAGCTATAGCCTTTAACGCTTACAAGAGTGCCTATGAAATCGAAAATCACAGCCCTCACGGTCAAAGTATAAGCCTCGCTTCCGGTTAAGATTTGAGAATTTTAAATAGACCGCACCCTGAAATGATCTCATCAAGCCTTTTGGCGAAACCTGTTCTCAATAAGGCATCTATATTGCCAAGGGCATTCTCAATATCGACTTCGAAAGGAATAGTTCCAAGAAAACGAAGCCCTAAATTCGCAGTCAATCGACTTATGGCGCTCTCCTCCCCAAGTCTCATGTTCTCAATAACGCCTAAGATTGGAATCTTAAGTTCAACAAGTAGCTTAGCTAGTTTTTTAACCGTTTCAAAAGCCAGAACAGAGGATGTCGTCACTATTAGAAATTCAATTTTCTTAACGAGACGCAATACATCTAAGGTTGCATCACTAATGCCAGGAGGCATATCTATCACTAGAAAATCTATATCGCCCCAGCGGGTTACCGCAAAAAGCTCTATTAATGCATTGGACAAGTCGGCACCTCTAAGGGGTAAAGTTTCATCACGAGAGTACGCAACAATGGACATATACCTTATGCCATACACATCAGCAGGAATTATGCCCTTATCCTCTTTTGGGTAAATATTCATAACACCTAAGATGACATGAGTTGACGGACTTGTGAAATCTAAATCTAAAAGACCAACTCTAAACCCTTTTCTAACAAGCAGTAAAGCCAAAGTTGATGCTATAAGACTTTTACCAACTCCACCTTTTCCGCTTGAAATGGCTATTATGCGTTTAATCCCTTTTAGCCTTTCGTCTATGATGCTTAGGCGAGGATCCATTTTAACGCACCCCAATTATGCTTTCAAGCCAGATACCTCTGCCTTCCTGAACCTCAAAGTCAGGGCTATTACATCTTGGACATTTGATGAAAGCGTAAATGGCTTCTGGGATAAAGTGAATAGCTTCCGCAGAATCACCAGTCAAGCGATTTCTCTCGAAGAACCATTCGTAACTACAAACTCGACACCTAAACCTAGCTCTAACAGTTTCGATAATAAAACGAGCTTCTTGCAATATACCTGTTTTAAGTTGAGATAGAGCAAATTCGAATATGTCAAGTTCAACTTGTTGAAGTTCTCCAACCCTAATTTTGACTTCTTTAACAGCTTTTAAGCCTTCCTTCTCTGCTATTTGAGTCGCTGAACTAATTACAGCTTCCGCTAAGGCCCACTCGTGCATAGTAGAAGCCAATACATAAACCCATTTAAGAATATTGCATTTGAAGAATCAAAAGATACATGCCGTTATGTAACTTACCTTCACACTCATGAGCGGTAAAATGGTCAATTGATTGAAAATTATACGGAAGTGAGCTTAACATTCACGACTTGAGGAAGTGGTGACCATAAGGTAGGATGAAAAGAGTTCACCAGCTTTTTAGAACAATCATGGTATTAGTGTTTATTACACCATCTATTTTCCTAATTCTTTCGACACACTCGTTGACTTCTGAAATTCCGGTTGCGGATATTATGACTGCTATATCATACTCCCCGGTTATCTCATACACCTTCTCAATGTTTGGAGTCTCTCTAAGAATTGCAGATATTTTAGAAGTTGGAACAGATGGGCTCACAGATATTAGCGATAATGCCTTAGCTTCCTCGGGAAACCCAGTCTCTATTGTGAAGCGCTTTATAACCCCAGTTTTCAAGAGGCGTTTAACTCTAGCTCGAACAGCTCCTTCTGAAAGCCCGATTTTCCTACCTATATCACGATAGGCAGCTCGTCCATCATTTTTCAATATCCGGATAATCTCCAAATCCACATCGTCCAACATTGCAGTCACCGAAGTTTTATTTACGTTTTAAGGAAAAGAAATACGCAAACAATAAAATAAACTTTACCAAAAACCCGAAAACTTTATAAAAAATGCTGATACCACAAACCTAGACAGCGTAATAGTTAACGGTGATAAGGGATGTTTAAGGGATGCTACACCGCTCTAGTAACACCGATGCTTAAAAATCATGAAGTGGACTTTAGCGGGCTTGAGAGGCTTGTAGAGTTTCAAATATCCCAAGGAGTGAATGGAATTTTAGCCGCAGGAACAACAGGTGAAAGTGCAACATTGAATCCCGAAGAGCAAAGAGCTGTAATAGAAAAAGTGCATGAATGCTGCGGAGATAAAGTTACAGTAATAGCTGGAACAGGTTCAAATTGCACAAAAAAAGCTATGGAAAATACAAAGTATGCCTATGATATAGGGGTAAGGGCCGCCCTCTTAGTAGATCCATATTACAATGGTCCAAGCTCCCTTGAGATAAGGCTGGAGTATATAGCACCGATAGCTGAAAGATTTCCAGAGATGCAGATAATACCATACGTAATCCCATCCAGAACTGGAACTCAGCTGCTTCCTCAAGATCTAGCGATACTACATAAACAATATCCGAATGTAAACGCCGTAAAAGAGGCCACAGGAGATCTTGAAAACATGAGACTAACAAGGAGACTGTGTGGCGAAAACTTTGACATACTATCTGGTGATGATGACAAAACATATACCATAATGGCTGACCCGCTGATAAGGGCCTCGGGTGTTATCTCAGTTATATCTAACATAACCCCCGCCGCCGTACAGAAAATGACGAGTTTAATTCTAGAGGGAAAACTAAAAGAAGCTGAAGAATTATGCGGAAAACTTAAACCACTCTTCGAAATTGTAACTGTAAAAACTGTGGAGGATACTTCTTTTGGAACTTACCTCGTGAAAGCAAGGAACCCTCTGCCATGTAAAACTTTAATGAATATCTTAGGAATGCCGGCGGGTTCATTGAGACCGCCTCTTGGAAAAATGACGAAAAAAGGTTTAGAGAAAGTTCTGGATGCTGCAAGAAGGGTTTACGAAAACAGTCCCGAAATCCTTAAACCAGTAGAAGATTTTTTCGACGTAAATCTTCAAGACAGGTTATATAATGAAAAGTTCTGGAAGGATCTAAGCTATGGTTAAAATATGTGTCGCAGGCGCCACTGGGAAAATGGGAAGTACTGTAATACAGGAAGCCATAAAGAGGGGTTTTAAGGTAGTAGGAGCATTAGCGGCTTCGGATGAGCCGTCTATAGGAAGGACTCTTTCTGAGCTTGGAATATGCAACCTCAACCTAAAGGTGCAAAGCCCCGCGGAGCTTGAGGCGGCTGTTAAAAATGCTGACGTATATGTGAGCTTTACAACACCAAAAGCTGAGATGGCTAATATCCCAATGGTTGCGGATATGGGTAAGCGCATAGTTATGGGAACTACAGGCTTTACAGAAGAAGAATATGAAAGGTTGAAGGAGTATACCGCCAAAAGAGTGCCTGCGGTCTTCGCTCCAAACTTTTCAATAGGAATGAATTATGTCCTAAAAATACTGAAGACGATAAAAATGTTGCCAAAAGAGTATGATATAAGCATTTTTGAGGCTCATCACTTTGAGAAAAAAGATGCGCCAAGTGGAACTGCTCGTTCAATAGCCAAGATTATCTCAGATATAAGGGGGTACGATCAAATAGTTCATGGAAGAGAAGGAATAAGCCCGAGAAAGCCTAGAGAACTTGAGGTTGTCTCGGTTAGAGGAGGAGGGATACCCGGAATTCATAGGATAATAATAGCCGGACCATATGATATGATAACGATAGAGCATACAGCATTTTCAAGAAATGTTTTCGCTCAAGGAGCTCTTTACGCCGCACAGTGGCTTATGAAGCAAACCAGACCAGGCGTGTACTCGATGGAGGAGGTTTTAGAGCAAGTATGAACACAAATACCAGAAGGGTAGTTGTAAAATTTGGAGGCGGAGAACTTTCTTCAGGTGAAGCTTACCATAAAGCTGCTGAAATGATTAAAGAGGCAGGATATGAAGAAATTGTTGTCGTTGTCTCTGCTATGAAAGGCGCGACGGATGATCTCGTGAAATATGCAACAGAAGCTGGATGTATAGATCCGGCAGACTACGCAGATATCGTAGCCATGGGTGAACGAACAAGCGTTAGGATATTCTGTTCAGCTCTCAAGGCCATAAACGTAAAAGCTACGTACTTTGACCCCCAACAGGATCGCTGGCCGATAATAACAGACTCAAACTTTAAAGACGCTACACCAGATCTAGCTGAAACACGAAGAAGAGTAAAGAAGTATTTAGAACCATTGCTCGGAGAATGCGTGCCAGTAGTTTGTGGATTCATCGGTAAAGACAAAGAAGGGCGAATAACAACTTTGGGACGTGGGGGCAGTGATATAACGGCAACCCTGATTGGCAACTGTTTAAAAGCCGACGAAGTCATTCTAGTCAAAAACACTAATGGCGTCCTATCAGCAGATCCCAAAATAGTGCCTGATGCAAAACCCTTAGATAGGATAACAATAGAGGAAATGTTTTCTCTGGCTCAGGGAGGCGCAAAGATAATACATCCTGAAGCGTTGAAATATAAGTTACCGGGACAAAAGCTTAGAGTTGTAAGGTTCCCTGGAAGTCTTTCCTCGGGCGGAACAGAGATCGTAGGTGTCTTCAAGGCTAACCCTATGGAAATAAGGGAGCATTATGGACTGTCAGCTATAACCTTAGTAGGTGAGATAAGTCCGTCTAACTTAAGTAAAGTTTTGCCAATTTTTGACGGTAAAAAAATCTTTGGTATGGGTACAAGCAGCAATTCTATAACCATATTTGTAGATTCAAAAAACCCTGTTAAAGTTGTTAATGGGATAAGCCGACTAAACTGTTTTAAGGCTGTTAGTTTACGCGAAAACGTAGCAGCTATAGAACTTGTAAATCCAAACTTCGTTGATTCCCCGGGATGGGTGGCAAAGATATCCGGAGCGCTAGCAGAGAAATCAATAAACATATTAGAGGTTGTAACCAATAAAGCATCTATTACAGTTTTCATCGATAAAGATAAGATGAAAGAAGCTTTATCTGCAATAAAGGCTAAATTAAACGAATTTTCTGGTTAATGGGATTATCATGATAAAAACTCCAATGGAGAATGTCAACGGAGAACTTTATATCGACGGGGTTTCAACAATTAAACTTGTAGAGGAGTACGGAACCCCATTATACGTTATAAGTGAAAAAAGGATCAGAGAGAATTACAGACGTCTATTCGATGCGTTTCAAAAGAGATATACCAAAGTAAGAATTTTGTATTCAGCAAAAGCCAATACAAATATCTCGGTTCTAAAGATCCTAAAAAGTGAGGGGGCGTGGATTGACGCTGTCAGCCCAGGAGAGATATACATATCTCTTGAAGCCGGATTCCTTCCTTCCCAGATTCTATACACAGGAACAAGTGTTAGTGAATGGGAAATTGAATACGCTTTAGAGAAAGGTGTAACGATAAACATAGACTCTCTTTCTCAAATCAAAAAGATGTTAAAAAAGAAAACTCCATCGACAATTTCTGTTAGGATTAATACTGAAGTAGGCGCAGGACATCACGAATACACTATAACCGCAACTAAAGCTTCCAAATTCGGAGTTGATGAAAAAACAGCCCTAAAAATATATGATATGGCTAAAAAGGCTGGTGTAAGAAACTTTGGCATACACATGCATATAGGTTCAGGCATAATGGAGGTAACACCATTCATTAAATCCACTGAAAAACTCCTTGAAACTGCAAAAAAAGTTCAAGAAGAGCTTGGGATAATCTTCAGCTTCATTGACTTAGGTGGGGGCATTGGTGTACCCTATAAGCCTGAGGAGAAAGAAGTTGATATAGAAGATTTTGCGTCAAAACTTGTGGAATTTTTCAAAGGCAAAGTTGAAGATTTATCTTTAGGTCAACCTGAATTATGGCTTGAACCAGGCAGATACCTAGTGGCAGATGCTTGCATTCTGTTAACTAAGGTTAACGTTATAAAGAGAACTCCGTACAGAATTTTCGCAGGTGTAGACGCAGGTTTCAACACGTTAATAAGACCAGCTATGTATGGCTCATATCACCATATGGTAGTGGCTAATAAGCTGAAAGAGGAACCAGCGGAGAAATATGATATTGTAGGTCCACTCTGCGAGTCAGGCGATATCTTAGCTAAGGATAGGCTTCTACCGATTCTCTCTGAAGGTGACGTTCTAGCAATACTTAATGCTGGGGCTTATGGCTACTCTATGAGTTCTCAATATAACTCTAGACCTAGGCCAGCTGAAATTCTAGTTATGAACGGACGCTATGAAATTGTAAGGGAAAGAGAAACCTTTCAAGATCTAATGAGAGGCCAAAGGGTAGCCTCATGGTTAAAGGCTTAAAATTTTGGAAAATGCATAGCCTTGGTAATGATTACATACTCATCGATAACATGGATAATAAACTTGCCACAGATTTAAATAACCTTGCAAGAAGATTATGTGAAAGAAGATACTCTGTGGGAGCAGATGGACTAATTTTAGCCTGCAAATCTGATGTAGCAGATGTTAAAATGCGGATATTCAACGCTGATGGATCTGAAGCAGAAATGTGCGGCAATGGTATTAGATGCTTGACAAAGTTCTGTTATGAAAATGGCATTATTCGCCAAAAAAGCTTTGATGTCGAAACTTTAGCAGGAATAAAAAGAGTGTGGATAATCGATATTGAAAATGATGAGGTAAAAACGGTAAGGGTGAATATGGGAAAACCAATTTTTGATAGACCACTGATACCAATGGTTGGAGAAGGCAAATGCATAGATGAAGTTCTTGAAGTTAATGGTGAGGTTTATAAAGTAACCTGCCTATCTGTGGGTAACCCTCACTGTATAATATTCACGAATGATGTTTCCTCAATCCCCATCGACAGAATTGGTCCAAAAATCGAGAATCATAAAATTTTTCCAAAAAGGACGAACGTGGAATTCGTCCAAGTGATAAACTCAGGCGAGATTAAAGTTAGAGTTTGGGAGCGAGGCGTAGGAGAGACTCTTGCATGTGGAACTGGAGCTTGTGCAAGTGTCGTAGCAAGTTACATTCTTGGAAAAACGGATAAAAAAGTTAAAGTAAGATTAGCTGGAGGATCTCTCGAAGTAGTTTATGCCGGAGATGAGATTCTAATGGATGGCCCTGCAACTAAGGTCTTTGCAGGAGAGCTTTTCTAGCTTATTAAAAAGTGGAGGGAATTATGTGTCATTTGAATTTTCAGACAAAATCAAGAAATTGCCTCCATACATATTCTTTGAAATAGAGAAGATATTGGAGAAAAAGAGAAGAGAAGGTGTTGAAGTAATATCCCTAAGCATAGGTGATCCTGATTTACCACCCCCAAAATTTGTGTTGGAAGCATTAGTTGAGGAGGCTGCAAAACCTGAGAATCATGGTTATTCTAATAGCAGAGGAGAACCTGAGTTCAGGGAGGCTATAGCTAAATGGATGAAAGAACGCTTCAATGTCGATGTGGACCCTGAAATTGAGATAACTGCACTTATAGGCTCTAAAGAGGGAATATCCCATCTTGCAAGAGCTTTTCTGAATCCTGGGGATAAAGTGATAGTTCCGGATCCAGGATACCCTGCTTATTTGAATGGAGGCGTTATACTTAACGACGCCAAACCTGTTTTCATGCCTCTTTCTAAGGATAGATCATTCCTTCCGGACGTAGACTTCATAGCAGAAGCTAATGCGAAAATAATGTTCCTCAATTACCCAAACAACCCAACAGGAGCTGTTATAGAAAAGCATCAACTAAAGGAGATAATTGAAATTGCAAAGGAAAAGAACATCATAGTTTGCTATGACAACGCATATTCAGAAATAACTTATGATGGGTATAAAGCTCCGAGCATTCTCGAGGTAGACGGCGGGATGGAAGTAGCTGTAGAGTTGCACTCGTTTTCTAAAACTTTTGGCATGGCAGGGGATAGAATCGGCTTTGCTGTCGGTAATAGGAAACTCATAGAGGGCATTGTAAAGGTTAAATCTCAAATAGACTCAGGACTCCCAAGGTACATTCAATATGCAGCGATACATGCACTTGAAAGTTATAAAAATGGGCAACCTCCAGAAGAAGTTAAAAGAAACGTTGCGGTCTATAGAGACCGGGTCAAATTTCTAGCTAAAAAATTAAAGGATATAGGACTGGAGTGTGAGGCGCCAAAAGCCACATACTACGTGTGGGCACACTGCGGGGGAGATTCTATGGAATTTGCTAAAAAACTCCTAGAAGCAGGGGTGGCAGTAACTCCAGGAATAGGATTTGGAAAGGGCGGAGAAGGATTCGTTAGATTTTCTGCTACAAAACCAATAGAGGAAATCAAAAAAGCGTGTGAAAAACTGGAAAAAGTGATACGATAGATAGGCTTAACTCAAGGCCCTAAATTTAATCCCAAGAAATATTTTTATAAAAGGTCGCTAAATTCTTAGGCAGCATGACGTCTATAGATCTAGAGATAACATACTGGATGTCAACTAAACGTTATAGCTTTAGCTTCTATTATTAAGGCTTCAAAAAGTCTCACCTCCCACTTTATCAATTTTGTGGAGGCTCTTAATAATGCAAAACAGCTTTAAGCCGGAAAGAATCGTCGTAAAATTTGGCGGAGCTGCCTTAGCAGATGGCGAAAAAGTAAGCAAGGCTGCTAAAGCCGTGGCTAAAGAAGCTAGTAAGGGTAAGCATATAGCAGTAGTAGTTTCAGCAATGGGTAAAACAACAGACGCGCTGATAGAGGTCGCCAAAAATGCATGCAACGGTAATGTCAACGCAGAAGAGCTAGATGATATTCTGGCAATGGGTGAACGAACTAGCGTAAGGATCTTCACAGCGGCTCTCAAGTCATATGGATTAAAAGCCCGTTACTTTGATCCAGCAGATCCAGAATGGCCCATAATAACTGATGACAGTTTTCTCAATGCTAATCCCATAATAGAGTTATGCGAGGAGAAAATACAAAGGTTTATCCTTCCATTATTCGAAAAGAAAATCATACCAGTAATGCCTGGATTTATAGGCAAAACTATTGATGGAAAAATAACAACTCTTGGAAGAGGTGGAAGCGATACAACTGCTTTTATTCTCGCCAAAGGATTAAAAGCCAATGAGGTCATCTTGGTTACGGATGCTGACGGAATAATGACCGCAGACCCAAAGATTGTAAAGAACCCAAGGAGAATTAGCGAAATAGACGTGCAAACACTTGTTGGACTAGCAGACTCTGGAACTAAGTTCATTCATAGAAAAGCCCTAAAGTACAAGGATCCCAGCATAAATGTGCGAGTGATCAATCATGCCAGTGGAGATTTAAACCAAGAGGGAACAATTATAAGAGGGGAATTGCCAAAAGATTTAGAGGCAGATATAGTTAGCCCATTCCCAGTTGCATCAATAAGGATTTTAGGGAAAAAACTGTCAGAGCGCCCAGAAATTGTTGGAGAATTTATTGAAAACATTAGGAAGCATACAGTACTGCTCGGTATGTCTTTAGACGAAAATTCCTTAGTATCATTTGTAGCTGAAAAGGAAGATTTACAAGCTCTTGCAGAGGGTATCCATCAAATAGTGTTAAATCATAGAGAAGCCATTGCGATGTCAATTAGGCGGAATCTAGCCTTTCTCAGAATAAAGGGAGTGGGATTGGAAGAAACCCCTGGAATAATAGGGAGAATATCTGAGCCTCTAAGGCTAAATAATATTAACATTTTTGGAATATTGACAAATACTTCAAGCATCCTTTTATTTGTAAGCTGGGATGATAGAGAAAGGGCCCTAAACTTAATTAAATGCTCATTGGGATTAGAAGGAAGGTGAAAGTAGCATGATGAGCGCTGCGGTTTTAGGCGCTACGGGGATGGTTGGTCAAGTATTCATAAACCTTTTGAGTAAACATCCATGGTTTGAGGTCAAAGTTGTAGCTGCGTCAGAAAGAAGCCAAGGCCGAAAATACTCTGAAGTTACAAACTGGAAACTACAAAGTCCAATACCCGAAAAAGTCGCAGATTTAGAAATTGTTGACATAACCCCTGAAGCAGTTGGAGATGTAGACTTGGTTTTTTCAGCTTTACCGGCGGACATTGCAGGCAAAATTGAGGAGGAATTTGCAAAATCAGGTTACATCGTGCTTAGCAATGCATCATCCCATAGAATGGATCCAGATGTCCCTCTACTTAATCCCGAAGTAAACGGGGAGCACATCAGCTTAATTGACGAGCAAAGGCGACGACGTAAATGGGATGGAGCCATAATTACAAATCCCAACTGCTCCACAGCTATATTGACTTTAGCCCTAAAGCCCATCTATGATGAATTCGGAATAAATAGGGTTATCGTGTCAACAATGCAGGCACTCTCAGGCGCAGGATACCCAGGAGTAGCCTCATTAGATATCGTGGATAACGTTATACCATTCATAAGGAATGAAGAAGAAAAAGTGCAGACTGAAACCTTGAAAATTTTAGGCACATTAACGAATCCTGCAAACTTTAAAATTTCAGCCAGCTGTCATAGAGTGGCAACATTAGATGGACATATGGAGGCCGTTTTCGTAGAGCCTATACGTAAACCCAATCCAGAGGATGTAGCGAAAGTTATGGAAAATTTTGTTGGCGAACCGCAGAAATTAAAGCTACCCACAGCACCAACCCGGCCAATTGTAGTGAGGTATGAAGAGGATAGACCTCAAGTAAGACTGGACCGCATGGAGGGAAACGGCATGAGTGTCGTGGTGGGTCGCATAAGGAAAGATCCAGCTCTAGATGGTGTAAAATTCATTGTCCTTGGACATAACACGATAAGAGGAGCAGCTGGATGTAGTATTCTCAACGCGGAATATTTAAAAGCTAAGGGGTACCTATAAATATGACGACAAAAGAACTTTGGATAAAAATCGATAAAACAATTCATGGAGATTTGAGGAGTAGAATTCTTGGAATAGCATCTAAAGTGTGCGATGTAATCTATACAGACGAAATTTCTGAGGATCTTAAAGATACGGGGCTAAAAATCGCTACAAAAAATAAGGAAGCTGATATAATAGTCATAGAAGAAGCAGAACCCCGAAAAATTGAAGATACGAAAAGTAAAGGTAAAAAGGTAGCGATCAGAGTTATCATAAAAGGTAAAGAGGATGAAGAAAACGCAATAAAAGCAGCATCATCTCTCCCGGATTATGTAATTGTTGACTGTCTTGACTGGAAAATTATTCCATTAGAAAATCTTATAGCTAATGTTCGCGGCAAAAGTCGACTTTTGGCAGAAGTTTCAACAACGGAGGAAGCGAAAATCGCTATTGAAACCCTTGAACTCGGTGCAGATGGTGTAGTTCTAAAAACCTCAGATCCAGAAGAGCTTATAAAAACAGCCATAATCCTCAAAAAACACCTACCAAAAATTGAGCTAACACCCATCAAAATTGTGAATGTTAAAACTCTAGGCGCAGGTGCTAGGGCATGTATAGACACATGTGATATTATGAAGGCGGGAGAGGGAATGCTAGTTGGATGTCAATCAGCATGTTTATTCCTTGTTGAGGCAGAAGTTCATGAAAACCCCTTCGTTCAGCCGCGTCCATTTAGAGTAAACGCGGGGGCAATATCACTCTACGCTCTTTGCTCTTTTGAGAAAACACGCTACCTCTCGGAATTAAAAGCTGGCGATAACGTTTTAATAGTTGACAGGGAAGGCAACATGCGAACAGCATATATTAGCAGAGTTAAAATTGAATGGAGGCCGCTCGTGCTTATAGAAGCGGAGCATGAAGGCAAAATATTCAAAACGATACTTCAAAATGCAGAAACTATCAGGCTGATAAATCAAGAAGGGTCGATACCAGTCACCGAATTAAAGAAGGGAGATATTGTGCTGGCACACATATCTGAAGGAGGGAGACATTTCGGAACACTTGTTAAAGAGGAGAAAGTGGTTGAAATTTGACCATCCGCATATGCGTATCTTTCATCCCAAAAAATGTTGATGAAGCATTAAAGCTCATAAATAAGGCTGAAAAATATAAACCAGATTTTATTGAGGTGCGACTTGATCAGATAACAGAAATGGATAGACTCGCCGAAATACCATCAAGTACAAACATACCGCTTATAGCAACTAATAGATCTGTAGAGTGCGGTGGAAGTTTCCGTGGAAGCGAAGGAGAACGCATAAATGTATTAAAGAAGGCTGCACACGCCGGATTTAATTATGTGGATATCGAAGTTTCAACACCAGGCTTGAAGGAACTCACCAAGGAATTAAGGTTTAAGGGAGTTAAAACCATAGTGTCATTCCATGATTTCGTTGGAACACCCAATTATGATGAATTAAATAAAATTCTGGAATTTCAGTTAGAAAACGGCGCAGAAATTTGTAAGATAGTCACCACAGCTAAAAAGCTGGAGGATAATCTCACTCTAATGAATTTCTTAACTCAGGTCAGTAAAAAGGCTAAGATAGTATGCTTTGCAATGGGCGATTTAGGTAAAATTTCAAGGTTATTATCACCTCTTTTTGGAGGGTTTTTCACCATAGCTTCTCTTGAAAAAGGAGGAGAAACAGCTCCTGGACAATTGACTATTCAGGAACTCAAAACTGCTTATCAAGCTCTGGGAGTATATGAATGAAGATTACCGGGCACACAAAAATATGCGCAGTTATAGGCGATCCAATAGAGCATTCCCTCAGCCCAGTTATGCATAATGCAGCATTACAGCACTTGGGGCTAGATGTTATATACGTAGCTTTTAGAGTTAGAGGAGAAGCTCTAGAGGATGCAGTAAAAGGTGTACGAAGTCTAAATATTTACGGTTTAAACGTAACAATGCCCCATAAGACAGCCATAATAAAATACTTGGATGAAGTAGACCCCATAGCTAAAGACATAGAATCAGTAAACACCGTGCTAAACGTTAATGGTAAGCTTATTGGGTTCAACACGGATGGTATTGGAGCTTTGAATGCTCTTAGATACAACCATGCGGATCCCAAAGGCAGAAGAGTTTTGATACTGGGAGCAGGAGGAGCAGCTAAAGCAATAGCATACCAAATCGCAGCTTCAAACGCGGAAAAAATAGTAATAATTAACAGAACAGGTGAAAAAGCTAAAGAATTGGCAAAATTCCTCAGAAAACGTTTTAAAGTTAAAATTATGGGCAAGCAACTGTCGACTATTACATTAAGAAAAGCACTGAAAGAGACAGATATACTTATAAACGCAACTTCAGTCGGCATGAGACCCTATAATGATCAAACGTTAATTGATAAACAATGGTTAAGACGCGATATGACCGTCATGGATATAGTATATGATCCAGTTGAAACTAAGTTGCTGATAGATGCAAAAAATATAGGCGCAAAGGTCATTAACGGTATTGATATGCTCCTCTATCAAGGCGCAGAATCATTTAAGATATGGTTTAGGGTGGACCCGCCAATAGATGTTATGCGAAAAGCGATCATAGAGGAACTCGAAAGGAGGACAGGCAATGCAAGCTAAAGCCGTGAGCCATGGAGCAGCCACAATAGTTAATGCCATAGCAACGGGGGAGGGGGCGGCTTTTGGTGTTGACCTATGGACGAAGGCGGAAGTTAAATTGACAAATGAACCTGGAATTATAAAAGGCGAAATTCTTTCAGACCCGTCTGAAAGCACCATATTAATAGAGAAAACTGTGAAAAGAGTTTTGGCATACTTCAAATTAGAGGAAGTTTATGGTGCTAAAGTGAAAACTTGGTCTAATATCCCGATAGCTAGGGGCTTAAAGAGCAGCAGCGCGGCTGCTAATGCCATATCTTTGGCTACTGTTGCTGCTCTTGGAAAAACTTTAGACGACTTAACAATTGTAAACTTAGGTGTAGATGCCGCTTTGGATGCAAAAGTTACAATAACAGGAGCTTTTGATGACGCCTGTGCATCATACTTTGGTGGAGTAGTGGTAACAGATAACACCAAGAGACAAATAATTAAACGATTAAGGGCTCCAGAAAACTTACATGTTTTGTTCTATACTCCAAAGGAAAAAGCATATACCATCAACACAAATGTTAACAGAGCAAGAGCCCTTGCATCACTGGTAAGGATAGCGTATAGGGAAGCATTAAATGGAAACTTCTGGACAGCATTATCTCTAAATGGGCTAATATACTCATCAGCTTTAGGTTATGATCCAACTATAGCCATAGATGCCCTTACAGCTGGTGCATTGGCAGCAGGTTTATGTGGGAAAGGTCCTGCAGTTTCAATAGTTGTACATGAAGAAAATATTGACAGGGTGAAACAGATACTAGAAGCATACGAAGGAACCATTATACATGCAAGGGTTAACAATCAAAAAGCGAAAGTTTTAGGTGAATAACAATTCATGGTGGATGTTACAATTAAACCAACTGGACAATTGAGTGGCGAAATCTCAGCACCGCCCTCTAAATCCTATACGCATAGAGTGTTGATCGCAGCTCTTCTATCTAATGGAAAATCTAGAATAGAGAATTACCTCATATGCGATGATACTATTGCTACATTGAATGCGATAAGGGCTTTTGGCGCCGAGGTCAGAGTTGAAGGCAACTATCTAGAAATCACAGGGATTGATAACTTAAAAAATCCCAAGGAACCAATTGATTGCAGAGAGTCGGGAGCAACCCTACGTTTTATAATACCCATCGCTGCATTAGCTCCGGGGAAAACTATCATTAAGATGGCTCAAAGCTTAAGCAGAAGACCAATAAAACCCTTACTTGAAAGTCTCCGAGACTTAGGTGTTGAAAGTCGATATTTTGAGGGAGATTCAATTATAAGAATTTATGGAGGGAGAATAAGAGGGGGAGAAACTCGTATCAGAGGGGATATAAGCTCCCAATTTATTTCCGGACTTATCTTCGCGTGTCCAAAGGCTGAGACAAGCGTGGAAATAAACATCATAACACCCTTAGAATCAAAAAACTACGTTTTAATGACCGAAGAAGTTGTGAGAAAGCATGGAATTAGAGTCTTTATCTCAGAGAATTTTGAAAAGATAAATTTACCAGCTCCACAACGGTATAGCCCATATGACCATAAAGTTCAGGGGGATTTCTCATCTGCAGCTTACGTACTTACTGCGGCAGCTATAACATCCTCAGAGATTAGATTAACTGGTCTTTGTTTTGACACAAATCAAGGAGATAAAGAAATCGTTAATATTTTAAAACAGGCAGGCCTCAAAGTGGAGATAACGCGTGAATACGTCACAATTAGTGGGCAAATAGAGCGGCCTATTGAAGTAGATGCAAAAGATATACCGGATCTCGTCCCAGCATGTGCGGCTTTAGCTTGCTATGCGAATGGAATATCTAAGATATATAACGTAAAAAGGCTTAGATATAAAGAGTCAGATCGAGTAATATCGATATCTACTGAGTTAAGAAAAATGGGGGCAAAAATCTTCGTGGATGAGAATTGTTTAATAGTAAGGGGGCCTTGTGAAATGCACGGGGCTGTGATAGATCCCCATAACGATCATCGAATTGCCATGGCATGTTCAGCAGCAGCTTTGAGGGCAAAAGGTGAAACCAGAATTATCAATGCAGAATGTGTAAGAAAATCATACCCAAGTTTCTTCAAAGATCTAAGGTTATTAGGGGCGAATATTATTGGCGGCGAATTCAATTGGTAAAGAGTTTGTAATAACATGTTTCGGGGAAAGCCATGGTAAATGTGTAGGCGTCGTGGTGGATGGTTGCCCAGCGGGATTGCCTTTATCAGAGAATGACGTCCAGAAAGAGTTAGATAAGAGGATCCCTTCAAATTTAGAGATAGTTTCAGGACGGATAGAAAAAGATAAGGTAGAAATACTCTCCGGGATTTTTGAAGGGCATACCACTGGTGCTCCAATATGCATGCTTGTTTGGAATAAGGAGATAGAACCATCTGATTATGAAGAAATTAGAAATAAACCTAGACCCGGACATGCTGATTATGTTGCAAAGATTAGGTATGGAGGATTTAATGATTATAGAGGTGGCGGAAGATTTTCTGGCAGGATAACTGTAGCGTTCTTAATGGCAGGGGCTATAGCGAAGAAGTTACTAAGCTTTTTCGGAATCGAAGTTTTAGCATACGCAAAAGCTATAGGCGGTATTGAGGTTAAAAAAACGCCATCAACAGAGGAAATCAGAGAGCGAACATATTTAAGCCCTGTAAGATGCCCCGACCTTGAAGTATCCAAGATGATGGAGGAATCCATCATTAGAGCAAAAAAAGATGGAGACAGCCTTGGTGGAATCATCGAATGCATTGCTTTGAATGTTCCAGCAGGCATAGGAGACCCAATTTTTGACGCATTGGATGCGGACATAGCCAAAATTCTTTTTACAATACCAGCAGTTAAAGGAGTCGAATTCGGGGCAGGATTCAAGACCGCAAAAATGAAGGGATCTGAAAATAATGACCCATATACGATAGTAAACGATAAAATTGTCACAACCACCAATAACGCAGGAGGAATTATAGGCGGCATATCTACAGGTATGCCCATAGTGGTGAGGGTAGCAATAAAACCCACACCATCTATCCTTAAAGAACAAAAAACCGTAGACCTATCCGAAATGAAGGAAACATCTATAAGGATTAGGGGGAGACATGACCCATGCATAGTTCCAAAAGCTGTTCCAATAGTAGAATCCGCTGTAGCAATAGTGATAGCTGATCATATGATCCGCGCGGGAGTAATACCAAAGGTGATAAAAAGAGGGGCGGATTAAGCTGGAAGAAATTATGGAACTTCGGAAAAAAATTGATGAAATCGACGAAAAAATTCTACACTTGCTTAAGGAAAGAATCGAAGTATCTATAAGGATAGGTACAATTAAGCGGGAGAAAGGGCTTCCTATAAGAGACGTAGAAAGGGAAAGGGAAAAAATGGAACAAATTACAAAAAAGGCAGAAGAGCTTAAACTCGATGTTGAATTTATAAAAAGCATCTATAAGAGTGTAATTGACATAAGTGCTCAAGCGCAAGAGGCCTCCCACATTTAAAATTTTTACTTAAGGTCATAAAGCATATAGCATAAATGATTTTTTAGACATAATTCTAGAAGCCAGTTTAGGAGGAACCAGATGCTTTACGACATCAACGAGAAAGTCATAAAACTTGAGAATGAAGGAAAGAAGATAATTAAGTTTAATTTAGGAGACCCATTCCAGCAAACACCGGAAGAGATTATTGAAGCTGCATACGAAGCAATGAGAAAAGGTAAAACAAAGTACGCTTCTTCCGCAGGAGAAAGAAAATTAAGAGAAGAACTGGCGAAAATGCATGGAGTATCCACAGACAATATAGTGATCACAGCGGGTTCAAAATGGGGAATTTATGCTGTTATGTACTTGCTATTGAGGGAGGGGGACAATGTAATAATTCCGACTCCCAGATGGACTGCTTATGATTTAACAGCTAAGGAGTTGGGTGCTAGAATAAAACTAATTAGAACGGAACTTGAGTCAGATTGGAGACTAGAACCTTCCGAGATTGAAGCACTAATAGACGATAGAACAAAATTAATTGTTTTAAATAACCCTAACAACCCGACCAGCAAAGTTATAGACGAAAATATTGTAAGGGAAATTGTCCAAATAGCAGAAGACCATGGGGTGAGGATTCTTTCAGATGAAGTTTATGCAGATATAAGTTTCGTAAAAGTTAAGAGTGTTCTCGACATGAGCAGTAATCACATAGTGGTGAGAAGCTTTTCAAAAACTTTCGCTATGACAGGGTGGAGGATAGGATATGTTATCGCAGATAGGGAATTAATTGACAAAATAATCAAGCTTAATCAGATAACTCTCACTAACATACCAGTATTTATACAGGAAGCTGCTTTGAAAGCCCTAGAGTTAAGGGAGCGAATAATAAGCCGAATTAGACGTGAATATTTAGAGAGAGCGGAGCTTGCATGCAAAATACTTTCGGACACAAAACTAAAATTCTCTAAGCCAGAAGCACCATTCTATGTTTTCCCGAAATGTGATGGGCTTGATTCTGAAAAATTTGCTTTTGAACTTTTAGATAAAGGCGTTGCTATAGCGCCAGGGACAGCTTTTGGGGATTATAAAGAGTTTTTCAGAATTTCACTAACAGCTCCGGAGGAAGACTTTGAAAGGGGATTAAGAATTATTGCTGAGGCTTTTAAATGAAAGTAGCTATTATAGGCGCTGGAAGGATGGGCAAATGGTTTGCTAACTTGTTTGCTAAAGAGGGAATGCACGTAATATTATCTGATAAAGACAAGAGCAAACTTCTAAAAACTGCTGAAGAACTTAACGTTGAAGCGGCAACATGCAACACTGAGGCCGTAAAAAGGGCAGATAGAATACTGATTTGTGTACCTATTGAGAATTTTGAGGAGTTAGTGGCGGAAATCCATCAACACATAAAACCTGGGCAGGAAGTTATGGATATATGTTCAGTTAAAGAAAAACCTGTGGAAGTAATGCATAGATACATCAAAAATGGGGTTGTTCTTGGCACACATCCCATGTTTGGTCCTGGTGTTAAAGACTTGAAAGATCAAAATTTTATATTGACGCCGACAAGACCTGAAGAGGAAGAGTTGGCCGAGAATTTTGGCAAATGGCTTAAGAGCAAGGGAGCCAAAGTTTTTAAGATGACGCCTACTGAACACGATAAATTGATGTCAATAGTAATAGGATTACCGTATTTTCTCAGTATAGTTGCATGCGACACGGTCTTAAGTCATGGCTATTTCAGTGAAGCCAAAAAAGTTGCGGGTGCCAGCTACAAATTTTTGATAACACTAGTTGAGGCCATAGTCTCCGAAGATGAGGAGTTTTCCGCAGGTCTTCAGATGAGCCTACCAGAAATGAATATTGTTGGAGAACTCTTCATAAAAAAGGCGATGGAGTGGATTGAAATAATAAAACAAGGGAGAAAACATGAATACGCCAGAAAAATAGGAATTTTAAAGGAAAGACTTGAAGTTACAGATCCGGAATATAAAAAGGCATATGAAGACATGTATAGGATGCTAGAAGTTCTTAAAAATAGAAGTTAGAATTTTCCATAGAAGCCGCAGGGTATGAACCTAAAATTTTAATAAAGTTTGTCTTATCCTTTATAGCCTCTAAAGCTTCCATACAATGTTTCTCAGTTCTGTGCCCTTCAAAATCTAGGTAAAAATTATATTCCCAAGGGGTTTGTTTTGTTGGTCTTGATTCAATTTTTGTTAGATTTATATTTCTCTTAGCAAATTCGCCCAGCACCCTATATAAAGAGCCTGGATATGATTTAATTGAGAAAATTATTGAGGTTTTATCTCTCCCAGTATAGGGAGCGTCGCTCTTACTCAACACGAAGAATCTGGTGTAATTATTGATGGAATCACCTATATCCTTTACTAAAACATTCATTCCATAGATTTTGGCAGCTCTCTCACTAGCTATCGCAGCAGCGTCAATTAAGCCCCTCTCTTTTATCATTTTAACACTACCTGCAGTGTCGAACGCCGGAATCACTTCGCAATTCAGTTTCTCAAGGAAGTTCCTACATTGAGCTAAAGCTTGCGGGTGAGAATACACAGTCTTTATATCGCTTAACCTCACCCCAGGGTGAGCTATTAGACAGTGTACTATGCGTATTATAGCTTCACCGCATACCTTGAGGTCGTAAACAAGGAAAAGATCATAAGTCTGAGTCACGCTGCCCTCTATGGAATTTTCAACCGGAACAACGCCATATTTGCATTCTCCATTTTCAACAAGTCTAAATACGTCTGAGAGATATCTACAAGGCTTAAGCTCAACAGAAGGCCCGAAATAAGAGTAAACAGCCATTTCACTATAAGCACCTATTTCCCCCTGGAAGGCCACATGCACCTTCATTATCTCTTAAGGCGCCTCCTAAGTAGGCACTTGTTTATTGCATCAATCATAGCTTCCACACTAGCTCTAACAATATCCTCGTTTACACCGCGAGCGGAAACAACATTTCCGTTTCTATCTTCAACTTTAACTATAACTTCAGCAACAGCATCTGAGCCGCCAGTAAGAGCTTCAAGGCGATATTCACTTAGTTTAACCGCAATAAGGTCACTTGTAACCTTTTGAATGGCCTTAATAGCGGCGTCGACAGGCCCCACTCCTGTAGCAGTAGATACATACTCTCGCCCTTCTATACTAAGCTTAACCGTTGCCGTTGGTATAATATTTATTCCAGTGACGACTGTTAGATCCCTTAAATCTACAGTTCTTTCTTCCTTTACAACTTCACCCATAACCGCTCTAGCTATGGCAAGCAGATCAGCGTCGGTGACTACTTTTCCTTTATCGCCAAGCTCTTTAACTCTTTTCACGATGACTTTTAACTGTTCTTCAGTGGGATGTATACCAACCTCTTCTAGCTGGGCTTTAATACCCTGCTTTCCCGCTAGTTTACCAGCTTCAAGGCGACGCTTTCTTCCAACCATTTCAGGAGTTATTGGCTCAAAAGTCGCTGGTTCAACCGTCACGCCGCGAGTATGTATTCCAGATTTATGGGAGAAAGCATTTTCGCCGACTATTGCCTTATTTGGTTGTATAGGAATACCAGTAAGTCTGGAAACAAGTTTAGATGTGCTATAAAGCAACTTAGTATTTATCCCCGTTTCATACTTATATAAAGCGATAAGAGCCATTACAACCTCTTCAAGGGCTGCATTCCCAGCCCTTTCACCAATTCCATTGACAGTTACATGAATTTGCGTTGCACCAGCCTCTACACCTGCTAAGGAGTTAGCTACAGCCATGCCAAAGTCGTTATGACAATGAACACTTATGGGGACTCTCACAACAGCTTTTATTTCTTCAATTAGGCTATACATACCCTTAGGGGTCATGACGCCTACCGTGTCTGGAATGTTTATCCTATCAGCTCCAGCATCTTGAGCAGCAAGACAAAGTTTCTTCAGAAAATCCAAGTCTGCTCTTGTCGCATCCATAGGCGAGAACTCACAGATTAACCCGTGATCCTTAATGTACTCTACGGCATCAACCGCCAGTTCAAGCACTTTCTCCCTAGTAAGCCCTAATGCGTACTTTATCTGCACATCAGAGGCTGAGATGAAAGTGTGTATGGAATCAACGTCACAATCTATAGCTGCATCGATATCCTCACGGGTGGTTCTGGCTAAAGCGCAGATCTCTGCCTTCAATCCAGATTTAGCTATTTGCTTTACTGCTTCTTTTTCACCTTCTGATGACATTGGAGAGCCAGCTTCTATGACGTCAACTCCCAAAAGGTCTAGTTGCCTAGCGATTTCTAATTTTTCATCCACACTTAGGGAAACACCTGGTGTTTGCTCACCATCACGAAGAGTTGTATCAAATATACGTATATAAATTGGCTTTGACAGCTACATCACCTATAGCTTTAGCCCCATAATCTCATCAGCTATTGCTAACCCCATTTCTATGGTGTTAGCTTTACCACCTAAATCAGGAACCACATTTCCCTTTTTTAGAGTTTGTATTATGGCTTCCTCCATGGCGTTTGCTGCAAGCAAGCACTTTGAGTCCTCATATTGTTCGCCAAGCCACTCAAGCATCATCTTAGCTGCAAGTATCATCGAACATGGATTTGCAGTCAGTTTCCCAGCCCTACTAGGAGCAGAACCGTGAATAGGTTCAAAGATCGCGAAGTTATCGCCTACATTTGCGCCGGGAGCCATACCTAATCCGCCAACGAGTTGAGCAGCCTCATCAGATAGGATGTCCCCGAACATATTCGTAGTTACAATCACATCAAATTCTTGTGGGGACTTAATTAAACGCATCGCTGCTGCATCCACATACTGCTCTTCGAATGTAATATCCGGATAATTTTTAGCAACCTCCCGACAGACGTTAGCAAATAAACCACAAGTTAGACGCATCACATTTGCCTTATGTATAGCAGTAACTTTTTTCTTTTTATTCCGCCGTCTTGCTATTTCAAAAGCTTTTCTAGCAATACGTTCTGAGCCTCTCCTAGTAATTACACGCACACAAAATGCAGCGTCCTCAACCGAGAACTCTATTCCACGATAAACATCTTCTGTGTTTTCTCTAACGAACACAAAGTCGATATCAGGTCTTAGAGCTGGGGTCGAGGGATAAGCCTTTATCGGGCGAATATTTGCATATAAATCAAACATAATCCTTAGTCTTACTATGACGTCAGCAGCGGTTTCGCCTACAGGTCCCTTTAGACAAGCGTGAGAATTCTTTATCTCACGAATAGTTTCTTCCGGAAGGGCTACACCTCGTCTATTATAACATTCATCTCCAGCTTCTGCCTGTACGATTTTAAGTTGCAAGTTGAACTTCTTCTGCACGGCATCCAAAACCTTTAATGTAGCTTCTGTTAGTTCAGGCCCTATTCCATCTCCTGGGATCACGACTATCCTATAATGATCCACTTTTCGCTAACCTCCTCCGTAGATTCTCAATTAACCCTCCATCAGCCAATATTTCCAAGATAAACGAGGGTAACTTTGAAGCTTGAATGGTTAAGCCTTTAGAGGTATTCTCTATAATGCCTTTCTCTAGGTCAACGTTCAGTAAGTCTCCCTCATCGATTTTTTTAGATGCAGCGGTGCACTCAACAACAGGTAAACCTATATTGATTGCATTGCGATAAAAAATCCTAGCAAAAGATTCTGCTATTACACATTTTACACCAGAATACTTTAGAGCAATAGGAGCTTGCTCCCTGCTAGATCCGCAACCAAAGTTCCTTCCAGCCACTAAAATAACTCCAGACTTGGCTTTTTCAGCGAAAGTAGGGTCTAAACCCTCCATGGCATGGCGGGCGAGTTCATAAGGATCAATATGTACTAGATACTTAGCTGGGATTATTACGTCAGTATCAATATTATCGCCGAATTTTATAGCCCTTCCAAACACTTTCAAACCTGTTAAGCCTCCAAGTCCCTTGGGTCGGTTATTTTCCCCATAACCGCTGAGGCGGCCACCGTTGCGGGAGAGGCTAGGTAGATGTAGGACTTCACGCTACCCATTCTACCTATGAAGTTTCTATTGGAGGAACTTATGCACACTTCTCCTGAAGCTAATATGCCCAAATGTCCTCCCAAGCACGGACCGCATGTGGGGTTACAGACCACAGCACCAGCCTTTAGGAATATCTCAATTAAGCCTTCCCTAAGAGCTTCCATATAGATCTTTTTAGAAGCAGGGATTATTATGAGACGCGTACCCTTCTTCACTTTTCTATCCTTTAGTATCCTTGCAGCTAAACGTAAATCTTCAATTCGTCCATTCGTACATGATCCTATGAAGGCCTGATCTACTTCAATTCCAGAAACTTCACGTACGCTCTTAACATTATCTACTGAGTGGGGGCAAGCTACTTTAGGTTCCAATGTTGAAGCATCTATTTCTATAGTCTTCTCATAAGATGCATTGAGATCGCTCTTTACTTGCTCAAAATCCTTTATGCCCAGGTATTCTGCAGTTTTTTCATCGGGCTCGATTATTCCATTCTTGGCACCTATTTCTACAACCATATTGCACAGAGTCAATCGACCATCCACGCTCATGGCCTTTATGGTTGAGCCTGTGAATTCTATACTTTTATAAATCGCGCCATCAGCACCGATTAAGCTAATTATGTGTAGGATTAGATCTTTAGGGGTTACAAGATCATTGAGGTGGCCGTTTACATCTATCTTAATGGCCTCAGGAACGCGAAGCCATATTTTTCCGGTAGCGAAAACAGCTGCCGCCTCTGTAGAGCCTATGCCGGTTGCAAAAGCACCAAGGGCTCCATAAGTGCATGTGTGAGAATCAGCTCCAACGATAAGCATACCTGGTTTCACATAGCCTTCATCAATCATCACTTGATGGCAAACTCCTTCGCCAACGTCATAAAAGCTATTTATATTTTGCTCGGCTGCAAACTTACGTAGCGTCTTATGTAGCTCAGCCGCTTTCTCCGAGCTGGCTGGTGCTAAATGATCTAAGACTATAACTATACGCTTGTTATCCCATACTTTTTTCACGCCTATTTTCTTAAATGCCTCAACGGCAAGCGGACCTGTTAAATCATTAACCATAACTACGTCTACTTCCGCCTCTACAATTTCACGAGGAGAAACTTCTTTTCGTCCAGAGGCTTTTGCAAGAATTTTCTCAGTTATATTCATCGTTGATCTTCCCGATATGTTTAATGTTCTATTCCAGCCATTTTCCTAATGAATCTACCAACTTTTTCTATTTGATGATTCTCAAGTTCCCTTATTAATGAGTCTAAAAGCTCTCTTGCACCTTCACTTTTGCTGATCCATTCTCTGGCGAATTCCCCGTTCTGAACCGCTGCTACAACTTTTTTCATATTTTCTTTAACACGTTCATCTATAACTTTAGGGCCTACGGTCAGACCACCATATTTGGCAGTATCGGATACCGCTCTCAGCATCCCCGCAAAGCCCTTCTGATATATTAGATCCATTATCAGCTTGGCTTCGTTGCAGACCTCAAAATATGCTAGCTCGGGTTGATATCCAGCTTCTACAAGGACTTCAAACCCCTTTTTAATTAATTCCATCAGGCCGCCAACAAGAACTGCTTGCTCACCTATGAGGTCTGTTTCTGTTTCTTCTTTAAAAGTTGTTTCAAGCACACCAGCTCTTGTGCAACCTAAACTTTTGGCGATGGCTAAAGCTATGTCCATAGCTTTACCTGAATAGTTCTGATGAACCGCTACAAGTGCCGGGACCCCAAAGCCTTCTAGGTATGTCTCGCGGAGCCTAGGTCCCGGGGCCTTTGGAGCAACCATTATAACGTCAACATAAGGTGGAGGGATTATCTGCTTAAAATGAATATTAAAGCCGTGGGAAAAACAAAGAGCTTTGCCTTCAACCATGTATGGCGCTATTTGACTGCCGTATACTCTAGGCTGTTCCAAATCGGGGATAAGCATGTGCACAATGTCGGCCATTTTTGCTGCTTCAGATATCGTGTATACTTGAAAGCCTTCTTGAGAAGCTTCCTTCCATGAGGCCCCGCCAGGTCTCAGCCCCAAAATAACATTTACTCCAGAATCCCGCATGTTCTTAGCTTGCGCTCTACCTTGACTTCCATATCCTATAACAGCAACAGTTTTGCCTTTAAGTGGCTCCAAGCTGACATCTGAGTCATAATAAACTTTAGCCATTTTCACTCACCATTACCATTTGAATCCACATTAATTGATTTTACACCCCTTGAAAGGGCAGTTATACCCGTTCTTGCAAGCTCTTTTATTCCGAAAGATCTCATCAAGTTAATAAAAGCATCGATTTTATCGGGATCACCTGTTATCTCAACCGTTAGAGTTTCAGGGGAAGCATCAACTACATGTGCCCTAAAAATGTCTACATAATGCAAGACGTCAGCCCGCACCCTTGTGTCTGGAGCATGAATCTTTATTAGGGCTAATTCCCTAACAACGGTGCTTGCCAAATCTAAAACATTAACTTTAATGACATCCACCAATTTTTGAAGTTGCTTTACAAGCTGTTCCACCGTTTTATCATTTCCTCTAATGGTTATGGTCATTCGGGCGAGGTCTCCGTGGTTTATGGGTCCAACGGTTATGCTATCTATGTTAAAGTTCCGCCTACGGAACATATTTGAAACGCTATATAACACTCCTGGCCTATTTTCAACGATAACGGCAATTATGTACGTTTTCTCCGAACTCATAGCTAGGTCACCTTAAAATCATTTCATCCAACGACTTACCTGGAGGGACGATGGGGATTACGTCTTCTTCTGGCGATATGGGGACATCTATCACGGTTGTAACATCACTTTTCATAGCGTCCTTTACAGCCTTTTCAAATTCATTAAGCGAGCCTACGCGAACACCCTGAGCCCCATACGCCTCAGCTAGCTTTACAAAGTCTGGAACTTTACCAAGGTTCACAGCGATATAACGTCTATTATAGAATAGTCTCTGCCATTGCGCAACCATGCCCAGCATTGAATTGTTGAAAATTATAACGATGACAGGGATATCCTCCTCAACGGAGCATGCTAGCTCCTGCTCAGTCATTATAAAGCTACCGTCACCTGCGATATCAACCACAATTTTGTCAGGTCGCGCGACCTTTGCACCAAGCGCTGCAGGAAAACCAAAGCCCATGGTACCTAGCCCACCAGACGTTATATAAGTCCTTGGCTTAATAACTGGGAAGTGTAATGCAGCCCACATTTGATTCTGGCCTACTTCAGTTGTTACTATAGCATCTTCAGGGAGTAGTTTACGTAGACTCTTCAGTATTATGGGTGGTCTCAACGATCCGTCATCGACGACGCTTAGGGATAATTGCGACTTAACTTCCTTAACCCGTCGCATCCATGCAGAGTCCTCTTTTCTCCTTATTTTATCTAGCAGAAGTTCATAAATGGCTCTTAAGGCTTTTTTAGCATCGGCTACTATAGGGACATCAACTTCTACATTTTTGCCTATTTCAGCCGGGTCTATGTCTATATGTATTTTCTTAGCATCTACACAGAATTTGTCAAGTCTTCCAGTACTTCTGTCAGCGAACCTTGTCCCCACAGCAAGCAGAACATCTGCCTCAAGGATCAGTTTGTTAGCAACAGGATTTCCATGCATTCCTATATGCCCTAGGGATAATGGATGATTTTCAGGGAAACATCCCTTCCCCATATAAGTAGTAGCTACCGGTGCCATGAGTAACTCAGCTAAAGCTAGAAGTTCTTGATGCGCCCCCGAGATGGTTACACCGCCTCCGGCTAGGATTATAGGTCTCTCAGCATTGATTAAAAGCTCAGCTGCCTTCTTAACTTGTAACGGATGCGGATCTGTCACAACACGATATCCTCGAATTCTAATGCTTTCTGGAAAGTCCATTTCAGCACTACTGGTTTGGATATCTTTCGGAAGGTCTATTAATACTGGTCCCGGCCTCCCAGTGGTGGCTATATAAAACGCCATTTTCATGATTCTAGGTATCTCAGCTGGGTTTCTAACCTGATAGTTGAATTTTGTTATCGGAGTTGTTATACCTATTATATCGGCTTCTTGAAAAGCATCCTTCCCTATCATGTATGAAGTGTTACCGCCATTAGTGTTAACTTGTCCAGTGAGAGCGATCACAGGGCTTGAATCCATGTAGGCATTGGCTATTCCGGTGACGAGGTTTGTAGCTCCCGGCCCAGATGTAGCCATACACACTCCAGGCTTTCCACTAGCTCTTGCATAACCATCAGCAGCATGAGCTGCACATTGTTCATGCCTCGATAAAATATGCCGTATATCGGAATTTAATAAGGCATCATAAACGGGCAATATAGCTCCACCAATTATCCCAAAGATCACTTTGACATTTTCTCGACGTAAAGATTCAACAACAGCCTCTGCACCAGTCATCTCCATCTGTCATCATCTCCCTTATAGGCTATATTGGCGAACCAAATTCGGCAGGCAGGCGAATGATGCATATATATTGAGGCCTTCTTGCCTTTTATATGAAAAATACCTATGATACTTGGAGGAAGCGATCCCTCATCTCAATACCTCTAAAGGTAGCTCTTTATGGCTTATCAATTGTGCTTTAAAAACTTTTCTATAATAACGCAGCTATGAACGTTCTTGTTTTGCGAATTCAAAGTTATTAGCCATGAGAACGTTGATACCATTAAGCATCGCTTCGACACTAGCCATTACTATATCCTCCCGCACACCCATAGCTGTAGCTGTTTTATCACCCTTGCGCAACCTAACGAACACCTCAACCATAGCATCGGTTCCTCCAGTTATAGCCTTAACGCTATAGTGCTCAAGATGGACAGGCTCTACCTCTGAAAAGGCATTTTTAACAGCGTTTATAGCAGCATCCACAGGACCTACGCCCACCCCTGTTCCTATAACGTGCTTATTATTGATTTTCAACTTGACGGAGGCGGTAGGTGTGACCCTGTTTCCGGTGACAACCGTTATTTCCTCTAATTGTATCGGCTTAACTCTTTGTATGCCCATCACGGACTCAGCTATCGCGAGGAGGTCAGCGTCGGTGACAATTTTCCCTTTATCGCCCAGATCTTTAACCCTTTGGAATATCTCTTTGAGCTGGTCTTGATCAGGTTTTAGACCCATCTGTTCGAGGGCAACCATTATGCCGTGTGTACCAGCGTGCTTACCGACAACAATGCGTCTTTTTGCACCAACTAATTCCGGAGGGATAGGCTCATACGTAGCTGGATGAGATAAAACTCCATGGGAATGTATGCCTGCTTCATGGGCAAAGGCGTTATCGCCCACTATCGCTTTATTTGGCTGTGGAAAAATACCCGTTAACCGCGCTACTAGCCTAGAGGTGCTATATAGCAACTCCGTTTTTATCTTCGTTTCTATACCATAGAGTGCCTTCAAGGCTACTACAATCTCCTCCAACGATGCGTTCCCAGCTCTTTCCCCAAGCCCATTAATAGTAGCGTGAACCTGATTTGCTCCTGCTCTTAGCGCCGAAATAGAGTTAGCTACCGCCATTCCGAAGTCGTTATGACAATGAACACTGATTGGGATGTCTGGAAATGTCTCCCTTATCTCATAAAATAACGTATAAGCTTTCTCAGGTGTTAGGATCCCGACTGTATCGCATACGCATATTCTATCTGCGCCTGCGGAAATGCCTACGTTAAAGAAGTTCTTAAGGAACTGTAGATCAGATCTAGAAGCATCTTCAGCGGATAACTCGACAATTAAGCCATGGTCTTTAGCATATTGTACGCAATCCTCTACCACCTTTAAAATATCTTCCCTAGTTTTCCTGAGTTTATAGGTTATATGTAGGTCTGAGGCTGGGACCACTAAATGTATGCTATCGGCTTCGCTCTCTATTACGGCATCTATATCCGTTTTTACTCCTCTAGAACAACTACAAATCTCCGCTTTAAGACCCTCTCTCGCAATGCTTTTTATTGCTTCCATTTCGCCTTTAGAAACGGATGCAAAACCAGCTTCTATAACATCTACGCCTAATTCATCCAATTGCTTAGCTATCCTTAGCTTGTTCTCGGGGGTTAAGGAGACCCCGGGAGTCTGTTCACCGTCACGGAGAGTTGTATCTAAAAACTTTATTTCTTTGGGAAAGCGGTTAGATAAAGCAATACCCCGTGTTCATTTCTAGCAACCCACTATGGCTTTACGATAATTAAATATAAAGCTTTTGGTTTCATGTAAAGGGACGTACACTAAAGAGGGTCCAGTATGAGGAGCAGTGAGGTGAAAAGTGGAATAGAAAGAGCACCTCATAGAGCCTTGTTAAAAGCCTTAGGCCTCACTGATGCGGAAATTGAGAGACCTTTTATAGGCATAGTCAACAGCTTTACTACATTAGTTCCCGGACATCTACACCTAAACAATATTGCTGAAGCTGTAAAAATGGGCGTTATATCAGCTGGGGGGACGCCCTTTGAGTTTAATACCATCGCGGTTTGTGACGGCTTGGCTATGAACCATATTGGAATGCGCTATTCGCTACCTTCAAGGGAGATTATTGCGGATTCTGTGGAAATAATAGTTGAAGCCCATAGGCTTGATGGTATAGTCTTGATTTCAAATTGTGATAAGATAACCCCTGGTATGCTAATGGCTGCCGCTCGAATTGACATACCAGCCATTCTCATCACAGGAGGCCCTATGCTGTCGGGCAAGGTTGATGGTAAAAAAGTAGGCTTTGCCTCGGTTTATGAAGCTGTAGGAAGCGTATTATCGGGTAAAATCAGCGAAAAAGAATTAAAAAGACTAGAAGATGAAGCTTGTCCTGGGTGCGGTTCATGCAATGGTATGTTTACAGCAAACACAATGGCCTGCGTAGCAGAGGCACTAGGGATGACGCTTCCTTATTGTGCTACGGCACCAGCAGTTAGTGCTAAAAAATTGAGGATAGCCAAAGAAACTGGAGAGAGAATTGTTCAAATGGTCAAGGAGAACTTAAAACCGTCTGATATATTGAAGATGGAAGCCTTTGAAAATGCGATAGCCGTAGATATGGCGCTAGGTGGATCTACAAACACGATACTTCATCTGACTGCTATAGCTAAAGAGGCTGGAATTCCGCTGGAATTATCAATATTTGATGAAATTAGTGGTAAAGTTCCCCATCTATGTAACATGATCCCCAGCGGCCCCTATGCTGTAGAGGAATTAGATGCTGCGGGAGGCATACCAGCGCTCATGAAGGAAATTTCTCCCTTCCTCAATCTTGACACATTAACGGTAACAGGTAAAACTGTGAAAGAGAACATAAAGGATGCTATTGTTATAGACAGAAATGTTATTCGACCTCTAAAAGATCCGGTGCATAAGGAGGGGGGAATAGCTATTCTGAAAGGAAATCTTGCACCTAAAGGGGCCGTGGTAAAAACAGCCGCTGTCCCAGCGAGTATGTTAAAGTTCAGAGGGAAAGCAAAAGTTTTTGACTCGGAAGAGGACGCAGTTAAAGCACTTCGAGAGAAGACGATCCATCAAGGTGAAGTGGTCGTAATTAGATATGAGGGGCCCAAGGGAGGGCCTGGAATGCCTGAGATGTTATCGCCTACAGCAATAATAGCAGGAATGGGGCTAAGCGAGTCCGTGGCGCTTGTAACTGATGGAAGATTTTCCGGGGCTACAAGAGGGTTATGTATAGGGCATGTCTCCCCTGAGGCAGCTGAGGGTGGACCAATAGCTGTCATCAGAGATGGAGATATAATATCGATTGACATCCCAAGAAGGACATTAAATGTTGAACTTTCTGAGGAAGAGATTACAAAACGGCTAAATGCATGGAAGCCCATAGAACCACGTATAAAGAAAGGATACCTTGCGCGATACTCTAAAATGGTTCAATCAGCATGGACAGGAGCAATCTTGAAAGAATAGCAGATTACACATTTTTAACAGACGCTTATAACTTAAGTGTGAACTAGTTTTAACTAAATTCTTGCTGCATCGAGATCACATATAGTCCATTAATGCAGCTTTTTAAAAAGTTTCATGTTCATTTTAACCTAGCTCATGATTCGTAACAAAATTAAGCATAGACCCTCTAGAGATAAGCTTATAAGGAATTAAAATGCCTTTTTAGGGCAGTGGTTGAAGTGAGGGGTCGAGTTCACAGAGGTCGATTGTCTTCATCAGATCTGATAGATACAATAAATTGTTTAGCGATCAAAGCCTAAGGGGTATTCTAAAAAGGGTATTCAAAAAATTCAAGCAGACCCCTCAAGCTTTTATAAGTAAAATTGAGGTGATGAAAAGTGGTTAAGGTGAAGTTTGCTATACCAGCTGGCTCCCTGCAGGAGGCAACATTTGAAATTTTAGAAAGGGCTGGGTATAAGGTCTGGGGTCAAGATCGAAGTTACAGACCAATTATAAATGATCCAGAAATAGAACTGAGGCTATTAAGACCTCAAGAGATTCCAATGCTTGTAAGCGAGGGGCTCTACGACATAGGCATAACAGGTTTGGACTGGATTAAAGAAAACTACGCCGACGTGGAGACGCTTCAAAACCTAGAATATGGGAAAGTTAGACTAGTTCTAGCCGTCCCTAAAAGTTGGGAAGACATAAACTCTCTATCGGATCTGCTTACAAAATTCCTAAGCCAAGGAAGAAATGTCAGGATATCTGCGGAATACCTGAACATAACAACAGAATATATAATGAGAAATCCAGTATACCACAGCTACTTTGGAGACTTAAAGCCGCTAATAGTAACACCTTGGTGGAGGAAAGGAGAAAACTCTAAGGTCACAATATTCCTATCTTTCGGAGCAACAGAGGCAAAACCTCCAGAAGTAGCTGACGCCATAATAGACGTTACCGAGACGGGTACAAGCCTTGAGAGAAACAACCTTAAAGCTATAGAAACGGTAATGGTTTCCACAGCATATCTAATAGCAAATAAAGATGCTTTGAAAATTCAAGACAAAAGGGAAAAGATATATGATATACTCGCATTGTTAAAAGGCGTTGTTGATGGTTCTAAGAGGTTACATATATTCTTAAACGTTAAGAAGGAAAATCTACAGGAACTGCTCAAGGACCTTCCAGCTCTTAAAAAGCCCACCATAGCTCCATTAGCGGATGAGGAATGGTGCTCAGTGAATACTGTTGTTGAGAAGGATACCTTCTTTAAGATACTTCCGAGAATCCGTAAGCTTGCACAGGGACTAGTAATCTATGAACCAAGACAGGTTCTAGCTTTAGATGAAGTTGGTTCAAAATGAAAAAAGAAATAATCAGGATATTAGAAGCACGACAAGCTGAAAGGTGGATAAGAAGAGACAAATTCACAGCACTAAACCCAGAGCTTGAGGAACAGGTGAGAAGCATAATCGAGGAAGTAAAGTCTAGGGGTGACGAGGCTTTAATATCGTTTACCAAAAAATTTGACAACGTAAAATTAGAAATCAGCGATTTAAAAGTAGATAGAGAAGAGATTGAAAAAGCCTATGAGAAAGTTACAGATCGGCAAATTAAGGCTATAGAAGAAGCTAAAAAGAGACTTGAAATTGTTGAGGGGAAACTTCTCGAGAGCTTAAATACAAGCGTGGAGCTTAAGGGTATTAAGATAAGGTTCAGTGTCCGGCCAATTGAAAGCGTCGGATGCTACGTACCAGGAGGCAGGGCAGCATATCCAAGTACGCTAATAATGACTACAACGCCTGCGAAATTAGCTGGAGTGCCAAGGGTGACCGTATGCTCTCCTCCAGCACCGGATGGAACAATAAATCCATTAATTCTTGTTTCAGCAGATATCTGTAAAGTTGATGAATTTTATAGGGTTGGAGGCGCCCAAGCCATAGCTGCCATGGCTTATGGAACGGAAACAATAGCGCCTGTCAAGAAAATAGTTGGCCCGGGAAACAAGTATGTCACAGCAGCGAAGATCTTGGTATCTAAGGATGTAGCCATAGATTTGCCAGCAGGGCCAAGCGAGTTGCTTATAATAGCAGATGAAAACGCAGATCCGTATTTTCTAGCCCTTGACTTATGCTCTCAGGCTGAACATGCTCCAGATAGCATCGTCGGACTTCTAACAACATCAAGAAGAATAGCTCATGAAGTTGAACTTGAACTTGAAAAGTTAGTACGCATAATCCCAAGAAGCGAAGTAGTTGTGGAAGCTCTTTCAAATGGTTTCATAGTAGTATGTGAGAATGAGGATGAAATGATTGAAATTGCAAATGCATTTGCTCCTGAACACCTTGAAATAATAACAAAGAATCCTGAAGCATTAGTAGAGAGAATTTTTACAGCTGGAATTGTTTTAATTGGCGAGTATAGTACAGTAGCCATAAGCGACTACTGCTGTGGGACAAATCACGTTTTACCAACAGGAGGGTTTGGCAGAGTATACTCAGGACTTTCAGCCCTAGATTTTGTAAAAAAGTTACCAATAGTTGAAGTTTCAAAGGAAGGGCTGAATAACGCGGTTGAGTACATTCGTATTCTAGCGGAGGCAGAGGGTTTATTGAATCATTATGAAGCTGTTAAGGGCAGGTTAAAAAATGAAGAACTACCATAAAGAATGGATCAAGAATAGAGTCGAAGCCTTTAAATCTATTGGTTACATGTTTGGTGAAAGCGCAGAAGACATTGCTAAACGCTACGGTTTTGCATTGCAGGAAATAGCAAAGCTTGATTCTAACGAAAACCTGTTCATACCCAAAAATGAACTTATCAAAATGATTCAGGAAGCATTATTGGACGATTTTGATCCAAGACTTTATCCACGTGAAGAGGCTAGAAGACTAATCAACAAAATAAGTAACTATGTAAAATTGCCAACGGAATACATAATAATTGGAAACGGCAGCGACGAAATAATGGAAAGGGTCGCTCGCTTCGCATTGGAAAAGGGTGATCGTGCTCTATCCATCGCTCCTACATTTTCAATGTATAGGCATGCAGTAGAACTCCAAAGAGCGAAATATATAGAAGTCCCTCTGAAAGATGACTTCTCACTAAATGTTAAGGGAATTTTATCGAAAGCAACTCCTAAGACGAAGATCCTTTTCATCTGTTCTCCAAACAATCCCACAGCAAATCGTTTTGAAACCGATGACTTAGTATACCTCATTGATAAGTTTCCGGGGATAGTTGTTGTGGATGAGGCTTACGTGGAGTTCTCTGGAGGCTCACTAGCTCCTTTAGTTAAGGAATTTGACAACTTAATAGTTTTGAGAACTTTTTCTAAAGCTTTCGGGTTAGCGAGTTTCAGATTAGGATATTGCCTAGCTAGCCCTGAGATTTCTAAAACTCTTTCAGCAAGCATTGGTTTACCTTATCCAGTTAACACGCTCGCATTGAAGGTTGGTGTTAAAATTCTCGAAAATGTTAAGATCATGCAAGAGGCTGTTGAAAAACTGAAAATTGAACGTAGCAGGCTTATAGAGGATCTCAGAAGAGTAAATGGCGTATACGCTTTTGACTCTGAGACAAACTTTATTTTAATTTACACGCAAAAGTCAGCAGAAGATGTTTACCAAGGCTTGCTGAGTAGAGGTATTATAGTGAAAAATTTGGGTCGCATACTTAAATTTAGAAATTGTTTTAGAGTTACGGTTGGTTTACCTGAGATGAATACTAAACTCATCGAATCACTGAAAGAAATCCTGGGTGAATAAAGTGCGATCAGCTGAAGTTTCAAGGAAAACCCGTGAAACAGAGGTGTATGTTAAAGTAAATTTAGACTCCATTGGAAACGCTGAAGTAAATACCGGAGTAGCCTTCTTAGATCATTTAATAAAGTCTTTAGCAACACATAGCCTTATTGATATAACAATCCACATTAATGGAGACTTAAAACATCATGTCATAGAAGATGTGGCGATATGCTTAGGTGAGGCTTTACGAAAGGCCCTAGGTAGTGGAGAGGGAATCACAAGGTTTGGATTCGCATTTGTGCCTATGGATTGCTCCCTCGTTTTTGCAGCTGTAGATCTTGTTAGGAGACCTTATGCTAAAATCGACCTAAAACTGAGGGGTAGGAGAATAGAGGACATGCAATGTGAAGATGTTATTCACTTCCTTGAAACTTTGGCCTTCTCTATGCAGGCAAACGTTCACATTCTGACACAGTATGGTAACAACGATCATCACAAGGCGGAGGCTGCATTTAAAGCCCTAGCTCTCGCCCTAAGGCAAGCGGTATCTGTAGACCCGCGGCGTAGCGGAGCCCCAAGCTCTAAGGGGGTGATTTAATTCCCACCGCTATTATCGTGGATTATGGTGTTGGAAACCTTTTCAGCCTAAAATGTTCCCTAGAGAGGGCGGGATTCAAAGTTGCTATTGGGACGTCAAAGGAACATATTAAAAGAGGAGACGTTATATTCCTCCCAGGAGTGGGAGACTTTACAACAGCCTCTAGAAATCTTGCAATGATTAAAGAAACTATAGTAGACCAAATACTAGGTGGCAAATTCATCTTTGGAATTTGCCTTGGAATGCAATTGCTTTTCCATAGAAGTGAAGAGGGAGATGGCGAAGGCTTAGGGTTGCTTGATGGCGAAAACAAGAAACTACCAGACAACGTTAAAGTGCCGCATATGGGATGGGACACTATTAAAATTTTGAAAGAAAATGCATTATTCTGTGAGCTAGCTGATGAAGATTACTATTACTTTGCACATTCATACTACCCAGTACCTAATAGTAATGAGGTGGTGTATGCTGAGACAAATTACGGTATAATTTTTGCTTCTGTTATAATCAAAGGGAATGTTTATGGAACTCAATTTCATCCAGAAAAATCTGGAAATAAAGGGTTGAAACTCCTCGAAAACTTCCATAGTATTGTTAAGAGGTAACGAAAGTGAAAGTATTCCCAGCAATAGATCTCATGAACGGCAAGGTTGTAAGGCTCACCAAGGGAGACCCGAAAACTGTTAAAACTTATGATCACTTAGGGGACCCGTTAACATTAGCAAAAAGATGGGAAAGAGAAGGAGTTGATGGGCTTCACATTGTAGATTTAGATGCAACTTTAGGTTTAGGGAATAACCTTGGAACCATTATCAAAATAGTTAAAGAGACGGCTTTGCCAATACATGTGGGAGGGGGCATTCGAAGCTTAGAAACTGCAGAAAATCTCCTAAACAGCGGAGTAAGTAAGGTTATACTTGGGACTTTAGCATACAAAAATCCAGACGTCGTAACCGAGCTTAAGAAGAAGTTCGGCGACTGCGTCATAATCGCGGTAGATCATTTAAACGGCGTAATAATGATTGAAGGATGGACTAAATCAACAAAAATTCTGGTTCATGAAGCAATAAGGCAATTCTTGAAATTGGACATCAAAACTTTTCTACTAACCTCTATAGCTAAGGATGGAACATTCCAAGGAGTTGACTTAGAGGTTTTAAGCCAAGCATGCTTAATAAAAGAGGCCCGCATAATAGCTGCGGGAGGCATAAGCAGCTTAGATGATATAGCCACGATAAAGCAGACAGGGGCTTACGGTGTAGTCGTAGGTAAAGCTCTTTATGAAGGAAAGATCTCGCTTAAAGAAGCGATAAAAATTGCGAAAGAAGAGTGACTCTCAGAATGCCACTTGCCAAACGCATTATACCATGCCTAGACGTTAATCACGGACGGGTTGTCAAAGGGGTTAATTTCCTAAATTTAAGAGATGCCGGCGATCCAGCCGAGCTAGCAAGGAGGTACTCGGAAGAGGGAGCCGACGAACTTGTTTTCTTAGACATTACAGCATCCCCTGAAAAGAGGGAAATACTCAGAGATACTGTGGAGAAAGTTGCATCTGAAATTAGTATCCCGTTTACCGTGGGAGGTGGGATCCGAAACGTTGCAGATGCGAGAGCAGTGCTATGTAGTGGAGCTGATAAGGTATCAGTAAACACAGCTGCTGTTGAGAACCCCAATATCATCAAGGAGCTTGCTAGAACCTTCGGAAGACAATGTGTCGTTGTTGCAATAGATGCAAAGAGACGATATGAAAAAACAGAGAATAAAATAATGGTTGATACGAAACAGGGCAAGTGCTGGTTTGAGGTTTATATATATGGTGGGCGTAAACCTACAGGGATGGATGCTATACAATGGGCTCAGGAGGTTGAAAAATTGGGCGCTGGCGAAATCCTTCTGACGTCGGTGGACAGAGATGGAACTGAGAATGGATATGACCTAGAGTTAACAAGGAGCATTTCTGAAAGAGTAAAAATTCCAGTAATAGCAAGTGGAGGCGCGGGAAGACCAGAGCACTTTTTAGAGGTTTTTACAGAGGGATGCGCTGATGCTGCACTTGCAGCATCGGTTTTTCACTACAGTAAGTACCCTATCAAAGTTATTAAGGAATTTTTAAAAAGCAAGGGGGTGAATGTACGCCTTTGATCAATGAGAAAATCGTCAAGATAGAGGACTTAGATTTCGTAAAGGGAAATGGCATGATACCGGTTATCGTCCAAGAAGTACATAGCAAAGAGGTTTTAATGCTGGCCTATACAAATGCGGAGGCGCTAAAGAAGACTTTGGAGACAGGCTATGCCCACTATTGGAGTAGATCAAGGCAAAAGCTGTGGATGAAGGGGGAAACCTCAGGAAATACGCAGAAGGTTATAGAGATAAGGGTAGATTGTGATCGAGACTCATTGCTTTACCTTGTTGAACAAAAAGGGAATGCTTGTCATACCGGGGAGAAAACCTGTTTCTACAGCAGGCTGGAAGGCAAGTAAAACTATAGCAAGACTTTTAATAGGTCTGCCTTTGTTATAATACCTACCACTTTACCCTTATCAGAGACTATCACAGCTGGATAGACCTGTAAAAGCCCTGAAACTATTCTGAGAGGCGTATTTTTCCCTATTTGTGGGAAACTTTCATCCATTACTTCTTCAATTAGTAATTCAGATATTTCTGATAGATCTTTGCCGGAAGCCATTAGTTCAAGAATTGTTTTTTCAGAGATGCTCCCCACAACTTTTTCTCCATCAAAAACCGGGAGTTGAGAGAAACCATAGTTCACCATAAGTTTCACCGCTTCAGCTACAGGCCTTCCTTTCTGCACACCTACCACATTTTCATGCATTACATCCGCAGCTTTATAGTCAACCTTAATCTCTAGACTCTCTATTGCGTCAAAAATTGCCTTCACTTTATCATAGGAAGGACTTACCTTCCCAGATTCAAGTTTAGCGATAAGTGATTGACTTACACCAGCAAGCTTAGCGAGTTGCTTCTGGGTTAAGCCTAACATTTTCCTTTTTTTAGCTATATCTTCAAGAGGGGGGAGCATATTTAGCTTTAGAAGCTCAAACATTCCTTAAATTCTTTTTGGAATAAATTTTTCAGACAACTTATTAAAGAAGGAATAACCTCCTATAGCAAATTCAATTCGGAGGGAGGCTTCTGGAAAAGACGCGTACAATCGACGAGATTAACGAGAAAATCAAAAGAGGCGATGTACAGGTTTTAACGGCTTTAGAAATGAAGAAACTCGTTGAAAGCAGCGGAGTAGAAGTAGCCTTCAAAGAGGTGGATGTTGTTACAACTGGAACCTTCGGCGCCATGTGTTCCTCAGGGGCTATAATAAACCTAGGTCATTCAGATCCGCCGATGAAAATCCAAAACGCGTGGATAAACGATGTACCAATATGCCATCCAGGAGCCGCCGTTGATCTCTACATAGGAGCTACAGCAATGTCTGAAACTAGACCATTTGAGTATGGAGGAGGACACGTCATCGAAGACCTTATCAGCGGCAAGGAAGTTGAGCTTAGAGCTACGGCTTATGGCACAGACTGTTACCCGCGGACACAACTTAGAACAACAATAACCAAAGATGACCTAAATCAATTCTACCTTATTAATTTTAGAAATTGCTATCAGCGGTATGTTTGTGCAACCAACAGCCGAGATGAAACTATATACACCTATATGGGCAAGCTCCTACCAAGATTTGGTAACGCGACTTTCGCAGGCACTGGTGAATTAAATCCATTAATGAATGATCCGGATTATGAAACCATAGGAGTGGGTACCCGTATATTTCTTGGAGGAACTCAAGGCTATGTGATAGGTGAAGGAACCCAGCATGATCCGAAAAATGGTTATGGCACAATTATGGTTAGAGGAGACTGTAAAAAGATGAACCCAAAGTTCATTAGAGGAGCTGCATTTACAAAGTATGGAACGACCATGTATGTAGGGATAGGGATACCAATACCGATACTTAACATAGGCTTAGCGAGGAAAACAGCTATAAGAGATGAAGAAATCAAAGTGCCAATAGTTGATTATGGCGTTCCCGTTAGAGATAGACCTAAACTTGGTTTTGTTAGCTATAAAGAACTAAAATCAGGAACTATAACAATAAATGGTAAAAAAGTCAAAGTAAGCCCGCTTTCAAGTATAAAAACAGCAATAGAGATAGCAGAAACATTAAAGAAGTGGATTGAGGAAGGGCTTTTTTACCTAACCTCCCCTGTTGAAAGGTTGCCCATAGACACGGAATTTAAACCTATGAGACAAAAAGAAAAAACACTTTTAGTGAGAGATATAGTGCAGAAAGTCATTACGTGTAGAGAAGATGAAGAAATCAGAGATGTTGCCAGAAAGATAATAGATTACGCTGTAAACCATGTAGTGGTCGTGAATGAAAGAGGAGAATTAACAGGCATCGTTACGTCTTGGGATATAACGAGGGCTGTAGCTGAGGGAAAAGATAAGCTTTCAGATATTATAACAAGGAAAGTGATAACGGCACGAATGGAGGAACCAATTGAAGCAGCAGCAAGAAGGATGGCGCAATATCAAATATCTGCTTTGCCAGTGATAGATCATCGGAGGAAAGTTTTGGGAATCATAACATCAGAGGATGTAACTAAAATTTTGGGGAGGCAAATAAATGGTTAGAGTTCTCTTAAGATTCCCGGAGAAAATAGTGAACCAGCCCATTATCGCGCAAGTACTACTCCAACATCAAATAACATTAAACATAGTAGCAGCTCATGTAGACTTTCATGGAGGAACCGTCCTCATCGAAGTTCCAAGAGAGCATTTGGAGGAAGCTGTAAACGCCTTTAGGGAGAGGGGAGTTATCGTATCATTTCCGAAGCTAATAGAAGTTGATAAGGATAGGTGCTTGAATTGCGGGGCGTGTTATTCACTATGCCCCGTAGGGGCAATACGAATTGAAGAGGATTATTCCATATCCTTTGACATGCAAAAGTGTATAGGAAGCCCATGTGGGCTATGTATCGATGCGTGTCCCGTCAAAGCAATAAAGCTAGCTAGAGAAGCAAGTTTACTGGGACTAAATAATGAGCGAAAGGAGCTTATTTAAAAGGAAAATTAGGCTGAAGGAAACTGTATGCACAATAATATCGGATAAAATTGACGCAGTAGAGGTAGCGATCGCCTCAATTGTAAAGAGTAGAAAAATCCTCGAATTATACGTCAAAAATAACCCCAAGTTTCTTTACTCATTAAAGCCTATTAAAGTTGATAAGGGCCCTGAAGTTGTGATGAGAATGGCGAGTGCTGCCGAGAAAGCAAATGTAGGCCCGATGGCTGCTGTTGCAGGAGTGCTAGCAGATATTGCCGTAGAGAATATGATTAAAATTGGATGCAACGTAGCGGTTGTAGAGAATGGAGGAGAAATCTCAGCAATATCGAACGTCCCCGTTAATACAGCTCTGCTTGCAGGAGATCATACTTTGTCAGGAGCCTTTGGCTTTAGATTGGAAGAGTTTCCAATTGGAGTGGCCACAAGCTCTGGGCTATTCAGCCATGCATTAAGTTTTGGAGAGGCTGAAGCGGTTACAATATTTGCAGAAAGCGCCGGGTTAGCGGATGCCGTCGCCACGGCTATAGGCAACATGATTAAAGGGGAAAATTATCAAGATGTTGCTAAAAAAGGTGTGGAGAAGGCATTAGAAATAGAAGGCGTTAAAGGAGCTATCGTTATTTATAGGGACTATGTGAGTTTTGGTGGAAAAATTCCAAAGATGATCAGGATTAAAAAGAGCTAACTTCTCCCAGCTTAAATTCCTCATGAACTGCCTGAACTGCGGCTGGCCCATCACTCTCCTTAACTACAAAGGATATATTCAATTCGGAAGAGCCTTGGGCAATCATTCTTACGTTAATGCCTCTACGTGCAACCGCCGTGAACACCCTAGAGGCAATGCCTGGCGTGTTACGCATTCCAGCACCAACCACGGAAATAACGCAAACATCGTCTTCACCGGTTATTTCTCTGATTAATCCTCCTCCAAGGAGAGCTAACTCTAAAGCATTAACCGCTTTTTCCATCAAGTTTCTGCGGATGATGAGAGATATATTAGCCTCTGAAGCTCCTTGTGAAATCATAAGGATGTTAATTTTATTTTTGCCTAGAACCTCAAAAACTTTAGCAGCCGTTCCAGGGGCTCCTACCATTCCAGCGCCACTAATGTTTATTAATGCAACATCCTTAAGCAAGGTTACCGCCTTAACAGTTCCAGGTTTAGCCTTTGTCTCTTTAACGAGTACCGTTTCAGGACCGTTTGGATTGAATATATTCTTTATCCTAACTATTGTATTGCTATCCATAATTGGTTCTAAGGCTCTTGGATGCATGGCTTTTGCTCCAAAAACAGCCATTTCCAAGGCTTCTCTGAAAGATAATTCAGGCAGGGTTTTTGCATTTGGTACTATTTTGGGATCTGAAGTCATTAGCCCATCAACATCAGTCCATATCCAAATTTCTTCAGCCCCTAGAGCCGCGCCTAATATAGTAGCAGTATAGTCAGACCCACCCCGTCCCAAGGTTGTTGTTATACCATCCTGAGTAGCCGCTATAAAACCTGTTACTACTGGAACCATGCCTTTTTGTAGGAGGGGTTCTAAACGCTCCTTAACTTGTAGCTTAGTAACATTCATAAGAGGGTTAGCTTCGCCAAAGTTATCGTCCGTAACTATACCAGCTTCAGCCCCTGTTAGAAAGCAAGTATTTAGCCCCACGTCCTTTAGAGCACCATACAATATAGGAGCGGAAAGCCTCTCGCCAAAAGATAGTATGTAATCCTTCGACCTTGGGGTTAATTCACCTACATACAAGATTCCTGTTAAAATCTTTTCGAGCTCCTCTAATGTGGCTGCGATTGTTAATTGAATCTCCTTCAAAATGGAGGAATTGAATATCGCTTCTTCAGCAACTCTTAAATGCCTATTTAGTAGTTCTTGACCTAAGTTATGTATAAACCCCTTGTCTCTTTTTTCAGCTCGTTCAGCTGCTTCTATAAGTTTTTCAGTGATTCCATCAAGGGCAGACACAACCGCAATAATTTGATGCCCCTTACTTACACTTGAGCTTATTATATCAGCTATCCTGCGAATGTTTTCTCCTGTAGCTACGGATGTCCCTCCAAACTTCATTACTATCCGCATCAACTTTCACCTTGCTCATGAAAGCAACTTAGTAGCTAGTTCCTGCTTTATGTCTAGGAGGTCCCGTAATATAGCACTGGCGGTCTCAATTCCACCAGCACCACGCCCAATTATTGTTTGTTCACCCGCGAATTCTGAATAGAAAGTCACAGCATTCAGAGTCCCACCAACTGATAACGGACTATTTCTTGGTATTTTCTCTGGTTTGACCTCTAACCTTCCATTAACCGAACCTATTAGCTTAATTGTGCAGCCTTCCCTTGCAGCGGCTTCAATATCTTTTAATGAAATACCTCTAATCCCCCTAATACTAACATCCTTTAAGGTAACCCTCTTGCCCATAACCCAGTTAGCCAGAATTACAAGCTTGCATGCAGCATCTATCCCATCAATATCCATGGATGGGTCGGATTCAGCATACCCAAGTTGTTTAGCTTTTTGCAAAGCTTCTTCAAAGGATACGCGTCCTTCAGCCATCTCTGTCAATATATAGTTTGTAGTCCCGTTCAAAATTCCCCTAACCGATATAATTCTATCGCCATGCAAACATCTCTTTGCAAATTCAAGTATCGGAGTCCCCGCACCTACCGAGCCGCTAAACCTGAAATAAACGTTATTGTGTTCAGCGAGCTCAATTAGAGCAGGTAAAGCTAAGGCTAGAGGGCCTTTATTCGAGGTTACAACACTTTTCCCAGCTTTAAAAGCGCTTTTTATATACGAGAGGGCTGGTTCTCCATCTTTAACGTTTGTGGGAGAAACTTCTACGAGAACTTCAGCTTCTAATGACTCTATTAGGTCGAAAACAGACATTTTTGAATTTCCATACTCATTGTCAGCTGCAACGGTGCCCTTCTCGGCCTTTATTAAAAGCATTCTCTGCAGATCTAAACCTCTTTGATTTACAGCTATGCCGCCTTTATCAGCTATAGCGACAACTTTTGGACGAAATCCATAAAGACTGGACAATTCAGTCTCACGTTTAATAAACAATTTAGCAAGACTCTGCCCAACAACGCCAAAACCGATGAGGATTATGCGCATAATAAACCTCCTAGGGCAATCATGTTAACTGTAAGGCTAGTCCTAGGATTTTTTCAATAGCTTTTAATTCAGCATCAACCTCGTATGGCTTTTCAAAAGTCTTCACAACAATATCTGGATCTTTAAGACCATGTCCCGTCGTGACACATACAACAACTTCATCTCTATCAATCTCTCCATTCTCAACAAGCTTTTTAAGTCCTGCTATAGATGCGGCACTCGCCGGCTCTACAAATATGCCTTCAGACCGAGCTAGCAGTTTTTGAGCTTCTAGGATTTCATAATCACTAACAGTTTCAGCTGTTCCTCCTGATCCTTTTATAGCGCGTAGAGCTTTTTTCCAACTCACAGGCGCACCTATCCTAATGGCGCTAGCTATGGTCTCAGGCTTTTCAACTGGAACAATTTTATCTTCTCCAGACTTAATTGCTCTAGCTATTGGCGCAGCGCCCTCTGCCTGAATGCCCATCATCCGTGGAAGCCTATCTACTAAATCGAGCTCATAAAATTCAGTAAATCCCTTCCATATGGCACTTATATTCCCAGCGTTACCAACAGGCACCACAACAACATCCGGAGAGTTTAAGTTCAACTGATCACAAATTTCATAAGCTATAGTTTTCTGACCCTCTATCCTAAATGGGTTAATAGAGTTTAGGAGATATATTTCCTTATGCTCCTCTGAAAGCTTTAAAACCATTTCTAGGGCTTTATCAAAATTGCCCCTAATTTGCACAACTTTCGCTCCATAAGCTATTGCTTGGGCTAATTTTCCAAAAGCTATAGCACCCGACGGTATTAATATTATGCAGGACAAGCCAGCTTTTGCGGCGTAGGCAGCTAACGACGCGGAGGTATTTCCTGTGGAGGCGCAAGCAACTATTTTAACTCCAAGCTCTACAGCTTTAGTTACACCAACAGTCATACCTCTATCCTTAAATGATCCTGTTGGGTTTTCCCCTTCATTTTTAACATAGAGATTTTTAAGCCCCAAAATTTTTCCTAGACGCTGACATGAATAAAGAGAAGTGCCACCCTCATTAAGTGAAACAATTTTTGAGAAATCTTTTATTGGCATAAAATCATGATAACGCCAAACAGAAAGCGGGAGTTTTCGCCAATCACTTTTTTCAAGTCTTTTTTCGAGGAGAGAATAGTCATATTTTATTTCTAGGATATCGCCACATTTCATACACTTGTAGATTACCTCATCTACGTCATAGCATTCTCCACAGTTAATGCATCTTTGGTACATTATTCACTGTACCCCCAATAAGGTAACACCCTTTCCAGGTTTTGTATAAAAAGTTTCTGCGACCACACCTGCAGACTTGAAACCGCGTTGCATTGCAGCAGTAACTCTAGATATAACGGCAGGACTGGAATCCACAACAGCTATCATAGAGGGGCCAGCACCGCTAATTGCGACACCATAAGCTCCAGCTTTCAGGGCCTCCTCTCTGACTATATGATACCCAGGAATTAAACTGGCACGTGCAGGCTCAACAATAGCGTCGGACATGGACCGTCCTATCAGCTCAACATCACCAATAGCAAAGCCCACAGCCATTGCTGCAGCATTACCCACGTTACTCCGTATTTTTTCTAAGGGAACCATCTTCGGCAAAACTGCCCTAGCTTTTTCGGTTTTCTTAGGTTGAGGGGGAAGTTTTGGGATAGCAACACATACCCCAAGATTTTCAGGCGCCTTCAAAGGAACTATATCCAAAGGGTCATACGCCCTTATTATAACAAAGCCACCATATATAGCCGCTGAGACATTATCAGCGTGTTCAAAACCCGCAGATGCAATTTCACCTTTAGCTGCAAGATGAACAAGCTGGCGCCTATCTAACCCTAGATTAAAGAGAACATTTAAGCCATAAGCAACGGCCGCTGCTGACGCTGCGCTACTGCCCAAACCAAAACCAGGAGGTATTCGCTTTTCAATCTCAATCAACAAGCCAGATTTTATTGAGAACTCCTGTAGAAAGTGTTGGGCTACAACCCCTGCAGTATTTTTCTCCGGATCAACAGGGATACCCTCACTAAAGGGTCCAGATGCATGAATTTTTAAACCATCATGGACAGGCAACCGTGTTATAACAACTATATCATGAGGTTGCTCCAGCGCCATGCCAAAGACATCGAAGCCTGGACCTAAATTTGCTGTGGTGGCAGGAGCATAAACCACAACTTTTTCCATATTTTCAACCTCAAACGCTGAAGTAAAAAATAATTAAAAAGGATTTTTAAGCCAATCAGCTTGAATTTTTAAAACTTGAATGGTAAGTACGTCTTACCTGTTAGTATGGGAACCTGCACTACCTATAAGAGATTTTACAGCGGATTCTAGCTTCTCTATGGATTTTTTAATCTTTGACCTTCTCTCGAAAACTCTGGATCTCACGTGATTAAGTATTTCTTCTCGAGTCTTGAGCATTCTCCTAACTTCTGCTGGAGATGGGCCGCCAGTTACATTGTGAAGATTGACAATATTTGAGAGATTAAGGGCAGCTTGTAAATCTTCATCTTTTAATTTTATTTCAAAACCGAACGTCGCAGATATCTTACCTAACATTTCCGCATTAGCATCTCTTAACGTCATCCCTTTGCTGATTAGTTCCCTCACAAGCGCGCCAACAATCTTATGAGAAGCCCTAAATGGGATGTGATAATTGCGTGTAAGCATATTTGCCAATTCTGTCGCCGCAAGAAAGCTAAGCTCGGGACGAGCTAATTTCTCCTCTCGAACCTCAACTTTAGTAATAAGCTTAGAGAGCATATCCAATGCTTCTTTTATTATGTCAATGCACTCCCATAGTTTTGGAGTTACCTCCTGAAAATCAAGGTTATAGCCTGTCGGCAAAGCCTTAATGGTGGTTATTGAGGCCATAAAATTCCCAATAATGTCGCCCATTCTCGCTCTTATAACCTCTAATACATCTGGGTTCTTCTTCTGTGGCATGATACTGCTTGTAGAACAAAAGTCCTCTGGAAGTTCAATTAAATTAACATCAAAGGATCCAAAGATTATTAGGTCTTCAACAAACCTACTGATGTTCACGGCTAAAATCGTCAATGCGGCCATTACTTCCAAAATGAAGTCACGACCACTTACAGCGTCTATAGAGTTCTCGACGACTCCGTCAAACGCTAAAAGCTCAGCTATTCTTTCACGGTTTATCGGAAATGTTGTAGTAGCTATGGCTCCTGCGCCCATTGGACACATATTTACTCTAGTATAAGCTTCCTCAAGTCTTTGGATATCCCTATTAAAAGTATCAAACTGGGATAGAAGATAGTGGGCAAATGTTACGGGTTGCGCGGGTTGCATGTGAGTGTATCCAACAAATAGGGTGTTAACATTTCTTGCAGATAGAGCCAACAAAGCTTCTTGAAGGGATACGACGTGGGAGATGACGTTAAGCAGTTCTTCCCGCAGCTCCATTCTTATAGCGGTAGCCACTTGATCATTTCTACTCTTTGCAATATGGATGTTCCCCCCTATATTTAATCCGCATTTAGCAATCACTGTTTCTTCGATATACATGTGGACATCCTCGATATCTAATGGCAAGGAGGCTGTTGGATCTATGTCACTTATAGCCTTTAGAATTATTGAAGCATCCCTAGGGCTAATTATTCCCCTTTCTGAGAGCATTAAAATGTGCGCTTGATTAATCTTTATAACGGCTTCAAAGATTCTATGGTCACTTTTTATTGAAGAAATGTACTTGATGACTTCATCTTCCGCTTTAGATATCCTTCCTCCTCGAAGAAGTTTAGACATTATTGTTTTTCCTCTAACCTTTTCTTTAGGGCTCCATAAACGGTTGTTGGCAATCCCCAAAGGGTTGTAAAGCCTTCAGCATAGGCTTGATTGAATGAAGTCTTAATATTATAGTTCGCCAGGTCTTTGTCGTATAGGGACAACGGAGAGAGGCGTCCCACAACTCTTAGGTTACCTTTATATAGCTTGACGCGTACTTTTCCATATACGCGTTTTTGTGTTTTTTCAATGAAAGCCTCTAGATCCTCTCGTAGCGGATCCATCCATAAACCAGAATATGCTAGAAAAGCCCATTGAGTATCAACTTGTTCCTTGAAGAAGACTTCATGGCGGGTTAAAACCATTTTCTCCAAATCTTTATGGGCTTCTATTATTACCGTCGCTGCTGGACATTCATAGACCTCCCTAGACTTTATGCCTACAAGCCTGTCTTCTATGTGATCTATACGGCCCACACCATGTCTCCCAGCAATTTTATTGAGATTCTCAATAAGGGTTACTGGATTTAATTCAACATCATTTATGGATGTAGGCACTCCTTCCTCGAATTTCAAGGTAACATATTCAGGAGTATCAGGAGCTTTCTCTGGCGGCACAGTCCATTCAAAGGCATCTTCTGGAGGCTCAGCATACGGGTCGTCCAGCGGTCCACATTCAATAGCGCGTCCCCATAGGTTCTGGTCAATGCTGTACGGCTTTGATGATTGGGAAATGGGTATACCTTTGGACTCTGCATATTTTAGTTCTTCCTCTCTTGTTAAGCTCCACTCACGTACTGGAGCAATTATTTTAAGTTCTGGAGCTAGGGCTTTAATTGTAACATCAAAGCGAACCTGATCATTTCCTCTACCGGTACAGCCGTGAGCTACTGCTGACGCGCTCTCTTTTCTAGCGATTTCAACAAGTTTTGCAGCAATAAGCGGCCTAGATAATGCACTACACAAAGGATATTTGCCCTCGTATAAGGCATTTGCCTTTATAGCGGGAAATACATAATTCTTAACAAATTCCTCCCTAGCATCAATAGAGTAATGTTTAATAACGCCGAGAGCTTTCGCCTTAGCCTCTATCGCCTTTAAGTCTTCATTCTGACCGACATCCACAGTCACCGTTATGATGTCTGCATCATACTTTTCCTGTATCCACTTTATCATTACGGATGTATCTAATCCTCCAGAATAGGCTAACACTACAGTTTCGGTTATTTTCCCATGCCTCCGGCTGATTTATGTGCTTTAGACTCGAGAGGATGTCTGACTTTTAAGCTTTATGACTTAAATGTTGCATAAAAAGCTTTAAAAGTTCATTTTGACACAAAATTGTTCGATGTGAAACATTTGACAATAGCCCAGAAAGTACGAGAATACCTTAAGAATAGACCCTACATCTTAGAAGCTCTAGAGAAAGACATAGTTAACTTTAGCAAGCTGTCCAGAATTATTCAAAAGGAACTACAAACAGGCAATATGGCGGCAATAAAGGCAGCATTAAGAAGATTTTCAGAAGAAATGCGAAAACATAAGCACAAAAGGGAGGAAAGAGTTCTAAAAATTCTGAAGGAAAGCACCATAAGCCTTCATGATGGAAACGTTGTCATCGTAACTAACAACCCAGTCGATGGTGATGACGCAAAGATTAGGGTTAATCTTGGGGGTAGGTTTGTTTACCTGACAGAGAAAAGCAACCTAAGACGCATAACTGGAATCCTCAAAAAACATGAAGACTGCGTGATGATAGTTATACACTCTCCAGAAGAGCTTGAAGCTACACCAGGTGTTGTAGCGTTTTTAACATCACTTTTGGCGGAGCAGAACATAAACATAATAGAGTTTATTTCATGTTGGACTGATACAATAATTGTCGTTGAGAAAAAAGATAGTCTCAAGGCATATGAAATTTTATCTAGCGTAATAGGTTGAGATATCAATCAGAGTGAAATTTTACTATCCACTCAATTGCTTTTCTATAAACCTCTATACCATCCATGTACTCGTCTACATATATGTGCTCATTTTCTGTATGACACAGCGTGGAATCTCCAGGACCATATGTAATAATGGGTATTTGCATGGCTCTCCCCAAGATATTCATGTCTCCTGTTCCAGTTTTTCTCACTAATAGTGGAGTTTTTCTCTTAACTTCCCTTATAGCTTTAGAGAAAGCCTTAACAAGAATTGACTTTGGATCAATCTCAATAGGCTCTATAGCTTCTTCAACTTTTGCTTTGATGATGACATTTGGATTATTCGTTTTAAATTGATCAATAACGGCATGGATTTTGTCAAGTAAAATATTCGTTGTCAATTGAGGAGGTATACGGATGTCAAGGTTAATCTGACATTTTGAAGGGATTGTGGAGTAATCTTTTCCGCCCTCTATCTTAGTTATTGAATAAGTTATAGAGTGGAAAGGACTGTCAGGGTTTTCACATGAGAAGTGAATGCTACGGATACTTTGCCATAGCTCAAAAGCTTTCTCGATAGCATTGCTGTAAAGATGATTAGCAGATGAGTGCCCAGGTCCAGGAATCGTTTCACAGAGTACTTCTAAACGCAAAACACCTTTATAACCAATTGTTATCTTATCTACTCCGCTTGGTTCACCGAAAATAGCATAGTCTGCGCTTATACCCTCTTTTAACAAATTTCTGATTCCCCGACTCTTTCCTTCCTCATCAACGACGCCAGCAACCACTAGCTTAACTGGAATTTTTCCTTCCCTGAACGTTGATGCAGCAATAATCATAGCAGCAAGGGAGGCTTTAGCATCTACAGCACCTCTCCCATAGATTACGGCATCTTCGATCTTTACAGGTATAAAGCCGGAAACTGTATCCATGTGACCACATAGCAGGATTGTTGGAGATCCATCGCCTACTTCGCCTATAACATTCCCTACAGAGTCTCGCTTAACTCTGAAACCCAGTTTTCGCATTTCATCAACAAGAAAGTTTGAGATATTCTCCTCATCTCCGGAGGGGCTGTATATTTCAAGCATTCTCTTTAATAGGTTAATAGCGTAATCGCGCATTTTCTTCTTCCTCTAAAATTACGTCTAGTATGGATATAACCTTGTCAATGTGATCTTTCTCTATAACCAAAGGAGGTAGAAATCTTAAGACGTTCTTACCAGCGTCAAGTATTAAGACCCCCCGTTCCGCAGCCTTCATCAAGATATTGAAAACATCAAACTTAAGCTCCACGCCCAACATGAGGCCTAAACCGCGAACTTCACGTATAGATTTATGCTTTCCCCGAAGTTCTTCAAGCCTTTCCTTAAAGTATGCGCCTAGGGTTGCAGCACGTTCATAAAGTTTCTCGTTTACCAGCACGTCAATCGCGGCACATGCAGCTGCACAAATTAGAGGATTTCCGCCAAAAGTTGTTGTGTGCTCTCCAACTTTTAGAGAAGACATTATTTCATCTTTTGCGACAGTAATTCCTATCGGTAAGCCTCCTGCTACAGGTTTTGATACACATAAAATATCTGGAATCACATCCCAATGTTCGCACGCAAAAATTTTTCCGGTTCTCCCAAAGCCTGTCTGAACTTCATCTAGTATTAGGAGAACACCTTTTTCATCACAAAGCTCCCTGACTTTTCTAAGATAATCGCCTGATAGAACACGAATTCCCCCTTCACCTCTAATAGGCTCAAGAATAACCGCTGCCGTTTTATCGGTTATCGCCTCTTTGATTTTGTCAATATTATCTGGAGGGACATGTTTAAAACCAGGAAGAAGAGGTTCAAATGGTTCACGATACTTTTTATCCCAAGTGGCTGAGAGAGCTCCCATGGTTTTTCCATGAAAACTCCCCATTAAAGCGATTATCTCATGCTTACCCGTGAATTTTCTAGCTAACTTTATTGCAGCTTCAACAGACTCTGCTCCACTATTTGAAAGAAAAACCTTGTTAAGGCCTTTAGGAGTTATTTCAACTATTTTCCTGAGGAGATTAGCCCTTACATCATTGTATAAGTATCCATGACATGAAAGCAATTTTTCAGCTTGATTTTTTATAGCTTCAACAACTTTCGGATGACAATGCCCTACGATGCATGTCCCGTAGCTTCCAGCGCAATCTATATACTCTTTGCCATTTATGTCCCAGAGGATGACCCCTTTACCCTTTGTAATTACTATTGGCCTTTTAGCGTAGACATTAGCCATGAAACGATTTTCTATATCTATTATTTCCCTCTCACTCACCAGTAATTACCGTCCCGCATTCATGATTAACAGCAGAGGAAATTGGAAGCTTCCTAAGGCCATTAGAAATAATAGCCTCAGGAACCCCCATTTTAACAGCCTCAATAGCCGCGTAAACTTTTGTTATCATCCCAGGCCCTATTTTTGGAAGAATACGCTCAACCTCTGATAACGAAAGCTTCGGTTGTATTTTACCGTCTAGAATTAGCCCATCAACATCTGTTAAGAGCACGAGACGCTCAGCTTTAACAGTTCCAGCTAAATAGGCGGCTGTACGATCAGCGTCAACATTCAAGAATTCGTATTCATCACCCATCGCCAACGGAGCTATTACAGGTAAATAGCCATGTGATAATAAGAGATTCAATAGATCAGCATTAACTGAATTTATTTTCCCTGTATAACCTCCATCAATAACGCGTTTTCGACCCCTCTCGTCTACCATTATTATTTTCTTCTTACGTTCAGCCCTTATTAGCCCACCATCTAACCCGCATAGCCCAACAGCAGGTATACCCTCTTTCTGGAGCAAAGCCACTATCTGTTTATTAATTTTCCCAGCCATCACCATAGCGAAAATTTCCACAGTCTCCTTGTCCGTATACCTGCTTCTAAAGCCACCAGGAGACACTACAAATTTTTGTTCTTTACCGAGCATTGAAGCTACCCTTGTTACTTCAGCGCCTCCACCATGAACCAATATTATTTTTTGGTTCCTGGAAAGGAAGCTCTTGACATCTAAAGCAATGTCTGAATTTTCTATTTCTTTCGCAACATTACCTCCAATTTTGACAACAACCACCATCTTGATCACACCGGATGGAAGCCTGGGTGCTCTAATCCAATTTTTTCGTCAAAACCCATCATAATGTTGAAGCATTGGACTCCCTGCCCAGCCGCGCCTTTTAGCAGATTATCGATTGCTGAGAGAACTAATATTCTATTGGCCCTTGGATCTAACTCAAAACCTATATCGCAAAAGTTCGTTCCGATGACGACTTTTGGATCTGGCAATTGGTACAAACCTTTTTTGTACTTAACTAGGCGAATGAACGGTTCAGTTCCATACATGGAACGATAGGCCCTCCAAACGTCTCCCATAGTTATCTCGCGTGTTTGAAAACCATGGATCGTTGCTAAAATGCCACGGACCATGTTAACAGCGTGAGGTGTAAAGGCTACTTTTACGGGGCTTATAGATAGCAGGTTTAGCTCCTGTTCTATTTCAGCGATGTGCCTATGGTTAATTACGTTATATGCTCGAACACCTCCAAATCTTTCAGGATGGTGAGATGCTAAAGAAGGCTTGGCGCCAGCGCCAGATGACCCTATTTTTACATCAACAATTATTTTGTCCCTATCTATGAGGCCTTCTTTAATAATTGGAGCTAAGCCAAGGATTGTTGCTGTGGCCATACACCCAGGACAAGCGATTAATCTTGCATTTTTTAGCTCTTCACGATGAAGCTCTGGCAGGCCATAAACAGCTTCTTTAAGCAGTTCTGGACATGGATGTCGCCAACCGTACCACTTTGGATAATCATCAGGATTTTTTAGCCTAAAGTCAGCACTCATATCTATTACCTTTAGCCCCAAATCAAGCAGTTTTGGAACGAGTTTTACGGCAGCACCGTGAGGTACAGCTGTGAAAACAATTTCACAGTTATCCTTTATGTTCTGTATGTTTAAGGGGACAAATTTTAGTTGGGCCACTCCTCTAAGATTAGGATGAACCGTGAATACGTACTCGCCAGCATATTTATCGGATGTTACTAGTGTTACTTCAACTTTGGGGTGGAATAGTAGTAAGCGCAACAATTCGCCACCCACATAGCCTGAGCCACCAATCACTCCGACTTTAACCATTTTTATCATCTCCAATTTACAGCAGGCTTTTAGCACATGCAAGTAAGAACTCCGCGGGGTTATATCCCGTAGCTAACCGTGTTTGCTCCCAAAATTCTGGGCAGGCATTAGCCTCATGAAATAGTATTGAACTTTTCCCTTTTTCCACACTTTCGTTAATTACTGCTCTAACGTTGTTGTATGCTTCTGAGCTTTTGTAATTTTTGAATGCAGTTTCCAATCGTTTATTCCACTCTACAAAGTTCTTCTTCTTTAACGGATCACGTTTAACCCTTTTAAATTCTTCGAAAAGCGTTTCAAGCCTATTTAGTTCAGTCTCGATATGGTTGCTTTCGGATAGTATTTCAGGCATGTTGCTAAAATCTATCATAGCGTCAAGCGCAATAAACCATACATCTGCATTACCAGCGATCACAGAGCCGCATTTAGAAGCTAAATCCTGAATATATTGCGGCAGATCTACATCAAATACGAAGTTACCTAAGGCTGTGTTAGTTCTAAAGTCACGAAAACCAGCGCGAGCCATAGCTTTTGGGCAACAGTAGGGGGGTTTACCCTTCTCCTTGAAAACTACTATTCTCAAGTCATAGAACCACTTTTGAATGAATGATTGAGCTAATACTCCGAGAGGGTTAACTAATGATGGTGTAGTTTCACTTAAAATGTTAATTAACTCTTCCCTATTTTTGGCAAGCCTTATATCTCTGCCATGCGTACCCGCATCAGGTTTAATAATAATTGCATCATCACTTAATTCCTGCATTATCAAGTCTGCAATATACTCCTCATTATGAATCATCCTTCTATCACTTGTGACCTCTAAAACATCGCATGGGATAAAAAGAGTCTTTGGAACTTTAATTCCATTTTTGAAAAGTTTTAGCAAAGTCCTAAATTTGCTAAAACAGGTAAATTCAACGTTGAGCGGGTTTATACTGGGCTTATCAATTGCTTCAAGAAAACTTGCAGCTATGAGACGGCGGTTCTTACTTTGAGCACGATTAAGCACAACCCTAATCTCTTTTAACTGTTCAGTGTGATCAAATTCCTTACTTTTAACTCTTAGAGCATTTTCTCCTAACTTTATGGAAATTTTCCGAAAGGGGATATATTTAACATCTAGGTTCATGGAGTCAGCTGTTAGCTTTATCCCCATCTCGTCAGCTTCAAAGTATTCGCAAAGAAGACCTATACTCATCGCTAGACCTCTACGGTCGAGTGGTATAAATAAAAAGCTTGCTTGACATTACGTAGTGGAGGGAGTTACTCGCCCCAGTCTTCACCTTCAATCACAAGTTCTTGTAGTTCTACACTATCTCCGTTTACTTTTACAACTTCAAGCTCAAGACCGCAACAGGGGCAGCTTAATATTTCCCCCTCCACTACATCCCCTGAAATTTCAAGGTTTGAATCACAGTCTGGGCATTTCGCAGACATCATTTTATTTTCACCAGCTTTTGGCTTTTAGAAAACCTCCTGTCTTTTAACCTTTACGGCATATTTGTGACGGAAAAAAACTTCTAAGTTCCAATTGGTACAAATAAAAAATTCATCACAACCAAGCATGTTTATATAACAGACCCTAGGGAATCTATAAGAATTAAAGGTAAGCTTAAAGGCGATTAAAATTGGCAACGGTTGCCGAAAAAATATTGGCAAAAGCGTCCAACAATAAGAGAGTCGAGCCAGAAGAATTAGTTATAGCTAACGTAGATTTTGTTTTCGCCCATGATGGAACAGCCCCTTTGATGATAGACGTAATTGAGGAATTTAACGTTAAAAAACTGAGGATGGCTGAGAAAAGCGCTCTGTTCATTGATCATGCTGCGCCCAGCCCATCTGTGCAGTCGTCCATTCTACATAAGAAAATGAGGGAATTTGCCTCCCGCTTCGGGATAAAACTTTTCGAGGCGGGAGAGGGTGTGTGTCATCAGGTGGTTATTGATAACAATTTCGTTAAAGCTGGAGCTATAGTTGTTGGGGCGGACTCTCATACAACAATTCATGGAGCGATGGGAGCTTTCGCCGTTGGTGTAGGAAGCACGGACGCTGCGTTTGCTTTAGCGTCTGGAAAATTATGGTTTAAAGTTCCTGAAAGCATAAAAGTCATTCTAAGAGGCACTCTACAGAGGGGTGTATTATCAAAAGATATAGCCCTAGAATTACTTAGAATTGTGGGAACTGATGGAGCAACATATATGGCCATTGAATATCATGACGAGTTAGATCCAAAGCTTTCTCCATCCTCTCGAGCAACAATCTCAAATTTATCAGCTGAAATGGGGGCTAAGGCTGGCATATTTCCAGTGGATCCTTTCACACCGGATCCTGGTGCCGAGTATGTAAAGGAAATCGATTTGGAGTGTAGCAGATTAGAACCAATGGTAGCAAAACCCCCATTACCCTCTAATGGAGTCCCTGTTACCGAGGTTGAAGGAATTGAAGTAGATGAAGTTTTCATAGGCAGCTGTACTAATGGTAGAGTGGAGGATCTTGAAGTAGTTGCTAAAATCTTACATGGTAGAAAAGTGAAAGAAGGTGTGAGATGCATAGTTATTCCAGCATCTCGAAAGGTATACGCGGATGCTCTGGAAAGAGGGATCCTTGAAATTTTAGTCAAAGCAGGTTGTGTTATTGGGCCACCTACCTGTGGACCTTGCGTCGGCGCGCATATGGGTCTTTTAGGCCCTGGCGAAGTTGCAGTATCCACAGCTAATAGAAACTTCACGGGAAGAATGGGAGACCCGAGTGCTAAGATTTATCTAGCAAGCCCAGCTACTGCTGCTGCGACAGCAGTAGAGGGTAAAATAGCTGATCCACGAAAATACCTTTGAAGTGAGGGATGAGTGATGAAGGGAAATGCTATTAGGCTTGGAGATGACATAAACACTGACCTAATCATAGCAGGCAGACATAAGTTTAGGGCGGTAACCATTGAAGAGATGGCAAAGCACATATTTGAGGATATAGATCCCACGCTTCACTCAAGGATAAAACCCGGAGATATAATAGTTGCAGGTAAAAATTTTGGGTGCGGATCAAGCAGAGAACAGGCGCCAAGAGTTATATTGGCTGCTGGAATATCAGCTGTGATTGCAAAGTCTTTCGCTAGAATCTTTTTTAGAAATGCAATCAATGTAGGGCTACCAGCTTTAACAGTTAGCGGTGAATTCATAGACTCAACCTCTACTGGAGATGTAATAGAGATAGATCTTAAAGAGGGTGTTGTGAAAAATTTAACTAAGAACTTGGAAACAAGATTCAAACCTTTCCCAAGGCAACTTTTAGACATCCTCGAAGCAGGGGGATTAGTTCCTTTCGTTAAAAAGAGGGGATTGGATATTTAGTTACCATTGGGTAGGAAGTATAAGCCAAAAACCAATATTCATGCCAGTACTAAAGTATGGTAACCCAGTCCCTAGCTAATCCCCAAACAGGTACCGCCTAAACAAGCTACTGGTGTTCCAGATCCTTAATATAGTAAGGATCTCATACCTATCTACCAAAGTTACATTTTAGCGAAGATGCTGTTAAAAATAGCACGATAGGGGGAATTTGACCTGGTTGTAGGCGCCGGGGAGGGGATTTGAACCCCTGAGGGCCAAGGGCCCACTGGCTTTCCTGTTTCTAAGCCCCCTAGTGTTTAGTTTTGATCTCGAGGCCAGCGCGTTGACCACTCCGCCACCCCGGCGTTAACAATACAAATACTTAATACTTTAAGAAGGGCAATATACGTTATGTTTCTAGTTATGTGAGAATTTTCTTGGCATAACAAGGTCGGCGATATCAGCGCCATGAGCATATATTTGCTTTAATGCAGACAAGGCTGCTAAAAGATTGGGCAAGATGCTTGGGTCTTGCGCTTTAGCATTTTTTTCTAATTCATTAAAGATCGCTTCCACTTCCTTACTCATTTCACTAACGGTCAAGGCCAATGGAACATTTCCCGTCAATAGTGCTCTTACAGCATTTTCATGAGCACTGAAACATAACTTATGGAACTTTAGCAATAGCTCCATTATATTATTGCTTATTTTCTGACCATTTAATGCTACGACTTTACATGCAATTCTTACACATTCATCCCCAATATTTTCCACGAGACTAGCTGCAAGTCTGTAGTCGAGACAATCTATAAGGCATACGCCTAGTTTTTCGCTAAGGCTCGGATTTTGAATTATTGTCCTCAAAATGCGAATCAACAAGAAGTATAGCCGATCAACTTCCTCATCCCTAGCTATAATGCTTTTTGCTAGCGAGACGTCCCCTTCTATCAGGGCTTTTAAGACATCTTGATGCATACTTGCCACGAGACTATGTTCACGCCTTAAAATTTTATCTGGAGGGAAGCTTGTAGGTTCAAGGAGACACTGCAAAACAATTTTAGAATGATTTTCTTCAATTATTTCCAAACCTACAAGCCTGCTAGCTGTTCTCTTAACTTCTTCACGAACTTCAAAACTTATATGTTTATTCTCAACACGGATGATATCGAAACCAAGCAAATACTTTCCAATAATTTCGCGACTTAAATGCAGCGTAGGCTTCAATGTTATGCTTCTTGGAAGGGGAACAGCTCCATATTCAGGATCTATCAGAAGTTTCCCATCACTAGTTTCGCTTATCATAACCGTTGATCCACGTTTCAAACCATAGCGTTCAGCCCACCCTTTAGGTATACATACAAAGAAAGTTCCGCCAGGGGTCTGTTGAACCTTGCGTATTTCACCCACCACTGCCACCTTACTTAATAAGTACGAATACACGCCATATATATTAAAGGATCTAACTTAGGAAAAATATGATAGAAAAGCAGAGATATGTTGAAGTTTATGGGTAAGGGTATAGTAGGTATAGACTTAGCGGCAAAAAGTGAAAACCCTACTGGATGGGCGTTATGGAAGGATAACGTCATTAAGACCACGTTAATGTATGATGATGAGGAAATTTTGAAAGAAGTTACGAAAACATCACCAGATATTATTGCTATCGATGCCCCTCTAACACTGCCAAAAAAAGGATTATTCAGAAAGGCAGACGTGGAGCTTATCAAAACAGGATATCGTGTATTTCCGCCAGGTCTTCCATCTATGCGTCTATTGACTCTCCGAGCTATGGAAATAAACAGGTTGATAGCAGAAAGAGGGATGAAGACGATAGAAGTGCATCCTACATCTACGCGTAAGGCACTGGGTATGCCATTAAAGAATCCTAGAGAGGTACAAAAGGTCTTTGAGGAACTGGGGCTAAATGGATCCCTAAAAGAAAGGCTACTAACAGCTCACGAGATAGATGCTATTACAGCAGCGCTAACTGCTTATCTCTATTTAGCAGGACTAACTGAAATCTTTGGAGATGAAGAAGAGGGGTATATTGTCGTTCCTAGAAGGATAAATTGGAGAACACTTAAACATGGTAAATAGTGAGAGACTTCAAAAAGCATTAGAAATAACCATCTCATCAGGATACCAATTAAGTAGGGAGGCCTTTGACTTTCTAAAACTAGTAGCAACCACTGAAGACCCTGTAGAAGTGATAAACAAGGCTTTAGAAACTGTAAAAATAATGAAGAATAGACCTCTATTCATAGAAAGAAGCCTTTTAGAGGATGTTATAAAATTTAAGGAAAATGAAGAAGGAAAAAAGGCATCCGAGGATAAACAGGAAAATGAGCAAGCGAGTTATATGCTAGAAGGAAAAGGAGACTTCCACCCTTATGCAAAAGATGTCGAGGCAGACATAAAGATCATTGAGCATTTTAGCGAAAAAATGAATGCTGGAGGAAACATTGAAGATTACATCGAATATTTCAGGGATAGGCTTAGAAGGCTTGAAAGGATTCTGAGGCAGAGGATTGATGTCAAGAGCGCTACATCAATTATTGAAGCGCTGAAAGCTCCTCAAGGCACAAAGCTCAAGATCATAGGGATAATAACTGAGAAAAAGGAACAAAAGGATAAAATAATTCTTACAGTTGAAGATTTGACGGCAACTGCCACAGTTTTTGTAACTGATAAAAACTCTAAAGATCTGATAGATAAGGCTAGATTACTACTTATAGATCAAGTTGTCTGCTTAAGCATAGCTAAAATAAAGGGAGGCGCCCTCATAGCAGAGGATATAATTCTACCAGATGTAGCTAAAAAAGAGGCGAAAAGAGCATCGGATCCAGTTTATGCCGTATTCACTTCAGATTTGCATATAGGAAGTGTTAAGTTTCAGAAGGAAGCATTTAATCGTTTTGTTTTATGGTTGAATGGGAAATATGGAGACGAAAAGATGCGAAAAATCGCTGAGAAGGTGAAGTATATTTTGATAGCTGGGGATATCGTTGACGGAATAGGGATTTACCCAAACCAGGTTAAGGAGTTACAATTAAGGGATATTGGTAAGCAATATAAACTAGCTGCAAAATTCATGGAGCAAATCCCAGACTACATAGAGATAATAATAATTCCGGGTAATCATGACGCTGTCCGAAAGGCATTACCACAACCGCCGATACAAAATGAGTTCCTAGAAAACCTTCAAGAATCTCGAAAGATCATCTCAGTAGGAAATCCATGCTACCTAAGCATTCATGGCGTCGAAATTCTGATGTATCATGGACGTAGCCTTGATGATGTTATTTCAATGGTTCCAGGTATGAGTCATTCTAATCCTGAGAAAGCTATGACATTGCTTCTGCAAAGTCGCCACTTAGCACCTGTCTATGGTGGAAAAACGCCATTATCTCCAGAGCATAAGGATTTCCTAGTTATAGAGAGAGTCCCAGACATCTTTCATGCTGGACATATCCACACGTTAGGGTACACAAGTTATAAGGGAGTCATGGTGATAAATTCTGGATGCTGGCAGGAACAGACTGAATATATGCGAAGATTAGGCGTTACTCCAACACCTGGAATAGTTCCCATAGTAAACTTACAAACTTTTGAGATGAATTTTATATCCTTCACTTAGAGTTTTGATATGCCATGAGCTATTATCTTTGCAACCCTTACCGGTTCAGGTATACCTCCTATGACTGTAAGTGCATTTATAAGGTTAGACACCTGACGTACATCAGCGCCTACACTCTCAAAATATAGGAAGCCTCTACCGTTGGATAATGCTAACTCATGAATAGGTCCTAGTTTCTCAATTATCATTAAGCGAGCCCTCCAATCATTAAAATGGCGAATCAAAGCCTTCCTAATAGCGTCGTTCCTCGGTCTTCTCTTTAATATAACAATTACAGGTGTCCCAAATTTTTCAAAAAGCTCGAAAGGATCTATCAGATTGAATCCTCCAAAAGAAACTCCTGCAAGCATTATTGCATCAAATTTTAATCCTTTCAGAACTTCTATGGCTTTTTCAGTAGCATCTAAACCATCAACGGTTATCCTTGTAAACCTAACAGCTTCAACACCTAATTCCTTCAGCAAGACAAATACGAGGAATGTTGTTAAGTCTACATTCTTTCTGAAGCTTCCATCGTCAATCCCTATTACTGGTATTTTTCGTAAAACATTTAGGTTCATAGTCGATCAAACTTCCTAATCGAGAATCACCAGAGAAGGCCTCTTTAATAATTGTACGGGGGACTTCTAATCGAATTTTTTTAGTACGTCCATATCTGCCCATGCTGACGACTTGAGCATTTAGCAACCCCATAGCATCAAGCTCATTTATTAATGTACTCACACGTCTTTGAGTTAATGGTGTTATTCCTAGTTCTCCACAAAGCTCTGTATAAACATCGTAAATTTCCCCTGTTACTGTGCGGCATCCATTTTTTCTCATTATATGAAAAATGCTTAGAACCACGAGTTTTGAGTGCAAAGTTAAGTTGGATAAAGCCTCAACAACGCGATTGTGTTCAATGAGTTTTTCAGCTTCTCTCACATGATCCTCTGTAATTACTTTCGCCCTTTTTCTTTCAGCAACTTCACCGGCCACCCTTAAAAGATCTAAGGCCCTACGAGCATCACCATGTTCAGCAGCAGCTAAAGCTGCACAAAGGCTTATAGCACCCTCACTTAATACACCTTCATGGAACGCTATTTTAGCTCTTTCAGTTAATATGTTTCGGAGCTCGGTTGCATCATAGGGTCTGAAAACAAGCTCTTCTTCACTTAGAGAACTTAGAACTCGCGGATCAAGGAATTCCTTTAATCGAAGATCATTAGAAATGCCAATAAGAGAAACCTTACTTCTTGTTAAAAATTCGTTTATCCTAGTGAGCTCATAAAGGAGTATATCGCTTCTGTTTTTAACTAGAGCATCTACCTCGTCAAGGGTTATTATCATGATTGTCTTACGTTTATCTAAACCAGTCTTAAACCTGTCAAAAACCTCTCCGACAGATAAACCCGTAAACGGGACAGATATAGAGATTTCACGACATAAACTTGTTATAATACGATATTCTGTGCCTGCTAGGCGACAATTAATATAACAAACGTCTACTGGAGCGTTGAATTCTAGTGCTTTAATTTTTAATCTATTTAAAACGTATTTTGTAACGGCAGTTTTTCCCGTCCCAGTTTTTCCGTATATAAAAACATTAGAAGGTCTTGCACCTTTTAAAACTGGAGCAAGTATCATTCCTAATTTTTTAATTTGCTCTTCTCTATGGGGCAATCTTTCAGGTAAGTAATCATGTCTAAGAACTTCTCTATCTTTGAATATAGTAACACTGTTAAAGAAGTTATCAAAAACTTCATCAAGTATACCCGGCTCTGCACCCTCCATCACGATCAACTCCTGAGCTTGTAGAGGATTTACTTTTTTAGAGAATTCCTAAGATAAATGCTATCGTATAGAAAAATCAACAGCTGATAAAAAATCCTAAAAAGAGTCAAGGACGCACCCCTTTGTTTCTACTGGAAAACTCGAGTAATAATATAGAATTAGTGGTTTCTATTTAATAGAAACATACTCCGAAAGGTGATAGGAGAGGAAAAATTAAAAAAATTCTTGTAAAAAATTATGAATAAAACAAAAAATTTATTTCAATAGCGAAACCTCATAACTTAGCTATTACAATCCAATCGAGGGCATGAAACTTCCACAGGAAACGGCGGGGTGTCTCTCTTATCGGTCATGAATTGCATGGTTCATGATCTTAAAAAATAATTGTTAAATAAAGTATCACCATTGGTGAATCCTCACTAATACACTGCTGAACTTATTTAAAATTACAATAACTCTACTCTCTTCACAATTGTGAATAAGTTGTGAATACTGTTAGCCTTTTGGCATTTTTTGGTTTTTGTTTTTATTTATTACTGTTAATTTTATTCTGATTTTGTGAAAAAGCCACCCCTTAATTTCTATTGGAAAATATGCCAAGACTATATCTTTTCTTTTTATTTTCTTTTAGAAACTTTTGTGAAGTTTGTTAAATAAAATCTCTGAAAAAATTGGTAATTTTGCTTTTAGAGGAATTTATTTTTGATTTTTATTTTTTATTTTTAACCGTAACAAATATAACTTGTGAAGTGTAAATTGTGAAGATAAGGTGTCAATACCTTAATGCCCGCAAAACGAATACGCATTGAAATATTCGATAACGAAGGCAATAAGTATAGTATATCATTTGAAGGACGCGTGACGCGTGAGAAAACATTACGTATCTTAGACCTCGTTGAACTTTTAGGCGGGCTTCCTAGTGATTTGTCTCATAATATTGATGGTACTTTTAATAGTGTTTCTGAATCAGGTCCGAGCTCAAAATACGAAAAAGTAGCCTTTATAATAAGGAAATATTTTCCCATAACTTGGTTTACCTCTAAAGATGTTCAAGAAGCGTTTGAGAATGAGTTTAAAGAACCAATAAGTCTTAGTACGATTTCTACATATCTTTCAAGAATGGTTGACCGTGGACTATTAATAAAATCAGGTTCATCTAACAAGTTAAAATATCGTATTTCGAGAGGTTCTCAGAATGTTGAACTAAAGACGAGTACCCTAAGCCCTTGATACTTTTTAATCTGTTTACTCTTTCTTAAGAATGCTTTCCATCTCTTTTTTCAGGCTATATCTAAATGGGATTTTACTTGAGTCTCTTTCCAAGTATCCTTCTACATACAGCTTCTTCATTAACCTTGCAGTGTGTTCCCTGCTAAGTTTAATTTTCTCTTTAATTTCAGGGGCCGTCTTTGGGCCTTCAGTAGCTAATAATTCAAGAACTCTAAGTTCAGTGTCAGTTAGCGGAGCTAAAGCTTTCTCTTTTTTTATCGGTATAACTGCGTCTACTTTTAGCTCTGGAACTTCCATGAGCTTTTGCGTTTTTTCATTTAATTGCGAAATGTGACTGGACAAGATCTCCTGTGATGCAACGATATCACGTATTTTTCCATTTAATTCTTCGATTATTTTTGTCGTCTCCATTTTTAACTCATTAGGTATCGTGTTTATCTTTTCCTCAAGGGCGCTTAACCTTTTCTCAAAGTCCTCAATTCTTTTTAGAAGTTTTGAGTCTTTGGTTGAAGACTCGATTTTGCTTGCAACAATTTCTATGGCTTCTGAATTACGCTTAAGCTCCCTGCTGAAGCTAAGAATTATATCTTTAAAAGTCTCCTTTGCCTTAGTATACTCCTCTTTGATTTTCACAATATGCTTATAATATTCTAAAGCCGCAACTATTGCCGTTACAAAAAACACACTTGCGAACAGTAACAAAATTTCATTCATGTTTCTAACCACCTATCTTAGTGGCGTTCTTGTGATTCTGTTTGTTACATCACATGTCACATTTTTATGCGACTTACAATTTAAGTATTGCGTTGTTTATGACATCACATGTCACCACACGTAAAGCGGTGAAAGCTAGGGTTTTTAAAATAAAAGAGGAAAATTTGCCGCTTTATCTTGATAACCTCCGTCTTGTCAATCTGATTCTAGTGTGACTTGTGATGTCACTCCTCTTCTCCGAAAGAGTTAGCTAACTGTTTAAGGCGATTTTCTATTTCCTCCCTTAAGAAGTTGAGATGTGATAATTGATTCTCATCCGTCAATGTACCTATCCTATGTGTATCAATATATTCTTGCAATTTGTTTGCAACTTCGATATATGGGTCTAAAACTGTTGTTTCAAAGATCCCTAAGTATCCCAAGAGTATGATTGTATAAATTGACTTTATTACATTCTTCTCAGCCTGTTTTAAAGTTCTATTGAACGCTCCACGACTTATTTTAGCCTTTGTTAATCTTAATTTTGCTTTTTCTTCGTATTTTAACGGTTTTCCAGATATATTTTCAGCTAAAATATTTATTAGCAACGTTTCAAGCTGAATTTTCGTTAGATGACTGTTTTTAGCCAATATTTTTACAATAGGGTCTTCCATTAGCTTTTTTATCCAAAATTGAACGCCTTCTTTTAATTCCACACTTTTCACCATCTTTTACTGTTTAATTGAATACAACTTTGTATACGGCTTTCATTTTAACTTTTCCAACGTTTATTCATTATTTTATTATTCAGTTAAATTTGACTTAAATCAAATTTTTTACATAAATTTTATTTTTTATTGAATAAATTTCAATAATTTCCATGATACCTGAAGTTGATACATGTTAAGGTTCAAATAGTCTTTTGTTTATGGGTTTTAAGGTACTCCTAGTTCTTTTACTTTGATACGCTTTATTTACTAACCGTCTGAGCAGTAGACTTATTATTTCTTCTTTCTTCCTTTTTGAAATAACATTTTTAGTTTTCCTTATTTTGTGATATCACTTATTTTGAACATGACGTCACATATGCTATCACGGATCACATTCTACAGAATTTACCTGTGATGACAGTAGTGATTTAGACGTGATTTTTCAAAATCACTTTAAAACTCTACTGATTTTTCTTTAAGCTTTAAGAAGATTTCAGGTCTTAGGTCCTTAAGCATCTGTGCGGAAATTTCAGAAGCTCTTATTTCGTTGTAATCTATCTCCCCTAGAGTTAGTGATTCTTCGTAATACGGTGCTTTTGCAATTACGTTGCCATTTGGAGCTATTAATCTGCTTCCACCCCAAAATTGAAGACCCTCTTCAATTCCTACTAAGTTTACGTATGCAAGGAACATCGTGTTCTCTATAGCCCTTGCTGCTGTTAAAATTTCAAAAAATGAACGACGGGTAGATGGTGATGCAGAGATGCATACCGTAAAATCTGCACCTTCTAGACGTATTAAACGTGTTATTTCAGGGAAGAAAATGTCATAACATATTATTAAGCCTATTCTCCCTAAACGTGTTTTGTATACGCCTGTTTTATATCCAGGTCTAAAATACCTTTTTTCTTCGAACACGCTGTGATTTGGCAAGTGCATTTTACGGTATTTGCCAATGTATCCTTCGGGACCAACTAAAACAGCTGTATTGTAAAGAATTGCTTGAGCTTTTTCTGATAATTCCGGCGCACCAAAAATAATATAGAGATTATTTTCCTTCGCTATTCTCGCTATCTTCTCTGTTGAGGGCCCGGGTATCGTTTCAGCTAGCTCATATACTTTATCCTTTAACGTGTATCCTGTTAGTGAGAGTTCTGGGAATATTATTAATTCTGCCTCCTGCTTCCTTGCTTCATCTGCGTATTTCTCCATTTTTGTAATATTCAATTCCTTTTTTCCGCATTGGCAACTTATCTGAGCCAGAGCTACTTTGAAAATCTTCAGAACCTAACCCCCTATCGTTAAATGCTTTGAGGAAGTTTAAAATCCATCCCAATAGTTCTATACTGGAGTTTAATAGTAATGGGCATTCTCCTTTTATGTTCCATTCTTTCTAATCTACTGCTAACCTTCTGGACAACGGCCTTGTCTATTCCTAGTTGATTAGCTATTTCATCAATCTCCATGAAATGTTCTAATCCATATAATATCAAATCAAGAGTTTCGTACTTTAACCCAAGCTCATCCTCTGCCTTCTGTCCAGGCCATAAAGCTGGTGTAGCTGGTTTATTAATTACCCTTTGGGGTAACCCCACATATTGCGCCAGTTTTCTTACTTGCGTTTTGTATAAATCCATTATGGGGGCAATATCTGCAGCTACATCTCCCCATTTAGTGAAATATCCCATCATCGCTTCAGATTTATCTGAACTGCCACAGACTATCAAATTATGCTTGTTAGCGTAGTAGTAAAGGCAAATCATGCGTGTACGTGCTTTAATGTTACCTTTTGATATTTTCTCATTTGGGTCGAACTCCGGTATTGTCTTTTGAATAGTTTCTATTATGGCGGTTATATCGATGATTTTTGTTTTAATTCCGTATTTTTCGGCTACATTTTTTGCATCCTCTATATCTTCTTGGTTGTAGGTTTCTTTTTCGGGCATTATTAAACCAAGAACTTTGTTTCCTCCTATTGCTAAGGCTGAAAGTGCTGCAACTGTTGAACTATCTATACCGCCAGATAAACCTAACACTATTCCATCTGCTTCTGCCTTCTCTACGTAATTCTTTATGAAGTGTTTAATCCTAGATTCAACGTCTGCCCAATCAAGCTCTAGTACATGAGGCGCTAACCTCAACATGCTTCACCAGCAGTATAATTTGTGTGTAGGCAAATATTTAAGATGGAATACCAAATAATAAAGTAACTTGAGATCTATCTGAAGGATGAATATGGGAAGGAAAAGGAGAAAGGTTGTTCGCGTTCCAAAAAAGCGCTTACCTAAATTTTTCTCCTGCCCGCTATGTGGTAAGCAATCTGTGAGGGTGGAGTTAAATAAAGATGATGGGTTGGCTACTGTGATATGTGGTAACTGTAATGCAAAAGAGGAATTTATGTTAAAGAGTGATGCTATCGCAGAGGTTGACGTATACTGTATGTTTACAGATAAAGTTTATGGCGGTGCAAAGTCCTTAACGTCTTCACAAGCTGAGAAGATAGAGTGAAATAAGTGGTGTTTATGGTAGGTGTGGTTGAAAAATATCTACTTGACAAAATAAAATCTGAAAAGACAATTCATATAACGCTCATAGATCCTGAAAAAGTAACACCTTCACAAGCCTCCTTCATCGCTAGAAGCGCGTGGATGGGTGGTACATCTGCAATAATGGTCGGGGGCTCAACCTTTGTATCAACTAACCATCTTGATGATGTAGTTAAAATGATAAAGCGGACGGTTGACCTCCCTGTAATACTATTCCCGAATAATGTAACTAGTATAAGTCGTTACGCGGACGCAATATGGTTTATGTCTTTAATAAATTCTGCAGATCCTTACTTCCTCATGGGCGCGCAGGTCTTAGGGGCTCCTCTGGTCAAACGATATGGCTTAGAGCCTATTCCGATGGCCTATATTATTGTAGGTGAAGGCGGAACCGCTGGAATCGTAGGAAAGGCCGTACCGATACCATATAACAAGCCGGAATTAGCAGTAGCCCACGCCTTAGCTGGTCAATACTTAGGGATGAGGTTCATATATCTTGAGGCGGGGTCAGGGGCTTCAAATCCCGTACCTCCTGAAATGATTCAAGCGGTTAAAAGCAATATCACAGTGCCATTAATTGTTGGTGGTGGAATCAAAACAAAAGAGCAGGCTTTATCTGCCTCTTCAGCTGGCGCAGACATAATAGTTACTGGCAATATTGTGGAGTCAGGTCAGGTTGGAAGTAAAGTGTCAGAGATTGTGGAGGCTATACGAAATTATAATCGTTCTTAATTAACAGAATTTTGGTCTTCACGTATTGTCTCACAGAAAGACAAAATAAGCCCTAACCTTGTTATGGTTAATTTATGCTTTCTGAAGTCCCAATGAGCGCGTCCTATAGGAAATATGTTCAAACGTTAGAGCAAGAATTGATGCGGGTTTATGAGGTTGCTAAAGAAGCTAGATCTAAGGGGTTTGATCCTTCCCTAAAACCTGAGACCGAGATTGCTGAAGACATGGCTGCTTTGGTTGAAGGGCTTGTTGGACCAAAAGGGGTCGCTGAAAGAATAAGGGAACTAATTTCAGAACTTCCCAGAGAAGGAGTGGCTTTCAAAATTGCTGAGGAAATAATTTATGGAAAATTTGGACATTTTGAAGCTGAACTTGCTGCTGAACAAGCTCTAAGAACAGCCTTAGCCATTCTTACGGAGGGACTTACAGCAGCCCCAGTTCAAGGCATTGCTAAGGTTAAGATTAAGTCTAACATGGACGGAAGTAAGTATCTTGCGATTTATTTTGCGGGGCCCATTCGTTCAGCTGGTGGCACCGACCAAGCCCTCACTTTAGTAATAGGCGATTTTATTCGTAAGCTCCTAGGTCTCGACCGTTATAAACCCACAGAAGAAGAAATATCTAGGTTTATAGAGGAAATTAGACTTTATGAACGTTCAGTCAGCCGTTTTCAATACCATGTATCTGACGAGGAATTAAGGAAAGCCCTTCAATGGTTGCCTGTAGAAGTTACAGGTACCGAAACTGATCCTGTGGAAGTATCTTCTTATCGTAACTTGCCTCGCATAGAAACTAATAGAGTTAGAGGAGGGGCATTACGTGTTGTTAATGATGGTATAGTCGGTAGGGCCTCTAAAGTTCTTGCAATTGTGGAGAAGCTTGGAATTAAAGGGTGGGAATGGCTTAAGGATATCCGAAAGATGTCTGAAAAGAAGTCAGCTAGTTTCATGGAGGATGTCGTTGCGGGTCGACCAATTTTTTCTTTTCCATCTAAAAAGGGCGGTTTTCGTCTTAGGTATGGTAGATCTAGAAATACAGGCTTAACCGCTGTAGGAATACATCCAGCAACGATGCTTGTACTTCAGGGATTTATTGCGGCAGGAACCCAGCTTAGATTAGAACTTCCTGGAAAAGGTGGGGTAGCGCTTCCAGTCGATTATATTGAGCCCCCTATTGTAAAATTAAAAAATGGATCTGTTGTAAAAGTTTCAATAGACAACTTTAATTTGATTAAAGACGACATAGAGCAAATTCTCTTTTTAGGAGACATTCTAGTTAGCTTTGGAGATTTTCTTTATCAGGGTAGAAGCTTAAGCCCATCAGGTTATGTGGAGGAATGGTGGGTTCAGGATTTAGGTAGAAAGATATCCGTCTCTTTTGGTGGTAACCTTAAGAGGGTAGCTGAAATTACAGGAATACCAGAAGATAGGTTAAGAGAGCTTTTGAGTGATCCCTACATTAATAAGCCTAATTGGGCTGAGGCATTATCTCTGGCAAAGAATTTAGGCATACCTCTTCATCCTGCATTTACATTTTTTTGGACAAATCTTGAAGGTGTTGAGGAATTTAAGGATCTTAGAAAATGGCTTTTCAACTCCGAACTAATAATTGCCGATAAAAACGTGATCAAGATAATTGGCAATCTAGATGATAATGTTAAAAGGAGTCTAGAGAAAATATGCGTTCCACATAGATTAGACCGTAACAAGATCGTCATAGATGGGGATAACGCTTCCGCCTTTGCTTTTTGCCTAGGTTATGAATGTAAAGAGGCTGATCTTTCAGCGACAAATGTGCTGGATGCCATTCGCATTATAACTGGTGTGCTGGTTAAGGATAAAGCCCCAACATTTGTAGGCGCAAGAATGGGACGCCCAGAAAAAGCGAAGAGAAGAGAGATGGCGCCTCTAGTTCATGTTCTCTTTCCCACAGGCTTAGCGGGAGGATCTAAGAGGGATATAGTTGAAGCGTCAAAAAAGGGAACAGTTTACGTAGATATTATAAGGCGTAAGTGCCCCTCTTGCGGTTGTGTTACAATAAGCATTAAATGCCCCTCCTGTAACAGCGACACTGTCATCGAGAAAAATTGTCCTCGATGCGGTAAAACGTTTACAAACAATGTTTGCCCACTATGTAAACGACCCGGTATCCCTTATGAAAGGCGAGCGGTGAATATTAGGGAATTATTGGAACGGGCATGTAATCGCCTTGGCGTCTCAATCCCGAAAATTTTAAAAGGTGTTAAAGGTTTAACTAACGAATCAAAAATTCCAGAAATCCTTGAGAAAGGAATTCTACGCGTAAAATATGACCTTTCAGTTTACAAAGATGGAACTATACGTTTTGACGCTACAAATGCGCCGTTGACGCATTTTAAGCCACGTGAAATTGGGGTTTCGATTGAAAAACTAAAAAGCCTAGGTTACACTCATGACATTTATGGCAAGCCTTTAGAGGACTCAGAGCAAATCTGTGAACTCAAAATACAAGATGTAGTTATTCCAATTAAATGCGCCGAGTACTTTGTTAGGGTTTCCAACTTTGTAGACGAACTTTTAGTTAAGGTATATAACCTCCAGCCATATTATAACGTTAAAAGTATTCATGATCTTGTTGGTCATTTAATTGTAGGTTTAGCCCCTCATACTTCGGTAGGCGTTCTTGGACGCATTATAGGTTTCACCAACCTAAACCTTTGCTATGCTCATCCCATATGGCACTCTGCTAAACGTAGAGACTGTGACGGAGACGAAGACGCTCTCATGTTAGCCCTTGACATGTTCCTTAACTTTTCAAGGGAATACTTGCCAGCACAAATTGGTGGCATAATGGATGCTCCTTTGCTACTTATTCCAATAGTTAATCCTAAGGAAGTGCAACGCCAAGCTCATGATCTTGATGTTGGCAAAGGTTATCCACTAGAATTTTACGAGAAAGCTGCAGAGATGGAGGAAGCAAAACGGATGAGCCAAATAATCGACCTAGTTGAGCATAGGCTTGGAACCGAAGCTCAATTTGAGGGTTATTGTTTCACTACACCTGTCTCTGATATAAATGCTGCAAATCCTGAAACTGCCTATAAGAAATTTAGGACAATGATCGATAAGCTTCGGGGGCAACTCACTCTTGCAGAAAAAATTCAGGCAGTTGAAGCTAGGAAGGTTGCATTAAAAGTTTTGACAACGCATTTTTTGAGGGATATCACTGGCAACTTACGGGCTTTTGCAACGCAAGGGTTTAGATGTAAATCCTGCAATAAACGCTTCCGCCGACCACCTTTAAAAGGTAATTGTCCATTCTGTGGTGGGCAATTATCTCTTACTGTTCATAAAGGCAACATCGAGAAGTATTTAAATGCAGCAGAGCAGATCATCAAAGCATACAATCTCCCAAAATATTATGCCCAAAGAATTTCACTCGTTAAAGATGAGCTGGTCTCGCTTTTTGAGGGTAAAAAATCAAGACAAGTAACCCTCACCGATTTCGCTTAGAGAGTTAAATTTTTCCGTCTATACAATAATTTATTAGAATTGAAGATAGTCAATGTCTAAGGAAACATATCATCCAAATGCATATTTATCAGACTTCCGTAATGTGAAACTCGGTTTAAGAGTTAGGTCAAAAATACTGACTTTCTTAGAGAGCGTCAATGCAGCTGATGCTGAAACAATTGCTAAACACTATGGATTATCATATAATGTTGTAATTCATCATCTTAAACTCCTAGAGAATCAGGGGATAGTGGGGCGTAGGGGAAGACGTCCTTCAATATGGTATTTAACAGGTTTTGGTCAAAGAAGGTTGCAATGATCAAACAGGGCACTGGCAGGGTGTTTTTTCACACTTTGGACATTTATTGGCGTACTTTGTAATGGCAGCTTTTTCTAAATCCACATCCATTACGTTAGCTAGGGAAGCTAGCCATGCAATAACATCGGCAAATTCATTTTCCAAGGTTTTGCGGTCACCTGTTAAAGCTTCACCGAGTTCTGCAACTTCTTCAACAAGCCATTCAAAGGTCTTCTCAAATCCCCGTTTAGAATCTTTGTGATAATAAAGCTGCCTCATCATTTCTTGAAATTCTCTTATATGCATAATCACGCACCGGGGTGTTACTTTCACTCGTCTCCTAAGGCTTAAAGCTTATGTTAAACTTTTCTGACCCTTTGATACGATATGTATAACTTCAATCCCCTTCTTTTCTAGATAAGATGATATGAATCTTCGGTGGCAATACTTTGGGTTAGCTTCCATGCACATAATACATGTCCTTTTTTCTGAGGCTATGATTATTAGCTTTTCAATTCCTTCTTTGAAAGAGTGTGTCTCCATATATGCCTTGTAGCCACCCTTTCTATAACCTCCTAACTCTTCCCCAAGCCAGATGTAACTTATTCCATTCTCCAAAAGCCACCTTTCTATGTTTTCCTTCTTGAAATGTTCAATTTTGGATGTTGGGAAACGTCGAACATCCACTAAAACTTGAATTTTGTGTTCTTTTAGCGTCTCTAAGAAATCATTCACAGATCGATTACTGTGACCAATTGTCCATACCCTTATGGGCATAAAGTCTCTCTTCATATCTACTCAATATTCGAGTGAGCATAACCTTAAATATAAGGTAACTTAACGAGTTAATTCGGAGGATCTTCAAATGAGTAGGCGCAAGAAAAACGAGGCGCCAATGCCTGCGACAAGTGCAGGATTGCTTAGGTTTTTTGAAGAGGAAACTGAGGGCATAAAAGTTAGGCCTGAATTCTTAGTGGTTGCAGCTATAGCCCTTATAGTTGTTTGTATTATCGCGAGGGTATTCTTCTAAATTAACTGAATCTTTTCTTATTTACGTGGATTTGCACGTGGATGAAGAACCTCTATTCTTTGGACAGAATTTAGGTTAACAAATATTTCGCTCATCTCCTCTCTGCTTGCAACTTGAGGAATTGGGTTGGCGATTGTTGATCGTAATACTACTGCTTCTGCATCTGAAAGCCATATGCCCGGAGGCTCTCTAGTAACCGCTACTAAAACTCCTTCAAATCCATATGATGGATCAAGAACTACTCTAACATTTTTTCCTATATTCTTTTCAAGCATATGAAATACTGATGGTGGTATGTTCTGCTCTGACATGATGATACAAACTGTTTTAGATACCCTTATTATTTAATTACCATGTTTTAAGATAAAACATTTACTCACTGCTTAACACAAAAATTGCTCAAAATGGATTTCCCATATACGTTTAGTCTTTAAAAAAATTGTGTAAAATTTGATACGACAATTTAATATGCTTTAATGACTTCCCATAGAAATCGCCAGAGTGGTGAACATGGTCGATGATGCCCTTAACCAGAATCTAAATAGGGCGGTTAAACATTATTCATCTCTATTTATGCTTCCATCATACCATATTATCTTGGCTTTTATAGTTACGTGTTGCATGTCTGCTGGAATATTACACCTGTTAAGTTTCTCATTATCACTTGAGGGCTTATTATCAGGGGTATTTTTAGGGACATCATTAGCCTTTATCACGTTCATCTCTGATCTTTTTATATCTAATGTTATGTTGAAGAGAGACCCAATTTACAACCATAGAAGGACTTCTGCATTATCCCTTTTTTCATGGATATTCTGGCTTCCATTTATAATAATGGGTTTTTTGGCGTCATTGTTCATAGGACATGTTTGGGCTGTTAAACTTTGTTTACTGGGGTTCTCGGCGGCTTTAATTTTACGTTTCATCGCTATGAATTCTACGGCTTCATTAAGCCTTTTTTACTCCTTAATCACAGCTCTTTTGCCCTCTACATCATGTTTGGTCCCTTTTATCTTCCTATGGTTGGGGTTCATTAACGCTGAAAGATTGTTTTTGTTTCTAGCCATAGATGTTATAGTATGCTATCTCTCCAGTTCACTTTTTACTCATTTTCTAAATAAGGTTGGCCAGAACTTGGTGGGAATTCCTTCCATCAGAATATTCAGAGCTTTTCTATATAACTGGGTTGCAGATTTAAATGAACCCTTCGAAAAAATATTAGAAAAACTTGGCGAAGAAGAAGATATAGAGATCTCTATTCTTAAGTTTGATAGGCTTGACGATAGCTCCCCAAAGGCCATAATAGCCGTCCCCTCAGTTCATCCTGGACCCTTTAAAAATATTGGCAGTAGTATGCTTCCTTCAGTTCTTAAAAAAGCTTTAGAAGAGAAGTTTAAATGTGTTGCATGCGTACCCCTCAGCCTATTAGGCCATGAGCTTGATTTAGTATCGCAAGCCGAGAGCAGAAAGCTGGTGGATTATACTGTCAGGATCGCTGATTTTAAAGGCTCTTGGGACTCCGCTACGCCTTTAATAAAGGTTTCTGATGGCTTATCTACAGTATGTTGTCAAGCTTTTGGCGATGTAGTTTTTATGTCCCTTTCATTAGCCCCTAAAACAACAGAGGATTTCCCTAAAGACTTGTCTTCATTTATCTGTTTGGAGGCTAAAAAAATTGGTTTTAAATCATGCTTAACTGTAAATGCTCACAATAGCATAAATGGGCTGGTTGAAACAGGAGAAGCTCTAGCATCTCTAAAGAGGGTTGCTATTGATTCTTTGCAAAAAGTATCCTCAAGCCCTAGGGGCATTATTAAGCTGGGTGCTTCAACAGTTTTACCAGCAGAATTCACTCTTAGGGATGGTATGGGCCCCGGTGGGATAACTGTCCTATTGTTTGAAATCAATAACGAAAAAACAGCCTACGTGATTATAGATGGAAACAATATGGTGCCTGGTTTGCGGGAGAAAATATTAAAGGCGCTTAATTCAATGGGTATCAAAGATGGCGAAATATTTACAACGGACACTCATTGCGTAAATGCTTTAACCTTAAGCAGGCGAGGATACCACCCGATCGGCGAGGTCATAGACCATGAAAAGCTTATAGAATACATTCAAAGTGCAGCGGCTGTAGCAATGACCGATCTGCAGCCGGTAAAAATTGGGTTTAGAAAGGCTTCAATCTCTAAGCTTCGTGTAATAGGGCGTAACGCCCTTGAGAAGTTATGTCTACTAACTGATGAAGCTTTTCAAACAGCTAAGAAAGTGTTGATCCCCATCTTTAGCTTTACAGCATTCTTATTGGTGACTCTAATATTAATTATGTGATTCAACTTTTTCACGAAAAATATAAGAAAAGGATTTTCATTAATCATCATCGTGATATCAGCGTTTACTGTTTGTAGAATATGGGCTGAAGTGGGTGGTTAGATGTGTCAAAGGGCGGGCAATCGGTAAATAATGTTGTCTTAATCGGCAAAAAACCAGTAATGAATTATGTATTGGCTTGTCTGACGTTTTTCAATTCAGGTGCTAAGAAGGTTGTTGTTAAAGCTAGGGGTAGAGCGATTAGCAGAGCCGTAGACACCGTGGAGTTGCTGAGACGTGTCTTCCTAAGGGACGTAAATGTACAGAATATCTCTATAGGTACAGAGGAAGTTGAACGTGCTGAAGGCCAGAGGACAAGTGTATCTACAATAGAGATCACTTTGGTCAGGTCATAGTCCTTTCGCTAAGCTGTAAATGCCTTTTCATTTTGGTAAACGTTATCTATGTTTTTCTCTATTCTTGAAGTGAGTGTATTTAGGGGCTTGAAGTAATAAATGGCCAAGTTACCTCGAATTACCGTTATGCCTCCTGGACCATATGCTAGGAAGCTACTATCAAGAGATGAACAGTTGATTTCTCCATCATATATGCGGCTTTTGCCTTTGGCCGTTAAGTCCGGTGAAGGTTGCATTTTAAGGGACGTAGATGGAAATGAATATATAGATCTTAGCGCTGGCTTAGCATGTCTAAATTTAGGTCATCAGCATCCAAAAGTAGTTGAGGCAATAAAGAATCAATGTAGCTCCTTAATTCATTACCCCTTTGATGCTTTCTACCGTGAAGATGCTCTTGTTCTTGCTGAAAAACTTATTGAAATAGCTCCAGGAAGTTTTGAAAAGAAAGTTTTCTTTGATAACAGTCAATCGGAAGCTATAGAAACTGCTCTTAAACTTTCTCGATGGCATACCCGTAAGCAACTTTTTCTAAGTTTTATAGGCGCTTCCCATGGTCAAACTTTCGGTGCTCTATCTGTTAGCGCTAGTGATATTAGAGAGAGAAGTCACTTCTTCCAATTGCTACCTGGGGTTATACATGTTCCATATCCCTACTGTTATAGATGCTTTCTGAAACAAAACTATCCTGATTGTCACTACTCATGTGTAGACTTTATAGAGGATATGATTCTAAGAAAACTTGCTCCTCCGGAGGATGTAGCCGCTATTATAATTGAACCGATACAGTGGAGAGGTTGCGTCGTTGCACCTCAGGAGTATTTTAGTAGATTAAGGAAGCTTGCAGATAAATACGACTTTCTACTGGTTGACGATGAATCGCGAACCGGCATCGGGAGAACTGGTAAATGGTTTGCTATTGAACATTGGAACATCGAACCAGATATTCTATGTTGTGGAAATGTATTAGCATCAGGCCTGCCATTAGCTGCAACTATTGCAAAATCTAAGTTAATGGATTGGATGGAGGGTTCACATGCTGGCAGTTCTGGAGGTAATCCCTTATCATGCGCAGCCGCTATAGCAGTTATTGATGCCATTAAAGAGGAGCGTCTTCTGGAAAATGCGGTGAAACAAGGAACTTATATCCTCAAGAGGCTCAGAGAGTTAAAAGATGAATGTGAAATCATTGGGGATGTTAGAGGTAAAGGCTTAATGATAGGTTTAGAGATTGTGGAAAACCTTGAGACTTCACGGGCGTCAAATGAGCAGGCGCGTGAAATTGTACTTCGGGCATGGAGGCAAGGGGTTATCACAACACTTACAGATCCTTCAACAATCGTTTTAACGCCCCCATTAACAATAACTCGTGAGGTTATAGACGGGGCGATGGAAATAATTTGTGATGTTATTAGGGAGGTTGCCTCAGAGAGATAGTGTGCTCAAAATTCCATGGGCTTTGCTATCACTTCCTTGATTCTTAGGTTAAAGAATCTAGCACTATTGGCTGGAAGTATTCTTAAGGCCGTATCCGCTCCTTTTCCTGTCCCTCCGATCGCTATTATATCCCTATCAACTGGTATCAGCCCAGCATCTGCTGCCATCAATGTTATCTCCACGCAGACTTTAGTTCCCTCCCCCATGAGCCGAAGTGTATTTGCAATGATTTCAAGCGTTTGAATTGTTCCGAAGTCTTTGCGTATGGCTCTTTCAGCACTACTGAGGGCATGTGTTCCAGTAAATATTTTTGCTCCACTTTCTAGAATCTCCTTTCGGTAATTCTCATTTAATTCCCACTCTCCAGGCTTTCTGAATCCGACATGGTGTGTTACAACAACGACATTGTAGCCGCTAAAAATCTTAGCAGCTTTTACACCAGTTTCGCCCGTTGTAGAGGCAACAACTATGTCTCTTATATTCTCCTTCTCCGCATACTCCTTTACAAAATTTAGCAACGCGTCAGTATTTTGGGGACCAGGCTTCTTAAAGTACAACGTGTTTTTTGTTATAAAAGGCATTTTTCAACCCTCTCCACTATTATGGTTTATGATTGAAATTTTCTTCAAACATTTTCTTTTAAGTTTTGCACCGCAGACTTCACATGTATCCCCCATATAACTTTCCTGATATTTCCTTCGGCAAGCTGGGCAATACCTCACCCACTTTATTATTGATTTAATTCCAAATGTTGCTAACGGAACGGCTTTAATTCCCAAGTATCTGGCGACATTCTGTATTGAGTAATCATCTGTGACTATAATTGGGGTATTTTCCTCCCTTAACTGAAGTGCCAATGCTAAGAGTTGTAGGTCTGTTTCAGATAGTATGTGTGCATCACCTGTTCTTTTCGCGCTTTCTTTAACCTCCTTAATAGCGTTATCGTTTGGTGAAAGGATTTTTAGCCTCCCAGAATTTAGTGCTATACTAAACCTCGTGTAGGCTACTTCATTCCCAATTATTTCAGCTTCTACAGCTGGAACAGTGTAGCTTGCCTCCTCTACTGATAACGGGTTAAAACCATATATAAAGGCGGATGCATCTAGAACTAATACGAGTTTTCTACTACCCACAGTTTTCTCCATCTTTAAGGCCATGAAAGAGTAGTCTACTCCGTAATCTATGGTAGAAGTTTTCTCCAAACCTTATGAATTTTGCCTCATTCTTTGATTGCGTCACTACAATTTTGCATTTAGAATCTAGGAGTTTCCTATAAGCTCCATCTACAACTAATAAAACTTTCTTAGGACGTAGCACCTCTACGGTTATTTTTGACTCTGAGGGAAAAACAATCGAGCGTAAAACGCTAAGCGAACATATTGGTGTGAGAATTATTCCATCAACTTGTGGATCAAGGACAGGGCCTCCTGCTGAAAGTGAATAGCCTGTGGATCCTGTTTGGGTTGCCAATATTATTCCATCAGCTTGGCTTGTAAGCACTTCCCTTTCATCCTTATATATTCTTGCGTATAATATTTTTACAGGCTCGTCCACAGCTATCAAAACTTCATTTAATGCGTCAGGAGCCTCTAGTTTATCAGCTGACACCGCCAACTTTTTACATCTCTCTATTTTGAAGTCTCCTTTTAAACATCTATCAACTGCTTTAAACGCTTCTTCCGGCGATATTTCTGTTAGAAACCCTCTTACTCCCATGTTAATTGCTAAAATGGGTATGTCTGGCTTAGGGATGGCTATACATGTTCTCAATATTGTCCCATCGCCACCTATTGTAATTATGAAGTCTGTTTCCATTTTCTTTAAGGGCAAAAATTGTCCATCACTTTTCACTTTACCCTGTAATGTTTCCTCAATAAAAATTTCTAAGCCTTTTTCCTTAAGATAGGCGGTTAACTCCTCAGTTAATTTTATAGCTCTTTTCTTATCGTAGCGTGCCACCAAACCGACTGTTTTAAACACATTTATCCCTTCATGTTTCTCAGAACTTTTACCTCAAATTATATATGGGTGTTGTTTAAAATTGCTGTGGTGATTATTGAAAAGTTGGGTGATTTGATGAGTAAGCCTGTCGATGTAGGCAGCCTTAAGGAAGGTGGCTACGTAATAATAGATAACGAGCCATGTAGAATCGTGGAGATAACGAAATCAAAACCTGGAAAGCATGGATCTGCAAAGGCTAGAATTGTGGCTATAGGTGTATTTGATGGTGTGAAGAGGAGTATCGTTAAACCTGTAGATGCCACCGCTGAGGTTCCAATAATAGAGAAGCGAAGTGGGCAGGTTTTCGCCATTACATCATCATCTGTTCAAATAATGGATTTAGAAACATATGAGTATCTTGATGCGCCATTTCCTGAGGATGAGGAGTTAAAGGCTAAACTTGCACCCGGTGTTGAAATAGAGTATTGGAGAATCCTTGGACGAGTAAAGATAGTGCGTACTAAGTGATCAGTTACATTTATTTTCAACAATTTGTTTCTAGTTATTGAAGCCGATGATGCAAGAAGAGCCGTCGGAGTAGTGAAGATCTCTGAGGAGAGCTGAGGCTTCATTTAATGGGGATTTCGTATTCACGCTTTCTGGGCAACTCAATCACTAAAATACCCTTCTTAAATTTGACTTCCATTTTATCTATATAGACTGGAACAGGGATGTACACTTGGCACTTAAATGTATGGAACTCCCCTTTATGATGTGTTATGCCGAAATCATCAAAGCTTATTTTCCTCCTCATTTTGGCTGTAACTTCTATCATATCCTTGTCTATGGGTAAGACTTTTATGGTGCTTTCTTCAGCATAGGGCAAATCTACGGTTACTATTACTTTGTCACTTGCAACGGTTATGTCGCTTAGAGGTTTTATCGTGCATGATTTACAGTCCCAGCTGGGGCCTTCAATTAGGCTTTCCCTTATTCTATCCATCCACTGCTCAACGCTTTCAAAGTATTCTTCGATTACGTCGAAAATCGACCGCCTTTTCCTAATGGACATACTTCTCACCTTATGTAGAGTGGGATATCAAACTCTTGGCTTTTTCCCATTTTTGCAAGTTCTTGTTGTGTGCGCCTCATTATGTCCCTAGCCTTTATTCTTATTTCTTCACCCTTCTCAATGAGTTTAGATACGTCAACCTTCACTCCTATTATATTCGCTAGCAAATCTAAAACTTTAGCCGCAGCCTCCGGGTCTGGGTAGTTAAAGAAGCATTGGGAAAGTAGCGTTACTGCTGGAAGTTTTAAGGTGGCGCAGTACTGTAGCATAACTGCCTGCGGCCCCACCATATATCCCTCCATTAAGATTTCAACACCCTTTTCTTGAATCATCTTTAATGTTTCACCCGTTGAAGCTGCTGCAAAAACTTTAAGCTCTTCAAGATCCTGCCTTCCAGGGACTGGTATCCCACTTAAGGATATCATAAGCTTTACTTCCTTCTCTCTTCCCCAATCAATTAGTTTTCTAGTAACTGGATGCACCAACTCTTCTTGAAGTGGAATTTCTGAGACTGCTAACATTATTTGATGGTTTCCATAAACTCTAATCGGTGAATGGGGTAAGCCTTCATGTAAAACAGTTACTGGCGGCAGTAGCTTCGACTCTATGTAAGCTATCTCAGTTAATCCAAGTTCTGTGATTAAATGGGAAGCTGCTATAACGCCTACAAGTCCAACGTCTGGAAATCCAAATATCATATAAGCCTCTTTAGGGGCTTTTCTTACCTCAATAATTTTAATTTCTTCATCCAAAATGATCCCTCTTTTAACACTTGCTACTCTAGTCTGTGAATGTAAATAAAGGTTTATGCAGCATGTCTCTGCATGAATTCCTCTATTTGCTGTAGAATCTTTTCAATTTTATAGTGGGCTTTCATGTTTACTCTCCAATCTTCAGGAAGTCTGCGTTTAAATCCACCAGCAGCTCTGCTATCCATAATTATGATGATCCCCCTATCGTCGGGGCTACGGATGAGTCTTCCAGCAGACTGGGCTAAAGCGTTGAGACAGGGAATATTATTGGCATAGTCTAGTGCTTTACTTCCGAATTTTTCCCTTAGGTACCTGTAAAAGGCTTCATGGAGCTCTGTCTTCTTTGGAAATGGAAGTCCAACTATTATAACCGCTGATAATAGGCTTCGCCCATCCATGGTCATGTCTACTCCTTCGCTTATCTTACCTCTGGCCACGCCTAAAATTGCACACCTCTCGTTTTCGATTAGGAATTTTATGACATCTGAAATTTTTGTTCTATTGGTCTCAATAATTTTAGAAGGATCGTCGCCGATCATTTCAGAAATTTTACGCATGATATCATATGATGGGAAGAATATTGCAACCTTACCCTTAATGTTCCTTAATATTTTTTGAAGGTGGTCTGCAATTCTTTTCCATTGGATTTCGCTACGTTTCTCATATTTAGTTGTGACTGCTTTATCTACGAGCAGCAAGCGATTTTCAGGCGGGAATGGATTTGGAAGCTCCAACTCTAAGCAGCGATTTTTATCTAGACCCAGTATATCGATGTAGTATTGCCTATTCCATAGAGTCCCGGACATTAATATCGCGGAGCGTAATTCATTAATAACTCCTGCGGTTAATGCAGGGTCTAGGCATTTTACGCCCAGCTTAACCTGTTTCCTTTTGTGCATGTCCTCTTCAACTTTAACATATTTTGCATAAGCTGAGCCTGTTGTTTCAACCCACATTATAATAAAGTCAGCGCATCTGGCTACATAGGATACTGGCGGACGCCCATCTTCAACTCTTTTCTGCCGAATGACTTCACCTGCATACGCTAACTCCTCAGCAATCTTTACCACATCCTTTTGGCTAATGTTGAGTTTGTGTGCTATTGCCTCAAGAAGCTCCGTAGTTTCGATGACGTGTTCCGTATCAAGACCGTACATCCTATAAGTTTTCTTCCCAAGATTGATCATTACCTCGTAAAGTGCTTGTAGAAAATCTATGTTTTCAACATTAAATTTTTCAGCTTCTTTGTAAGCTCTTCTCACAGACCTTGTCGATAATTCATTCGATAGCAGGTCTGCAGCATAATATGGAAGGCTGTGGGCTTCATCGAAAACGCAGTTAACTTCTCTTAAGCGTATGCCTGCTTTACCTAAAATTGAGCCTCTTATGGCGTCGACAAGCACGTAATTATAGTTTCCTATGATTATGTCAGCATGTCTTGTGAGAGCTTTTGTAACTTCATATGGGCATAACCCTTCATCATAGCATATATTATAGGTTTCATCTGGAAGTAATGGTCCTAGTCTTCTAATCTGGGTAATAACTTTCTTAGCGGTCCAGCTTAAATCCCTTCCATTATATGTTCTTTCAAAGTACTCGCATGAAGCGCCGAAGACCCCCTCCTTTAACCCCTTACAGTATTGGAGGAAATCCCTATAGCTTACCTCCTTAAGTTTAGCGTTTTCAGTAACTTTTGGACACATTTCCCTTTTACTCTTAAAAATAGAGACTGTAAAATCTGCGCCGCATTTTTCCTTTATGTTCTTAAGCTCTCTTGAGTATATGTCAAGCTGATTTTTTGTCCTAGTTAATATGAGGAGTCTTCCAATGTTTGGATTCTGCTTTTTGGCAGCGAAATATGCCGTTAATGCGGAAATAGATTTTCCTGTTCCGCAGGGAGATGATAGAAGGCCTATTTTTGCATTGGAGAAGATGTGGTAAGCGAATTTTATGGCTTCAATCTGCGAGGGGCGGAAGTTTGGATAGGGGAAAAATTCCTTAATAAGTCCTTCGATTTGATGTTCTTCATTAGGGATCTTGTACCCGTATCCACGAATTAGAAGAGTTCCACAATTTGGACAAAAGTGGCTTTTTAGGTAATCCTCTGGAGAGTATGCTGTGCGACACCTTCGGCAGATATAGATTAATTCCATTTTAACTTTATTCCACGCATTTATGTATTGAATAAGCTAAAAGTGGGTTATAGGGGCTTCGCTAGCTCTATGTTTAAGTTTACCTCCTCGATTCTCATTCATAGGGTTTGCTTTGTCAACGGGCAATAAGCTGAGAATTATAGCTGATGTACGTGAAAGTGTAGATGTTAAGGACTATCTTAGAGAGTTTGGATGTGAAGTTGTTGAAGAAGCTTTAGCTCCTGCGGATTATGTTGTCGCTGAGGATTATGCTGTGGAAAGAAAAACGGTTCATGATTTTTTCCGCTCAGTTTTTGATGGCAGAATATTTGAGCAGGCGGATCGCCTCGTCAAAGCCTACAAGAGAGCATGTATAGTAGTTGAGGGAGATATTGCGGAAGCTTTACATTATGTTCAAAACCCCCAGGTTTTCTGGGGCGCTATTGCGAGGATTCTGGCTGAGCATGAAATTTCTGTGATTTTTACGCGTGATGAGCGCCATACAGCTATGTTCATAAGGGCTTTGGCTAAAAAGCTTCAAGAAGAAGAAAGGAAGAGGGTTGCGGCTGTTTATAAGCCGAAGGTATACACGTTGAGGCAGCGTCAACTTTTAATACTGCAGGCTTTACCAAAAATTGGCCCTGAACGGGCTGAGGCACTCCTTAGAAAGTTTGGAAGCGTTCGACGTGTTTTTCAAGCATCAAGAAGGGAGCTTCTTTCAGTTAAGGGCTTAGGGGAGAAAACAGTTCAAGCGATAATAGAAGTTTTAGATACAAAGTACCCTGGGATTGAACAGTAGCCTAATGTATTTAAGAATGTAAGCCCTCTTAGGTTTGGAGAAATCATGGCTCTAGAACGTTTAGGTTCATCTCTTCATGAAGCTCTTAAGAAGATCTTTAAGGCTGCTGTTGTTGATGAAGCAGCTATTAAAGAGCTTATTAGGGATGTTCAGCGAGCTCTTCTACAGGCTGATGTAAATGTTAAACTTGTGCTGGAAATATCTAAGCGCATTGAAGATAGAGCTATCAAGGAGAAGGTTCCGCCTGGAATTTCCCGCCGTGAGCATATAATTAAGGTTCTGTATGAAGAGTTAACCAGGTTTCTGGGCGAGAAGCCTGTACCCTTAAAGGTGGAGCCTGGTAAGAGAAAAGTGGTAATGTTGGTGGGCATTCAGGGGTCAGGTAAAACAACAGTTGCCGCTAAGCTTGCGAGATATTATCAGAAAAGGGGTTTAAAAACAGCTCTTATATGCGCAGACACTTATCGGCCGGGCGCTTTTGAACAACTTCAACAATTAGCTAATCGAATAGGTGTGCCTGTGTATGGAGATCCAAAATCAAAGCAACCTGTCAAAATTGCCCTAGAAGGTTTAGAGCGATTTAAAAATTATGACTTGGTGATAATTGATACAGCTGGGCGCCATAAGGAGGAGCAAGAGCTGATTAAGGAGATGAAGGCTTTAGAGGATAAAATTAAGCCTGATGAAGTTATTCTCGTCATAGACGGAACTATCGGTCAGCAGGCTATGGTGCAGGCTAAGGCATTTAGTGAAGCAACGTCCATAGGCTCCATTATCGTAACCAAGCTGGATGGATCCGCGAGGGGAGGCGGAGCCTTATCTGCGGTGGCGGCTATCGGTGCGCCTATAAAGTTCATAGGTACAGGTGAAAAAATTGATGATATTGAGCCCTTTGTCCCCTCACGTTTTGTAGGTCGCCTTCTCGGGATGGGAGACCTTGAAACATTACTTGAAAAGGTTAAGGAAGCTGAGGTTAAAGTTCCAGAGAAGAAGGCGAAGGCTATCCTCAGTGGCAAGTTCACTCTAACTGATATGTATGAGCAATTTGAGGCTATGAGGAAAATGGGGCCATTTCAAAAAATATTGAAAATGCTTCCAGGGATGTCATATAATGTCCCGGATGAGATGCTTGAGGTAGCTGAAAATAAGCTTGAGAAGTGGCGCGTTATTATCCAATCAATGACCCCTGAGGAGAGGGAAAACCCCAAAATTATTAATTCATCGAGGATACGGCGCATAGCCCGTGGATCTGGAACTAGTGAAAAGGATGTTAAAGAACTACTTAAGCAGTATGTCCTGATGCGTAGGATGCTGAAGGCTTTAAGGAGGAAGAGACGCCTCCCATTTTTTGGTAAAGGTTTGCCGATGGATGTAGGCTAAGCATTTTGGAGAACCGGATATGGATATCCTTGAGAAAGCCTTGGCTATGCTTAAGGCATACCCCCTATGCGATAATTGCCTTGGAAGACAATTTGCCATGCTAGGTTATGGTCTGGAGAATGATGAAAGGGGAAAAGCGTTGAAGAAGGTGTTGCTCATGAGGGCTCATGCTCTAGCTGTTGCAGGGGATGAGGAGGGTGTTAAAATTCTTAGGGTTTTAGCAGTTAATGGCTTCTCTAATTTAGCGGTTGAGATTCTTAAAAAGATGGGGAAGCGGATTCCTCGAAGGGTGATGTTGAAGGAATGTTTCCTATGCGAAAATAGGTTTATGCATATGGATGAGTTAGCGGAGAAGGCTGTGAAAGAACTCAGTAATTACGAGTGTCAGAGTTTCCTTGTTGGTGTTGAACTCCCCTTCGAGGTTGAAGAGAGGGAGGATGAATTCAGAGCCATATTTAATGTGGAGTATGGTGAAAGTATAAGGATTGAATTTGGGAGACTTTTAGGGAAGAAAATTTCCCTCTTAACTGGCAAGCCTGTGGAGTATAAATCACCCGACGTCGTTCTTTTAATTAATCCTATTACTGGCGACATGCGGGTTCAAGTTAATCCCCTCTATATTGCTGGGCGTTATAAGAAGCTGGTTAGAGGTATTCCCCAATCTAAATGGTTTTGCTCTAAATGCTGGGGTGAAGGCTGTGAGAGATGCAATTGGACTGGCCGTATGTATCCTGAATCCGTAGAGGAGTTGATAAGCACTCCAGTTCTCCAGTTCGTAGGCGGCGTTAAAGCTTCATTTCATGCCTCTGGAAGAGAAGATGTGGATGCACGGATGCTTGGTAAGGGCCGGCCTTTCGTAATTGAAGTGTCCCAGCCTAAAAAACGATTCATAAATCTTAAGGAGCTTGAGGCTGCTATAAACGAGTATGCAAAGGGTAAGGTTGAGGTTTTTAATCTATTCTTTGCAAATAAATCCCTGGTTCGAAAGATAAAGAAGGCTGAATCCGCTAGGAAGAGGTATCGGGTGATAGTGGAGTTTGAGCGGGAGGTCTCTGATGAGGAGCTTAAGCTGCTGGAGAAGAAATTAACAAATGTTGTTGTTAAACAGAGGACGCCGATGAGGGTTCTTCATAGGCGGGCAGATTTGACACGAGAAAAGTACATATATGAGGTTAAGGTTAAGAGATTGTCGCCTAATAGGATTGAAATGAAAGTGTTATGTCAGGGAGGTCTATACGTAAAAGAGTTGGTGACAGGTGATGGCGGCAGAACAACTCCAAGCGTCTCTGAAATTCTTAATAACCAAGCGAAGCCTCTAGATTTAGATGTTTTAGATGTTATTATGAAGGATCAGGGGGTTGAAGTGTGAGGAAGTCAAAGGGGTATCGCGCTCGGACACGCAGTCTCCTTAGGAAGAAGCCTAGAGAGAGGGGTAAGCTGCGGTTAAGTAAGCTACTATACAATTATGAGGCTGGAAGCAAGGTTGTAATAAAGATAGAGCCAAGTGTTCAAAAGGGTATGCCTCATAGGCGTTATCACGGCAAAGTAGGCACCGTGATTGGTAAGCGTGGAAGAAGCTACATAGTAAGCGTTACCCAGGGAGATGCAGTTAAGGAGATAATTGTTAGACCTGAGCACCTAGAGCCCTTTACGGGAAGCTAAAGGAGGCTGCATATATTGGAGAAGGGATTTTTGAAGGAGAAATTCCTGACGATACCTCAGGTTAAAAAGTTGTTAGAGGCTATTGGCGAGGAGAACCTTGATCAGTTCCAGAGGAGAACCCTAGATTATGCTTCAAAATTTTCTAAGATAGATGCGGAAAATGCTGAAAAACTTGTTGAGAAGCTTACAAAAGATTTTGAGTTGGAAGAAGCTGAAGCTGTTCAGATCGTTAATTGTATGCCTAGTAGCGTAGATGAGCTTAGAGTCTTTCTAGGGGGAGGCCGTAGAATAATAGATCCCGCTAAATTAGAAGCTATGGTTAAACTTTTAAGCGAATATAGGCTGAAATAGCTGATATCCTTTTTGTAGAATAGTATTCTAAAATTTGAAGAGGTAAAAATGAGCTGGAAAGGCGGTAGTATGGAAAAGAGATATGAAGAATACGCTTATGTTCTAGACTTCCTCCCCCATGGACGTCCAGGTGTTAGGGTAGCCATTCGGGCTGGTTATAGAGCTGGGGCTTTAGTTCAACTTATAGGGGAGGAGTTTTTCACGCTTTTAGAGGCGCTGGTTAGGGAGGGGGTTGTCCTTAAGCCTCACGACCGCGTGTATGTTGGCAAGGATGAGAGGAGGGAGATTACCTACATAATTGGGCGTATAAGTTATGATGAATTGACGGCTGCAGCTAAAATGGAGCTTCCAGCCGTTATAAGCCGCATAGTTACTAACCGTGAAAAGTGGTTCGTCAATTTCTTTAACACTGCTCAGGCCATAACGCCTAGAATGCATGCTCTAGAGCTTATCCCTGGAATTGGCAAGAAGTATATGTGGCAGGTTATTAGGGAGAGGGAGAAAAAGCCCTTTGAAAGCTTTGAGGACTTGCAGAAGCGCACTGAAATACCTAACCCTGTAAAGTTGATCACGAAAAGGATACTTGAAGAGTTATCTGGCGAGTGTAAATATCGTTTATTCACTCGAGCGTATTAAACGGTTAAAGGGATGAGCCTGCTATCTGAAGCGAAGCGCATCATTCGTAGATATCGTTTATTTCCGAAAAAACGATGGGGTCAACACTTCCTCGTTGAATTGTCTGTTTTAGAGAGCTTAACTGAATATGCTGATCTTAAACGTGACGATATTGTTCTAGAGATTGGGGCTGGATTAGGGTTTTTAACGCAGGTTCTTGCTATGAAGTGTGGATTGGTTTGCGCTGTGGAGATTGATCCAAAACTCGTAAAAATTCTGCAGTTAAGGCTTAGGGATTTAGAGAATGTGAAGATAATTGAGGGCGATGTTTTAAGGGTTTCATTACCAGATTTCAACAAAATAGTTTCAGTGCCACCGTACGGGATTTCATCCGAACTTATCCAGTGGCTTATTGGCAAGAATTTTGCATCAGCCGTTTTAGTATTTCAGAGGGAGTTTGCCAATAAACTCTCTGCGCCTATAGGAAGCGATGCTTATAGCTGGCTAACTGTGATTGCCTACTACCACTTTAACGTCGAGATACTAGATGATGTTCCCCGCTGGATGTTTTATCCGCCTCCTGACGTTGACTCAGTAATAGTGCGTTTAACCCCAAAGGAACCTCCACCTTTCCCCTTGGGGGATAAAATTCTCTTTAAGGAGCTTTTACAAGCCCTATTTACTCAACGTAATAGGAAGGTTAGAAATGCTCTACGAGCCTTCATTGAGAAGAAAAGCATCGCCTTGAGTGAAGAAGTTATTGAGAGGCTTCCATTCCAGAATAGGCGAGTAAGGGAGTTAGCTCCTGAAGACTTTGGTGTTTTAGCAAATGTTTTATCGAAAGGTTTTCTTTAGAAAGTATGTGTTTAAAATCTACGAGCATGTTTATGAGCCTGCTGAGGACTCTATACTTTTTGCTGAAAATTTGAAGGTTGATCCCGGGAGTAAAGTTCTTGATATGGGTACGGGTTGCGGCATATTGGGCATAATAGCGGCGGAGGAAGCTTCCTCTGTTATTGCAGTAGATATAAACCCATACGCTGTTGCCTGTGCAAGGGAAAATGCTAAGATAAATGGAGTATACGATAAAATGTTCTTTATAAGATCTGACCTGTTTAAGGCTATAAGAAATGGCGAAAAATTTGATTTAATCATGTTTAATGCACCCTACTTGCCTGCAGAGCCCGCCGAAGACGTTGACTGGATTCAATGGGCTTGGAGCGGCGGCCCTGACGGTAGGGCTGTTATAGATCGTTTCCTCAAATCCTTCCCAACCCATCTAGCTGAGGATGGAAGAATGCTACTTATGCAGTCAACCCTCTCCAACGTAGATAAGACTCTGGAAATGCTTAAGGCTGAAGGTTTCGCAGCTAGGATAATTGCGGAGAAATCTTTACCCCTTTTCGAAACCATCACTTTAATTGAGGCCTATCGCTGAGCATTATTTTAAGGCTGGTCAAAAAGTATATATCCCGATTCTTCAACAGTTGGTAGGAAATTGTTGGAAAGAGGGGTCTCATAGGCCATGTGCATCGTTGGAAAAAATAAGTTAATGGAGCTGATTGAGAATTATAAGTGTATATACCCCTTTGACCATAACCTGCTTGATGGAGATGGATATATTCTAACCGTTAAGGATGAGACAACACTACATTACCTTGAGCATAAAAACCTAGTCTCCTATGAGATAGTTTTTACACCGCCAAATTACGTAGCTCACTTAACTGCTAAAAGCAAGTATGGCCGTATGGGGCTTTCCTTCTTGAATGCTGCAAAGGTTCACAGCGGCTTTGTAGGGAGATTAGCTCTTGAAGTTGTAAACTTAAGCAATGATAGAAACCCAATAACTATTAAGCGTGGAGACCCCTTCATGCACATAGAATTTATAACCCGTGAGGGTGAGCCATCGCCTTACATGGGCGAGTATCAATTCCAGTACATGAGTGATGAAGAGGTTAGGATGTATGTGCCTGTGCTTAAGCGGGTGTTTCCAAACTTTGATGAGTTGGCTAAGGTATGGTTTAAGAATAAGCCTAACCTCTTGGTTTAAGGCAAATGTTTATTTTTAACGATAACCTAAAGTGGCTGAAGATTGAAATTTCATATTGGGTGGAGGTTTAAATAGGTGCGTGCACGTAACTATCGAGAGGTCAAGGGGCAACCTTATACTAGGAGAGAGTACATTAAGGGTTTTCCGCAGCCGAAGATAACAAAGTTTACGATGGGGGATCCCAATGCGAAATTTGAATATGAAGTTAGGTTAATAGCTCTTGAGAGGGCGCAAATAAGGCATAACGCTTTAGAGGCTGCAAGAGTGGCTGTAAACCGTCACTTAAGCGAAAAGTTGTCCAATAATTATTTCATGCAGGTGCATCCATACCCCCATGTAATTCTAAGAGAGAATAAGATGATTTTTGGGGCGCATGCAGATAGGCTTCAGGATGGTATGCGGAAGGCTTTTGGCAAACCAATTGGGACAGCTGCCCGCGTTGAGCCTAATCAACGTATAATAACCGTGAGGGTTAATGCTAATGGTGTTGAAGCCGCAAAGGAAGCCCTGAAAAAGGGGAGTGCAAAGCTTCCTATACCATGCAGAATTGTTGTAGAGAAGTTGCAGGTGGAGGAGGCTAAAGCCTCTTGACTAAGTCTAAAAACGCCTTGATAATATGGTTTGAAAATTTAAGGAAGGACGACATACCTCTTGTGGGTGGTAAAAACGCAAACCTCGGCGAGCTAATTAATGCCGGCATCCCCGTGCCTCCAGGCTTCGCTATAACTGCTTATGCATATAGAAGGTTTATTGAGGAAACAGGCATAGCTGATAAGATATACGCTGTGATTAGGGAAGTAGTTAGAGATGTTAATGATCCGAAACAGTATGAAGAGGCTTCGATGAAGATTCGTGAATTAATAGAGTCCACTCCAATTCCTGAGGATATAGATAAGGCTGTTCGTTCAGCTTATAGGGAGCTTTGTAAGAGGTTAGGCGTTAACGATGCCTTTGTAGCTGTAAGATCAAGCGCCACGGCTGAAGACCTTCCAGATGCATCCTTCGCTGGGCAGCAGGAGACATACCTGAATGTTAGAGGCGAAGATGAAGTTATGGAGAAGGTTTTGAGATGCTGGTCAAGCCTCTTCACTCCAAGGGCGATCTTCTATAGAACCCAGAAGGGGTTTCCCCATGAGAAGGTTCTCATAAGCGTTGGCGTTCAAAAGATGGTTAATTCTAGGGCTGCTGGCGTAATGTTTACAATAAACCCTGTAACCGGAGACCCTGACCAAATAGTTATTGAAGGTAATTTCGGCCTCGGTGAGGCTGTGGTCTCTGGAGCAGTTACCCCAGACGAGTTTATTGTTGATAAAAAATCAATGAAGATAGTTCATAAGAGGATAGCTACAAAGAGGGTTCAATATGTTAGGGATCCAAAAACAGGTAAAACTATCCACCTAGATGTCCCGGCTGAAATGCGGGATAAGCCATGCATAAGTGATGAAGAAGTTCTTAAACTGGCGGAGTTGGCTAGGAAGATAGAAGCCCACTATGGCTACCCCCAAGATATTGAGTGGGCTATAGATGGGGATCTTGAATTTCCAGATAACATATTCATTGTTCAGTCTAGGCCTGAAACTGTTTGGAGTGCTAAGGTTGAGAAGCCTGAGGAGAAGACCGCCGCTCAAGGCTTGGCTGAGCCTAAGGAGCTTAAAGTTGTTGTTAAGGGTATAGCGGCTGGTAAAAGGGCTATAGGCACAGGAGTTGCGAAGGTAATTCTCGACCCCTCAGAAGCTTCAAAAATTATGCAGAAGGGGGACATATTAGTTGCTGAAATGACTAACCCCGACTATGTGCCCTTCATGCGGCTGGCAAGCGCCATCGTAACTGATAAGGGAGGGGTTACCTGCCACGCGGCTATAGTTAGTCGCGAGCTTGGAATACCTGCTGTAGTTGGTACGGAAAATGCTACAAAGCTTATGGTTACTGGTAGGGAGTACACGGTTGACGCCATTAGCGGCGTTGTCTATGAGGGTGTGCCTCCCTCCCTAAGGGCGCAGCAGGCGCCTACAGTGAGTGTGGCTTCACCTGTTTCAAGCTCTGCTGGCATGGTTGAATTTGCCCCAATTACAGCTACAAAAATATACATGAACCTAGGGGTTCCGGAGAAGATTGAGGATTATAAACACTTGCCCTTTGATGGTATAGGCTTAATGCGCATAGAATTTATTCTAGCAAGCTACATTGGTGAGCATCCGCTATACCTGATAGAGATGGGTCAAAGCCAGAAGTTTGTAGATAAGCTTGCTGAGGGCATAGCTACTGTTGCTAGGGCTGTTCAGCCACGCCCAGTGGTGGTTCGCTTCAGCGACTTCAAAACTAATGAATATAGGGAGCTTAAGGGCGGAGATAAATATGAAATATATGAGGCTAATCCAATGCTTGGCTGGAGGGGCTGCAGCCGCTACATTAGCCCATGGTATGAGAAAGCCTTCCGCCTTGAATGTAGCGCCATTCGCAAGTGCCGCGAGGAGTGGGGGCTGAAAAACGTTTGGGTGATGCTGCCTGTTGTTCGAACATTATGGGAAGTAGAGAAGTGTCTTGAGATAATGAGGGAGGAGGGGCTGCGGAGGTCAAAAGACTTCAAAGTGTGGTTTATGGCTGAGACGCCGTCCATCGCCATATTGGCTGATAAATTCTCAAAGCTATGTGATGGCTTCTCCATAGGCTCAAATGACATGACTCAAGGAGTCCTCATGATTGATAGGGATTCAGAGCGTCTGGGGCAAATGGGGTACTTCGATGAGAGGGATCCAGCTGTTAAGCGGATAATCGCCCACTTAATAAGGGTTGCCCATGAAAATGGCTGCACAGTTTCAATATGTGGGGAGGGCCCATCTAACCTTCCAGACTTCACAGAGTTCCTTGTACGAGCTGGGATAGATAGCATATCTGTTAACCCTGATGCTGTGGTAGCAACTAGGAAGCTTGTGGCGAGCATAGAGCAAAAGATAATCCTTGAGAGGCTTGCTGAAGTTGTTGAGCGCCAGAGGGCTTCAGGCAACCCTGCAGCTAGGGTGGATGAAGACCTGTCTTGGACGCCTAAATGGGATAAGAAAGTATAATCGTGCAGATGCCCCTGCCTTTTAACAATCTTTGTTTGTAGGTGTTAAATTGTGAAAATTTATGATTTGGAAGAAGAGAGAGTCAAGCAGGAAATATCGAGGCTGGGTGCTAAAAAGGTTTTAATACAGCTTCCAGACGGCTTGAAAAGCGAGGGGCTAAGAATTGCGAAAATCCTAGAGAAGTTAGGAGTTTTACCGTTCATCTCAGCGGATCCATGCTATGGAGCCTGTGACATTGCAACAGAAGCTGCTGAGAGCCTAGATGTAGACGTGATTGTTCACTATGGCCATTCAAAGTTTTTGAAACATGAGAAAATCCCAACAGTTTATGTTGAAGCTAGGGCAACATTAAGTATCGCCGAAGTTGTTGAGAGGGCGTTGCCCCTCCTAGCTGAATGGAGTCGAATAGGCTTAGTTTCAACAGTTCAGCACATTCAAACCCTAGATGAAGCTAAAGAAATTCTGGTTCGCGCCGGCAAAACCGTTGTAATAGGTGACGCTGGGAGGCTGGAGTACCCTGGGCAGGTGATAGGCTGCGACTTTAGTAATGCAAGGTCCATAGCAAAGGAGGTTGACGCCTTCCTATTCATAGGAGGTGGACGCTTCCACGCCCTAGGCTTAGCTATTTCAACTCTAAAGCCTACCATAGTTGCTGATCCATATGAAAATAGGGCGTACCCCATTCATGAAGAGGCTAAGAGGGTTCTTCAAAGCAGGTGGGCAGCAATTCAAGAGGCAAGAAAGGCGAAGAAATTTGCTGTATTAATTGGGCTTAAGCCTGGGCAAAAGCGGCTTAATACAGCCATATCCATAAAGGAGAAGCTTGAAGCATTGGGGAAGGAGGTTTATCTCCTAGCCGTACGAGAGGTTACTCCAGACGTTGTGATGAACTTCCCAGCCGTGGAGGCCTTTGTAAATACTGCCTGCCCGAGGATATCCCTTGATGATAGTTCAAGGTTTAAGAGGCCATTAATAGCCTTTAATGAAGTGCCTGTAGTTACTGGTGAACTCTCATGGGAGAAGCTATGTGAAGCAGGATGGTTCCATGAGGGGTTTGAGAAACGTGGTTAATAGCGTTGGCTGCCGCTGAGAAAGGTTAATGAGTTAAATTGCTGTAGCTCATTAGCCTCGTAGAGGGAGTACGTCATGGGGGCTCATGAGCAGAGAAGAAATAGTGGACGTTTCGTATTACCTGGGGATCTTCTAGGCGTTATAGAGGAGTTTATTCCAAACTCTGGAACATATGTTGAAAACGGTAATATCTACTCTAACATTGTTGGAATGGCGCTTATAGACTTTTTAAATAGGAAGGTTTCCGTTTACCCATTAACCTATGGGGCTAGGGTTCCAAGGGTTGGAAGCATGGTTGTTGGGCAGGTTTCTAGCGTCATGCCTCAAATAGCTACTGTAAGAATTTTCCGAATAGGTAAGAGAAATCTTTCCGGTTTCTTCACGGGCTTTCTACATGTTTCTGACGTTAATACAAAATTTGTTGAATCAATGTTTGAAGTGTGTAAAGCAGGCGATATTTTGAGGGCAAAGGTTATAAGTACCAAAAATAGGTCGTATCACTTGTCTATTGCGGATCGAAATTTAGGCGTGGTTTACGCCTTCTGCTCCTTATGCGGAGGGCTACTGGAGCGAAGCGGATCCGAACTAAAGTGTAGGAAGTGCGGTAGTATTGAAAAACGTAAAATAAGCGCTGATTACGGGAAGGGTGTGATATAGATGAGGATAATAGTGCTTAAGAAAACTGAAAATGAGTTGAAGATTGAAGTTGAGGGTGTAGGCCATACATTATGCAACCTGTTACAGAATAAGCTCCTAGAGGATGAGGAGGTTGATGTAGCGGGCTACGATATACCCCATCCCCTCGCATCAAACCCCATACTATACATTAGAACCAGGGGTGGTGCCTCGCCAGTAGACGTCCTAATTAGGGCGATAGAGCGCACGAGGGAGTTTAATAGGGAGTTTGGGGAGAAGCTTAAGGCCGTCCTTAAAACTTAACTCTGTCTCTTATCAATAGGAATAGTTTTGTTAAGCCATCTACAGGCTCCTCGTTACTGCATAAGATGCTGACGCACTCCTCTAGTGTTACATGTTTCTTAAGCCATGCGTAGACTGCTAGCGCCTCTGCAGCATCTGCTATAGCATGTTTTGAAACTCTGGAGGGCATATGCTCCCTTAAGCCTGCCCTTTTTAAGGCTTCTGCAAGAATGCTTCCCCTGACTTTAGCCCCTAATGGTTTACCGCTTCTCTCTGACATCGCTAGGGAGTAGATGAAATTGATGTAGGTATCCCCTAGGGAGGCTAAGCCGTGATCCGTCATCACCTCCCCTAGGCTGCCGTATTCTTTAGTGAATGTAAATTGCTTAGAGCTCTTCAAGCTCCTTCCCCAGCATCTAAGTGTTAAGTAAAGGCATATTTATGATGGCTCCAATTTTTATGCATGTTGAAGGTGCTACTTATGGGTTATACGCCTAAAACTCTGCGGGTTGATGCGTTGCAGGATTATCTATCCAGCGTTTATAATCGTAGGGTTGAAATTCTTGGGGTTTGGAGGCTTGGAGAGGCTAAAGCCAGCGGATCCAAGGATTTAAAGGGATTTGGTTATGGAGTGCCATATGTCATAGAATTTACTTTAGATGGTGAAGTTAAGCGTGTAGTCTTGGAAACTATGCGTCCGGGAGGTTTCGGGCATGATTTTCCATCAGATCGTGCGCAAATTCTCCTCTGGCAGCATTCTGCATTCAATAAATTGCCGAGGCATGTCCGCTCGGTTGATGTAGGCGCCTTTACGGTTGATGGTGAAGGCTTAAAATCTCTAGGGGATTGTGGCGAATTTTTCATATTGACGGAGTATGTGGATGGCAAATTATATCACCTGGATCTTGACAGGCTTAAGGAGACAGGGGAGCTTAGCATTTTAGATGAAAGGCGATGTTTAGCCCTCTCAGATTACCTTGTTGAAATTCATAAGCTGAAGTTTAATGAGCCAATGCTATACGTGAGGCGGATACGTGAGCTTATAGGCCACAGTGAATGTATCATGGGGCTCATAGATAGTTACCCCCCAAATTTTGACTTGCTTGATGAAAGGGGCTTTATAGAGATTGAGCGGGCCTGCGTTGATTGGCGGTGGAGGCTTAAAAAGAAAGCCCATAGGCTAAGCCAGGTTCATGGGGATTTCCATCCATGGAACATAATGTTTCATGAAGATGTAAACTTCACGGTTCTTGATAGGAGCCGAGGTGAATGGGGTGAACCTGCTGATGACGTTACGGCTATGACCATCAACTACATATTTTACTCTCTACAAAAGTATGGTGAGCTAGCTGGATGCTTTAAGCGGCTATACGAAATCTTCTGGGAGAATTACCTGTCTAAGAGTGGAGATGCTGAAATCCTTGAAGTTGTTCAACCATTCTATGCTTGGCGGGGCTTAGTTGTCGCATCGCCAATATGGTACCCTAACCTCAATGTTGATGTGCGTAGAAAGCTTCTAAACTTCGTTAGAAACGTCTTAGAAGTTGAAAGATTTGAAGTTAATGATGTAAATTCCTACATTAAGTAATTGGGCTAATGCGTTATTCACTCCCATGAAGCGGTTACCCTCATGAAAGCTATTAAAGGCGTGTATGTCCTCGCCATCCTCATAAGGAGGGATTTAACCGTTAAAGTTGGCGCTTTAGGCGCTATTGAATTTAGGAGGGGTGTTTATGCCTATGTGGGGTCAGCGCAAAATGGTTTAGAACAGCGGGTTAAAAGGCATTTTATGAGAAATAAGCGTAAATTTTGGCATATTGATTATTTGCTGTCGGATCCGGATGCTAAAATTTTAGGCGTATTCTATAAGGAGGCTGGGAAAGAGTATGAATGTGTAACTGCGCAGAAAATGTGTGAGGCTGGTTTAGCAGTTTATAAGTTTGGATGTTCAGATTGTAATTGTGTTAGTCACCTCTTCTTGTTTAGGGATTTCCAATCCCTGGTGGAGGTTTGTTCAGCTTTGAATTTTAGTCTCTACCTTGCGAGGGAGTCACCGTATTGTGAAATGTCTGAAGCTTGAAGGATTTCCCTTCTCTTTATAACTTCTTCAAAGCTTATGTAGTCGCCGCCTACTATCTTCAGCTTTGGTTCAATGTTCTTTCCCTTCACCTCTATTACGTTGTAGGAGTTTAGGAAGAAGCCTCTAAGCTTCTCGCAGGAGACGCTTCCAGCGTGAATTACTTGCATGTCTTCAATTCTCCATCGCCATGGTCTATGCCGGTGCCCGCATAGTACTAGGTTTGCTTTAGATTTTACGAGGCTGCGTAAAACATCTCCTGCATCTACAATTGTTATTTGATCTGCTCCAGTGTCTGGGACTGGGATGATGTGGTGATGGATGGCCACTATCTTTAGTCGATTTTCATATTGTGATAATGTGTTTTCAAGCCATACGTTTTGCCTATGGCCAACTTCGCCGTCATCTCTATCTGGCCTAGCGCTGCTTAACACCACTATAACGGCGTCATCTACTTCTGTAACTTGATTAAATGGGAAGAATTGCTTGAAAAGGAGATATCCTGTAGATCGATAGTCATGGTTTCCGCTTATGTATATGACTTTTTCAGCCTTCAGCCTTCTGAATTCCTCTGCAGCCATTTTAAACTCTGTTAGGATGCCATTCTCAGTTATGTCTCCTGTTACAACCACAACGTCCGGGTTTAAAGCGTTTATTTCATCTATTGCGGTTCTAAATTTTCCATAACTAAACATTGGACCACAGTGAATATCTGAAATCTGGACAATTAACATGATGAATCCCTCAAACCAGCATATGAACGATTAAATAAAGATTTATTGCGTCGTAGCCCATTTAGGCTTATATTGCTTCTTAAATTTTTGCTTAGAAGCGATGCTGAGTAAAGCATTATACGTGCCTTACGCGCTTAATAGTGATGGTGGGCAGCTGGAATGCCGTATATTAAGCCAGAAAAGAGATTGGAATTGGATGAAATTGTGAATCAAATTTTATCCCTCATGGAGAAGCTTCCGGACCATGAAAGGGATGGATGCCTAAACTACCTATTTACTAAGACCTTAAAGGCTCTCTTTAAGCCTTCATACTTTAATTATGAGAGGGTTATGGGTTTACTAGCGTGTATTCAACATGAATTTTATAGAAGGTGGGTAAGCCCCTATGAAGATTCTAAAATGAGGGAGCATGGTGACATTTAGGAGGCTTAACTTTCTAGCCATCACAATTAGGTGGGGCTTTTAGTGGGTGAAGGCTGGTGTATTTGGGTTACCGGGCTACCTGGTAGTGGGAAATCTATAGTTTCCCGGGAGCTAATTAAAATTTTAATGCAGCATGGAATTAGGGCTCAATTATTGTCTTCTGATGAGTTGCGGAAAGTTATGACTCCTAAGCCTACTTACTCCCTTGAGGAGCGGGATGCTGTTTATGCAACCCTAGTGTATATTGCTAAGCTTTTGACCGAGAATGGCGTTAACGTCATTATTGATGCTACTGGGAATCTGCGCCGCTATAGAGATAATGCTAGAAATTTGATTCCGAAATTTATGGAGGCTTATTTAGAGTGTCCCATCGAGGTATGCATGGAGCGTGAGTCAAAGCGTGTTGAAACCTATAATGCGCCGGCGCAAATATATCAGCGGGCTATGAAGGGTGAGGCTTCCACGGTTCCAGGGGTTGGGCAGCCCTATGAGCCGCCGCTGCATCCGGAAGTAACTATAAACACTGTTGCTGATTCACCTGAGCAAGCTGCCCTGAAAATTTTTAGGGTAGTGGTTGAAAGGTGGTATGGGCGTTTATAATTTTTGGTTTCTGTCCGAGCCCTTCCCGCTTAATAATGGTGTGTTATGTAATGTTTAACTCATTATTTTCGAAACTGGAATGATAACATTTATAACTTAATGTATTATTCCTAGAAGACGCATAAAAGGGAATAGCTATGAAGCACCACGCTCCTAAGCATGGATCTCTCGCTTACCTGCCTAGGAAAAGGGCTAAGAGTATTGTGGCTAGGATACGCTATTGGCCTGAAGTTAAAGCTGATAATCCGCGGCTTTTAGGATTTATGGCCTATAAGGCTGGCATGACTTATGCGGTTATTATTGAGACTAAGAAGCGTTCACCATACTTTGGAAGGGAGGTTATCCGTCCGGTAACGGTTTTGGATGCGCCTCCAATTCTCATATGTGCGATAAGAGCCTACATTAAGACTACAGATGGGTTGAAGACGTTTACAGAAGCTTGGATGGATAACCCGCCTAAAGATCTTGAGAGAGTTTTAACCCTCCCAGATAAGTTTAACACGGAGGATGGGTTAAAGAAGATAGAGGAGAATATTGATAAAATTGCGAAGATTCGTGTTTTGGCTATAACCCAGCCTAGATTGACAAGTGTGCCGAAGAAGAAGCCTGATGTAGCTGAGATAGAAATTGGCGGCGGAACAATTCAGCAGCAATTTGAGTATGCAAAAAGTATCCTTGGAAAAACCATCAGCCCCTCTGATGTTTTCAGTGAGGGTCAATACGTGGATGTTGTAGCCGTAACCACTGGTAAAGGTTTTGAGGGGCCTGTTAAGCGTTGGGGAATTAAGATAAAGCAGCATAAATCGAGGAAGACTAAGAGGGGTGTTGGCACTCTAGGGCCTTGGAAACCCTCCCGCGTGCTCTACTCTGTCCCGCGGGCTGGGCAGATGGGCTTTCACCAGAGAACTGAGTATAATAAGCGGATACTTAAGATAGGCGTGGATGGGAAGGAGGTTACGCCTAAAGGCGGCTTCATAAGGTATGGATTAGTCCGCGGCCCCTATATCCTCATTGAGGGAAGCGTTCCAGGCCCTGAGAAGCGCTTAATAAAGCTCCGCTACCCAGCTAGGCCGCCTAAGGAAGTTGCAGAGGCTGCCCCGCAAATAGTATCTATCTCATTAGAGTCTCCACAGGGGAAGTGATAGGGGGTTTGTGCATGGCTAAAGTTGTCGATGTATTTGATCTTGAGGGAAAACCTGTTGAAAAGATAACGCTACCTGAAATTTTTGATACTCCTCTGCGGCCTGACGTTATAAAGAGGGCAGTTTTATCCATTCAGTCTAAGAGGCTTCAGCCTAAGGGCAGGGACCCAATGGCTGGAAAGAGAACCACCGCTGAGTCCCTAGGCGTTGGGCTGGGGCTTGCCCGCGTACCTAGGATTAAGGGCCCATCTGCAAGGGCTGCCTTTGCCCCTGGCACCGTTGGAGGTAGGCTAGCTCACCCTCCAGTGGTGGAGAAGAAGATAGTTAAGGAGATACCTAAGAAGGAGAAGCGTTTAGCCCTCTTCTCAGCTATAGCTGCTACAGCGTCAAGGGAGGTTGTAGCGTCAAGGGGTCATGTCGTTGATGGTGTTCCGCAAATCCCGCTGGTTGTTGTTGATGATATTGAAAGCCTAAAGAAGACGAAGGAGGTTGAGGCTGTTCTAACAAAGCTGGGGGTCTTAGGTGACCTTTACCGTGTTAGGGAAAGCGTAAACATCAGGGCTGGAAGGGGTAAGATGCGGGGTAGAAGGATAAAGCAGGCTGTTGGGCCATTAATAGTTATATCTGAGGATAGGGGGATAGTTAAAGCTGCAGAGAATATCCCTGGAGTGGATGTTGTGCCTGTTACAAGCTTAAATGCTGAGCTTCTAGCGCCTGGAACCCACCCTGGGAGATTAACCATATGGACTAAGGGCGCTATTGAAGCCTTAAGTAAGCTTTACTGTGAGGTGCAGGTTAATGGATCCGTATGAGGTAATCCTATACCCCTTAATGACTGAGTCAGCGAGCTTAATGGTTGAGAAGGAGAATAAGCTAGTCTTCATAGTTAATATGAAGGCTACAAAAATTGATGTCAAAAGAGCTGTTGAGGAGCTTTACAGCGTTAAGGTTGAGAAGGTTAATATTGTGATAACTCCTGATGGTAGGAAGAAGGCCTTTGTTAAGCTTTCACCAGAGTTTAAGGCTACAGACGTAGCCATTAAGCTTGGAATTATATGATTTAAGATGGTGAGTGTGTATGGGTAAGAGGATTCGTGTACAGAGAAGGGGAAGGGGCGGCCCAACTTTTAGGGCTGCAACTCATAAGAGGGTTGCCCCAGCCCGCTACCCTCAGCCGCTTAAGGATGTTTTCGCGGAGACAGTGAAGGGCGTTATAGAGGATATAGTCCATGACCCTGGCAGGGGGGCCCCCCTAGCCCTAGTAAGGTTTGAGAATGGCATGGAAGCGTATATCGTAGCCCCTGAAGGCGTGCATGTAGGTCAGCAGATTCAAATGGGCGGGGGTGCTCCAGTTGAGGTTGGCAACATCCTCCCCCTTGGCAAGATCCCTGAAGGCACCATGGTTTGTAATTTGGAGCTTAAGCCTGGAGATGGTGGAGCCCTCGCAAAGTCTTCAGGAGCCTATGCTACAATAGTTGCTCATACAGCTCAAGGCACCCTTGTTAAGCTTCCATCTGGCAAATCTAAGTATTTAGATGATAGGTGCCTCGCAACCATAGGCGTCATTGCAGGCTCAGGTAGAACTGAAAAGCCCTTCCTAAAGGCTGGCGCCAAGTTCCACCTCATGAGGGCGAGGGGGCGGAAGTACCCGAGGACTAGGGGCCGCGCTATGGTTGCTGCAGTCCACCCATATGGTAGTAGCAAGCGTAGTGCTAGAAAGGTTACAACTGTTTCCCGTAATGCTCCACCAGGGAAGAAGGTGGGCTTAATAGCTGCTAGAAGCACGGGTAGAAAGAAGAAAAAGGAGAAGGAGACAGGGACGCAGGAATGAGAACATTTATAACCCAATTTGTTGTTTGAGGTGTTGAGGAAAATGCCGAGGGAATTTACATATCGCGGGTACAGCCTTGAACAGCTTCAGAAGATGTCTATGGATGAGTTTATTAATCTACTCCCTTCTAGGCAGAGGAGGAGCCTACTTAGGGGGTTATCCCCAGCGCAGCGTACTCTTCTAGAGAAAATTAGGCAGGCTAAGGAGGCTATGAGGAAGGGGCAGAACGTGGTTATTAAGACCCATGTGCGGGACATGATCATCCTGCCGGAAATGGTTGGCTTAAAGATATTAGTGCATAATGGCAAGGAATTTGTTCCCGTGGAAATTCGGCCAGAAATGATTGGACACTACCTTGGAGAATTTGCAATAACAAATAAGCCTGTTAAGCATGGAAGCCCAGGGATCGGCGCTACTAGATCATCAATGTATGTGCCGCTTAAGTAAATGCCTCAATCCCTTTATGTTGTGTAGCGGTGTTCAGGCCGCGGCTTCCCACCTTGTTCCTCTGGAGGCATTATTTGAGGCAGGGGTATAGGCGGCGGCACACTTAAAGTTCTTGATAATATGATGCTTTCAACAAATGCTATACCCGATATAGACTGCACAATTATAGGCGGCGGAGGCTTCTTATCCCTATAAGCTGAGTAGATTTCAGACAGCTCCTTATCGTCGCCTGTCACGTAGGCTTTCCCCTTTAAGCTTAGCTGCGCCACAGCGGGGATGTAGTTAACCGTTAATATGAAGGGGACTTCAAGGGTTTGATCTCCCCTCTTTTCAATAGCTAAAATGTTAAGGTTAGTGTTTATCTGAAGCGGGGGGAGGGGTTGAGTAGCCTCCCAGAAGCGTTCCCCTGAAATACTTGTTATTTGAACATTTACCCTTATCATTTTTAAGCCATAATAGGTTAATGGCTTCGCCTTATTTAAACCCGTTTATATCTCGTGAAGCCACAGTGGCCACATGTATATCTATCGCCGTGGTCCGCCATAAAGTATCCTGGACCGCAGCGCTCACATGTGGGGCGAAGCCTAATCAGTTTTCCTCCCTCTATCTTGTATATGGCGTGTATTCCCCCCTCTTTCTTTTTGGATTTCTCCTTCTCAGGCATTAGCCAGCCTCCTTCTTCTCCTCCTCAGGTAAATTCCTCTTTATTATGTGGTCGGGCTCTACTAGCTTAGCGTGCTCAAAATCCTCGTATACGTTTGCCCACCCAATAGATACCCGCGTGCCTGTTTTTGTCTCAATTTTCCTTATGAAGATAAGCTTTGGATCCCTATTTAGGATCCTAGCGAGGGCTTCTTTAACCTCAATCCTTCTTGGGGTGCTGCCTACTTCACGGTGATCAATTTGAAAGACTACTTCCTTCCTTTTCAGTAATGGGTTATATGTCTCAGTTATTATGTTGACGTCCATAGTGAAGCCCGCGCTTTTGTTGATGTTTCCATCCCTCATTATTTAGTTTTTCGCAGCTTTATAATGGCTTTTACTATGTCTGCAGCTTCAGCCTTAACATCCTCTGTAACCCTAACTAATACAGCGCCCTCGCCGGGCTGGCCGTAGACTACGATGGATCCTAGGGGTGCATAGAGGGCTGCAACTGGAGTTAGCAGATCTTCCTCTCCATCTACAATAATTTTGATTCTGCAGCCTTTTTTCACAGAATTTTGTATAGCTTCAATGGCTTCTTCAGTTATGGTGCTTGGGGGATTCTTTACGTGTACTTCTTCATCCGCTGGGAGGCTGTAGCTTCCAGAGGTTGGAGCTCGCATAATCCTGTTGTCAATAATCATTAAGTTTGGGAGAATCCCATTCTCTACTAGGTTTTTGGATACAGCATCGCCAACCGTTACTAGGTATGATGTTTCCTCTTCCTCAAGAATTCGCCTAATTTTTTGGGCAGTTTCCCCCTGGGGCCCCCGTATTAATAGCCCCCAAGGCTTCTTAAGGCGCTCTTCAAGCTCCGGCGGAAATTTATGTTCATTCGCCATTCTATCGAACCCTTAAAGCGTAGCGGCCTTTTTCCTTTACCTTCATGGCTTTAGCAATTTCTGAATTTTCTGGGTCAAATATTATTACGAGGCCGCTGAAGTCGCTGCTTAAGCTTGTTGATTTACATTTTGGACATACATTGCCCGTAGTTACTATGTGGCAGGTGGGGCATGCTTTTTCACTCACTCTTCTTCACCGCCTCTTTTTGTTTCTTTATCTTGTTTAATTCTTCCTCAATCCACTCCAGCTTTCCAAGGAAGGGCTGCCTAGCTGTAACTCCTATTTTAGCTGAGCCACTGGTTTTCCCAAGGGATACAGCTGTTATCCTAACCCGCACTTTATCCCCCGTTGCAAGTTTTCTGCCAGATTCTTTCCCGCTTAACACGCCTTGCTTTCCATCATACGTTATGAAGTCATCCATTAATTGCGATATGTGGAGTAATGCATCTATCGGCCCAATCCTCACGAAGGCGCCGAAGTCAGCAACTTCGACAACCTCCCCCTCCACAATTTCCTGTATCATGGGGTAGAATGTTAAGAGGGAAAACTTAACCCTATGATACGTTGCCCCATCCCCTGGGATAATCTTCCCTATGGGGTTAACCTTCGCATCTAAAACGGCTATAACGTAGCCGAATTTCTCATCAACTATGCCCTCGTATTTTGATTTAACCTGTTGATAGCCCACCTTGTCTAGTGGCTTCCCAAAGGCTTCTGGAGGAATGCGTATCGTGTCTTCCATCTCAATAACTTTAAACAATTTCGTATCCTCCGTCAATCTCGAGTCGTGATTTTTGTCTCACGTAAATAACGGGCACATTTATATCTCTTAGCCTTTTTCTAAGGGCTTTATCATTGGTGAAAACGGGGGATCTCCATCTGCTGGCAACTTCTAGTATAACGTCATCTGGGTCACCGTCTACATCCACCTCAACGAGCTTACATTTTTCAGCAATCTTTAAGGCGTATGCAGCCTCCCTCCTCATTTTCGGGCCCCCCTTCTCCATAAGGGCTTCAAGCTCCCTCTTAACCTGTGGAAGTAGGATTGGTTCAAAGTTTCTCTTAAGGAGGGTTTTAAGCTCCTCAAATATGTCTATCTTAAACTGTAGAGGTGTGAAGAAAGCGTTAGAATCAAATATAACCCTCAATTTTTCCTTTGCATTCTTCATCATTTCTACTTTATTATCCCATACCCTATGAGTCTCCATTTTCCCTCTATTTTCCTGCTTATTGCAACTCTTGACCCTTTTAGGGCGCATACTGGCCTTGTTAGCTTTAGCGTTGCTACGTTGTCTCTTGTTGATGTAACCCTGCCGATGGTTACTGATGCTCCGACATGTAATAGCAGGTTTTCATCTCGGCTTATTTTTGTAACTTCAATAAGTTCTTTTGTTCCTACAGCTCTTTCGAAGATGTACGTGTCTAGGGTTAGCTCTTCTAGCGTTGGAGGTAGCTTTCCAGCTTTTCCAACAATATTCCCAACAAGGCCGTCAGCTTTTGTTATAGACGGGTCTAGTAATGTGCCTACTCCAACTAATCCGCCGCACCTAGCCTCTTTTACATTTCTTCCCCCAGCCATTAGGCTTACAATTTCTGTGAAGAGGGGTTCATAGACGCTTTTCCCCTCTTTTTGCAGGCTTATGCCGGGGCGGATTTCAATTTCATCCCCCACCGTAAACTTTCCCTGCAGTATCGTCCCGCCTATAACTCCCCCCTCAAGTTCTTGGACGGGTGTTCCAGGCTTATTTATGTCGAAGGATCTCACCACGTACATTAAGGGCTGCTTGGTTTCATCCCTTTTAGGCGTGGGGATGTATTCCTCCATTGCTTGGATTAAAACGTCAATGTTTACCTTATGCTGGGCGGAGATAGGTATCACTGGAGCGTTTTCAGCCACTGTGCCTTTAACAAATCTCTTTATTTCCTCATAGCTTTTAAGAGCCCTTTCCTTATCAACTAGGTCTATCTTATTTTGAACGATTACTATGTTTTTTATGCCTATGATTTCCGCTGCAGCTAAGTGCTCCCTTGTTTGAGGTTGGGGGCATGGTTCATCAGCAGCTATTACGAGGAGGGCTCCATCCATGATGGCTGCGCCTGAAAGCATGGTCGCCATTAATGCTTCATGGCCTGGAGCATCCACGAAGCTTACCGCCCTTAGGAAGGTGGTTTCTGAGCCGCAGTTGGGGCATATTGGCTTATTCGTGTAGTTTTTAGGCGCTTCACACTTTGGACACTTATAAACAGGCATGTCAGCGTATCCCAACTTGATGGTGATTCCCCTTTTCAATTCTTCACTGTGTCTTGAGGCCCAGATCCCAGTTAAAGCCTGTACAAGGGTTGTTTTTCCATGGTCAACGTGGCCTATTGTGCCAATGTTAACCTCAGGCTGCTTAGGAAGTATTGTGGTTTCACTCATTTTTTAATCTCCTTCCATGGTCTTAACGTTAAAGCTTAAATTAAGCTTACTGCTTCTCTTTTCAAAAATAGCTTTTCTATTCTATCTTGGGGAATTTATGGTTTTAATAAGTGAGGCTTAAAGGTGTTAACCCTCTTTCTTCTCTTTTAGGCTTTTTCCTTCCGGCTTCTCAACGACTTTCATGTTAATTTGCACTATGTCCTCTGTTATGGTGTTTCCGCGGACCTTTTTCCGCCTTCTCTCGCCTTCCTTTTTAGGGTTAAAGCCTGGCCCCTCGCTTAGGATTACGTCTCTGCGGACGCCTCCATGGACGTCGGGGCGCATGGGGAATCCATCTTTATCTGATCCGCCTGTTATCTGCGCCTTCCACCCTGGAAGCCCAAGTACTGTGCAGTCGATTATGTCGCCTATCTTTCTGCCGATTAGAGGCGCTGCCCTATGCCCTTCCAGCTCAATGCTTTTTGAAATTCCTTCAGTGGGGTCTGATAGTATTACCTTAAATTTCGCCATGTCATTACTCTCCAGCTTAATGGGATATTGAAAGGTTTAATATCTAATTATTAAGGGTTATGAAAAATTTATCTAGAAAGGGATTGGGTAAATGTATCGTTGGAGAATGTGCTACTCAACGTGGACTCTGTAGAGGTCTATGTCTTCACGCATTTCTGGGGTTAACTCGAGGAACTCCCTTACAGCTCTTTCAACATCCTTTGATTGCGTTATATATCTGCCTACGATTATTATGTCGGCTCCCTTTTCAAGGGCTTCTTTAGCAGTTTCTGGGATGATGCCTCCCGCCACCGCCACTAGGAATTTTTTGCCCTCAAAAGTTTTCTTTAACTCTTGAATTAGCTCTAAGCCTATTGTCTTGCCTGTTTCCTGATCTATGCCCCTGTGGATTATAACGATGTCTGGGAGCTCCTTAAGGGATTTTAGTTTATCAATGGGGTTTTCAACGTTTAGCATGTCTATTGCAGCATATATTCCAAGCCTCCTTGCTTCATAAATGAAGGCGTCTAGGGTTTCCTTAGGCGCCAGCCCAGCTGCTATAACTCCATCAGCTGTCTCCTCATAGGCTATGTCAACTTCAACTTTTCCAACATCCAGCGTCTTTAAGTCAGCGATGATGAAGATGTCTTTTGCTACTTCTCGCAGGTCGCTGATGACTTTGGTTCCATATCGCTTTATTAGGGGTGTGCCCGCCTCAAGGATTATTCTATCACTTCTTGGGATTTGCGCTATTACCTTCTTGGTTTTCTCAAGGTCTGGTATGTCTAGGGATATCTGTAGGTATGGCGGCCTCCAAAGCCTTGGCACCTTGAATCCCATTATTGGATGTGTTGCTCTATCCTTTTCATAAAATACTTTCTCAAGGGATGGGTACCCTGATAGAGCCCTCCTTATAGCTAGTTTCGTGGCTCCATAATTGTAGTGGTAGAGTTTGCGGTAGTCCTTTGCCTCTGGGTGGACGAAGGCGCTGCATATAATAACCCAATCGTCTATTTTATCTCTTGGTATTATGCCCTCTTCAACAGCGTCTGCTACAGCCTTAGCCACTGCAGCCTGAACTGGGCCGAAGATTTTATTGGCATCCTCTAGGCTTTTAACCGTCACTTTTGGAACTAGTAGCGTGTGGGGTTTAGGCGGCAGATTCGGCCTAATAACTGCTAGGAGCGGCGTATGCCCCATGGATAAGCTTGATAAGCCGTGGGCAAAAGCCTCTCCAACAGGGCCATTTTTATCGCCTATTAATATGTCAACGTGGGCTACTTCAGCTCCATCCCCAACGAGGGCTTCGCCGATTAGGTAGGTGGGCTTTTCAACCCTTCCGACACTATCAGGCGTAATTGTTAAAATAACATTTTCAGCTATTTCCTTAAAGTCGACGTTAAACTCTTTAAGCCATGAATATAGCGTGTCCCTATGAACTCCGAGGATTTTTGCTGTGCCAGATATTGTGGGCTTGGCGATTCTCCCCGTTAGTATGCTGCGGGCTTCAATCTCCTTCTTGGCGGCTTCCGTCAACCTCTTGATGAGCTCATCCCTACTCTCTGGCTTTTTAACGTTTTTCTCCGACAATTACCTGCCCCACGGATGGATTATTCTTCGACATCTTATATTTAACATTGTCGGTTTCAGTTGGGGATGTGGCTTCATGAATGCTTCAGCATTTGTTGCCTGTCGGAGTTGCCTGCAGATGATTTTCTCCTACACCATTCTTCGTCAAGCTGTGCATGTTTAGCTAGGTGGTAAATGCTGTTCTGCCTATAGATTTCAGCTTCTAGTGAGTAGTTTCTTGCAGCCTTTAGGAATGCTGCTTTAGCCTCCTCCTCCACCCACTCACGTTGTAAATTGTCTGCTTTAAGCCCTAACAGCGCCTCTATTGTTTTGCCCAGGTTTTCCCTACATATTCCAGCCCAAAAGTGTATTTGCTTCTCTTCAAATTCCTTGGCTAATTCTGAAAAGATTTCTATAGCGTTTGCAGTCTCACTTTTGCCCAGGTTTTCTAAAGCTTTTTCCAGCATTCCAAGCTCCTTAGCATTTGGGGCGCCTAACCTTATTTTTATGCTTTTCTTAAATGGGCCGTCGCTTTTTACCCGGGTTTTAGGTTGCGCTAAGTCCTTTGGAGAGTTTATGTTTATGAAGCTTTTAAATTCAGGGTCTATGGGCTTTAATTCAGTGTAGGTTGAGATGAAGTGGGCTATTGATGAGCCCCTTATTAAGTCGTCAGGTCTCTTCCTGCCCATTTTGCATAGTATTTCTGCTATTGATGCTGTTTGCGGCCGTCTACATACAAACATTATTGTTTCAACAGTTCCATCTGGGTGAACTGGGGCTGCAATGTCGGATTCTCCGCAGGCTTTGAATAGGAAATCGGCAACTTCCGATTGTATGAATGGTGTGTCGCATGGTAGGATTATGCAGTATTCAGCTATAGAAGCCTTAAGACCTGTAGTTATGGCAACCAGCGGGCCGCTTGTTAATGGATAATTCAAGTCGATGACGATTTTCGTTTTGTCGATAAGCGAGTTCCCCCTCAGCAAATTTTGGTACCTGCTTTTTCTCTCCAAGTTATTTACGCATATCAATATTTCATCAACGAGATCGCTTATCCCCTCAATTATGTGTTGAAGCATGGTTTTTCCAGAAACCTCTATTAGGGCTTTGTCGCGTCCCCCTCCCCCCAGGGTTTGAAACCTCTTAGCTTCTCCACCTGCGAGGATTACTGCAGCCCTCTTTGTCATGTTTCCCCCATGTTTTTATGTTTTAATTGTTGCTTTACAAGCTCTACTAAGCGTTGCCCCCCTGTCTCTAGATCTATTACTGGGATGTTGTTTACGGCAACCCCCTTTTTGGCTATGGCTCCTGTAACCGCTATTATAGGCTTCGCGTTTTTTACCCTCTCCATTAAGTCGTCTATTTCCCTTGCTGTTACAATTTTTGGTATGTCTTCCCTTCCAGCTATTTGGGAGGATAGCCCCTCAATGAATATGAAGTCTAGGTTTTCTTGGCTTAGTAGCTTAATTACTTGGTCAATGTCTGTCTGGCTGCTTTCCGTCTTCTTAATTATCACGGTTTCCCTCGGGGATATGGCGACAACTATTTTAGATCCCGCTTGAGCATGCCGCCAAGTGTCTGTCCCCTTAGAGTCTATGGAGAAGTCTTCATGGTGAATGTGCTTTATTGAGCCTACCTTATATCCCTCCATTGTTAGTTGGCGGGTTAAGTACTCAATGGTTGTTGTTTTACCGGAGTTGCTGACGCCTAGAACAGCTATGATTATCATCCCTTAACCTCTTTTAGGGTTATGAAGCTTCTTCGAATGTATTGTTAACCGTTGTATTTTTAACGTAGCCGGAAGCCTTATTTCCATTTTGTCATCGACCTAGCATGGGGGCTATTATGTTAGCGTGTGGAGAATTAAAGGATGCTGTTGTAAAGCTGATTTCCTCAGCCGCCATATACCTTCCCGAGGATGTTAAACAGGCTTTGAGGGATGCTTTTAATCGTGAGGATAACCCTTTGGCTAGAAGCTTCCTAGCGTCTATGCTTGAAAATGTGAGGGTTGCTGAGGAGGAGAAGCGGCCTATATGCCAAGACACTGGAGTTATAACTTTTCATGTAAAGGCTGGAGACGGATTCCCCCTACTGGGCTCTTTACCAGCTATTCTTAGGGAAGCCACTGTAGAGGCTACTATGCTTACGCCTTTAAGGCCGAATGCCGTAGACGTAATTACTGGGAGGAATAGTGGCGATAATACCGGCGAATTTATTCCATGGATAGATTGGGAGATCATCCCAAATTGGGATGGAGCTGAGATAACAGTTATGCTGAAGGGTGGGGGGAGCGAGGGGCCTAGCCTAGCTAAGACGCTGGCCCCTGAGGTGGGTGTAAGGGGCGCCCTAAAAATTGCTGTAGATAGCCTTTTTGAAGCTGGGCCAAAGCCTTGTCCCCCCGTCATCCTAGGGGTTGGGTTGGGGCCTACAGCGGACATCGCTATGAGGCTTGCTAGGAGGGCTCTCCTCCGAGGGGTTGGTGAGCGTCATCCAAGGGCTGAGGTTGCAGAGCTTGAGGAAAAGTTGCTTAGGGCAGTGAATGCTCTAGGCTGGGGGCCCCATGGCGTTGGCGGCAAAACAACAGCCCTTGATGCCCGCATAGAGTTAGCCCATAGGCATCCAGCAGCCCTAGCTGTAGGCGTAGCTGTTAATTGCTGGGCTTCAAGGATTTCTAGGATGCTTGTGTCTAGGGATCGGATTGAATATATAACCCATAGATTCCTTAACTTATAGTTGTGAGAGGATGGTTGAGCATCGCTTTAAAACGCCTGTTAGTGAGGAGCAAGTGCGGAGGATTAAGGTTGGCGACATAATCTACCTCTCCGGCGTTCTATACAGTCTCAGGGATGCGGGGCATAAGCGGGTGCTAGAATACCTAGGGAGCGGTAAGCTGCTCCCTGTTAGTTTCTCAGGAATGGCAGTGTATCACATGGGCCCGGTGGCGAAGAGGGAGGGTGGAAGGTGGAGGATTATATCCGCTGGTCCAACTACTAGTGCTAGGATGGAGGATTATGTGGCGGAGTTTATAGAGCGAACTGGCGTTAGGGTTATAGTTGGCAAGGGCGGCATGGGCTTTAAGACGGCTGAAGCTTGTAGGCGCTTCGGAGCTTTATACGCTGTTTTCCCAGGGGGCGCTGGAGCCCTAGCGGCTAAGGCTATAGAGGAGGTTGAGGGGGTTGAGTGGCTTGACCTCGGGGTTCCAGAAGCCCTATGGGTTATGAGGGTTAAGGATTTCGGCCCCCTTATGGTGGTGATTGATGCAGAGGGCAATAATTACTATGATGTTGTTAAGAGTCAGGTTTTGAAAAACTTAAAGGCTGCCTATTCAATAGTTGAAGGCTAAAAGAGGCATTTGGCGGGCTAAGGGATGAGTGAGTCTAAAGAGGGTTTAAGGGTTGAGGATCTCCTAGCTAGGTCTAAGAAGCCGGCTAAACTAGCCATGATTTATCACTTATTTTATGAGGGTAAAATCCAGGTTATGCCAAAATGTGCCATTAGGGGTATTTCAGACTTCGCTATATGGTATACGCCGGGCGTAGCTGCTCCATGTGGCAAAATTAGGGAGGATCCTGATGCCTCATTTCGCTATACGAATAGGTGGAATCAAGTGGCAGTTGTCAGTGATGGCTCAAGGGTTCTTGGGCTAGGCGACATAGGCCCTGAGGCAGCTATGCCCGTTATGGAGGGTAAAGCCCTCCTGTTTAAGTACCTAGGCGGAGTTGACGCTTTCCCCATATGCCTAAAGACAAAGGATTCAAGCGAGATTGTTAGGGCCTGCGAGCTTCTTGAGCCATCCTTCGGTGGAATAAATCTTGAGGATATTGAAACGCCAAAGTGCTTTTACATTCTCGAAGAGGCTAGGAGGAGGCTGTCTATACCTGTTTGGCATGATGACCAGCAGGGGACAGCCACCGTGGTTCTGGCTGGGCTAATAAATGCCTTTAAGGTTGTGGGTAAAAACCCTAGGGAAAGCCTCATAACCCTAGTTGGGGCTGGCGCGGCAAACATTCGCACAGCTTATGTCTTAATACGTTGGGGGATCCCTCCTGGCAATATTATCCTCGTTGACTCAAGGGGTATACTACACTCGTCTAGGGATGATGTTGAGCAAATGAGGGATGAAAATCCATGGAAGCATGAGTTAGCTATTAAGACAAATGCTGAGGGGCGAACAGGGTCGCTGGCTGAAGCCCTAAAGGGCGTGGACGCTGTTGTAGCAGCATCTAAGCCTGGCCCTGGAACCATAAGGAAGGAGTGGGTTTCCACCATGGCTGATGACGCCATAGTTTTCGCCTGCGCCAATCCAATCCCTGAAATTTGGCCATGGGAGGCTAGGGAGGCTGGCGCTAGGATAGTTGCTACGGGGAGATCGGACTTTGAGAATCAAATAAATAATTCATTAGGCTTTCCAGGGATTTTCCGCGGCGTTTTAGATGTTCGGGCTAGGACGATAACGGATGACATGTGTATTGCTGCTGCTGAAGAGCTTGCGAAATTCGCTGAGGAGAGGGGCATAAGCGAGCACTACATAATACCGAGAATGGATGAGTGGGAAGTTTACCCGAGGGAGGCTGTTGCCTGCGCCCTTAAATCCATTGAAGAAGGTGTGGCGAGGATAAAGCCTAGCAGGCAGGAGCTTTGGGAAAGAGCCTACTCAATAATAAGAAGCGCAAGGGAGTCTGTGGAGGCGCTTATGCACGCCGGCTTAATAAAGGCTCCACCGCCTGAGGATGAAGCCTTAAAGTCAGCCAGCCCATAGCCCTATTAAGCTTATTTCATTATTGAAACATAGCTTTTATATATCTCGTCCTAGATTCTTGATTGTTGTTAAATGGATGAGGGGGAGAATGGTACTTCAGCGACTTTACCCACGCCTATGCCACGTTCACCGCCGAGCAATCTCGGTGGGAGCGTGGTTGGGGCGTGAATAGGGCTTATGCGTGTTTGGTTTAAGGGCGATAGGGGCTATTGACTTATGAAGTGGCCTTTTAGGTTTTTAGGAGGCTTTCCCATTGATAGAATACCCGTAGTATCTGCTGACGGCACTCCATTAATGCCATGCAAGCTTCGAAAAGCTCATAAGCTTCTAGAGAGCGGCAAGGCCTTCCTAGAGAGGAATAGCCAAGGCATGTATTATATTCGGCTTAGTTTTAACCCCAAGTCGCCCGTCATGTATTCCAGAAGCGTTGACGCCCCCGGGTTAACGCTAGACGCCGTATACCTCCTAGGGCTTAGGGATGCAGCCCTAAAGAAGAGGGTTCTTGGCAAGGCTTTAAGCGCTGAGGAGAGGGCAATATTGGATTTAACTGTTAAGTATGTTAAGAAGCCTAGAAGCCCAAAAATTATTGATGTTTTAGCCCGTATAGCTGTTAAAATTAAGATGGCTCTCATAAGCCCCCTAAAGAGGCTTATGGGGCTTGTGGGGAGGCCCCTAGCCATGAGGATAAGCCGGATAGCTGTTAATTGGGGTTATAAGGCTGCTGAAAGCTGGGCTGAGGATGAAGGCTTCATAAGGTTCCTAACCGTAACAAGCCCAGCTTTTCAAATACAAATTGCTAAGCGACTACCCTAACATGTGCCTCGCGCCTCAAGTGTAAGGATTTAAGGGGCATGTATGCTAGCTAAGCTTATACGCTTCATGAAGGGCTTAAGCATTTTTAATGCTGCCGCCTTGGGAGGGGCTAAGGGGCTAGGTCAAACCAGCAACCTTGGAGACGCTGTAGGTCAACAAGCTTTTAACAGCTTGGATGTATCGCCTAAAGACGTAACAGTTGTCATCCCAACTTTGAATGAGGCTGAAGCTATAGGTTTACTGATAGATGAGCTTAGGCGGGAAGGCTACAGCAACATTCTCGTTGTTGACGGCTATTCCAGGGATGGCACTGACGAGATTGCCCGCTCTAAGGGTGTACTTGTGGTTTATCAACATGGGCTAGGGAAAACTGGAGCCCTTAAAACAGCTATTGAGCATGTCGCGACGCCCTATATCCTCGTAATGGATGGAGACTACACCTATGACCCCAGGGATATAGGGCGCCTATTAAGCCATGGGAGGTTCTACTCACTGGTCATCGGGGCTAGGGATAGACGTAACATTAGCCGCCTCCATAGGTTTGGAAATTGGGTGATAACTCAAACCTTTAATGTGTTATTTGGCACAGGGTTGTCTGATGTTTGCTCTGGAATGTACCTTCTAAAGACGGATTTTGCTAGGCGCATTGACCTAGTTTCAAGGGGCTTCTCCACCGAGGTTGAAATTGCAGCTCAAGCTGCTGTAGAGCATAGCATAACTGAGGTCCCCATTAGCTATAGGCCTAGGATGGGGCGGAGGAAGCTTTCCACATGGCGTCACGGCTTCACCATCTTATCCTCGGTTATAGGGTTAGCTAGGAGGCATAACCCTATACTGCTCCTCTCAGCCATAGCGGCTTCAACCATCATCCCAGCGATAATAATACTGGCATGGGTTGTTTACCGCTTGGTTTTTCTAGGGATTTGGCATAGTGGCTGGGCGCTTTTAGGCACAATGCTGCTGCTCTTTGCCTCTCAATCCATAGCCTTAGGCGCCATCGCATACCTGCTTAAGAGGTTAGAGCGTAAAATAGCTGAGAAGCTTTGAGGAGTATTAAGGCTGAAGTTAAGGTCTTCGCGGCGTCTATAGCCCTATTGGCTGCTGCAGAGACTATAACATGCTTTATAAACCCTGGCTTTGGAATGCTAAGCCACTCATTCATACTATTGATGCTCCTAGCCCTCTCAGTTTTCTGGAGCAAGTTAAATCCCGGCTCAGAGCTGTTTCTATCCCTATCCCTAGCGCCCCTAACGAGGATAATCAGCCTATCCCTACCACTTATACAGCTTCCAAGATACACTTGGTATATTGCCTCAGGAGCTTTGATGCTTCTAGCCTCCATGGCTGTTATAAGGATTAGCATGCTTAGCCCCAAAGACTTAGGCATCACCTTGAAGCAGCCAATAACCCAGCTTGGGCTTAGCGTAATTGGCTTGCCCCTAGGCGCGCTGGAATACTTAATCCTTAAGCCTGAGCCCTTAGCGCTTGGGTTATCCATGGTGGATTACGTGCTGCTAGCCATCGCCATAGCCTTCTTTACAGGCTTCGTTGAGGAGCTTGTTTTTAGGGGTATTATGCAGAATGTGGCTGTTAAAGCCTTGGGGTGGAAGGCGGGGCTGCTAGGCGTAAACATGATCTTCACGCTTCTCCACTTAGGCTGGTTCTCAGCCCTAGACATGATCTTCGTATTCGCGGCGGGCTTAATCTTCGGTTATACTGTGCTTAAAACTGGAAGCATTATTGGAGCAAGCATAGCCCACGGGCTAACTAATGTGGGCCTATTCATAATATTCCCAATGCTGTGGAAAGACTTATAAGGGATGGCGTATAATGGTAATGGTTGATAAGGGAGAAAGGGGAAGGGTAGTTGATATCATCAATAACCACGACCACGGTGGCTGTTGCTTTTGGCGCTACATTAGGCGTTGCAGCCACAATCCTGTTAATATCGCTTTTAGCATCCAAAGAGATGCTTTCAGCCGATCAGAGGCAGAAACTCATAGAGTTTGGGAAGCGTTTAGACGTGGCCATCTGGCCCCTTCTAATAGCATTCCTACTTATGGTGGCTGTGAAGGTATTAGAGATCCTAGCCTAGAGGATTCTAGGCTTCATACACTTTTCTTTATAAGCGATCCTTAATGGGCTCAATTATTCTGGTTACTGGCGGCGCCGGCTTTATAGGCAGCCACATTGTGGATAGGCTATTACTTGAGGGCTATAGCGTTAGGGTTCTAGACAACTTTAGTAGTGGAAGGCTTGAGAATATTCGCCATCACCGTGGCGGCGTTGAGGTTTTAAACGCGGACTTGAAGGATTTTGAAGCCTCTGTGAAGGCTGTATCCGGCGTTGAGGCTGTTTTCCACTTTGCTGCAAATCCTGAGGTTAGGGTTAGCACCATAAACCCTGAAATCCACTTTAATGAGAATATAGTGGCAACCTTTAACCTGCTGGAGGCTATGAGGAAGGCTGGCGTGAAGCAGCTTATATTTGCTTCCTCCAGCAGCGTCTACGGGGAGCCTGACGGCATACCCGTGGATGAGTCAGCGCCCCTGAGGCCTGTCTCAGTTTATGGCGCAAGTAAGGCGGCTTGTGAAAGCCTTATCCACGCTTATAGCCGCCTATATGGTATTAGGGCTGCAGCCCTACGCTATGCAAATGTTGTTGGGCCAAGGCTTAGGCATGGCGTCGTCTACGACTTCATTATTAAGCTTATGAAGCAACCAGGTCTGCTGGAGGTTCTCGGCGACGGGACGCAGGTGAGAAGCTACATCCACGTTAGCGACGCTGTGGAGGCAACTATAACCGTTTGGAGGAATCTTAAAGAAGGTTTTGAAGCCTATAATGTTGGAAGCGAGGACTGGGTTGACGTTAATGAGATAGCTGGAATCGTTACGTCAGCCATGGGGCTTAGGGACGTTAAATACGCCTATAAGCCCGTCCTCCATGGCGTTGGGTGGCTTGGCGATGTAAAGCGAATAGCCCTAGCCATTGATAGGCTTAAGGGCTTAGGCTTCCATCCTAAAATGAATAGTAGGCAGGCGCTTACTGAAGCTGCTAAAAGCATAATTCAGGAGCTTAGGGGCGAGCTTAACCCTCTATGAGTTGGATATTTGACGAGGAAGTTTTAGCAGTTATAGCAGCCTTACTCATTGTTTCAGGGGTTTTCGCCGCCGTGCAGGTGCTTAATGCAGGCAGGGTTGTGGAGCCCTTCTCTGAGCTTGGGCTCTTGGGGCCGAGCGGTAAGATAGCGGATTACCCCCGCACCGTTGAGGCTGGGCAGCCCTTTAGGCTTAATGTTTACGTGGGGAACCATGAAGGCCGCATCATGTATTATCGCGTACTTGTTAAGGTTGGTGATAGAAACTCCACGGTTAATGCTACAACGCCATTGGCCTCCGAGCCCATAATGGAGCTTAGGACGATACTGGCGCATAATGCTTCAGAGATCATCCCCGCGGATATTGTGTTAGGCGGTCCTAAGACGAATTTAAGGCTTGTTTTTGAGTTGTGGGTTTACAATGAGACGCTTAAGGGCTTTAGTTATCATGGTAGGTGGAATCAGCTTTGGCTAAATGTTACAGGCGGGGCTGAGCAGCCGACGCTTATGGCTGAGCTAAGCCCTGAGGTGGAGGCTGCTCTCCTAGATGCGTATTTAGTTGCTAGGAGGGCTGAGGTTAATGGTGGAGATGTTTCAGGCATAGTTGCGCTTTTAAGGAGGGCTTTATTCAGCGCCATGGCTGGAGAAGCTGATGAGGCATGTAAATTGGCTTCTATGGTGGTTTCCATGGAGCCTGAGGTTTCAAGGATGGGTATTGAGGCTGGAAGGCTTAGGCTATTTATGGGGCTTGGCGCCTTAGCTGCTATAGTAGCTTCAGGGGTTGGAGGCTACTTTTACCTCAGGGATAGGTTTTGGGTTTACTTGGCTAGGGTTTACGGGCGTTGGAGGCTGAAGTGGAAGGGAAGTGGGGAGGATGGTGGCTTAAGCAGTGTGGAGAAAGCTGTCCAGCAGGCTGTAAAGGCTAAGGATGAAGTAAGCCTTGAAAGCCTTATTTCCTCAGGCAATATGGGTTATAAGCCCAGCCAGCTAGCTAGGGCGGTTTTCACTTTAGCCCGTAGGGGCGCCATAGAGCTTGTAGACTCTAATCCGCCTAGAAGCTTTGGGGCTTATTTGGCTTCCATCCATAACTTGGGGTTTATGGTTGCAGCGGGGCTTGTGGCCCTATGCATCCTAACCGTTTACCTATCAAATGTCCTTCCAGCCCTGTCAGCTTTTCGGATTGCCTTAGGCTCAATTTTCGTGCTTTTCCTGCCAGGGTACTCGCTGGTGGAGGCGCTTTACCCCCGTGGGGAGGAGCTTAGCCCCCTCGAGAGGCTAGCGCTTTCCATAGGCTTAAGCCTAGCGTTGGTGCCGCTTATAGGCTTAGTTTTAAATTATACGCCTTGGGGTATTAGGCTCAACCCCATCATGGTTTCGCTTTCCCTCTTAACGCTGGGGCTGCTTTTAATTTCAGCCTATAGGAAATATCGCATAAAGTGTGAAGCCTATAGGTGAGCACTTAAGTAAGGTGCGGAACATGGAATGCTTGAAGGGCCTCAAAAGCTTATGATGTACAAGCCTCAGCGTACTGGTACGCCTGATAACCGAGCGCCTTCTAGGGAAGAGTATTTGGAAGGTAATAGAAGGCGGCTGAACGGTAAGAGTTAGGCGTGGTGTTGTTTTGTCTATTGAGGAGGTTGAGGTTATGAGGCGTAGGGCTGAGGCCTTCCTAGCGAATGCTCAGCGTCCGCTTGAGGGCGGTGAATGGGACTTGGCCATATTCAGCTTGGGGCAGATTGCCAGCTTATATTGCCTCAAGGCATTGCCTTACACTTATGAGGAGAAGGAAGTTCGAAGCTTGTACAGGTTTGTTGTGGAAAGGTTTAAGCCCCTTATGGATGGGGTTTTATGAGCATAAGTGATTATGTGAATGTGGCTAGGCGGGTTAAGGCTATTGTGCAGGGCATAGATCCAGAGGCCTAGTGAGGGCATGAACGATTTTCTATGTGACTTTTGAATGAAGCCTGTTATGGTTGTTGCGGGCACGAGGCCTGAGGTTATTAAGTTGGCTCCCGTATTGAGGGGGCTGGATGAGGCTGGCGTAGACTATGTGCTTGTCTGGAGTGGGCAGCATTACGATTACCTGCTCAGTCAAGTCTTCTTTGAGGAGTTTGGACTTGATGGGGCTGATGTGGATTTGGGTGTGGGCAGCGGCTCCCATGCCCAGCAGACAGGCCAGATTATGGCTGGGCTTGAGGGGCTTATAGGCGAGCGTAAGCCAGCTTTGGTTGTGGCTGAGGGCGATACTAATACAGTTTTGGGGGCGGCGCTGACGGCGGCTAAGTGTCATGTGCCCTTCGCCCATGTGGAGGCTGGTTTGCGTAGCTGGAATATGCTTATGCCTGAGGAGGTGAACCGTCGGGTTGCCGACGCAGTGGCAAGCTTGCATTTTGCGCCTACGGAGTGGGCGGCGCTTAACCTCCTATTTGAGGGAGTTTCAAGCCGAAGCGTGCATGTTACGGGCAACACGATTGTGGATGCAGTGAAGCAGTTCATGCCCCGCGTTAAGGAGCTAAGCGAAAAAGTGCTGGAGGCGTATGGGCTTGAGCGGGGCAGATATTTGCTTGTAACCCTGCACAGGGCTGAGAACACGGATAATGCTGAAAGGCTTAGGGGCGTGGTTGAGGCGCTTACGGAGCTG